>Ga0181595_10003293_pt1 | contig 15603 bp, 13 predicted proteins | sample 041ome_7_FD_145604 | JGI IMG/M metagenome (GOLD analysis project Ga0181595, IMG submission 145604) | Coastal salt marsh microbial communities from the Groves Creek Marsh, Skidaway Island, Georgia - 041401AS metaG (spades assembly) | ecosystem: Environmental > Aquatic > Marine > Intertidal zone...
ATCATCGTTTCCCGGAAAAGTATTTTCTCGACTTCAAGGAAATAGAATTTCATGGAAACAAAGTCAAGATTCCATCAGATACAGATAACTATCTTCAGCATCGTTATGGGCCAAATTGGAAAACACCGGATAGTCAGTTCAACCAGACAGGAAAGTGGAAGCAGTCCGGGGCGCGTGTCGAACTGGATATGAAACTGTTGCCCTTGCCGGTTTACGATGACCGTATTATTGTCGGTAATGCTGAATGAAGCATATGAATAATGTGTATATTTAGGCTAGATACTGATTAAGTACATATCATTATCAGCGGTAATATATAGAAAAGAGTGATCTGAATGACTTTTGTATAGTGTCTTCTGCTTTAAAGATGGAACTGTTTTCAGTTTTTGAGATCGAAATAAAAGATTGTGCACATGCTTTATATATACGCTGGAGAACAGGACAAGACACTCACGGAAAATGAAGGTCAGAAAGTATTTTCCTATTGTCTTGGGTTGGGTGAGATCAAAGGAAGGAATGTTGACAATGTCAATGACAGCAAAAAACTGAATCAGGTAGCTGCATCCAAAGCACGTCACTTTTCTAACTTTGTCTATGACCAAAACAAACTGTTTATTGAACAAGGCTTAACACTTGATAATGAACTGTCCCTGTACTTCCTGACAGATCTTTCTTGTAAAAGAAGTGAGTTATTTCAAACATACTCTGATTACTGTAATGCCTATTTGATCAGGCAACTTCTTGTAGAGATGGATATCAACCAGGTTGTTTTTGATGAATGTCAACCAGGTTTTGTTGGTGCTATTACATCTTTACTTAAAGACATTGATTTTTCCATAACTAATCCAGTGTCAGTAAAATACAGTATTCCCAGAGTTTTGATCAAAAATTTGTATTTCTTTTTTAAGGTTATGACGGGCAATTTTTTGGCTTTTATATTGCCTGGGAATCAAATTCAAAAACCCAGATCAGTAGCTATAAAAAATTTGTTTTTTACCCGCTATCCCTTGCACCTGAATGATCATGGTGTAGACGATAAATATGGTGCATTAGTAGGTAATGAAGACAAATACCTTGCCCACTTGTTTACAGATGGGTTTCATCAGAACCTGAGTGTTATAGAGTATTTAAAGAGTCTATCTAAACTCAAATTATTGAAAAAAGTATTCGTACTAGATCATTACCTGCGCGCTATAGATGTTTTTGAAAACATGATTTTATCTATTCGCCTGATGCCAAAAATGTTACGAATCGCAGAGAAAAAATTTGTTCTTGATGGAATCGATCTTTCTTCAAATATACAAGAGGAAATTTATTTTTCCATGATGCGCTTGCCAAGATTGCTGCTATGGCGCAAATCTCTTCGACGTTTTTTCTCATCTCATGAAGTTGAAAACTGTTACTACTACCTACACGAATATAGTTATGGCCGTTTTATAACCTATATGTTGTCAAAGTATTCAGCTAATACAAATCGTATAGGTTTTCAGCATGGACCAGCTTCATTAAGAAAAATTGTATATATGGCAGGTGATGGTGAGCTTTCATCAAAAGCAGATGGCCTCACATCATTTAACATTCCCAACGAAGTTTATGCAGAGGACTCATTTTCGGCCAATATATATACAAGTGTTGGCTATAAGAATGTTTCGGTAATGCCAAAAATTTATCGTTTGGACTATTTAAAAAATATAAAAAGGTATCCGGTAAAAAGTAGAATTTTGATAGCACCTGGATTACATGATGGAAAATTTTTATTGAGCTACCTTCTTAATGAAATGTGCCAAAATCCGACCATGCTATATATTTTGAACGTACATCCGAGAGCGGATAATCGTTATATTTCAAGTTTTTCTAATGTTAAGAATCTTATATTGGCCGATAAACCACTCCCAGACTTGTTAGCTGAGGTTGCTAAAGTGGTTGCTACATATAGCTCTGTTGCTATAGAAGCAAAAATGCTTGGTATTGAAGTGGAGTTAATTGATCTGCCTGGAAAAATTAATGAGAGTCCACTTGTTGACGAAGGCTTCTTACATTGTCTTGGGTCGATTCGGATTTATTAATGCCTTCAAGACCAGAAATTTTTCATTTGATATGTAGGAAGGGTATTGGCGGTGTCCAATCTCAATTCGAAACCTATTGTAAAAACCTGGATAAACAGCAATTACAACAAATGACAGTTATTGAGCCTTGTACACGAAATGGTTTTAAAAGTTATATGTATTTGATCTGGCAGTTGCTTGGCCTAGTATACAAATGCCGTCGTAAATCAACTGTTGTTCACGTTTATAATGGTCTTGTTAGTTCCCGTTATTTGGTTATCTTCTCTCTTATCCGGCCAATTAATCTTGTTCATCACGAGAGAGGTAATATCTGGAATTTACCCGCAGGTCTAGAATGGCTAGCACGAAAAAATGCTTCATTGGCAAAGATAATTCTTTGTAATTCAGAAGCTACAAAGACACTACTATCCGGCCAGTATGAAATACAGCCATCAAAACTCCATGTTTTATATAATGGTGTCCATTCTGCTCAAGACCGAGAACTTTATTGTTTATCAGGTAAAGATAAAGATATAAGCGAGAATTTTGAAGTAGGATTTGTGGGCCGGCTAGAGCCTCATAAAGGTGTTCATGTATTAATTGATGCAATCGCAAGATTAAATAATAACGGGATACATCTCACAATCGTCGGGGACGGATCGCAAAAACATTCTTTGGAAGCGCAGGCCTCGCAACTTGGTATTGATGTTACTTTTACTGGGAGACTTGATGACTCCTTAGTAAAAATGCAGCAGTTTGACTGTCTAGTGGTTCCTTCCATTAGAGAGCCTTTAGGAAATGTGATCATTGAAGCGGGTATTCTAGGAAAAACTGTTATTGCGTCAAAGGTTGATGGCATACCTGAAATCATTGAGCATCAAGAGAATGGAATTTTAGTGAAGGCTGATGAGGAGATCCCAAAGAGATACTCGGGATTTAGAATACCGATTCCTCGTTTTGTTATCGATTCTGACACTGGCGAAGTTTCATTCCCAAGGCAGCTCTCATCTGAAAAACTAGCTAGTGAAATTTTATATTTGAGAAATAATTTTGCAGAAAGAAAAAGACTGGGTAGTAACTTACGTAACAGTGTTTTAACAAAATTTAGCATTGAAAAGTACACGGATGAACTTTCCCGAGTGTATGAGAGATTAATTAATGAAGTTTAATGTTTTATATGGATAATAAGTCAAAGAATATAATACTTATTGGGCCAACACCTCCTCCATATACTGGGCAGTCTTTATCATTTGAAATGTTAATTAATGGATGTAAAGAAATTGGATTACGTCCATTGGTAGTTGATATCGCCAGAAAAACTAATAAAGACTCGAAGTATGCATTGATTTTTAGAGTATTTGAGTTATTGTCAGCTTATAAAAATTTGGTTAAATACTTATTTAAATATCCTAAAAGCAACGTTTATATTACGATAGCGCAGTCTAGACAAGGGTTCATTAGAGATTTTTTATATATTTGGACATGCGCTTTATTTAAAGTAAAGATTACTGCGCATTTAAAAGGGGGTAACTATGATGGATTTTACAGTTCACAAAGTTATTTATTACGTTTCTTAATAAGGATTACTTTGAGGTCGACTAAGAAAATTTTGGTTTTAGGTGAGTCCCTTAGGGAGATGTATGATTTTGAACCTTCTCTTAAGAAGAAAATTTCTGTTGTTCATAATGGCTTGCCGATCGGTAAACGCGGTAGTTCCAAATCGATAACTCATAGTGGTTCAGTACGTCTTTTGTTTCTTTCCAATTTGATTGAATCTAAAGGTTATGAAGATGTAGTTCGTGCTTTAGCTATTTTAAGAGATAGATATAAAATTGATGCGTCAGCTGTTTTTGCTGGTGAATTCATGGTAAGTGAGGATGATAAAATTAAATCATCTATTTTACAAAAGATAAATAATTTCAATTCGCTAGTGTCCAAATTAAATTTGAAAAATCAGGTCGAATTTCTTGGCTCAGTAAATGGCGATCTTAAATGGCAGCTTTTAAGTAGAGCTCACTTTTTTTGCCTCCCCACCAAATATATTAATGAAGGGCAGCCCGTATCTATAATTGAGGCAATGGCTTATGGTTGTGTGATTCTAGCTACTAAATTCAGAGCAATTACTGATTTAATTGAAGATGATGTTAATGGGAGGTTCATCCGTTATTTAGACCCTGAATCAATAGCTGCTGCTGTAAATGACATAATGCTTAACCATCAATATAACAAGATGAGTATGGAGGCTATTCGAATTTTCGACGAAAAATTTACTCGAGAAATTCATTTAAAAAATATATTGCATGAGATTATGGGCCAATGAGGTTATTTTATGATCACTTCGAAAGATTAATTCAAACTTTATCTGAGAAACAAAGTATCTCAATTTGCTTAACTGGTGGTCGTTCTGCTGATCTTTTATTTAATTCAAGTAGGTTTCAGGCTCTGTTGAGTAAAAGAAATTTTGATGTATTTTGGTCTGATGAGAGAGTGGTTTCATTAGAAAGTAATTTCAGTAACTACAAACAATTTCTAGAGTCTTCATTAGGAAGAAGAAACTTTACTCATTTAAACCTTTTTCCTTTGTACGATGAAACATTTTCTTTCGTGGATAAATCTGAAGAATTTGCATCACATTTTCCTTGCCAACTTGATATCTTGTTGCTGTCCCTTGGTGATGATGGCCATATTGCATCATTATTCCCTCATTCAGCAGCATTGAATGAACTCGTTAAAAAAATTGTTCTTGTTTTTGATTCTCCTAGTTTCCCAAGTGTTAGATATACAATTACTCCGCCAGTAATTTTAGGTGCAAAAAATATTTTTTTATTCGTGCTTGGGGCCCAAAAAGCAAGCTTGCTCGCGAATATTTTTGATGATTCTTTTCAGATAAATGATTACCCTGTGAAACTATTAAAAAATGCGATTTTTGTTCTAGATGAAGATGCATTTGATTTGCTGAATTGTGATCTTCAGGAAGATTTACATGGGCTTAATATCCTGAAATTTTGACGGAATAGTGTCATGTGGGAAAACAAAACATTATTAATTACGGGTGGCACGGGATCTTTTGGCTCTGCTGTTCTTAAAAGGTTTCTTGAGTCAGGTCTTTCAGAGATAAAGATATTTTCTAGAGATGAGAAAAAACAAGATGATATGCGCAAAAGGTATGCATCAAAAAAACTCAAGTTTATTATTGGAGATGTAAGAGATCGCCAATCCTTAAATGATGCAATGATAGGGGTTAGTTACGTTTTTCATGCTGCTGCTCTTAAGCAGGTACCGTCTTGTGAATTTCATCCTTTAGAGGCAACTAAAACAAATGTTTTTGGCACGGAAAATGTGCTCGAGGCTGCAATATCAAACAATGTAAGCAAAGTTATTTGTTTGTCTACGGATAAAGCTGTATACCCAATTAACGCCATGGGCATTTCAAAGGCATTGATGGAAAAAGTCATTGTCGCAAAATCTCGTTATGTCGATCAGGCGAAAACAACTATCTGTGCCACACGGTATGGAAATGTGATGGCCTCTCGAGGTTCAGTAATCCCTTTATTCGTAGATCAGGTTCGTGCAGGTAAGCCTTTAACGCTAACCGACCCCAACATGACGCGATTTATGATGACCTTGTCTGATGCGGTCGATTTAGTCTTATATGCTTTTGAGCATGGTAACAACGGAGATGTGTTTGTACAGAAAGCACCAGCAGCGACAGTTGATACCCTCGCTAAAGCGTTAACCGACATTATGGGCGTGCCTGATCATCCTGTTAATGTTATTGGCACTCGCCATGGTGAAAAACTATTCGAAGCTTTACTTAGTCGCGAAGAAATGGCGTGTGCGGAAGATTTAGGTGGGTATTATCGGGTACCACCAGACCTGCGTGATCTCAACTACGGAAAATTTGTAGAGCAGGGTGAAGAGAAGATCTCGCAATCAGAGGATTATAATTCGCACAATACTGAGAGATTAGATGTTGAGGGCATGAAGAAATTACTTAGAAAGCTGGATTTTATTCAAGCCTTAGAGCGTGGTGAGTACATTCCACCTGAGGAATAAACCATGCGCGTGCTTATAACTGGAGCCGATGGATTCATTGGTAAGAATCTGCTGATGCATTTTCGTGAAATGGATAGCGTTGAAAGTGTCTCTTTCACAAGAAGCAATGGTGTTGATGAACTTCCTAGGTTGCTCGAGGATGTGGATTGGGTTTTTCATTTAGCAGGAATTAATCGCCCCAAGTCTGCTGATGAGTTTGCTACGGGTAATGTTGGACTAACTGAAACGCTTTGTAGTGCAATTAAAGCTTCCGGAAGGTCAATCCCCGTTGTGCTGGCTTCGTCAATTCAAGCGAATCTAGATAGCGATTATGGAAAAAGCAAGCGAGCCGCTGAGGACGCATTACTGACTCTTCACAATGAGACGGGTAATCCTGTTTATATTTATCGTTTACCCAATGTTTTTGGCAAGTTGGCGCGCCCCAATTACAATTCTGCAGTGGCGACTTTTTGCCACAACATAGCACGTGATCTTCCCATTCAGATCAATGATCCTTCAGCTGTCATTTCATTGATGTATATCGATGATGTTGTTGAAAGTTTCAAGGGGCTTCTTAGCGGGGAATGCAAAAAGCCGGATGGTTTTGTTGAAGTGTCTCCTAAGTACAGCATTACAGTGGGTGAATTAGCTGATCAGCTATACCGATTTAAGGCTTCCAGGGATGATTTGGTAACAGAGCCGGTAGGCGAGGGCTTAGTTCGTGCTTTGTATTCCACTTATGTCAGTTATCTGCCGCCGGAGAGTTTTTCATACGTTGTAAAACAGCACGGTGATGAGCGTGGTGTTTTTGTCGAAATGCTCAAAACAAAAGATTCTGGCCAGTTTTCTTTTTTTACTGCGCATCCCGGTGTCACTCGTGGAGGGCATTATCATCATTCTAAAACGGAAAAGTTTTTGGTGATTAAAGGGAAGGCGCAATTTGGTTTCAGACATATGGTCTCGGGCGAGTGTCACGAACTTTACACCTCAGGTGATATGCCTCAAATTGTTGAAACAGTCCCTGGGTGGACTCATGATGTCACTAACGTGGGTGATGAGGAGTTGATTTGTATGCTTTGGGCAAATGAGATATTTGATCGAGAAAACCCAGATACATTTGCTTGTCCAGTAAAACTAGATGCTTAATCGGCTCCCATAAGGTTTGTATGAAAAAATTAAAGGTAATGACGGTTGTTGGCACACGTCCTGAGATTATTCGGCTCTCTCGAGTAATCGCAAAACTTGATGAGCATTGCGATCATCTCTTGGTTCATACGGGTCAAAATTATGATTATGAGTTAAACGAAATTTTTTTTAATGATTTGGGTATTCGCAAGCCTGACTATTTCCTCAGTGCTGCCGGTACCAGTGGTGCTGAAACTATCGGAAATGTCATCATTGCTGTAGATCGTGTATTAGCCGAAGTAAAGCCAGACGCACTTTTGGTCTTAGGTGACACAAACAGTTGTATTGCCGTATTGCCGGCTAAGCGTCGCAAGATACCGACATTTCATATGGAGGCGGGTAATCGTTGCTTTGATATGCGAGTTCCTGAAGAGATTAATCGTCGTATCGTTGACCATACGGCAGATATAAATTTAACCTACAGCACGATTGCTAGAGGGTATTTATTAGCTGAAGGATTGCCGCCTGATCGAGTCATTAAAACTGGCAGTCCCATGTTTGAGGTGTTAAATCATTATCGGCAGGATATTGATGATTCGGATGTTCTTTCTCGTCTTGGATTGAAGGAACATGAATTCTTTGTTGTCAGTGCGCATCGTGAAGAAAATGTTGATTCCGACAAGAACTTTCTTAAGTTGGTAGATGTGCTGAATACAGTTGCCGAACAATACAACTTACCAGTGATTGTTTCGACGCACCCGCGCACGCAAAAACGTGTTGATGCCTTAACTGTGCGGTTTCACAAAAATGTTCAGCTTTTAAAGCCATTAGGCTTTAAGGATTACAACAAACTTCAACTTTGTTCTCGAGCGGTCTTGTCAGATAGCGGGACCATTAATGAGGAGTCATCGATCCTTAACTTTCCAGCCCTTAACATGCGTGAGGCCCATGAGCGCCCTGAGGGAATGGAAGAGGCTGCGGTAATGATTGTTGGATTGGAAGTAGAACGAGTAATGCAGGGTCTAGCAATCCTTGAATCACAAAGCCGTGGAGATGATCGTAATCTGCGACTGGTAGCTGATTACAGTATGCCCAACGTGTCAGACAAGGTTGTACGTATAGTTCACGGATATCGTGATTACGTTATGCGGACAGTTTGGAAGCAGTATTGAGTAAATTGCTTTGAGAGTTTTGGCGATTCATCGCTTTTATTGGCCGGACACGCCTCCTTACGCATCTATGTTGCGTGCCATAGTCAATCAGTGGGTGAAAGATGGGCATGAGGTACATGTCCTTTCTTCACAGCCTTCTTATAAAGCGGGTATTCAAAACATTAAGCAGGCATCGAGAGAGTTTGTTGACGGAGCTGAGGTTATTCGTCTTGATTTGCCTTCTGAATTGGGAAGGCCTGTAGTACGTGTTTTAAATGCTATTCGACTTGGCTTAGGTATATTTTGGGAAGCGGTTTTTAAGAAGCGATACGACGTCATAATGATATCCACGTCTCCGCCTATTTTGGGTGGTTGGTTTGCTGCTGTTACAGCTAAGCTAACAGGGGCACGGTTTATTTATCATTGCATGGATATACATCCTGAAATTGGCCATATTTCTGGAGAGTTTCGTAACCCCCTAATCTACGAAATTCTTTCTCGATTAGATAGGTGGACTTGTGAGCAAGCCAATCCAGTAGTGGTCTTGTCTGATGATATGGCGGACTCGTTAGCAAAACGTAAGCCAGAAGCCCATCTACTAACGTATGTTTTAAATAATTTTAGCTTGCCATCAGAAGCTTCGGCATCAGATCAATTGCCATTTGTGTGGCCAGAAGAATCTTTTGTGCTTTTGTTTGCGGGTAATGTTGGCCGTTTCCAAGGTTTGGATTTTTTAATTGAGGCAATGGGAAAGTTAGTAGACAGTAAGCATATCAAGTTATTAATAATGGGCGAGGGAGCCGAAAAAGATCGCTTACATGAGCTTACAAAAAAGACAGGTGCAAATGTTACATTCGTGGGGCATCAATCTGTTGAGGTGGCTAAAGCCTCTATGGCTAAAGCAAATATAGGATTTGTTAGTTTGGTGCCTAATTTATATCAATACGCATATCCCAGTAAGACGATGACATATCTGGAGCAGGGATGCCCTGTGTTGGTTGCCATTGAGCAGAATGCTTGTCTTGCCAAAGATGTAGTGAAAAGTGGTGCGGGACAAGTTGTTGATAATGGTGATGTTGATATGCTTTGCGAGGCTATTTTAAAACTATCTAATGACCCCGAGTTAATGAATGGCATGAAGAAGAAGGCTATCAGTTTTTCAGATAAAAATTTTAATAGAGAATCGATTTTGGCGACATGGTCGTCTCTCCTTGTTAACAGAAGAGTTGTATAGATGAAATACCAAGAGATAATTATTATCGGTGCCCCTCGATCTGGAACCAATATGTTACGAGACATATTGACAACATTTGAAGGGGTAGCTACCTGGCCTTGCGACGAAATCAACTATATATGGCGCCATGGAAATGTTCGATATCCCTCCGATGAGATCCCTGTAGGTAACGCTACTTTATCAATTAGAAGCTACATAAAGCAGAGATTTTCCAAAATACAAAAAAAATATAATGCTCAATATATAGTTGAGAAAACGTGTGCAAATTCTCTTCGCGTACCCTTTGTTGATGCAGTGGTTCCTAATGCAAAGTATATTTTTATATATCGTGATGGGATTGACGCAACAGGCTCGGCGAAAGAGCGCTGGACTGCCGAATTGAACATTCGATACATACTAGAAAAGGTAAAATTTGTCCCCAAAATGGATTTGCCTTATTACGGGCTCCGTTATCTTTGGGCTCGAATCTATAGATTATTTTCAAGTGAAAAACGTCTTGCTTTTTGGGGGCCGGAGCTTGATGGGATGCAATCTCTTTTGCAGAAATATTCTTTGAACAAGGTATGTGCATTACAGTGGCAACGTTGTGTCGATAAATCTGAACAAGCATTTGCCTCAATGCCGGCTAGTAAAGTGCTTCGTGTTCGTTATGAAAATTTTGTACGAGAGCCTTTAGGGGAGTTATCCCGTATTCTAAATTTCATTGGGCTTGAAAGTAAGCCTGATAAGCTTGTTAAAGCTGTGGAGGGCGTTTCATCACACAGTGTTGGTAAAGGACGTCAAGCTCTTGGGAAAGACGAAGTCAAGAACTTGGAAGAGCTGGTAGGTAATACACTGGAACGCTATGACTACTTATAATCCTTGTATTGTTAGTTTAAGTCCTTCACAGGAGCTAAAAAAAAGGATCTTTGACCTTTTTTTTTCTTCCCTTGGCCTGCTTCTCACTTGGTGGTTAATTCTAGCGGCTTGGTTAGCTGCAAGTTTTGATACTCGGTCTAATGGTTTTTTTATCCAAAAACGAGTGGGGCTTAATGGGAAAGTCTTTAAAGTTGTTAAGATTAAAACTATGTCTCTAGTTGCAGGCATCGAAACTACGGTAACGCGTCGAGGTGATCTAAGGATTACACAATTGGGCGCATTTTTTCGACGAACCAAAATAGATGAGTTACCCCAGTTATGGAACGTATTGCTTGGTGATATGAGCTTTGTAGGGCCGCGGCCAGATGTCCCTGGGTTTGCTGATAGGTTGGAGGGTGAGGCACGTGCAATACTCTCACTTCGCCCTGGTATAACAGGACCGGCTACTTTGAAATATCGTAATGAGGAAGAAATTTTGTCAAAGCAGTTTCATCCTGAGTCCTATAATCGACAGGTAATATGGCCTGACAAAGTACGAATTAATCTTGAGTACATTCGCAGTTGGTCGCTTCGGCGTGACATCCAATATATGCTAGATACGGTATTTCATTAAATGCTAAACGGTCCTTTCTCTTCTTGGCCTTCATTCACTGAAGAAGAATCTCAAGCTGTTTCCACAGTTCTTTTATCCAACAAGGTGAATTATTGGACTGGTGCTGAGTGTCGTGAATTTGAGAAAGAATTTGCAGAGTTTGCAGATTCTCAATATGCAATAGCTGTTTCAAATGGCACTACTGCTTTAGATCTTGCTTTTATTGCTCTTGAGATAGGTAAGGGTGATGAGGTTGTTGTTACCTCGCGTACCTTTTTGGCATCTGTGTCATCCATAGTTAATGCAGGTGCTACTCCAGTTTTTGCGGATGTTTCGCTTGATTCACAGAACATAACTTCTGAATCAATTTCAAAAGTACTAACCGATAAAACTAAAGCGATTGTTTGCGTGCATCTTACTGGTTGGCCATGCGATATGGATCCGATTATGCAGCTTGCTGAACAACACAATCTCTTTGTAATTGAGGATTGCGCTCAAGCTCACGGTGCTCGATATAAAGGACGATCCGTTGGCTCAATAGGGCACATAAGCGCATGGTCTTTCTGCCAAGATAAGATTATGACCACCGGTGGTGAAGGTGGCATGGTTACGACTAATGATCTTGAGTTGTGGTCTCGCATGTGGTCGTATAAAGATCATGGAAAGAGTTGGGAGGCTGTTTACGAGAGAGAACACCCGCCAGGTTTTCGTTGGTTGCATGATTCTTTCGGAACCAATTGGCGAATGACCGAAATGCAGGCTGCTATTGGTCGCATTCAGTTAACACGTATGAATGATTGGTCTTCTAAGCGTCTCGTTAATGCAAATGCTATTTGGAATGCTGCTAAAAAGTTGAAAGGTTTACGTGTGCCTGATTTGAGTTGCGATGGGTGTCAGAAAAAATGTGATCAGTTAGCTGGTTGTTCTCATGCCGCATACAAATGCTATGTGTTCGTTGAGGGGAGTGAAGCTGATCGAAATGCAATACAAAAGGAGATCATTGATCAGGGTGTGCCTTGTTTTTCGGGATCATGCTCTGAGGTGTATCTGGAAAGGGCCTTTGATAAAACCACTTTTAGGCCAAAAGAAAGGTTACCTAATGCAAAGCTACTGGGTGAAACGAGTTTAATGTTTCTTTGCCATCCGACATTGACTGAGGATGAGATACAAAAAACATGTGATGTGATCACTTCTGTCGTTACTGATTATTTTGCTTAACCTAGGCCTCTCCTACGAGTAGCCAGTCGCTATAATCCCAGTTCCTCAAGTATTTCAACGCGGTGTTCTTAGACTTCCATCCTCCGCGAAGCATAATCCTCTCACCGAAGGGGAATTGTGTTAGTTAGTTAATTCAGCGGGGCACTTAGCAAGAGATTGAATCGGTATCTTCAAAACCAGCTACCCAGCTCTCAAAAACAGTTAAACCCTAAAAATCTTAAAACGAACCTCTTTAGATAAGATAACTGCTCTTACTAATGTTTTCGTTCTAAAATACAAATATGGATGATCATAAAATTCACTCAAATTGGCTTTCCAGTGTTTTGAAACTGCCTAGAAGGGCAAAACAGCTAATCATTGCCTTTTCGGATGCCGCCGTATTGGTTTTTTCGTTATGGGCTGCTTATGCATTGCGCTTTTCGGATTGGTGGCCAAATGATTTGCTGTCTAATGGCGTTTTACTATTCGGCCTCATTCCTTTGTTGGGTGTTTTCGTTTTCACCCGCCTCGGTTTATATCGAGCCATTATTCGATATGTAAACTTTCAACTACTAGCTTCTGTTGCGGCCAGTGTGTCAATTTTGGTCGCTTTGACTTTCGTTGTCATAGCCATAACTAAAATACAAATCCCCAGATCAATCCCGCTAATTTTTGGCCTTACTGCGCTTTTAAGTATTAGTGGTTCTAGAATGGTGGTACGCAATTACTATTACTGGACTGTATTGAGTGAAAAAGCACATCGCGTTTTAATCTATGGTGCGGGATCTGCGGGTAGTCAATTACTCGCTTCGTTGTCAAATGACCCTGAGATGCAGGTTGTCGGCCTTGTGGATGACGACCCAAAGCTTGCTCGAACGACTTTGGCGGGTGTGATGATTTATCCGGCGAACAGCGTTGGGGAGATGATCGAAAGATTGCGTGTGGATACGGTATTGATTGCATTGCCGGCTGCCTCGCGTGCGCAACGAAGAGCTGTACTGCAGCGTCTTAGTCAGCACCCTGTTCATGTGCTAACGATTCCATCGATGTCAGAGATCTTAAGTGGTACAACAGTTGATAAGGTGCGTGAAATCGATATCGAAGATTTGCTCGGTCGTGATGCTGTAAAGCCGTTGCCACATTTAATGGCGAAGAGCCTTAAAAATAAATCAGTCTGTATTACCGGTGCCGGTGGTTCGATTGGCTCAGAGCTGGCTCGTCAATGTGTTGAGCAGGGCGTAAAAAAATTAGTTTTATTTGAAAATTCTGAGTTCGCTCTCTATACCATCGAGCGCGAGCTACTCGAACTACGCGAGCTGGGAGAGTTCGGAGCTGATCCCTGTGAGATCGTTGCCATTTTGGGCTCTGTAACAGACGCACAGTTATTGTTAAAGGTGTTTGCTAACCATCAGGTGCAGACGGTTTATCACGCCGCAGCGTATAAGCACGTCCCTATGGTTGAACAAAATCCTTTTGCGGGTATCTGTAATAACGCATGGGGTACAAGAATAGCCGCAGATGCAGCGGTGAAAGCGGGTGTCGAGCGTTTCATTCTTATCTCAACTGATAAAGCGGTGAGGCCAACCAATATTATGGGGGCGACCAAGCGCGTCTCTGAGCTTGCGCTGCAAGCCTTGGCTGCAGAGCCAGGAATGAAGACGATCTTCTCGATGGTACGCTTTGGTAATGTGTTGGGTTCATCGGGTTCTGTCGTACCCGTATTCCGCCAGCAAATTGCTGAGGGTGGACCTGTCAGTGTGACTCATGAGGACATTAACCGTTTCTTTATGACGATCCCTGAGGCTGCATCTTTAGTCATTCAGGCGGGCTCAATGGCGACCGGTGGAGAGGTCTTCTTGCTTCACATGGGAGAGCCTGTACGCATTGCTGATCTAGCTGAAACGATGATTAAGCTGAGCGGTTACACCGTGAAAAATAACCGACACCCAGAGGGTGATATCGAGATTGTCTTTACTGGCTTAAGGCCTGGCGAAAAGCTATATGAAGAGCTGCTTGTGGATGATCAAGCGCTTGAAACAAATCACGATAAGATCTTCTGCGCGCGCGAAGCTTTTATACCAACAGAGAAATTGGATGACGTGTTCCACAGAATCTTAGAAGCGGCAAAGCAAGATGATGAGAAGCAGCTCAAGCAAATCTTCAGAGAGGTAGTGTCGGGGTACGTCCCCTCTGATTTCAATACAAACAGCTCAAACGTTGTTAAGCTACAACCTTAATTCTTTTTATTGCATTGATTGCGATTTCGGGCTGATGATTATTTTCCTATGAAAGTTTTAGTGACAGGTGCAGCGGGTTTTATCGGCTCAACCTTATCTTTGCGTTTACTGGAGAGAGGCGATGAGGTTATCGGCATTGATAACCATAATGATTACTACGATACCGCATTAAAAGAAGCCCGTCTGGCACGACATATCGATCACTCCAACTACACGCATATTCGTATAGATCTTGCAGATCGTGCAGGCATGTCGACATTGTTTGAAGAACATAAGCCTCAGGGTGTGGTGAACTTAGCTGCGCAGGCCGGTGTGCGTTATTCACTCGAGAATCCACTTTCGTACATCGACAGTAACTTAGTGGGCTTTGGTCACATCTTAGAAGGCTGTCGTCATAACGGGGTAGCGCACCTAGTCTATGCGAGCTCATCGAGTGTGTACGGCGCGAACACTCAGATGCCGTTCTCTGTTCACCATAATGTTGATCATCCGCTGAGCTTGTACGCAGCGACCAAAAAAGCGAACGAGCTAATGGCTCACACCTATAGCCATCTTTATGATTTACCAACAACCGGTCTTCGTTTCTTTACGGTGTATGGCCCATGGGATCGTCCAGATATGGCGCTCCAGAAGTTTGCGCAAGCGATTACCAAGGGCGAGACCATCAAGGTTTTTAACTACGGTAACCATCGCCGCGACTTCACCTACATCGATGACATCGTCGATGGTGTGATTCGTATCTTGGATCGTCCTGCTCCACCCAATCCTGACTGGAGCAGTGATAAGCCAGACTCAGCAACAAGCTCTGCGCCCTGGCGTGTGTACAACATCGGTAACAACAATCCTGTGAGCCTGATGGACTACATCAGTGCCCTAGAAGAGGCGTTAGGTAAAGAGGCGAAGAAAGAATTTTTGCCGATCCAGCTAGGTGACGTGCCTGATACCTATGCTGATGTGACCGACCTTGTTGAGCAGTTCGGCTATAAGCCAGCCACAACTGTGGAGGAAGGGGTAAAGTGTTTTGTTGAGTGGTTTAAGAGATATTACAAACATTAAATTTCCATTCACCTAAGTGAAAATCAATTTAAGATAGGCGTCATTTGATGAGAGTTTACATAGCAGGGCATCG
>Ga0181595_10003297_pt1 | contig 15586 bp, 11 predicted proteins | sample 041ome_7_FD_145604 | JGI IMG/M metagenome (GOLD analysis project Ga0181595, IMG submission 145604) | Coastal salt marsh microbial communities from the Groves Creek Marsh, Skidaway Island, Georgia - 041401AS metaG (spades assembly) | ecosystem: Environmental > Aquatic > Marine > Intertidal zone...
GAAAATATATGTCTTTCGCCGCGACGACGACCGGGAGGAGGAAACCACCGAAAACAGCAGCTCCTCCCGGGGCGGCGACGACCGTCGGTGGTGCCTCGAAGAACAGAGAGACGACGTCGTCTTCTCCGTCGTCGTTTTCTTTCCACTGTTCGGCGACGTGTAGCCACGGGATGTTGAGGTGCGCGCGCGTTCGTTCGTGTTCGTATTTTTTTTGTTTCTTCGTGTGTATTTTTTTTACCACAAAACGCGACCACCTGCGCGAGACATGAGTCACCGTTTTGAACATCGAGATCGGAGAAGAGAAAGGACGCGAAGGTGGCGTCGCGTGAGCGCGACCGCGGCGTTCTTTGCGCGTTAACGTTACCGTTCTTTTCTCGCTCAGGGAAATTGAGACGTTTTGGAAGAAGCAAAACGCGTCGTTACGACACGAGCTTTCGACCAGTCGCAAAAACGAAACGAAACTGAAAAGAGAGTTGGAGAAGATGGAAGATCGAAGAGCTCACGAACGGAAAGAGATGAAATCGATGCGAGAGGCTTTACGAGCGATGCGAGAGGAGGCGAGGAAGCACGAAAAAGTCACGATCGGTTTGGAGAAGAAGCACGAGGAAGAAATGCGACAGGTGATGGAGGAAAAATATCGATTAGAGATAGGCGCGAGTCACGCCTTTGATGAAGTATTGAGAAAAGTGAAGAGGATCACGATTGTTGATGAAGATAGCAATGATCATTTGTAAATCGTGTATGAGTATCCAATTAATGTGTGGAAAGTGTTTTTATTGATTATTATTATTTCAAATGACCATGCGAGCTACCTTTTGCTTTTCATTGCTGTATTTGTTTCGCATGTTTGCAACGTGCATGTTATACATCTCCGGAATCGCTTTGACTGCTGCTGCGTAGACGATGCTACTGAACTTCCCTTTACCGGGGCCATTGCCTGGATTTTGAAATTGCGTTTTGACCAATTTCAGGAACGCTTCGGTGGAGTCCGTGTCAAACACCCACTCGTTCGGTTTCTTTGATTTTTGGATGTTCGCGTGGCAAATCTCGCATCGTTTTTTGAACTCCTCAAAGTTCTTTTTCCAAGTGTCCGTCATCCAATCGTTGGAAGTCTCGTCAAAATGAACCGCAACGGCTGGCGATCTTGAAGCTGCTTTCATTGGTGTCGGACGCGCCGAGTTTGATGGCGTTGGACGCACAGAGCGAGTGTTCGGCGAAGAAAAGCCCGCGGTGGTAGCATTTTCTGCTCCTCCCCCCTCTTCATCCGTGGGTTTCACGGGTTCATAACCTGGATTCGCCGTTCTGAAGTACTTGTTCATTTTGTCTCGGAGCGTTTTTTCTGTCCAAACAAACTCGATCTGTGTCAACAAATACATCACCATCGCCCTGGACAAAAACGGGCTAAAAAGCTCTTTCGGCGCTCTCATACAAAACTCCTCTATTTTTGAGTTCAACTTTTCTTGTTTATCCGTTCTCGTGGCGTTACCCAAACCAAACTCGTTCGCGTCGTCGTTTATTTTCCCGCTAAAGATTTGGGCGAGCTTCGCAATCGATATTACGATTTCAACTAGTTCTGGGTCGTTCTCATCTTCCGGCTTCCACTCGCCAATCGGTTGCGGTCGGCGGCCAATCGTCGGGTTGCTCACTTTCGTGCCCACTGAACTCACAAATGCCGCGGGTGGCTCGATGCCCTTCGCAATCATTTCCTCCCGCATATTCATCCACTTTCTCGTCATTTGATCTTTAGACAAACCAATCAAAGGTGCGTATTTCTCCGTCGTCGAAGCTAAGTTCACGATGTGCGCCCATGCGTGACCAAATTCTTCCACCGCTTCTTTCAACGCGTTGAGCATAGCCTCCGTCCAACTAATAGTAAAGCCGCGACCACATACTCTCTCCCCTCTGGCCTCCGCTTCTAGTCTCAGCTGTTCTTTCTGTTTGTACGTCAATTCAACTTCGCCTTTCACCGGTGTCGTGCCGTCGGCGTTGACGTTTTGAATTTCTCCTTTGTTCACAAAGAAACCCGAATGTTTCGTTTTCCTCCCATCTCGGTCGAAATATTCGTCCAACTCTTCGTCGTCGATCCAGTCGTCGTCGACGTCGTACCAATCGATGTCACCACGACGGCGTCGCTTGTTGCTTTTATCCTTCTTCTTGGTTTTCTTTTTCTTTTCTTGTTTTTCGTCGCTCCCTGGCGCGCTTTTCGCGGTCTCGTCGTTATTCGCATTCTCTTCACCACCGCCGGCACCTTTATCTCTGTTCGCTTTCTTCTCTTTCGAGGAAGGTGCAACTAACGTCCCCCCGGGCGTTCTCATCGGATGGTCGTCTTCCATCTCCGACCCGCTCGAATCGTCGTCGTCGTCGTCGTCGTCGTCGTCCTCGCTTCCATCCTCCTCTCCTTCGCCCTTCTCCCCGTCTTCTTCACCATCGTCGCTCTCTTCCTCTTCCTCGCTCTCTTCCTCCTCCGAACTTTCCTCGGATGAAGACGAATCGCTATCGTCCCCGGCTTGCACTCCACCTTGATACAGCGCCTCTATCCTCCGAATAACCGCCGCCATGTGCCCGCCGCCTCCGTTCGTTTCCAACATCCTATCCGCTCGCGCCGCCCCGGCGGGACCCCCGTCTCTCTCCTTCTCTCCCGCGGCAGCAGCAGCGCCCCCATCTCCTCCTCGCTTTTCCTCTTTGTGCTTCTTCTGCTCTTTCACCGATATCCCGGTTTGTTCCTTGACGAGCTTTTTGTAGTTGATGACGTTGTCGGAGGTGTCTTCCAAGTCCAACTCGCATTTTCTGTTTTCGCGCGCGCGTGCGTGTATTTTGATTTCAATTTTCAAAAATGGAGAGAGACACACAGGTGAGTCAAAAGAGAGAAAAAAATCTATAAAAAAATGGAAAACGCACAGTCGTTTCGTCGACGGCGGGAGAGAATCCTCGTCGACGACGTTATTATTGTTACCGACGCGGTTCTGCTGCTGCTGCTGTTGGGTGGTGGTGGTGGTCATGCCTCCTCCTCCCGCAGCGAAAGCGCCGTCGTTCGTTTTATCCGCGAGAACCGTAATCGTGCCTCTCTCTCTCTCTTTTTAATTTTGGAGCGGAGAGAGAAGCCGATTTCAAAAATCTCAACGCTCTTCTCTCTCTCTTTTGGAGAAAACTTCTCTCTCTCCGTGCGTTCAAAAAGAAGAGAGCGCTCGATTCGCGATTACTCTCTCTCTCTCTCACCGAGCTCTTCTTATTTCTCTCTGTCTCCGGCGATTGTTGGGAGAGCCGCCGAGCGCGCGTTCTCTTCTTCTTCTTTCGTCAACGTGCGAAGAAAAATGAAAAGTTTTCTCTCTCCGTGTCTCTTCTTTTCTCGTTAGGTTGAGTCCTTAAACCCTAATTCAGGAGCAACAAAAAAGAAGAAAGAAAGAAGAAGAAAGCGCGCACGATTCGCGTCACTGTTTCTTCTATTCTCGTAAAAAAGAGAGAGAGAGAGACATTCATCGTCCGCGCGTTTCGCACCGTTCGCATTAAAGAAGAGCGCGCGAGTGAGAGAGAGAGAGAGAGAAGAGAGAGAAGAGAGACAAGAGAGAGAGACAAGAGAGAGAGAAGAGTAGAAATAGAATAGAATTTTTCGACGTCGATCCCGCGAAAAATTCAATTGCACACTAACACACACTTCTGATAAAAAAAGATGACAGACGCAGCAGCGGCGGTACCCGCAGCGACAAAACCGACGAAAGTAGCCATAGAAACGTGCGTGCCGCCGCCGCCTCGACCGGGGTGCGATTGCGCGGTGTGCGCGCCGAAACCAGCGCCTGGGGAAACGGAAGCGCAAATCGCGCCTTTGAATTCCGCCTCTCCGTTTCAGCCGTATAAGTTGATAAAAGTCGAGTTGGACGGGACGAGACGTCCGCTGACGGATGCGGAGCAAAAAGCAATGGAGAAGACGCATCCGGATCTTTGCGAGTGGAACGTTCCTCTGTCGTCTGGGAAGAGGAGGTGGCAGAAATCGTGTCAACAAATCTTGAAGAAGTGCACGGCGGCGAGGAAACTGGCGTGGCCGTTTCTCGAGCCGGTCAATTGGGAGGTGTTGAATATTCCGGATTATCCGGTGATTATCAAGCACCCGATTGATTTAAGAACGATTGAGACAAAGTTGAACGCGGGTCAGATTGAGACGCCGGATGAGTTTGTAGCGTTGGTGAGAACGGTATTTAGGAATGCGTACGTGTATAATAAACCGGGGGATCCGTCGGGCGTGCGAGAGTGCGCGGAGCGACTGTCGGAGATTTTTGAGAAGGAATTGAAGAAGCTCGGGTAAAGACAGAGAGAAAGAAGCAAAAGCAAAAGCAAAAACAATGAGAGAGATACTTTGTCGTTCGATACCATTCCTATTTTAATATACTATATACTACTTACTACAAAACACATTAAAGAACTACGAATATATGCTGCTCTAATCAAGAACCAATGTACAGACTCGCGCTGAAGACAATGTCTCTTCTAATCAAGGCCATCGCGTCTTCCATTTTTTGCGATAAACTCGCGTCGCCGATTATTCGGGCGACGTTTTTGACGTCTCGACACGTTTCGTTTAATCGCGTGATGGTTCTCACGATCGTGCCTTCCGGTACATCCGTTAATTGACAAATTTCGGAGAATGGATCGAGCATCGCCCATCTATAAACGACTTCGCTTAAACCAAACTTTAAGTTCTCCGCACAATACTCGTCGCCAATGACGGCAAGACCGAAATTTCTTTGAATATCTCCCGCGCGAATAGCCAGAGTATTCGCAAGGGCGATGGAGTCTTTCAGATTCACAGGTAACGCGTCGTAATCTGGTGCAGACGCGTTCTTTTCTTGAAACACCAACGCCGAGAGTAAAGCCGCAGCTTCTGCAGGGGTCAATTTCTCCAAGCACCCGCCAAAAACGATTTCTGCTCCAATCAACTCATCACCGGTGGATAACTCGCAAGCTACGCGGCCTTTCAGAGTCACTGCTCTCGCTTCGTCGAGGTAGCCCATGTGTTTCAACACTCTCGTTTTCGTCTCAAAATCAGGTGTGAGCGCTAAATTCGCATCAGACAGACCGAATTTCAACTGGTCGATTTGATGGAGCAAATGTCTCTCGCAATCTAGAAGTCTCGACCATTGAGATAACGTTTTCGAATCCACATCAGGCTTTGCAGGTAATTGCGCCAAAGCTTCCGCGTGGCGTCGACAGGCCTCTGCATCGTCGACGTTGGTGATTTTCAAATCTTTCGTGGGATCGAGCGTTTGCAAAAGTAACGAAGACGAAGGAGTATCGTCTTCCTGTTTGTTTCGAATATTTTTCGTTTCGTGTTCGAGAACGGACAAAACGCGCGTCGCAGCTGCGCGCTGATCAGCTTTTCTCGGTGGAGAAGACTCGTCTAAAATGGAATACGCGTCCACGTCTTGAAGTTTCAAGGCTGTCACTGCGTAGATATCGACATCGCGAATGACGAAAACGACGTAATCGAAACCACCCGCGCGTTTTTTCCACGGTAAATCTTTTGGCAACTGCGCATTTTCTTCCGATATCGCGGGTTGAATACTTGCCAGTTGATTAGAACTGGCTTTACTCAATCCTCCTCCCCCTCCTCCTCCTCCCATCTTCTTCCCGCCTTTCTTACCTTTTCCTCCGCCAAATCCTCCGAACATGTCATCGTCGTCATCGTCGTCGTCCTTTTTCTTTTTGGAAACGAGGCGAAGATTTGATGAGCAACTCGCGTCTTCAACTTTCTTCGCGTCTGACGTATCGACCGAGACATCGATATCCTCGTCTTGAAAATCATCACCATGACCTTCCTCCTTAATCGCCATGACGACGACACTTCTTTTCACCTCACCGTCTTTTTCTTCCTTGATTACCCGTAAAGCGACTGCAAATCTCGTGAATCCACCTTTATCGTCTTTTACAAGTACGACTCTGCCCGGACTTCCAATCGCTTCCCGAAAACCTTTGGATTTAACGATTGCTTCGTTCGCGCGTTCGCCAAGTTCTTCCAGCTGTTTGGCAGCCCGAGAACACACCACCGCTCGCGTCCAGTTGAAAGGATCCCTAGATGCTTCTTTCGATATTAACTCTCTCGCTCGCGTCAACGATATGACCGCGTGTCGAAGTCTTTTCTCCCGATTTCCAACTGTTTTCTGCGCGTGAAACTCTGCAAAAGATCTCGCCAAAACGTCTTCAACTTTTAAATCTTCCGCTCTCGCCACGTTCAAAATCATCGCAAACGTCAATCGAAATTGCGATTCGAGTTTTGTTGCAGTACCAACGAGAAGTTTACGCAAAGTATTCTCGGTTGGAAAATTGTCCCAACACGAAAGAATGACGGTGCCTACGGTGTCTTTTCCGCGTCGTCCTGCTCTGCCCGCCATTTGCGTGTACTCGCCAGGCAACAAGAAACGGAATTCTTGCCCGTCGTGTTTTCGCAAAGATTCAAAGCACACGCAACGTGCGGGGGCGTTTACACCCATCGCGAACGTTTCCGTGGAGAATAAAACTTTCACGTTACCTCGACAGAAGAGCATTTCAACGATTTCTTTTACGATTGGGAGTAAACCGGCGTGATGTACGCCTAAACCGCGAGAGAGCAGTTCGCGAACTCTCGTGACTTGCGGTAACGTTCGGTCCGCCGGGGATAATCGAGACAGTGCTTTCTCGCAAAAGATGTGCGTTTCGTGCTTTTCTTTTGCCGTGGCTAAATCTATGCCCGTGATGCCATCGGCGAGCAAATCGCATTTTCGCTTACTGAACGCAAACACGACCATTGGAAGAAACATTTTCTTCTCCAACGTGCGTATGAGCTCAACCCATTGATTTCTACCGGTGTTTGTTTTCGTCGATTGACCACCTCCGGTCGTTCTCACGGATTGCTTGATGAAACCTTCTCGTTGGTGCGTGCGATTTCTGCTGCCAGCACCAGACCCGCCCCCACGACCGGCGTTCGGCTTCTTTACCTCTTGCTTGTTCAAACCTTGATCTTTCAGCAGCGCCGCTTTCACGCCCATGTCTTTCCTCTCTTTCGCTTTCAGAGCTTTTTGATAGCCGAGTGGTAAGAACTGTTCTTTTTCGCCGACGAGATGAAAATCTTTGTCGGGGTCGTCACCACCAAAATATAATTCGTGCTCGAGTGGAACTGGTCTTTTCTTCGTGCCCATGACGAAAACTTTTTTCCGTTTCGTTTTACCTACCCAGCCAGCGAACTCGCGGACGTTTGGAACCGTGGCAGAAAGCATGATGATACCCACGTGTTTCGGTAGCATGATTATGACTTCCTCCCAGACGACACCTCGCTCGCGATCGTTGACGTAGTGAACTTCATCGAAGACAACCCACTCGACGTCTTTGATGATGTCCGCACCTCTATAGAGCATGGAGCGTAAAATTTCCGTGGTCATGATCAAACACGATGATTCAGGCTTTACGCTCACGTCGCCTGTGAGTAAACCGACGTCAAATCCAGCATCAGTAAAATCTCGGAACTTCTGGTTACTGATTGTTTTGATTGGTGAGGTGTAAATTGCTCGCGCGCATCGTTTTTGCGCTAATGCAAAAGCGTACTCCGCAACGACAGTTTTGCCCGCGGAAGTGTGCGCGGCGACAAAGACGCATTCATCGCGTTCGATTCGAGAGATGGCTTCTTTTTGAAACGCATCTAATTCAAAAGAGAAAGTCTTTGCCGGCGAGTCGCCCACTGTCGATCTGAAAAATGCATCAACGTCGGGCACAGGAGTCGTAATTGCCCATTTTTCTATCTTTTTCATCTCTTCTTTAACGTCTTTGGCGAGTTGCGTAGCCACAGACGTCGATTGCTGGTCGTGTTCTCTCAAAAGATTTTCGATGGGGTCGTCGTATCCCTCCTCCTCGTCTAAATCTTCACTTCCGTCTTCCTTTCCCTCTTCTTCTTCCTCCTCGTGATCTTGTTCCTCTTCTTCGTCCTCCTCCTCTTCTTTAGTATACTCCATCCAATCGTTCTCCAGAACGTCCTCAAAAGTCAACATACCTAATCGTTTCGCCGCATTTTCAGCTTTCCGTTTCATTTCCTGGTCTCTTTCCATCGCCGCCGCGGCAATCTCGCCAACGTGGACGCCACCTTCTTCGTCGTCAAAAGCATCAATCGTATCCGTCGCTTGTCTCTCTCGCCCCGTGATGACGGACCGTTCGAACCCAGGCGGCGCGCATCCCCTAAAAATGGTCCCCCCATCTTCTGCTTCTCCGAGAGAGCCAATATACTCCTCTAACCAAAAGCGATGGGCTCTTCGCCTCCTCTCTACTCTCAACTTCTCCGTCTTCAACGCTAATTCGTGCATTCCACCTGGCAAATGCGGAGCGTTCGTTATGCTCCCTCGAACGAAATCAGATCTGCTACTACTCGCGTCTCCGCCGAAGAACGTGTACGAGTCGTCGCGCCTCGCCGCGTTCGTCTTGCCGCTTCCTTCTTCATCGTCTTCTTCTTCAACGGTAAACCCACCCCCATCGCTTCTGCTCGGCATCACGTTCACGTTCACGCTCCTCGCAGACGCTATAGATAACATTTTCTCGATTTTATCCTTCTTCGTCTCGACGTTGTCAAAGTCCCCCCGCCGCGGCGACAACAAGCGCTCCAGCGTTCGCCTCGCGCTCTCCTCCATCTCCGCATCTAACCTTTTTCCCATTTCATCTTCAACTCGCTTCGATTCGAGCGATCGCGCGATGGACGAGAGAGACGATTTAGGCGCGCAATCCACCGGTAAAATTGCCGAGGAGCCACTCTGTTCCTCCGCGCACACGGAGGATAACTTTGTCGCTATTTCTTTCTCCTTCGCGTCGTTGACGTTGAGCGCAACGGTGGAGACATTTCCACTCGAACTCGGAGCGAAGAAGAGGAGAAACTTTTCTTGTTCTTCTTCTTTATTGGCACCACCGTTCGAGCCGGACGACGCACTCTCGAACTGCATACCGCTCTGGCGCGCACGTTTTCGTAGTCTTCTTCTTCTTCTCTTGTCTCCGCGAGATTATATTAGTCGTATCTATCGCATTATTATATTTCAGGCGAGAAGCGCAAAGTTTGTTTCGCGAATGAAGATTTTGTGTAAGTGTGTGTGTGTGTCTTCAAAGCGAATAGGTATGTGTGTTATATTAAACATGCTCGAATAATCAATGATCGAGTCTCCTCACGAAGGCTGGCAATTCTCGTACCTCTGCTCTCCAATCAACCAGACGCCTTGGTTTTCCCCTTCGCACCCGGGCGATCTGTCGATGCTGTACTCGTCCTCGGGGACCATCGCGAACGCTTCCTCGACGGTTTTCTCCGTCGCGTTTTGCAAGCCGCACGCGTCGAAGAGCTTCGTCCAGGTTTGGAAATCGACGATGCCGGTTTCCGGGAGCATTTCGGACGCTTGAAACGTTTGTAAGGCGTTTTGAGTGTCGACGCCCATGAACCAGAACTCGGCGTCGTCTTCGCCGCAGTTGTATCCGAGGGAAGCGAGCATGGATTGCATTTTGTGGACGGCTAAACCGCCTTCGTCGAGTCGCAAGATGGGCCACTCGACGGACGTGCCGGAGGCGCCTTTCACATCGATGAAATCATCCTCAGCAGGGGGACCGGAATCGATGTCTTCCCCGTACGGATCTTCGTCCTCTTTCGTAGAGACTGCTTTTAACTTCTTCTGCGTCTCCTCGAACGCTTTTCGAGCGATACCTTCGCGACACGAGGCTACGTCTTCGTCTAAAATCGCCCCCGGCGCCGGTCCCCACTCGAATTTCTCTTTCCCGAGCAACGCTAACCACGTTTCCGAGTTGACCATGCCGTTGACTTCTAATGCTGGATTATGCGCGCCTTGAAAATACTCAACCGCCTCTTCCGTCTTTTTCCCGAAATACATCTCCTCCGTGTCGTCTTCGCCGCACCAAAACCCATTTTCCATCAACGCCGCGTGCACTAAAGTCATCAAATACACGTCGTTGTCGCCGTTTCTCAGCAAAGGCCACTCGTGCCCTCGATTGGTTCCATCCCCGGCCCAATTTGCGGCGTCGACGATAATCCCATCTGGACTCGATATCGTCTCTCCCAACGCCGGCGTCAACAAGTCGTTCGCGACTTTATTAAAGTAATCGTCCTTCTCCTTCTGCGTCCGCGAAGCGGTCTTGCTCCCGTTTTCCTCGTCGCTACTACTACTACTCTTCTTCACATTTTTACCCATCATAACCTCCGTCGCGCTCGGCGCTACGAGCGGTTCTCGCTCTGGCTCCATCGCTCGCATCTCTAACTTCATCTTTTGCATCTCTTGTTTTAAGCTCTGCACCGCTTGCAACAGCAGTTCGTTCGTTTCATCCGACGACGACGACGACGACGACGATTTTTTCTTCTTTTTCTTCTCCTTCTTCTCCTTCTTCTCCTTCTTCTTCTTCTTCTTCTTCTTCTCCGCTTCGTCGTCGTCGTCTCCTCCTTTCTTCGCGCGCGCGACGATTAAAGACGACGACGACGACGACGAGACGATTCTTCTCGAAGACAAAGACAAAGACAACGACTCCTTCGTCGTCGGCGTCGCCGGAAAGCGCGTCGTTCTTCGACCGACTAATGCTGTTTGTTGTTGTTGTTGTCGTCGCGAAGACGACGACGACGACGATGACGACATCATCGCGAGCGATGACGACATCATCGCCACCGACGACGACGATAACATCATCATCGTTTCTTCTTTTCTCGCGGCAGAGAGAGAGAGAGAGAGAAGATGTTAATAAAGCGCTATGCGTTATCGCAATAATGGAGAATTTTCGTCCAATTTCTATCCAAAACTCCCCAAAACTTTCGTCCAATTTTCCCTAAAACGAACGCGCTCTCGGTCTCTTTAAATGCGATCGTTCGCATCGAAAGTAATCCGCGCGTTGGTAGCATCGACATCAGAAGTAGGGTTTTTGCATCGGCAGCAAAAACAACAGCGCTCACTTCCCGTCGTGGTTTTGGGCGTTCGTCGTCATCGCTCTTCCTCCTCCTCTGCGTCGTCGTCGTCGAATTCGTCGTCATCGGGAAAAGAAGAAGTCGTTGGTGGTGGTGGTGTCGACGTGGTCGCGAAATCCCTGGCGGAACTGAACCGTCTCAAAGGAACCGCGACAAAGCTCCATTTGGTTTCCAGCGAAGATATCGTGTGCCGCGATATTCAGTGCGAACGCGTGACGCGGCCGTGCGCGTGTAAGTTAGCCGTTGCGCTGGAAAAGTCCGGGCAGAACTTGAGGGAGATTGATTTGAGCGGGAATAACTTAGATTCTGTTCCGGAGAGTTTGTTCGAGAAGTGCGCGAATCTCGAGCGGTTGTCGCTGAGGAATAATAAACTCACCGTGGAAGCGATTGGGAAGCATTACAAGCTGAGAAAGTTGAAACTGTTGGAACTTGGAGGGAACCCTGGGATGGAGCTGAGCGTGGAGTGCTACAACCGGTTGGCGAAGAGAAACGTGAAGGTGAGAGTTTAATTTTTAGAAATGAGAGGTGTTTCCGGAGTATCGTCGTCGGCATCGACGACGCCGTTACCGACGACGACGACGACGACGGGCGCTCGGAGACAGAGGCGAAACGTGGCTGCAGCGAAATGTAGCGCGCAACATAATCGTACTCTTCCTTTGTTGGACATGCCCGATGATTTCGACGTTGCGAGCAATGGAGAGAGCAGAGATGCGTTCGCGAAAGACTTGCGACGAGCGTGTTCAGAATCCGGCTTTTTCTATCTCAAACCTCCGAAAAGTCTTTTTGGTGAGGAAGAGAACAGGGAGATTTTCGAGGCGGCGAAATCGTTTTTCGCGCTCTCGATGGGAGAGAAGATGAAGATGGACTACGCAAACTCGCCGCAGTTTCGCGGCTATGTATCGTTAGGGTTGGAGAACACGAAAGGAAAAGTCGACGCGAGGGAGCAAGTGGAGTTTGGCGTGAACAGCGCACCGAAGAGACGCGAAGACATGACGCACTTTTACGAGCGTTTAATAGGTAAGAATCAGTATCCATCCAAAGAATTCGAGGAGACGATGGAGAAGTTCATCGACAGGATGGATCAAATTAGTCGTCGGTTGACTAAATATCTTGCTCTTTCGCTAGATTTGGACGAGACGTATTTCGATCACATGTTTTCAGAGCAGCCTAATATGCAGATGAAGATTTGTAAATATCCTCCCCCGAACGCGATTGAAGTTGGCGAATCGTCTTTCGGTGTCGGTCCGCACACGGACACCAGTTTCGTTTCTATACTTTTGCAAGATGACGTAGGAGGTTTACAAGTCGAAATAGAGAAAGACGTTTGGATTGATGCGACACCAATTGATGGCTACTTTGTCGTCAACATTGGAGAAATGTTGCAAATTATGACAGGGGGTTATTACAAAGCCACGCCGCATCGCGTTTTGTCGCCTCCGTCGAGCGTAGAAAACAAGGCGAGGTTGTCCATCCCCTATTTCTGGAACCCTCGACTAGATTTCGTGGCGAAAGTAGACGAGGAAATTGCAAAGAAAAGTCAATCAGAGATGATTAGCAATGATAACATGGGCAACAACCGAATTATTAACGTGTACGGCGAGAACGCGTTCAAATCTCTCGCTCGCTCGCACCCAAAGGTTTTCAATAAACACCACCCGGACTTGATCGTGAAAAGCGACGGAACCATTGAAAAGAGAGAAAAATAGACATTGATTAATAGCACGATTTAGAACCCTTATTGTACATATTGCAGACACACGCACACGCACATATATGAATTCATATATATATATATATATTGATTAATGCTGTTATTTCACAGCTTCTAAGTCCGCTACCACCGCTACCTCTGCTACTACCTTCTTCCTCGAAGACCTCGCGAAGACGTCCACTTCGACTCTATCTCCGTCCTCGGAAACCTTCATTTCCACCGCGACTGGCTGACCGCCTTTGACCTTCAACTTCTTGGTCCCATCCCCGCCGCCTTTATTCTTATTTTTCCTCTTTGGTACGTTTCCGTTCTGTCTCGCTATGGCGTCGTCCACGCCGAATCGCAAAATCTCTATCACCGCTGCCGCAGCTTTTTCCACCGCTTTATCAATCTCCCCTCTCTCTTCCTCTCGAAACTTCGACAGCACGTGTTCGTAGACTTGCACGCTCTCGTTTTCCGGTCTCCCAATCCCTACTCTCACTCTCGGAAACGCATTTTTCACTCTCGGAATGTCCAATATATCTCTGATCCCGTTGTGTCCGCCGTGCGACCCAGACTTCTTAATCCGAATCTGACCAACCTTCGTATCCAAATCGTCATAGACGACCAGGACGTTCTCAATCGGCACGCGGTATTTCCGCATGATTTTCCTCACCGCGGTCCCAGAGACGTTCATAAACGTTTGAGGTTTCACCAGAACGATTTTGCACGTCACTCGTTTCTTCGACCCATCGTCTCCATCATCCCCTTCGTTGTTGTTTATAAATTCGGCGACGACGACTTCCGATATCTCGCTGCTCACCGACGAGTTGTTTCGCAATCGCAAAGAAGACGAAGAAGACGAAGAAGTGTGCTCCAACAACCCGCCAGCTCTGCTCGCGCTGCTCAAAAAATCAATCACTTCGAACCCAACGTTGTGTCGAGTGCCATCGAATCGTTTTCCCGGGTTCCCTAAACCGACGATCGCGTAGTTGTTGTTCTTGCTGTTGCTATTCATATTATTCGCGTTCGAACCGCCGGCGTGCACGCCTAAAGCTCGCACGTTGTGCAACACAAACTTCCTCGGCACGTTTGCAACTCTGAGCGCCAAATTGATCGCCGATTTTATCGCTCTTTTCATCTGCGATTCTTATTACTATCAATGTTAGCTTTTTCTTTTGTTACGTGCGCGGATGATGATGATGATGATGATGATGGGGTGTTCTTCGCGCGCGTGCGCGCGTGCTTCTGTGCTTTTTTTTAGTTAGGTGAATCGTGGAAAAGAAATGGAAAACTCTTCACTTCTCTCTCTCTGAGGAAAGCGGCGGGTGGTTTTGATACTCGCGCGCGCGCTACTACCACTACTACCACACGCACGCGCGCATAAAGAACGTCTCGAACGGTTGCACGAGGAAAGATACTAGACGGATAGTAACAAGAAGAAAACAATAACAAACACGCATCGATAAAAAACAAAACAAAACATGTCGTCCGAAATCCCGCTCAAATCAGATACGAAACAAACGAATCTCAAAGCGCAAAAAGAAGCGCAAAAGATCAAAGAGATGCACGACGCGCAGTTGCGCTTAGCGGCGGCGGCGCGAGAGAGGCAAAAAGAGAAACAGGCAAAGTTAATGGCGGAATTGGAAAATGACGCCGGGAAGGACGACGCGCACGCGGTGTCGAGAGAGATGCTGGAGAAGTTGATTAAGGAATGCGCCCCTGGGGAGACGTTCGACGAGGACGTGAAGACGGCGCTGTTGAATCTGGCGGATGATTTTGTCGAGGAAGTGGCGATACAGTCGCACAAGTTGGCGAAATTGAGAAACGCGGACGTGATTGATGCGAAAGACGTCGCGTTGCATTTAGAGCGCGAGTGGGACATTGTCGTCCCGGGAACCTCGGGAGAGGAGTTGCGACCGTACAAGAGACTGCAGAAACCCGGGACGCAAACGCAGAGAGAAGCGAAAGTGAGGAAAGCGATGGCCAGAGCGGTGGAGGCGAAGATTTTGCAAGAGAAAGAACGAAGGAGAGAGGAGAGACGGATGGCAAAGTTGCAGCGGCAGGCGCAAGGCGCGGGGCAGAAGGACGAGGAAAGCGACAGCGAATCGAGCAGCGGCAGCGACGAGTAGAGAGAATCGCGAAAAGGTTTCTTCGCGTCGGGTTGTGTGTATCATAGGTATAATATGTTAATTCAAAAGTATATAGTAGTACATATGTTCTAATCCTTCTAAGTAATCGTCCTCTGTCGTGTGACGCATCGCAATAATAATCGTCTCTCGAAATCGAAATTATTCAAACCTCGTCTTCGTTCAAAAGCATGTTCGGAATCGTGTTCGTAATCGGAAACTTCCTCCCACTCTCCGGACACTCCAAATGCCCCTCCACCACGGTCACTTCCAACAGCGCGTGGTGCACTTTCCTCAAAAAACTCTCGTCCTCGTTGCACCCACTCGGTATCTCCTCCGGTAAATCGTCGTTCTCGCCCTTCACCTCTCCGTACGCGTTCACGAACGCCCCCCAGTCTAACTTCCCCAGCATGTGCACTATAAACTGTCCATTAAATTCGCTCTCGTTGATTTCTACTTTTGTCGCGCGTATTTTCAGAGGGTACCCGTTCACGACGCCTTTCACGTTGCACGCGAGCATGTTGTGCGCCAACAGTCGCATGTTATTATTCGCGTTGTGTGTTTGTGTTTGCTCGTTTTTGTTGTGCGTTTGTGTGTCTTTCTTTTCCTCTCTTTCTGGGGAAAATGTCTTTTTGGCCTTTGGCGGCTCCCCACTTCTACTTTGGTGCTGTCGAAAAGATTTTTTCTCCATCAGACACACAAAAAATTCACCTCATTCTCTCTTCTCTTTGCGCAAACAACACAGAGAACAAGAACGACACAGAGAGACAACCACAGAGTGAGAGCGCCGGGGGTTTTTCTTCTTCTTCTTCTTCTTCTGTT
>Ga0181595_10003303_pt1 | contig 15559 bp, 9 predicted proteins | sample 041ome_7_FD_145604 | JGI IMG/M metagenome (GOLD analysis project Ga0181595, IMG submission 145604) | Coastal salt marsh microbial communities from the Groves Creek Marsh, Skidaway Island, Georgia - 041401AS metaG (spades assembly) | ecosystem: Environmental > Aquatic > Marine > Intertidal zone >...
GTCATTTTTTATCTGTTTCTTCTTCTTCTTCTTCTTCTTCTTCTAATTCGTTGCGGTTTGTGTGTACTTGTTGTGTTGGTGCGTCGACACTCCGACGTTTCTTTTTTTTGTGTGGAAGGTCCGAGAAAATTTATTTCAAAAAAAAATTCAAAAAAAAAGAAAAAAATATATTTTGTTTAGGGTTTTAGATTTTTTTTTTGTGCGTGTCGGTTGGTTTTCGTTCGTCTTTTCTTAACCTCTCTCGTCTCTTCTCCGTCTTCCGTCTTCTTCCTCCGAGAGACGACCGGCGGGCGCGACAGGAGGAGCGTTGAGGGCAGAGAGAGAGAGAGAAGAGAGAGAGCTCGCGCGTGTTCTCTCTCTCTCTCTCTCTCTCTATTTCGCGCGTAAAATCTTTGGACTGAAATTTTACGCGCCACGAGGGCGCGATTAATAACAGAAACCTTTGCCTTCTTCTTCTTCGCCAAAAGTTGAACGATACGGGAAAGGAGAGGCCAAAAGCACCGCCACTGGGTGGTGGTGGAGAGATTTAGAGCGACGGTTTTTTCGTCGCGGTCTCGCGCGGCGTGAGTGGTATTACGACGGGACGATAACATGCGTGATAATCAGTTCTCGTCGTCTCTGACAAAAGAGGAAGCCAACACCAAAAACAAAAACGACGCGCGAAGGCGAAGACGAGAGACGCTGAGAGAGATTAAAGAACGCGCGAAAAGCGCTTTGTCGCTGAATGATGACGGTAACGATAAGAATAATAAAGAGAAATCATCGTCGTCGGCGGGAAAAAAAAGATGGACGAATTCAGATTGGCGCGACGCGTTCGAGCGGTTGTTTTTAGACGACGCGGAGACGTTTAAAGAGGTTGGCATGCAAGACGACTTGTTGTTTTACGCGCCGAGTAGTAGTAGTAGTAGTAGCGGTCGAGGAGGAGGTACGGGAGGGGCGAAGGACGTCGTCTTCGTTCGCCGGTGGAAGAAGAAAGATATGGCGAAGAACGATGATAATAATAATAGTAACAACAACAACAACAGTAATATGGAGGATTTGACGACCGAGAACGTGGACTGGCGAGCGACGACTTTACTGAACATCGTGCAACACACGACGTATTCCGCGGAGGTTTCCGTGTGTCTGTTGGACCAGTTGGAAAAGAAGCAACACAAGAGTGATGGCGGTAATAGCACCGCGAAGGGAGGAGAGGATGCGCATAAAATTCAACGCGAACAGAAAGGAACGTTGGCGAACCCGTTGGCGTCGTATAAAACGAAAGTTTTTGCGAGCACGTCGAAAATGGCACAGTCGAACAATTTGAAGAGCGATAGGAGAGATTCTACGTTACCCGAGGTGTCGTTTGAGTCGTATTACGCCAACAGCGAGGAGTGGGAGAAGTGCGCGTTGACATACGACGGAGATTGTTTGTGCGTGAGGTTATTTGCGACGGGGGGCGTGTTGAAGACGCATCTAGACGATGACAAAGTCGCGACGACGGAGGAAGAAAAGAAGATTGTAGTTTTTAGCGGGTTTGCACCCAGGTCGGACGTAGCGAGGGCGTACAACGTTGAAAGGAAAGCCGCGTATAAGCAGGCGTTTACGTTCCGTGCGTTTGCAAGCTCGACATTTGGGTTCGATTTACCAAAATTGCACTACGGCGATTCAAATAATAGAAGAAGTAGAAGAAGGAAGCATGGTGGTAGCAATAATAGTACTAGCGGTAACGGCGTAGCAGAAAACGGTTTGTACGACGACGGGTATCGAGTAAACGGTGCGCACGGGAATAGCGATGACGACGAAGCGCAACGTCTCGACGAAGACGTTCCTCACGAAGGGAACCGGGACGAAGACGACGACGACGACGACGGTGGTAACCACGGTAACAGCGGTGGAGGAGAAGGAGGAAGAGGTACCTCTTTTCTCTCCCCATACCGCCAACATCCGAAATCCTTCGCCTCGCCGTCTAGAGGAGGCGCCGGCGAAACCGACGCCGTCGTAACGTTAGGACGAGGCACCGAAGAGGAAGGCGAAGCCGCCGTAGCGGTTTCGGCCGAACATTTGCACTTTTCTCCATCCTCGGCGCACAAAAGTGGCACCAGCGGCGGCTTCGCCGCCGACGACGTTTCCGCGAGCGGCGGCAGTGGCATCAACAGCGAGACCGACTACTCCAGCGCCTACGATACCGACGATACCTCTTCCTCTCGAGGCGCGCTGCCGCCAGGAACCAGCGGCAAAATCTCCGCCTCGGCCAAAACCAACAGGAAAGGAAGCGGAGGCGCGCGACGACTTCTCAATTTCGGTCGAAAAGTCGAAACCGTTCGAGAAGTCGCCGAATCCGTTGCCTCTTCGCCTTCCTCCTCCTCTCCCGGCGGCGGCGGCGGCATCGCGCGCGGTAGTAAAGACAGAAGAGAAACTCTCGACGTGACTCGCTTGCGGTGTCGTTTGCTCGGCGTGAAAATCCACTGGAGAGCGCTCGCGAGAGATTTGTTGTACAAAGAGTGGAGATGATTTTAGATGTAGACGTATATATGTACAGATTGATTTTTGCAAAGAAGATGATGAAGATGATGATGAAGAAGAAGAAGAAGAAGAAGAAGATCATAATAACGATAAGAAGAAGAAGAAGAACATGTCACACCCCTTCAGTTTCTCCCCGGTTTTCGCAGCAAAAAAATCTGTAAAAAACTCTATCCTCATTTTTAAGCACCCATGATGACCTCCTGTTCCGCGAGCAGCGGTGGTAGTTTGCATCATCGCCGCGTCCTCCGCGCGTCTTCTTCTTCTTCCTCTTCTTCTTCCGCGCGTTTTCGTTGTCTTCGTCACAATCTCGCTTCGTGTTCTTCTTCTTCGTCGTCGTCGTCGTCGTCGAAATCCAATTTTGACGCGACTTTTGGACGTCAGAATTGGAATATTTTTTCTCCCGAGAAGCAGCGCGAAGGGGCTCGCTATCGTCGTCCCGGTCGCGGTGCGGTGCCACCTCGGTCGTCCTCCAAGGAGGAGGATTCCACGCGGAAGTTGAACTTTGACGACGACTCGCTCGTTTTATCGTCGGGGGCGAATGAAGAACCAGACGTGTACGACTTGATGCGCGCGAAGCTCGTTCCGTATGAAAAGACGTACCGAGTTGCTTTTTTGAGACACGCGAAGAGCAGTTATTCGCAGTGGGCGTACTCTTCTTCCGTCAGCGGAGACGACGACGACGGTGCGGTTGACGATACGAACAACAATAAAAGCGACGATAAGAGCGAGATTAACGGGGACGAGGACGATAATTTTGATTTACCGGATAAGTACCGGTCGATTGCGCCGCGAGGGAAAATCGGCGCTTCGGCCGTGGCGAAGATGTTGGTGGCGGAGTACCCGGAGTTTGTGCCTTCGATTATCATCACCTCGGACGCCACGCGGTGTTTAGACACCGTCGAGTGTTTTACGATCGCTGAACCGGAGGCGTTTGGTAAATCCACGGTGATTTTAGCGCCGGAGTTTTACGAGGTGGCGCACGGAAGCGATGTGAAAGCGAAAAGAATACGCAAAGCAATCACGAAGAAGATCAAAAGAGAAGCGCAAATGAGAGGGGCGGAAACGGTGTGCGTGGTCGGACACAACGCCGGATGGGAAAACGTGGTGAAACTAATCACGAAAAGTAGTAAAAAAGTGAGATTGAAGACGTCGAATTGCGCGCTCGTGTCGTGTAAGGCTGGGGAAATGACGTGGGAGGAAGCGCTGACGGAAGGAGAGTGGCGGTTAGAAACAATTTTAAGAGTGCCGAAAGAGTTGAATAGAAAAGCAAAGTTGGATTACCCGGAGGAAGATAGCGTGAAATGGAAGGAAGAGGATAACGAGGCGGAAGCGGACGACGAAGACGAGGAAGGAGGGGAGACTAGTTTCGATGGATACGTCTCCACGTAACAGAAGCTTTGGACAGAGAGAGAGAGAGAGAGAGAAAACGAGAAAATAAAACATGTAGGCACTTTTTGTAAATATGCACTAATTTTTTTAAAGAACGATAATACAACAAATCATCATCAACGCTTCTTCCGAAACGCGACGAGCGTCATCTCTTCCGTCGAGTTCGAAAACAGCGGCACTAAATGCGTCTCTTCGAACTGATGCTCAGACTTCAACTTCTGCGCCAGCTCTTCGCTCGCTTCGTAAAATGCTCGTTTTCCGGCGACGAAATTCTTCATCGTCAAAACTAAAGCGCCTTTGGTTTCGTCCACCATCGATAACAATGGCTCTACCCAACGATACACCGACAGCGGCGACGAGTTTCCATCGCACGCGACTAAGCTGAGTTTTTTTCCATCGAGTTTTTCGCGAATATCGTCGATGGACTCTTCAATTTTCTTTTGTAAATGGATGAGATTAGTTGGCGGTTCGACCGTTTTTGGAGGTTTGAAACCAAGACGCGCTGGATCAACCGCAAAAATTATACCTGAATCATCGCCTGTCTTATTAGTATTCCTCTTCATCTCGTCGCCGAGCGCTTGTATCCATCCGCCCGGAGCGCACCCGACATCCACCACCATCGACGCGCTCGTGATGAATTCAGACAACCGAAAGCGCAAAATCGCTTCTTCCATCTTGAAAAACGCTCTGCACAGCGGCCGAATATCTTTTCGTCTACTTTCTGCATCGTTCAAAGCTTGATTGATCCATTGGTCGAGTCTTTTGGTAATTTTCCACGTGGAGACGTGTAAACGTCCTCTTATGAGCACGGCGTCTAACGCCACGTCGCACTCGCGCGCGGAAACTCCTTTACCCGGCCCGGTGAGTCCGTACGCGGTACCCTCTCCTGAAGCTTCTTCAATGAGCGCGTCTAAAGTTCTGTATGCCTCAACTTCCATTTCTTTCGGAAAGCACCGAATGCGTACCGTTCGTATCTCCTTTTGCTTCTCATCCTCTTGATTATTATTATTTCTACTACTGCTACTATTACTATTCGAGCACCATCGCTCTTTGACCTTTTCAAAAATCGTCCTCCACTCGACGCCGTCGCCGTGAAATTCAACCGCCTGATCCTCGTTCGCGCGTTCGTCTCTCGCGTATATCCTCGAACACATCGAAAACCCGTGCGGCTCGTTTTTTTGCATCTTCTCGATTAATTTAATCACTTTAACCTCGTTCGTTTCTTTCCCAGAATCGTCCTCGTTCTCCTCTTCTTCGGGACACTTCACGCACACGACGCATCCGCTCACGCTCTCTTGTCGCTCTCGCGCCGCCGACGTGACGTTTTCCGCGCCGTAAATTTCCGCGCATCGCTCTTCGATGAAATGCACGAATAACGATAGAGAGTACACGAGAACAAAGCAAAGGTCAGTTTAAAATCTGTTTCGATGAGTGTAAAAACGACCGATTGCCATTCGCGCGCGAGAGAGAAAGAAGAAGAAGAAGACTTTAATCAAAACACACCTAACAACCTCAACCCGAACACCGTGCTCGTGTGAAACGCAATCGTAAACGCACGACTCGTCTTCAAACTCTCGTGCGCATACCAACACTTCTTCCCGTTGTCCCGTTTACACGTCCCATACAGCGTCCACTGTTCGCACGCGGGTCTCGGATCCGGGTGGAAGTATCGACACTTCTTCTTCTTCGCGCTTTCTTCTCGTTCCTCTTCGTCGTCGTCGTTTCCATCATTTTGGTCCGTCCCTCCCGGGAAATAACACGGAAGATTCTGTAAATACCGGCGACAAATCTCCCGGCCAGAATCTTTATCGATCAGTCCTTTCTCCAACCTGTGGTGCAGAGTTCCCAGAACCGTTCGGTGTTCGTCCATGTGCGTGTCTTTTCGCGCGAGATTCTGTTAGTGCGTGCCGGTGGTGTTGATGGTATTCGATCATCAAAAAGTGGCGAATCCGCCGCCGCCAAAAAAGCGTATCTTTACACGAGTAAAAAGTTCCAATTTGCGCGCCACATAAAAAAGGATTGACTTTTTGATGCGCCTGGCGGCTGCGCGGGGGTTGCTGAGCACGTCGACGCGATTTCGCGCTGCTTCTTCTCTGTCGCGGTATAGTTTTCCCGCGTGTGCTTCTTCTCGTTGTTCTTCTTCCGTGATGGTAACGAAGAGGACGACCACCATGGTCGTTGCGGGAGGAGAAGTAGGTGTTACTTTGCTCGGGAATCCGGATGCTTCTTCTTCCCTCAATGATGGTACTATTGATGATGATGATGATGATGATGTCGATGTGCGGGACGAAGAATGCGTGAAAAAGAAGAAAATAAGGATCACGCGCGTGTTATTCGTCGGCGACGGGGACTTTTCGCTCTCGCGAGCGTTCGCTGGGACGGAGAAAGGCAAGAGTGCAATCATCGTGGCGACGAGTTTGTCCTCGGAGAGCGACATCGAGGAAAATTGGAAAGGGCGGGAAAACGTTCTCGAGCTGAGGAAGATGGCGAACGTCGAGAGGGTGGCGCACGGGATCGATGCGACGAGAGTTGAAGACATGATGAGAGCGTTGAGAGGAGGAAATGGAGGAGATGATGATGATGACGACGGTGGAAGAAGAGGAGCGGCGGACGCGGTCGTATTCGCGTTTCCGCACTTACCGGGGAAAGGGAAGATTAGCAAGAACAGAGAACTGTTGCGAAACTTTTTACTCGCGGCGAGAGATGAGAGGGTGATGCGTAAGAACGGCGCGTGCGAGGTGGCGTTGGCGCCTGGTCAAGGTGGGACGTTTATGGATGGGAACGAGTCGAGGTTGATGTACGGCGACACGTGGAAGGCTTACGATATGGGCGCGGATGTCGGGATGGCGTTGGTCGAGTGCGAACGATTCAACGAGGAGAAATGGAGAGAAAGGTCGTATAAGCCGACCGGGCATTGGAGAGGGTTGGATGACTCCAGGTCGTTTCGCGTGAGCAACGCGGTCGTGCACAGATACAAAAGAGAGGAGGAAGTTTCCGCATTGGACGGGACGTGTTCGAGGTTTCAACGGACGGAGGAGAGGTTTACCAGGGATGTGAGTTTAGCGGTGGAGAAAAGATTTGTCGGCACGAGCGCGGGAGAGAGCGACGATAAGACGACTAAAGACGACGAGGAAAACGGCATCATGTCTACTTTTGCTCCGGAAGGAGAGCGATGCGCGTTTGCAAAAGATGGCACGTGCGCGTTTGCAAAACGATGCGACAAGGAGAGGAAACCGTTGGTGTACACTCGATTGAACAGAAAAGTCCCGTCGAGGTATTTCGACGCGGCGTATCGAGGCAAGTGGTGCTGCGGGAAGTGTTACGTCAAGATTTCGAAAGCGTTGCAGTTGCAAAAGCAAACGAACGGGGTCGAGGACACCACACCAGAGGAGAAAGAGTTGTTGGAAAAAATTAGAGTCAAGGCGATGGAGAGCGCCGAGGAAATCGCCAAGACGTGGAAGGTACATAAAAATATCGAATTCACGGATGCGTTCATCATCGATCGGTACGACCCGAAAGACGGGTCAAACGCCGTCGCTAGAAACATTCGATTGCGCTATTTCTGCGAACGTCATCCGCTCAACGGGAAAGAAGTGAACGAAATCCAGCACGCTTTGAGAGAAAAGCTGGAAAGAGGGGACGTGGAGGGCGTCACTATGAGATGGTATCGCCGCGACGACGAGGAGGCGAAGAAGAAGCTAAGAGTGTAAATTGGTATCCGCATGGTGCTAGCACGTACCGCAGTAGTATTATTTATACGTTGTTTATTATAGTATATATCTAGCGATTAGTTTTTGTAGGTAAAATGTAGAGATTACATAGCACATTTATTATTTATCATCGTCATTGGTCCTTGACTGCTTGTTCGTATTCGCTTTCGCTCGCGAACGAACCTTCTATAATTCTACCGTCAAAAGCGCGACCGTGCATTCCTTCCTTCGCTTTCAAGGCGGACTCTTGATCTCTGAACTTTGCAAACGCCGAGCCTAGGAACGGTCCCCGCCTGGGAAGGGCTAACTTACTACCACTACTACCACCACTCGAAGAGCGCGAGCAAAACTTTTCGCACTCTGCGGCGACGTCCAACTTTAAATCTTCGTATTCCTCGTCATCGTTTACATCTTCCTCGGTGGCGATATGCTTTAATCGAACGTATACCGTAGCCGTTGATGGTGATGGATTTTCTGCTCCTCCTTTTCCTGCTAATGCTATTGTTTCTCCTTCTAATTTCTTTGCGGATGCGGCGGCGACGTTTTGCGCCGCCGCCAGATGCGCCGGTAAATTCTCCCCTAATTCCGCTCTCTCTTCCGCTTGTATAATTTTCATCTGTTCGTACGCGATGTCTGCTTTTTCCTTCATCGTTTGCGGATCTACCCACCCGCTCGGTCGAGCAATCATCAAAGTGTATCCGCACAAATCGACGCCGTTGATGGCAAACAACGCCGTCGCCATGTCTGGATCCACCACGGTCGCGAAACAATACTTGCGATCGGCGCTCATTCTGATCTCCTCGATCAACGAGTCGTTCGGATACTTACCCGACGCCAGCGCCTCGGGATACGCCGCGGACAACGTGGACGACAGAAATACGTTCAAAGTCTCCGCATCCACTTCCGGTGGAATATTCCCAACGTACACTTGCCGTTGTTTCCTCTCGGAATCTGAATTCGGCACCGATAGGTTTTCGTACGCAGAAATCTGCTGCGAGAGCAACCATCTTCTCGCGTCGCGTTGTTTCTTCTTTTGGTACGCAGCAATTTCTTCATTAGTTGTACCTTTCGGTCTTCCCGTAGCATCGCCGTTATTTCCTGCCGCCGCTTTTATGGTTGTTTTTGTTGTCGTCGTCGCAGTCGTCGGGACGTCGTTGATCGAAACGTGCTTCGCCGCGACCATCGACTGCGGATGTTTCGGAACGCTCTGCTTCCCGTTCGGGTTCGGCGCGCGCGGTTGGTATCCGTATTTCGGAAGATCTTCGGCGACGTTCTTCTCCCGCGCATTATTCTCCTCCCTCGTCGGCGACTTGGACGAAAACGTTCGCCTTTTCCTCTTTTTTTCCGCCGGCTTCCTCTCTCCTCCTCCTCCTCCTCCTCCTCGACGTCGTCCTTCGTCTTCTTCGTCGTCTTCGTCTTCTTCGTCTCGTCGTCGTCGCCCGCGTCGTCTCTCGTCATCGTCGTCGTCGTAATCATCATCGTAATCATCATCATCGTAACGATGATCGCGACGACGACTGCGACTGTGATTATTTCTCTCTCCGCCACCACCTCCGCCGTTGCTCTTCGCATCTCTCGAGCGGCTTCGAGACCGACGATGGCGACGACTTCGACTCGGCGGCGAATTCTCGCGCGAATCCGTTCGACTCGACCGCATGTGTGTTTGTACTCCGCCCGCGCTTCTCTCTCTCTCTCTCTCTCCGAATGAAGGAATGAATCCTTTCCTCTCTGCCCCTCTTTGTCTGTCTGTCTCTCTCGGTAAGCGACGCCCAAGCGAAGTCTCTCTCTCGTGTTCTCGAGTATTATTTCTGAGGCGAATCGTTTTCCCGAAAAGCGTTCGTCATAACGAAAGAGGTTTTGGCGGACGCGATACACACACACGCATCGCACCACTCAAAACGCACTTTAAAAAACACCAACATATAATAACAATGGCTCTGCCAACCTCCACGTCCTCCCAAAACAACCCCTCGCTCCTCTTGCCCTCCGAGCTGGTCGACAAATGCGTCAACGAGAAAGTTTGGATCATCATGAAGAGCGGACACAAAGAGTTCACGGGCACGCTGAAAGGTTTCGACGTGTACGTGAACTGCGTGCTGGAAGACGCGATCGAACACGATCGAGACGCGGAGACCGGGAAAGAGACTCAGAAAAAGTTGGAGAGCATTTTGTTGAACGGGAATAACATATGCATGATCGTGCCCGGTGGGGAGAGAGTGCAATAGAGAGAGAGAGAGAGAGAGAAAGTTTCCAGTTTAGTAGAGCGATATATATATGTATTAAATAGAGTACAGTAGTAGATATTACAACAACAACAACGCGCGTCTGCAACCGCGATGATCGTCTGCGAGTAGAGGAAGGCTCAGAGAAGGCGTCTTCTTCGTCCTCGTTCTTCTTCTCCTCTTCTTACGACGCGGCGGCGTAAAAGAAAACGCGGGGGTCGTCCGCCCGCGGAGCAAAAGGGTACTATGTATACACACAAAAAACGAGAAGGACGGCTCAGAAGGCATCTTCTTTCTCCTCCTCTTCTTCTTCTTTGTCTTCTCCATCATCATCATCATCATTATCATCATCATCATCATCCGCGATGATCTGCTCGTACGTTTCAAACATCGCTCTCCACCTTCTCGAAAACGCGCCGATTCCGAACGCAAACACGTCGCACGGAACGTTCTGCGTCGTCAAGAATCGCAAACACGCTTTCCGATTGTAAAACGATGACGCGACCAGCGCGCCTTCGTCGAGTAAATACGAGCGATTTGTTTCGCTCAGATATCGTAAAATTTCCAAATTTCCGGCGCAGGATGCCATTCTAGGCGAGAGATGGTCGACACGCCATCCTTTCGTTTCGAGGGCAAACTCGAGCAACTCTTTGCTCTGAATTCGCGCCGTGAACTCTTCCTCGCGCATCTCTTCTTCTTTACGCTCTTGGAACGCGTACTCTAACACCGATCGAGACTCAATCTCGCGCACTTTGAACGGTCTGCGCAGTATCTTTTTAAGTTTCCGTTCGTTTCGTTTCCCGGAAAAAGCGTGCGTGAGTAACTTTGCGCACGAAGGACCGGAAGCGTGGAGGAATTTTATCGAGTTACCATCCAGTTTAGGAAGGATGTGGGTTTGGAAGATGTCCCGCGATTGAAGGACGCGCCAGAGGGGCGATTCGTTGTCTTTGTCTTCGTCGTCGTCTTCTCTGTCGTCGTCGTCGTTTTGAACGGTGGCGGTGCAAAGGACGCGGGTCATTGGTGGGTGACTCTTTTGTGTTCTGGGGAAAAAAGTTAGTTAAGATACGCTTTTTGACGTTTCGAAAAAAACAACACGTGCAGATCACGCCGGCGCGTTATTAAAGTACGACTATTTATATTAATAAACGCACTACACGCTTCCGGCTCGTCTGAGCAACAACTCTCGAAAGCTAGACGCGCCGCCTCTGTAACTGCCGTCTCCTCCTTCGCCATCAACTCCTCCTTTGTTGACGTCGGTCCCGGAAGCGCTTCTTCGCATCACGCGCTTGCGACTTAAATTGACGCCTTCGATGAACTCGAAATGGACTCTGCGAATGGTAGACACGGCGTAGTTGAACGCGGTGACGAGCGCGATGAAGTGTCGGCGATCTCGAACCTCTGCGCCAGATACCGGAGAGGCAGTGGTTGCGATCCGCATGATCGAGTGCGTTCGGTCCGTGCGGTAGCCGAGGTACCCGAAGGATACGTTTCTCCAGAACTTTTGCACTCTCGTACCGGTTTGATGGAATAAAACCGTCATGGCGACGAAACGTTGCAGAGATGCGATTCTCGCTTCGTAGAGCTTCATGCTAAATTCCTGCGATTGCATGAGAGTATACGGCTTCATTAGCGGTGGTGCGGATTTGCGCAACGCTTGGCCGAAATATTCTTCGTGCGAAGGCTCAACCATAAGTAAACCTTGCGCGTTGCGCGGGTCGGCTTCGAGGATCTTGAGCATCAAAATTTCTGGCAAGTTTATGATTTCAGTGAACTCTTCAAAGTCTAGCTCACCGCTCTTATCTTTGTCGCCCGATCGGAAGAGTTTTGCGATCTGGGCGTCGGTCAAAGCGATGTGATCTTCTCCCGAGGCGGCGGCGAGCGCGTCCAACCTTTTGTACGCCTGAGTGAATTCGCTCATGGAAAGTCGCCCATCTTGGTTCATGTCCAGCTCTTTGAAGACGGCGAGATTGTGTGCGCGTTGCTCTTCCGCATATTTGCACGCGTCCGTGAGAAGCGTGACGGCGTTTCTGTTGTTGAGTTTGTGCACGCTCAACTCGTTGTGCTCTTCGTGGTAGGAAGAATAAATTCCGAGCAAAGCTCCCGCGCTCTTGCCGTCCAGATTATTATTCGTTCGCTCTTCGTAATATTTCTCGCACAAATATTTTGGACGATGTGTATTCAAGAAGATTGCATTCTTTGACAACGGGAGCTTATACGGCGAATGTCCGATGGTGATGGATTCGCACGTGCCGCCGATGCTTTGAATGCTCGACGCTTGCGATAGCGATAAGGACGTTGTCGCTTCGGCGCTCGTGAGCCCGGAGAGTCTACCGTCCGGTCGACCGACGATGAGCAACGCCCCGCGGACGACTCTGTGCGTGTGTCTGTGAACGAGATGGTCGTTTGGATTCCCGCTCAACACAGATACGCCTGCGGCAGAGTATGAACACGCGAAGATTTTAGACAAGAATGCATCTGCGCATTGACTCACCCACGGGATATCGCCGATGACAATCGTTCTTGCAGTCATGCGATGCAAGAGATTTCTTCCTTGTATCAATCGTATGATGGTTATGGATATTTGCGGTAAGAACGCGTAAATGAGAGCGTCGAAGAACCGCGTGATGTAGAACGCCCACGTTGTCGCCAAACCGCACAAAACGGCGATGCCAGTAATGAGCGGATACCCAGCCGTTACCGTACCTACGATGTACACGAAACTCATGATCCAACCTTTCACACCTTCCAGAACGTGGTCAGCCCACTCGTCGCCTTGTTTTCTCAACTCGTCCTCTTTCGCTGATTTCAGTTTTTCCTTCTTTGGTGACGCGGAATAGCCGACAATTTCCTCCAACGCGGCGATGTTCATCTGATTACACTTCTCTAGTTCCGCCAAATCGTGTTTCGTCACAAACGCGTTGGTACATTTTCGAAAATCTGCGTTATCGAGGATAACTAAGGACATGTGCAAGAAGAGTTGCGTCAAGAGTTGTTGCGTCGCGGCGACTGAAATCGAACACGGCTCCGCTGGACGAACGCCGACGTCCGTGGTGAATATTCGGCTATCAAACTCGCCGTCGGATTTTATCGCTCGAAGTTGTTTCCCGATTTGAGTGTCCCATTCGCTAGCGACGACGAAAATAGAATTCGTGGAACTCACTAAAAGATTCGAAGTCGCTAAAGGCGCGAACGTGCCTCCCGAGTGCGAGACGATGATGACGACAGTGTCGGTGAAATCGTCCGTTTTCTTGGAGTTTGTGAAACCAACCGACGGAACGGGTAAGTCTTGCCCCCACAGACCCAAAATTTTGTTGCTCGAAATAGCTTTGACGCGCAAGCGCGGAAACGCAGTTTGTAAATCAGACGCGAATTGTTCGGCCAACCAGAGGGACACTTCGCAACCAGTCACCAAAACATCGATGGAGTGCTCTGATTTGATCGATCCGTCCACGCGTCTCGCCAGACGTTTTTTCAAACATCTCGCTAAGTTCCACGCGGTCAATCGATTGAGCGACATGGATCCTTGAGGTTTGTTCCTCCAATCGTCTTGAATGTTTTTCAAAATCCTCGGGATGTCCGAAATATCCGTCAAAACAGGATCTGAACTTTCTTCGGGCAACATCTTAATAAGCTCGTTACCTTCTAAACGCGTCATTCGATGAAAGAGTTTTTTATCGACCGATACTCCTTTACCGCGTCTCGGCGACGACGGCGCGATATTTTCCATACTTTTTTGTTTCCTCAAAGCTGTCATTGGCTCATCAACTTTCATCTCGCCTTCCTTCGCTAAGATTGCCGTTACGGTTCCACCCATCAAAGGATACTGCTCCAAGTGAGAGTTGGGATAGGAAACGGCCGGAATACGATCTGCTCCCCAATCGAGTAAACAAATTTCTCCGTTCAAATCGTCTAAATCGAGACGAATGGCGGCGTTATCGTCGCCGTACTCTCCGCCGTGAACGCTGGCTAAAATGTCTCCATTGGGCGTTTCCACAGACAACCCAGCTTTTACGGCAGCCTGCTCGCTCCCGTAACAAATTAAACCTTTCTTGGGATAAAAAGCGACGCTTATGGTTTGCCCTCTGGCTGCGACGCACAACTGCCTGTGCGCGTCCAAAGAACAAGTGACCATTAAACCAAAACTCCCTTTTGCGTGCGTCAAAAAATATTTCATCGTGAACAACGAATCGTTATCAAAGAACGCGTGCACGGTAAATCGCACAAACTCTCGAATCGGCGCCCCGAGTTCTTCGTCGAGATAAGTCTCCAAACATTTCAGCGCGTCTTCGTTTGCGCTTTTTTCAAACTCCTCGGTAATTTCCTTCGTGAGCTTTTCGCGCATCGCTAGGTTAAATCCAATCTCTTGGACCGTGGTTTGGCCGTTATTTGCCTCGAGCGTTTCATCCAAAACTTTCTCAAAACGCTTACCGATGTCTTCGAACTGCGCCAACGTCGGCATCGGTGCGTCCTCAAAGACGTCGCTGGTTTTCAGCATGAAACAAGCGCTAAATCTCGCCGCTAATGCGAAACATCCCTGCGCTCTGATCAAATCAACCACGCCAGCAATTGAAGCCGAATCGACAACCGACGGTTTCTTGACTTTCAAAACTGACTCTAACCACAAGTTCATGCTTCCTTGATCGTTCCACCTGCGATTCACTTGAAACGCATCAAAGTCGCCGTTGTGCGTGATGAAATTCTCAACTGGTACCCGCGTCGATCCGGGTTTTGTTTGCTTCAAAGCGTACACCAACAAGTCTTGTTTCGGACTCCACTGGTGCGGATGCGTTCCATCAAACGTCGCTTTGGACGTCGTCGCGAACCGCGTGTGGCCGCAAAAAATACGCGTCTGCGCTTTCTTCTCGGCCACCTTCATCTTCGCCTTGCTCTCCCGTTCCGTCTTTGAACGCAACAGCTTGCTCAAATCCGTCCTCTTCATGTTCACCACTCGACTTCGTACCCCTCGCATCTTCCCTTCGCTCTGTTCTTCAAACGTCACGATCCCTCCCGATTGCGCGCCTCGCATCATCGTCACGTTGACCATCTTCTCGAGCAAATCGTACGCGCGCTCGCCGTTTTGCGAGCACCACGCGGCGTTTAAAAGCACAATCCCAAAGTTGCCGCAGTACACCATCGACGAAGAAGAAGACTGAGAAGCCATCCATCCGTAAAAGAAAACATCCGTGCACAGCGCGTCGAACGCCGTCGCCGCGAACGCGAACATTTTCGCCTTCTTCTTCTTCTCATCGTCATCCTTTTCGCTCTTCTCGACGTCGCTTCTCTTCTTCTTCTTCGCAGAATAAAAGAAAAAAAGCAAACAACTCGCGAAGACCGCGAAGCACCGAGAAAACGCCACCGCGCGCTCCCGCTGCCGCTCCAAATCGTAATCATCAAAATCACTCGCGAGGAACCCGTTCAGGTCTGTTTTTCTTCCCAAAGCGCTCTGGGCGAGAGCGACGAGAACGGTGGCAACGGAAGAAGACGAAGCCGAAGAGGAGGATGGATAAAGGAGAAAAGCGGCATCTTTTTTCATCGTCGTCGTCGCGAACGAAACGACGAAACCGAGCACGTGCGCGAATTCGTGCACCGCGCCCGCGAAAATGTACCACCGGACCGCATCGAAGAGAGAGAAGGAGGAGGAGGAGGATTTCATCGCGCGAGCGAGCGAGCGTTTGTTCGCTCGTTTTCCTTTTTTAATTATCGCGTCCTTTCAAAGAGATACGCAGAAGAGAG
>Ga0181595_10003308_pt1 | contig 15538 bp, 9 predicted proteins | sample 041ome_7_FD_145604 | JGI IMG/M metagenome (GOLD analysis project Ga0181595, IMG submission 145604) | Coastal salt marsh microbial communities from the Groves Creek Marsh, Skidaway Island, Georgia - 041401AS metaG (spades assembly) | ecosystem: Environmental > Aquatic > Marine > Intertidal zone >...
CTCTGAATCTCTCTCTCTCTCTTTGAAGAAAAAGTACTTCTTCTTCTTCGTCGTCGTCTTCTTCTTCCAAGTTTTATAGTTTTTTGTGCGGACTTTGCGCTCGTTTCGTTGATGACTTTTTGTGAAACCCTAAAGTAGGCCGGTCGTGCAAAAATCCAACAGGCAACCTCTCGAACGTTCATTTTTCCCCAACGCGACACTTTAAAAGCTTCAGCTTACTCGTACTACTCTTCTTTCTTTTTACAAAAAAGGAAAAAGAGGATGGCGATCGAAATGGACCTGTTCCGCTCGGAAGAGATGGAACTGGTCCAGCTGATCATCCCAGCGGAAGCCGCGCACGATACGGTGCAAACCTTAGGCCGAGTAGGTTTAGTCGCGTTTCGAGATTTGAACAAGGATAAATCGGCGTTTCAGAAGACGTACGCGAACCAGGTGAAACGGTGCGACGAGATGTTGAGGAAGTTGAGGTTTTTTACCGAGAACGTGAACAAAGCCGGGATTACGATTAGGAAAGGAGGCGGAGGTGCGGAGGATGACGAGGATTATTACGGGCGTTTCGGAGGAGAGAGCACGACGAGTAGCAATAGAGGAATCATTTCGATCGACGAGCTCGAACACACGCTGGACGTCTTATCGGAAGAAGTCTCGCAATTATCCGCCAACACGGAAAAGCTGAGACGGTCGCACGGAGAGTTGGTTGAATTGCAGTTGGTTTTAGAGAAAGCGGGCGGTTTTTTTGAGGAAGCGCGGTCGGACGCGCATCGACACCAGGACGAGGAAGATTCGTTGCGGATGATGCGAAGAGAAAACGCGAGACAGGACGAGGAGAGTTTGTTGTCGAGTTCGTTTCGAAGCGAAATGGACGACGAAGGATTAGGTGGAGGTGGGACGTCTTCGCAAATGACTCGACGAACTGGATCGTTTATCGATCAAAATCATCCGGATCACGACATCGAGAGGAACGACGCTTCCATGGGCGGCGTGGCGGCGAGCGCGAGGTTGGGATTTATTACGGGAACTATTAATACGGAGAAAGTGCACGCGTTCGAGCGAGTATTGTTTCGCGCGACGAGAGGGAACGTGTTTTTGAAGTTGGCAAACATCGAAGGGCACGTGGAAGAGCCGACGACTGGGGAGAAGACGTTCAAAACGGTATACGTGGTGTTTTTCGCCGGCGAGAGGGCGAGGAATAAGATTGTGAAAATTTGCGAAGGGTTCAATGCGAACAGGTACCCGTTTCCGGAAGACTTCACCAGACAGAGACAAATGAACGCGGAGTGTACGGGAAGGTTGACCGAGTTACGGTCGACGTTAGAGGCGAGCATACGACACAGAGATCGAACGTTGAGTAAAGTTGCGAAAGATTTGTGGTTTTGGTTTACGTTGGTGAGAAGAGAAAAGGCGACGTATCACGCGATGAACATGTTTTCAATCGACGTGACGAGAAAGTGCTTGGTCGCCGAAGGTTGGTGTCCAACATCAGCGAAGAGCAGAGTCGCCGAGGCGGTGGTAGTTGCTAACCGGAACTCGTCGGCATCCGTCGGAACCATTTTTGCGTCCATCTCGCACAAAGGTCAAACGCCGCCGACGTATTACCGCACTACAAAGTGGACAAACGTGTTTCAAGAAATCGTCGAGGCGTACGGGGTCGCGAGATATCGCGAGGTTAACCCAACGGTGATGACGATCGTGACGTTTCCGTTTCTGTTCGCCGTTATGTTTGGCGACTTCGGCCACGGTATTATCATGCTCGCATTCGCAATCTACATGGTGGTCAAGGAGAGACAACTCTCTCAAAAACCCATGGGTGAAATCTTCGGAATGGTCTTCCACGGACGGTATTGTATTTTGTTAATGGCAGCATTTTCCGTGTACACGGGCGTTTTGTATAACGAGTGTTTTTCTGTGCCGATGAAAATGTTTGGTGCGTCAAAGTACGTCTGCGACCCGATTGATCCGACGAAGGATACCACGTGCGATTCGCAATACACCACTGGTTTAGTCTCCCGAGATGATTCCGCGTATCCGTTTGGTGTCGATCCGGTTTGGCACGGAACTCGATCGGAACTTCCGTTTTTGAACTCGCTGAAGATGAAAATGTCCATCTTGTTAGGAGTGACGCAAATGATGGTTGGGATCTTCATGTCGCTTTTGAACCAATTGAAAGACGGCGATTGGTTGTCCGTGTACTGCGAATTCATCCCTCAAGTTGTCTTTTTGGGCGGTTTGTTTGGATACCTCTCGTTTCTGATCATTTTGAAATGGATTACGCCGGGGTGTACCGCGGATTTGTACCACGTCATGATTTACATGTTCTTATCGCCCGGCAACGTCGATTGCATGGGCGAGGGACCGGGAGGAAGCGCCGGATGTCCGGAGAACAAAATGTTCCCAGGCCAAGGCGGATTGCAGCTGCTGATTTTGTTTGCGTGTTTCGTCTCGGTGCCGATCATGCTCTTCCCGAAGCCAATCATTTTGAAGAGAAGACACGAACAAAAAAACAGAGGCGGCGCATACGTTCGTTTGGACGAAGACGACGGCAACGGCATGCAACAGGTGAACAGCTCGGAGGAGTTAAGATCCCTCGGTGGAAATAGCAGTAATAATAATAACAGTAGCGGCGACGACCACGGCCATGGCGATGGAGAATTCAATTTTGGGGATGTTTTAGTCCATCAAATGATCCACACGATTGAATTCGTCCTAGGTGCAATTTCTAACACGGCGAGTTATTTGCGTCTCTGGGCGCTTTCTTTAGCGCACGCGCAGCTCTCGGCGGTGTTTTGGGACCGATGTCTCATGGCGGCAGTTGAAAGTGGATCTATAGTTGCCATCGTCATTGGCTTTGGCGTGTGGTTAGGCGCAACGTTGGGCGTCTTGTTAGGCATGGAGAGTTTGAGTGCGTTTTTGCACGCCTTGCGTTTGCACTGGGTGGAATACCAAAACAAATTCTACAAAGGCGACGGTGTAAAGTTTACCCCATTGGAGTTCACGTCGTTGATGGGAATGCCAGATGAGAACTAAAGAGATTCGCCGACGTGATACTATACTAGTAATGATCATCATTTCAAAATCAACTTTGTTTTTAATCTGAAAGAAGATAGAGAGAGAGAGACACGCATAATTCTTTTACTTCAAAACATCGAGCGTGTTCTGCGCAGTTTCTTTGGATATTTCGTCTCAATATTTCTCGCATCATATATACTCCTCGTCCTCGCGACGCGACGCGTAAAAACGGAATTTTTCGACAGATTTTCGAGAAAAGAGCACAGGGAGTCTCGCGCAACGACGAGCGCTAAGAAAGTTGACGCCGCTCGATGCGCTCGAACAGAGCTGTTTTCGAAAGAAAACTCTGCACTTTCAAAGAAAGCGAAGTGAGATGCAACCATCAGCACAATAAATGAAAGAATCACGACAGTTTTTACGACGAGTTCGTGCAATATTGCAGTGTTCGCCAACGTGTATTCATTCGCCACGTCGCAAAGAATTGCCTTAAAACGAAAAGAAAATCCAGAGTAAATAATCTCTTCAATCCCAACATGTATCTTTGTACCGAAAGCAACCGTTTTATAAAAATGTTTTTGTTCGATCAAGATGCTTTGTATCCACGTCTTCGTGTACGCTAAGTCCAATAGGATGCACAAAAAAATTGGTGCGAAGACTGAGACGATGAATGCCGTCGAATCGATGAATGCGTTTTCTGCGTTTAACGCTGCGATCAAAATCAGCGATACAATCATCGCAGAGAACGCGAGAAGAGTTGCTCGATTATCGCTATTCACGATTGTTCCCACAGTGGGACACCAGTTGCCTTTGCGAAAACAGCGAAGTAGACGATGAACTCCGGTTTCAATCTTTGCGACGGGTTCTGAGTACATCTCATCATCTCTATCCTCTTCTCTTTCCGCCGGTTTTCGAGAAAGAAAAGATTTCGCGAGCTCGCTGCCAAAGTTTTTTTGTGTTAGTAGAGAAGCAAACGTTCCGACATACGAAACTTCGCCGTCTCGTCTGTTGGCAAAGACAACGCGTGTGTGTTTTTTCAACATTGCGATATCGTTCGTGGTATACACGCACGTTTTCGAGGCAAAAAAACGTGCTATATTTGCATCGGAAACGATCGATGGTGGGTTTTTAAGAAAGACAAAGTGTCTTCCAGACACGAACGCTCTTCCTACGCCAATATCATTGATCAAGAGTGTCGTCTCTTTATTTCGTTTTCGCGTGCTTTTGAACATTACGCCGACGTTGTCCATGTGAAGTTCTTTTTCCTCCTTCTTTATCGTGTTATTCTTTCTCTCCGTTGAAGGCGAAAGTCCCGTCGAAGTCGTTGTAGTTGTTTCACCGGGTGTCATGATTAAAGACGCCAGACCGTTCGCTATCTTTTTTCTTAAGGTGCTTTCGTTAGGAGCTTCATCCAAGTCGTCGCAGTTGGCGTCTTCTTTGGTAAACGCGAGGATGTTGTTTAAAGTGTCCTCCTTTAAGAAACACAAGAAGCGTGGGCATGTTCCCTCGGTTGATACCATTCCTTTTCGGATGTGATGATCCGCAAAAGATGGAGGGAAATAACGGCCGATGTTGCTACTTGTGCACTTTTGTCGGTGAATAATCTGATGAGTGCCATCGACAATCCGATCGAAAAGCTGGTCGCGATATTTGCCTACGAGGTAAATTTTATCACCCGCGTCTGCGAATGCACCGACGCCAATTTTAGGAATCGTTTGCTGCTCGTCGTCGTCGTCGTCATCATCATACTGACGCCAAGATTTTCCTCTTCTATGCTTCGAGATAAATTCTTCAATCATGAAACGTCTCTCATACATCTCATTCATTAAAATGGCGGTAACGTACACTGCCGGCCACGTTTGCCTTTCGCTCGCGTAAATTGCCAAAATTGCCGCGCACGCGACCATGAAACTCGCGCTGAGAAGCATTTCACCGACGCTCAACTTCTCTCTGCCCGACATCGCTCTCGCAATATCTACCATTTTCTGAATCGTATTATTACTCTTCATCAAGGCTAAAGAGACGAACGAATCGCACCACCTCCTCTTCTTCCTCTTCTCTTCTCTAAAACTCGCGCTAGCTCTCACCAAAGCTTCCACGCCACTCGTCAAAAACAATCCAAGCGCCATCATCCCACCACCACCAGAACGCGCTCTCTCTTCTTCGTCCTCCTCGCTCGCGCGTTCGACGTATTCTCGCAACAACCACGCGGCCATCAGTAACCGCAAACAATATTTTAGCAGCAACAACGACAACGAAAAAGAAAAAGAAAAAGAAAAAGAAAAAGAAAGAAAATTAGGCGTTTTCATTTTATTCTGCCGAGATGTATTCTCTTCTTAACCTCTCGCGAAATAATCTCTCTGACCCTCGACGCTCGCGCTTTGATCAGACTTTCGGAGGAGAAACGGTGCAAAAGCGAACTCTGCGGCCAAGCGCACGATGGATGATTTTTTAAACGGATAATAGATGCGCGTATCTTCTTCTTCTTTTTCGGAGTTTTCGCATGTCCAATGTCGTTGCGTGTGCTTTTTTTTTCTTGGTTTTCTTTTCCTCTTCTTTGATTTGTCCAAAATCAGCCGCAAATTCTTTCGTATTCACAATTTCCCCAAAGACACAAACACACAAAAACACGCTTTTCCGGTTCGATACAAAAAAGTAACACGCGCTACTAGAATAAGAGGAGAAAAATGACGACGGCACACCGAGCGACGTGGTTCACCGCGCGCGGGCACGAAGAGCAAGGCGGCGCTCGCGTTTTCGCGCCTTCGAAGATGCGCTCGAAATTGGACGACCCGGGAATGTTGACGATGAAGACGAGGTGGAAAACGAAAGAGGAAGAGGAGATGGAGAAGCTGTTGAGCGGCACCGCCGAAAGCGAAGGAGAGAGAGAGGCGGCGGGGAAGATGACGATGAGGATGAAACTTTTGGAGAAAGAGAGAGCGCATTTTCGGAAGAAGAAGATGGAGCGGCAGATTATGGGCGCAGAGGGAAAAGAGGAGGAGGAGGAAGATCGAGGAGGAAACAAGAGATTGCGAATAGAGGCGGGGACGACGACGAGCGCGTTTCAAGCCAACCCGGAGGACGCGGACGATGACGATTCCGAGAATGAAGGAGACAACAGCGACGGTGACGATTCAGACGACGGGAATTCGGATTCCGACGACGACGATTCGGATTCCGACGACGACGCGGCGGCGTTGATGGAAGAACTCGAACGCATAAAAGCCCAACGCGCTTTAGAAAACGAACGAAAAGAACGCGAGCGCGAACAGCTCGAAGAGATGGAACAAAGAGACGAATTAAAAATGGGCAATCCTCTTTTACGAGACGAAATGGCTTCCGACGAACCCGGCGGCGCGAAAAAGAAATCAGCCACTTTAAAGCGCCGATGGGACGACGACACCGTCTTTCGAAACCAAGCCCGCGACGAGCCGAAGCGGGAGAAGAGGTTCGTCAACGATACCATTCGAAGCGATTTTCACAAGAGGTTTTTGAACCGGTACATCAAGTAGAGAGCCCTTTTTATAGCGCGTGTAATATTATTACGTATACATGTAGTAGTTTTTTTGTATCTTGAACCGAAAAACAAACGAACGTCGCGTGCTTCTTCTTCCTTCGACGACGTAGTCTCGAGAGGTTTTTCATCCAAAGCGTGTGTTTGTGGGGATATTTTCGACGAGAAGAAGAAGATAATTGGACACGTAATCCAATCGCCAGAGATTTACACGCCGGCTGCAATACCCACTGCCGCATCGAAAGCTACAAACAAACACAAACACACAAACACAAACACGAAGAAAACCATGTTCTCCGCTCGATCGTTAATCTCACGCGCGTTGCTCCCGAAGATTAAATCTTCGTCGTCGTCGTTCAGCGGCGCGAAAAGAGCGATGCGAACTTTCGCATCGTCGGCCGCCGGCGGAGATAAAGCAGTCATCAAAGGCGACCGGGTGGAAATCCACTACGTCGGCACGTTAGAGTCGGACGGGTCCCAATTCGATTCTTCTCGAGACCGCGGTCAACCGTTACCGTTTACTGTCGGACAAGGTCAAATGATTAAAGGGTTCGACGACGGCGTTTTAGGGATGAAAGTTGGCGAACAGAAGACGCTCGTGTTGCCGCCGGAGTTGGCGTACGGGGAAGTGTCTCCGGAAAACGTTTTGAGAGTGCCGAAGAAAGACGTGGTGGACGCAATCGGGGAAGCAGAGTGCGTGATTGGCGCGAAGTTAATGGTTGGTCAAGGTATGCCGGCGACGATTACGGAAATCACGGACGACGAGATTGCGTTGGACGCGAACCATCCGTTAGCCGGGCAGACGTTGAAGTTTGAAGTCGAGTTGATGGATTTGCAACGAGTGGAAGTGAAATACAACGATAAATTCAAATGCTTCTTCGAAATTGATTTAGACGGCGAGCCGAGCGGCAGAATTGTTATGGAATTGAGAGGGGACGTCGCGCCGAAGACGTGCGAGAACTTTCGCGCCTTGTGCACCGGCGAAGCCGGTTTCGGATACGAAGGGTCTCCGTTCCACAGAGTCATCCCGGGCTTTATGTGCCAAGGCGGTGATTTCACCAACCAAAACGGGACTGGGGGTAAATCCATCTTCGGGAACAAGTTCGAAGACGAAAACTTTGTGTTGAAGCACGAAGGTCCGGGGACGTTGTCCATGGCCAACGCCGGTCCGAACACGAACGGTTCGCAATTTTTCTTATGCACGGGAGAGACGCAATGGTTGGACGGGAAGCACGTCGTTTTCGGTAAAGTTGTCGAAGGTATGGACGTGGTGTCGGCGATTGAAGCCGTCGGTTCGCAAAGCGGTAAGACGAGCAAAAAAGTCACCGTGAGAGCGTGCGGCGAATGCTAAATAAATAACACGCGGGAAAAAAAAGAGAGAAGGAAAAAAAACGTAATCTTAACTTAAGTGCTTATTGGTAGTTGGTCATTATTTAATACAATATATGTTGAAGCTCTATATACTCATACAGTTTGTTTTTGTTTTCACTTGTTCGCCGCGGCGATAGCGACTACGTTTCCTAATTCGACGTTGTTGTTCCCGTCGCTTGCATTATTCGTATTATCCTCGTCCTCGTCCTCGTTCTGTAACCTCGTAAACGCCGCCCTTCCTCCACCGCCACTAATACCACCAACAACGCCACCACTACCACCACCACTACCACCACCACCACTACTGCCACTGCCAGCAATTGGTCGCCCACCAAACGTTGGTCGCATGAAGCCGTGTTCCACTTTATCCCACGTATCGAAGAAGAAGTATTTCACTTTTGTAAAATTCCGAGACCAGTGATTGAACCCGCCACCCATCGCCGCTCTTTCCGCGTCTTGAATCGCACGCATTTCTGCTCTCATGACTAGATCGTTAGCATCGTCGTCGTCTCCGTCGCAATTTTCTCGATCGAACGCGTTTGAGTGATTCACGTCGTCCGGGTCGTGCAATTTCCACTTTTGCATTAAAGGTAAACACGCGCCGCCGAGGCCCAACGTGGAAATCACGCAAATCACCAACGTCGCGGTTTCTATAGCCGGTGATCCTCTCACGTTTTCCGTTGGTTTCGTTGAAGGCATTGCCAACGCTAAGGCATACGCTACCGCACCGCGTAAACCACACGCTGCGTGCATTTTTTGAATGTTGTCCGGAATCTTCTCCGACCGCACCTCGTTGGCGACTTTGGACAACGGGAAAATGTTCGCAAATCGCGAGGCTAATGCCAACGGAAATCCAAACAAAATCATTCCGACGTCAAAAACGTGAGGCGCGGTGGCGACTTGTAAACCTAAGTACGCGAAAACGAACGTTTCCGATAAAAACGCAATCGCTTCGAACGATTTAAAAACCGCCACTTTTGCCTCCGCGCCGACGTTGTGGTACGAGTAATGCGCGTTACCAATCCCGGTGAAGAAGATGCTCATAATCCCAGAACACCCGACGTTTTCCGCGATAACGTACGAGAAATATCCATCTAATAATAACAAAGCGAACGTGTACGCGGTGCCGTTATACGATGCGGCAACGTTTACTCCCGGGTCGTTTAGACCCAACCGCTTCGTCGTAAACGCGCACACCAAGGCGCACAAAATCCCAATCGTCATCGACCCGATGCTCACGCCTACGAATTGAATTATCACCGTGAAAAAAGTTTTAATGGTGAAATCTACGGAGTAAAACTTCTCGAGCGTCCTAAATAGCACCACCGCTACGGCATCATTCAACACCGACTCGCCAAATACTAAATTATACAACAGCGGAGGCGCCTTCACGTCGGCGAATACGCTAAGCGTCGCCACCGGATCTGTCGCCGATATCAACGTCCCGTACATCAAACACTCTAAAAACCTGTTCGACCCTAAATGTTTCTTCGAGATAATCCCTATTAAAGTCAAAAACCACGTCCCTATTCCAAACACGAAAGCGCTAATAACCGTCCCGACAAACGCGAACAGCGATATCGTCCAAAAATCTTGAAAGAAGTTTTTCCGTTGCAAGTTCAATCCGGCGGAGTATATGATAATAGGTAAAAACCCATAAAAGAACGCGTTTGGAGAAAACATGAACAAACGATCGACTTTATCGTGCATGGTTCCGTTGATTATCGCTCCCGATATCATCCCGATGCACAAAGACGCTCCCGACGGTTGTAAATACGTCCAGTTGAATCTTTGAATGAGGAAAGAGACGATGATGCACGCGCTAAACATGAACGTCGCCGCCTGCGGTTGTTTTTGTTTATTTTCGTTTTGAACGCGCGCGCGCGATTTTGGAGAGAGAGATGAAAAGAGAGAGAAAGAGAGAGCGGTCAGCGTCCGCACAGCGCGTGCGCGCGCGAAGAGAAGAAGAAGAAGAAGAAACAAAAGTCATCATTTCATCGTCGTCGTTAGAAAAAGAAAACGGTTGCCTTCTCTTCCCGCTTACGACCGGGAACGAAAAAACAACGCGCTCTCGGAGAGAAGGAGAAAAAACAAACTAAAAAGAACGAAAGGACGAGACGCATCGCACCAGCATGGCGAAGGAGGCGATCGCTTCGTCGATGGATTTTTTTTCCACTCGATCCGCCGCGGTCGTGTTGTTGTTTGCACTCATATCTCTTCTTCTTCTTCTTCTTCTGAGGAAAAAGTTCTTTTGTTTGATGTGCAAAAAATTGAGGTGATTTTTAAAACCCTAAATGCACACGCGTGGAAAAAAATTCAAAAAAGTCGAGACGCACCAACAAAAGCACTAAAATAAAGAGAGAGATATGAGCAGCGAACAACCGTTATCTCTCTCGAACCCGACCGACCTCGCGTCCGAGGCGATGAGATTTCTTCAGCGACAGTCCCCGAAATGGTCGTGCGTGACGTACAGAACGTTGTGCCGAAAATTTTCCCTCTCCGCGCGCGCCGGGAAGCGATTGCTGTGGACGATTTTAAAGTCGAAAAACAAGGACATCTTTGGGGAGGAGGAAGAGGAGGAGGAGAAGACGACGACGACGCTCGCGTGCGTGTACGCGATCACGAGCGAGAGAGGGGTCGAGTTGAGAGTTTTGAACGCAGGGGAGGAGTTTGATTGTAATAACGATGAGGAGTTGAATGAAGTGGCCGTGTACGCGGTGAAGAGGAAAGAGGACGGTGAATCCGTCTTGGAACAGTTAGTCTCCGAGGAAGAGGCACAGACGAAGGCTATTTTAGACGCGGAGAAAGAAGAAGAGGAGTCGGGCTCTTGGACGTTGAAATGCGGCACGTTTGAGAAGTCGGAAATTGCAAAGAGGTTACCGAGAGGGAAGAAATTTGTTTCTGCGGCGACTAAGACGACGACGACGACGGGCTCGGAACAGAAGAAACCGGTTGCCGGCTCGGCGGCGAAGAAACCGGCTGCCGGCGGCGGGCCGAAGAGCGGCAACATCGCGAGCATGTTTGGCGGCACCGGGAAGAAGACGGTAGCAAAACCAAAGGAACCGGCGAAAAAGAAAGTGACGCCGAAGAAGAAAACCCCGGAAAAGAAGAAGGCTAAAACACCGACGCCTAAGAAGAAGGCGCCGATGGCGACAAATGCGGATGCGATGATTGAAGACGAAGAAGGCGATTCAGATTCGGATGATTTAGGAGGAGGTGGAAGGCGTAATCGAGGTGGGAAACGCGCGTTTGTCGATGATGAAGAAGAGGAAGAGGAGGAAGAGCCGGCGACGACGCCGGTGAAGAAAATTAAGAAAAGTGATGAAGATAGCGAACCCCCAAGTCCGGAGATTATCGATAAAGAGCCCGAAGAAGAAGAGACGCCGAGACGCAGGTCGACGAGAAGTACGCCGTCGAAAGCGACACCGACGCCAAAGTCGAGCTCGAAGAAAGAGAAACCGTTGAGTAAGAAAGCTCAGAAAGATATCATCAAAGCGAGAAAAGCGAGAATGCAGAAGAAAGTGATCGAGGAGATGGACGACGAAACCGGCGAAGAGTTGATGAGAACAGTTTTCGTTGATCCAGAGACGGGGGAGGAGTGCAACGAAGACGGGACATTAAAAGCCAAATAGCAACGCAATTTATTATATATATCATAGATACACTACACTCACATACGCTATAATTCTATTCTAGTAGTACTACTTCTTCGTGGTCGTCGAGTTCGTCTCGTCTGTTTTTCCGGCGCTGTGGAGAAGTCTTCATCGACGCCGGCTAAGTCGCACGCGACTGCTCGACTATTCAACGGTTGCAGCGATATGTCATCAAAAAGCGCCGCACGTGGACGCCATCTTCGCATGCACACGAGCGTTATCGAAGCGATTCGCTTCTCTTCGTCAATAACGACGATACCTCGCGACCACTCGGTACTTTCCGGAAAATTTGCCGATACGCCGTATTTCTTCGTGCCGTCGACAAATTCAATATCCGCGTGTAAGGAAAAGTCAGCCGACTTTTCAAACTTATCGCGGAGTTCAACGTCTTCTTCTTTCGAAGCGTCGATGATTACTTTAGCCCATCCAGATAAAACTAACGGTTCGGCTTCGAGCTGATTGACTTCTATTCTTTGCCACGCGCCGCTTACGAGAGTTGAAGCTGCGTCTTCTGTTAACATCTCTTCGTTGCCGGGGACGAGTATCGCGCCATCCGCAGGTTTGAAACCTCCTTCACCGTGAACGTGCCAATTATCTTGCGAAGACGAAGAAAGAGCATCGAATGCACCGTCTGTTATGTACTCTCTTTCAATAGTGCTGCCAGAAATTAAAGTTTTGCAGAGCACTTTTAAAGCGGCTTTGCCTATCGCCGCGTCCACTCCGCCTCTATCCTCTTTCCTCAAAGCTCTCGCTGTCTTCTCCATCGCCTCGAATTCTTTACGCATTGTTTTCGAAAACGTGGCGAGCTGAACGAATTCTTCGCCGAGTGGCGAAAATCCTCTCAAAGGACCGGCGAATTGAATATCTTCATACGGGTTCGACGAGGAAGCATCGGACTCCTTTTGTTTCGACATGCTCTTTGCGTGCGTCCTATAATTATACAACGCGGGCGCGGGCACAGTGACGAGTTTCAGCCCCGAGCTCGAGGCTTTGGCGAGAATCTCCCAATCTTGCAAAGAATACGACGCGTCTTTAGCGAAACCTTCGAGACTTGTGAACGCAGATTTTCTCCACAAGGCGTTTGCGTCTCCGAACACGTTTTCAAAAATACCGGGAAACAACGCGTTCCCGAGAGGGTGATACGAACCGACGACAACGTTCGTCCCGTTCGCAGCGGTTACGAAAAACTCGTTCGACGCCGTAACGACGTCAGCTTTCGTGTGCACCAACACTCGAAGCATCGTTTCAATTTCGTTCGTTTCGGCTAAGTTATCGTCGTCGGAAAATAAAACGTACTCGGTTTTATCGGAAAGTTTCGAGCATCCTAAATTCCTCGCCTCGCCGAGATATTTCCCTGGCTTTGCTATTTTTACAATTTGCACGCTTTTATCTGCATCATCTCTGTTCTTGGTCGAGTCTACGAAGTTTTCCAATCGTTCTACGTGCGCGTTTTCCGAACCATCGTCTACTATGACAATTTCAACCTTGCGATGCGTCTGTTTCAACAAAGCCTCCACGGCTTTCTCGCAGTACTCTGGACGATTTTTGTGCGTCATCACCACGCCTACGCGCGATTCGTCCGCGAACGAGCTTCCCATTTCTCTCGCAATCTTAATCTCCGTCGCGCTCTTCCTTCTTTCGTCCCTAATTTCTTTTAATCTTCTCTCTAACGACATCACCTCAATCGTCTCCGCGCGTTTCCTCGATTCCATTCGCATCCATCGCGCCTCCAAATCGTCCAGCATCTTTTCGCTACTCCCGCCAACGTCGCCCTCCTCGTGATCATCATCATCATCAAGAACAACACCATCACTAATACTCTTATCACTAAATTCAATCCCAGCGAGCGTTGCAAACGAAACGTCGTCGTAAAAACTCTCCGTCGCGCCGCCTCGCGTTTCCTTCGACATCGCCGCGAAATACATCAACGCTTCCGAATCGTCCTCGACGAACGCGTACACTTCTTCTTCTCCGCTATTAGATTCTCTCCTCTCCCTGATCCAATTACTCACTCGCACTGATAACGCGCGCGTTCGAGGTCCACCGATTGGTTTCAAGGCGTCTCTCGGTAACGTCGCGTACTCAAAGTAGTCCTTCTTCTTTTCTTCGTCCAATCTTCGCTTCAACAGTTCGCACCGGTCGTTTCGGTCGTCCGCGGCGAGGAGCAGCACAATCTTCTTCTTCTTCTTCTTTTTCGTCGTCGTCGTCTCTTCTTCGCCTCTGGCTGGCCAACGCTCGAGGAGGAGCGCTTTTTCAACCGCTCGCGCTCGCCTTTCGATCGCGCAGTTTGCCGCGCGATTGCCGTCGAGCACCACGACGAGTCGTTGTTCTCGTTGTTCCTCTTCTTCTTTCGTCATCGTTTTTGCCGATGAAAATGAAATCGAAGACTGTAGTAAAAAAGCGCAAACGACAAAGACGACGACGACGACGACGATCGCGCGCGAAGACGACGACGACGACGACGTTCTCTTCTTCCTCTTCCTCTCTCTCATGCGACGACGCTTCTTCTCTCTTCTATCTTTAAAACAACTCTTTAAAACTTTTGAGAATAAGAATTGGAAAAAAAAGTTTAACTGTCTCGCGCGCGACACATATATCGACGCACACGAATCATGCCGACGTCGACTCGCGCGTCGTTCGCGCGTCCTCTCGGCACGAATAACAACAACAACGAAACGACCTCCGTCTCGACGACGGACGTTACCCCGGCGTGTTTTTTACGCGGTCTGGAAAAGCCGTGCGCGTACACGGCGATGCGAGCGACTCCGGAACGGAACGGAGGAGGAACCGCTGCTGCTCCAAAACTCATCATACGCGCGGACAGAATCGAGACGCACGCGAAGAGGTTATTCGCGAGTTTGAGCGAGGAGAAGCGCGTCGCGTTCGGGGACGATTGGCGCGCGTTTAAAGACGCGTTGGAGGAGGTGACGAGGCGTTTGTCGACAGCGCTCGAAGAAGAAGAAGAAGAAGAGAAGAGAAGCGGAAACTACATGGTGACGATTGCGATTGAAGACGATCGAGACGGAACGCGGATGAAAGTGCACGCGTTGTTAACACCGTTACAACGAGAAGCGAACGAGGATAGGGAGAGAAGGACGAGCGGTGGTAGAGAGGAGAAAGGAGAAGACGCGTCGCGGCCGCCGCCGCCGCCGCCGCCGCTCCGCTACGCGTTGCTCCGCGGCGCGCCGAGAGAGCGACCGCACGCGAAGCACACGGATTGGGTGAAAAAAAGGGAAGGGTTAGAGATTGAGAGAAACGAATGGAACGCGAGAGAAGATGTGGGAGACCCCGAAGAGAAAAAACAGAAGAGGAAGAAGACCTTTGTGGAGTGCGTGTTGAGTAAACGAGCGGGAAGTAGCGCTCTCGAAGAAGAGGAGGATTTCCTGCTTTGCGAAGGATTGACGACCAACGTGTTCGTACTGAAACGGGACGCGCGTTCGAGCGGCGAAGGCTTGATACTCCAAACGGCACCAGACTCGGACGTGTTACTTGGCGTCGCTCGACGAGCCATCTTGGATGCGTTCCCAACGAAAAGCAGCGACGACGACGAGAAAGACGACGACAAAATCCGCCTCTCCTTGACCCATCCTCGCTGGTCCGAACGCTCCGCGTGGATCGCCTTATTCACCGTCAACTGCGTCGTCGGCGCGAAAATCTACCACGGCATCGTCAACTCGTACACCGGAGAAGAGCTGAACTTTCCCCTTCTCCCAAAAAAAGGAGAAGGAGGAGAACTCGCCTCGCTCTTCCGGGACGCGTTCTCTTCTTCGTCTCCGCGAGGAGGAGGAGGAGCAGCCGCCGCGAAGAACTTCCCGTTCGACCTGTTTATTTGATATTTTAGAACCCGCGTGGTAGTTTTTATCGAGTGCGCGTAGTAGTAGTAGTAGTAGTAGTAGTAGTAGTAGTAGTAATAGCAGCAGATGTGAACTTTTTTATACAAAACGTTTGTGTATGTCAGAACAAGAGACGAAGAGAGACGAAGAGAGAGACGAAGAGA
>Ga0181595_10003320_pt1 | contig 15503 bp, 10 predicted proteins | sample 041ome_7_FD_145604 | JGI IMG/M metagenome (GOLD analysis project Ga0181595, IMG submission 145604) | Coastal salt marsh microbial communities from the Groves Creek Marsh, Skidaway Island, Georgia - 041401AS metaG (spades assembly) | ecosystem: Environmental > Aquatic > Marine > Intertidal zone...
CTTTGCGACGAAACTCTTTCGCGCTTTATGTGTTTTCGCCGCTTTCGTGTTCGTTTCCTTTTCCAAACGCGCGCGCGATTAAGAGAGAATAAAAGAGAGAGATTCAAAGGAGTGAAGAAGACCAAACAGTTGAAAATTTAAAGCGTTTTTTCGATTTTTTCGTTTTTTTTTTACCACTTTTGTGCTGTGGATGTTTATTATTATTCTTCGTATTAGTATATCAAAACGTCATATTGCAACAATACGATGATTTGTGAAGATGATGATTATGAAAACGAGACGATGACTTTATTTATTTCATCTCGATTTCTGCGCTCGGAGTATCGTCCTCGTCTTCAAAGTTCTTCTCCAAAGGCGTTAACCAGGATTTGGGAAAGCAGGAAACGTTGCCGCAGGTTTTCTCGAGAACGTGTAAGATTGTGAACACGAGCAAAGAGACGGCGGGGGAGACCAAAGAGTCCACGCCGGTCCAATCTTCGAATCTGGATTGTTTGCACTCTTGCACGGATGGGTCCCATAATTCAGCGGATGGTTTATCGAAGAACGTTGGGTATAAGTCCGACGCCGCTGTGCCGTAATCCAAAAACTCGTCGCCGCCGTACGGGTAAATCAAGAATCCGTCTTTTTTCAAGGAAAATTCCAAGATGACGCGGCACAAGGAGCCGGCGAAGATGGACCAGAACGCCGCGTTCGGCGACGGGTCTTTGACGTAGAAAGCGGCGAAGAGCGGGATGACGGCACCGGCTAAAGCGACGTCGAAGGCGACGACGAGAAGATAACCCGTGGTATCTGATTTCGCCGCGGCGATTCCCATCGCGATAAACGCAAACGGGATGGTCGATATGCGCGCCCATCGCAATAACGTATCCGGTTTGATCATTTCTCCCGGCATGTGTCGGACGATGTTGTGCGAGAACACAGTTCCGAGCGCTAAGATTGCGCCATCGCACGTACTCATAGACGCGGCGACGATGCCGAGCAAGCACCAACCGCCTAATCCTTTCGGGACGACGTGGGTCAACATGTAAATGAACGCGTTTCCATCTGGCTGCCACATCGCGCACGTCGGTAAACCGAGAATTTTTGAGCACGAGTCCGTTTCAAAACTCGCGTACGGTGAATCCGGGCCGAAGTAGTAACGCGTAGCGGCGCCCGTGTACGCAAACGGAATACCGACGAAGAACGTCAACAAACCGGCGACTAAGCAACCGATTTGGGCCGTCGTCGGCGACTTGGCCGCCAAACAGCGCGCCTGGAAGTCCAAAGCTGCCAAGTTACCGAAACCAAGGACAAAAATAGTCGCCCAGTTGAATAAAATCGCGTTTGGAAACGGTGTCAACGCGCGCGGGTCGCTCATCGACCTGTCGTAGATGACTTTATCGCCAAACGGGTACGCGCCGGCGTCCGTTTTGCAATTATCATCGCTCGGGCACCATTTCGCGGCGTTGTAGCAAAAAGCATCCGGAACGTTCGTGCACGGGATGCCGTCGTACAATTTGGCCGTCGCCTCGTCGGGATAGACGTAATCGGGAAATCCAATCGACGGCGGCGGCGCTTCGAACTCGGCGTTTTTAATAATCCAATACACGGCGGCGAGGCATCCAGTCATGCCTACGGCGGATTGAATAACATCCGTGTAGGCGACTGAAAATAACCCACCGCACGCCGTGTACACCAAAATAATAATGCCGGATAAGAAAACGCCGTCGGTGATGTCCAAATCGAACAAGTAGGCCAAAATTTTCGCCATCCCCACCAAGTTCCCCGCGAGAAGGCAAAGAAAAGAGCAGCACAAGACTAAACTCGCGATGATCTCCGTGGCGACGCCGTAGCGTTTCCCGTAGACATCAGGCAAAGTCAAAACACCTTCCGCGTTCATTTTCTTCGCGAAGAAGAGCGCGTTCAAAATCAACGACAAACCGAGACCAATCGGTAACACCGCGCCGTCGAAGAACGCGAACTTATAACTCAAATCCGCGTTGCCTAACAACGCGTTCGAGTCGATGGACTGAGACGCCAAGGTTAAGATGACCACCGGTAACGGTAAAGACCTCCCGGCGACGAAAAAATTCTTCGCTTTCCCGCCCACAAAATACACCGTCCCAATGCCAATCATGCAAAATAAAACCACCACGCATATCACGCCGATCCCGAAATCCGAATCCGGTTTCGGCACCGTCGCAGGGCACGGAATCGCACAGACATCCATCTGGCAACACGACCCAGCAGTCGGTAACGACGGTGGGTTCGCGGAATCGATCAAGCCGGCAAAAAATGCCTCGTACTCCGAGTTGGATGGAATGCACGTCGCTCGTGCAGTTTTCAGACCAGTAAAAGTGGTCAAAAGCGTCGCCATCAAGGCGAAGAGATATGAATGTACCATTCGTCCTCGAAACGTCGCCGAGGGTTCCCGAAACGTCGCCATCCCGTAACGCGTGTGATTCGTATAAATACTAAACGTGTGCGCGTGCTTTCTAGTGCGCGTGATGCTCTCGCTCGCGCGGACAGAACTACGTGGAATATGTGTTCTTTGGAAGTTCTGTTTCGTGTTCTTCTCTGCACTGTCTCAGATATATACCGCGTGAGAAGTGAGGATAACGCGACGTGAGGTGTTCAGATATTGTTGGCACCTATATGAAGTGCGGGAAACACGTCGCCAAAGGACGCGAAAAAAACAAACGCCCGAAAGGGTCGGTCTTTCTGCCGGTCTGCTTTCGTGGCGTCGTTTTTGCCCAGTACATACACCCTAAAAGAGAGCGTTGAAAGCCTCCCCTTCTCTTTGCTCGCGTTTTTTTGAGACCCTCTCGACATCATCATCACGCTTTGGTTCTAAGGGGAGAGCGCGAGCAGCGTTCACAACGTACTCGTGGTGTGGATAAAATGAGGCGAGCTGCTCGACGTCTGTGTAAAACGACTGATGCGCTCTTGTCCAGGCGGATGATGCGCACACAAAGCGCGGCGAACACCACCACCGTAACAACCCCGAGAACGACGACGACGACGACGACGACGACCGCTGCTTTTGTTCTCGCAGCCACGATGCGAACAAAAGGGGGTCCGCGTCGAACGGGACCAAGTCGTCATCAAAAGAAGGCGCGATGCTTCGCCTCCTCCGCCTCCCAAGCGTCGTCGTCGAAAGTACCTTTGGAGCAAGAAATCCCACTCCTGGCGACGACCACGTTCGTCGGCATCGCGGTGGCGAGCTTCTGGCGAGGCGCGTGGTACGTGCTCGACGAAACCGTGTTCCCTTCGAGCGAATTAAAATCCGGCATGGCGTGCTTCCTCGGAGGCGTCAGTGGGCTGGCGACGAGCCAACACGTGAAACTGATGATGATGCGAGAACACGTAGGCGCGGCGACGAGGAGCGCAAGGAAACGAGTGATGCTGTTTTCACCGCCGACGTACTTCGTCGGCTTGAGCTGCGTGTTGTTTTGGCGAGGGGTGTGGTGCTTATGGGATAGCGCGACGGACGCGTATTTTAGTCATAGAAGTAGTAGTAGTAGTAGCGAGAAGGAGGAGGAGGAAAACGTTTCATCCTCGTATTCGCCAAAGTTGAAATCAGGCATCCTGTCGCACGCGTTTGGTGCAACCGCGCTCGTTTCCACGGGGTTTTTAGCGTCGGCGGCGTGCCCTCCGGCGGGGTTATGGGTGGCGAGAGACGCGGCGACGGCGGTGCGAGTCGCGCGATTAGCCGCGCTGAGACGGTGATGACGATAGTTCTGTTCTAATACATGTAGTATACATTGTGAAGTAGTAAATAAATTAATCCATGAGTTTACGACACTCCTCGTAGGATACGAAGCAAATAGCAGACGCTGGGACCGCTCTCAACAGTTTCAATCCGAAGCCTTTATATAGCGTATTCGTTCTTCGCAAGTGCGAAAACGCCTCCCAAATGTTTGGTTTGTACGCGCTCGAGGAATTCGCTTGAATGTGCGTTTTAATCGTATCGAAAGGGTATCCGACCGCCCACGCGACGGCACCCGCGGACGCGCCGCACGACATCGCTTCTATCGACGAAAGTTTCTTTTCTTCTCCTCCTTCTTCTTCTTCTCCTTCTTCTCGCGTAAGGTGTCGTTGGTCTTCTCCCCGGTGTCGCTCTAAACATTTTCTCTTGAAATATTCGTACGACGCGAACCACACCCCGTGCGGTACTCCATCTCTCAACAACGTGGACCCTAAACCTCTAAACGCTACCGAAGCCGCGTGATTGCGCGTGGTGCTATTCCCAGTCAACAACCTCTCCGCGACCGCCTTGGCCGACCCGCCTCGAACTTGTTGGTTCACTTTCAACAATTCAAACGGCGCCACGACGAACGATTGGACGATCCCGCCGCACACGCCGCCCACAAACACGGGCATTAAGCCGTCGTGCGTTCTGTTCATTTTATTGTTCTCGCTTTTGTTCTCGTTGTTCTTATCCATCGATGTTTTGCTCCATCGCTCGCCGACGCCGTACCCTACAAAGAGGAGCATATTTTGCAACGGAATCACCATCGTCGCCGCCGGGAGACCTCGAAAGAACGCTTTGTACCCACCGTCTCGAAAGACAGATTGGAGCACGTTTCGAGTCGTTCCCGTACCTACTGCGCTTCCTCCTCTCGACGATAAAGATGATGACGTGGAAGTAGTAGTCGTATTCGCCGCCGCCGCCGCGAACGATGATGGAATCGACGCGCTTTGTACCCTCGTCAAAATCGTATCCACCGGTTGCACGCAAACGGTGGAACTGGCACCGGCGACCCACCCGGCGATGGCATCCACGAAGAACTCTCTCGTTTGTTCTCGTTGATGCGTTTGTTCGGCGGTCATTTGTGTTTTTTGTGTGCGTGTGTGTGCAGGAAAGCGCAGGGGACGGAGTTGTTTTGTGGTGACTTCTACAACTGTATTGGGAAAATGTTACACTACTAATAAATAATAACATCATCATTAAACGTCAACACCTTCTCCGCTGAAAGATAAATACAACCACACGAAGCCACACGCGAACGACCCAAGCGCGAAGAACGCGTTCGCACCGACGATGACGTTCGAGGCGAGCTTTCGGCCATCACTTTTGCCTTTTCCGCGCTCGCCGGCGAACGAGGCGGCTTTTCGCAACGTTTCGCCAAACAGGACGGAGAAAAGCGTCATGGCGATGGTAGAGCAGAGCAAGAAAGATACTATGAACGCGGCTGATTTTGCAGAGGAGTTTAAGACGACGCCGGGGAGAACGCCGAGGATACCAGAGACACCGGAGATGCCGTGGACGAGGCCGACGAGGAATGCTGATTTTTTCCTCGAGTCCTTCTTCTCCTCGTCCTTCTCTTTCGTCGTCGTCGGTATACCACCACGACCACTGCTCGAAACGTTCTTCTCTTCATCATTTTCTCCTCTTTCTTCTTTTTCTACCCCCACTACTTCCTTGTTTCCGCCGCCGCCGCCGCCGCCGGCGAAGCGTCGCTCGCGACTCGCGCTCCTTTGGTGCACGTGCGGTTCCCTCCTCAAGTGCATTTCTTCGTGCTCCTTCGAACCAGACGCGACCACTTTCGTCCTCGCCGTCGGATCAATCTCCAAAATAATCTCGTCGCCTAAATGCGCCATCTCCTCTCCCTCCCCATCCGCTTCTGAATCTCTCACGTGCTCTCTCTCCGCTTTCTCCCGCACGCGAAACTTCCTCGCGCCTCTCGCCGCCGCGAACGCGATGGCAATCATCGTAAACCCAACAATCTTATCCCCAACATCTCCAATCGCGTTTATGTTTAACTCTTTTTTCAGCGCGAAAAACACGCAGACGAGTAGAGATAACCCGAACGAGTGGCCAAACGCCCACGAGACGCCCAGGAGGAAGTTGTCTCTTCGTTGTCGGCTTTTTCTTCTGTTGGCCGCCAAAAGCAGTTTTGGGTCATTAAATCGTTTCTTTGTATCGTTAGTAGTATTCGCAATAATAACGTAATCATCATCATCATCATCATCATCATCGACGACGCCGGACTCTTCGTCGTCGTCCTTCGCGTTTTTCGTTTCTCTCCTCATCCTTTTCTTCCCGTCGTCGTTTACATCCACCCTTTCGATGTTAAGGTCGTTACAATCCTGATCATTTTCATCATCATCATCGCACGAATCATCATCCGAAGAAGAAGAAGAAGAAGAACTCGAGGAGGAAGAAGCAATGACCGCCAAAGCGCAGAGATGATCGGGTCCGCTGAGAACGTGCGCGAGGCCGAACGTGATTCCGGCGACGACGAGCGTTTCCACCGACGCGTTGTCTTCGAAACTTGACGAACTTGACACCATTTCTTTTTTTTGTTGTGTGAATCCAATTCTTTTTTCCCAGACAGACAAGGCGAAAGAGAGAGAGAGAAAATATCTTTGCTCACAAGTTTAGGGTTTACCCTAAGCACGAGAATGAAACCCTAAAAAAGTTCGTTGTCAGAGAAACCCTCGAGAGACGAAAAACAACGGATAACGAACTCTCTTCATTCACTCATCAAAGAAGACGCGATTCAGACGAACTTCAACTCTTTCTCCTGAAGAAGCGTTTTGACGACCTCTCTTTTTGCGTCGTCACCATCGTCAAAACGTGTTTATTTATTATTTAATCATAAAGTAATATGCGAAAGTTATTCCACGAGCTGGCGAAACCGGCGCGACACCGCCGCCGTGTGGAACACCTTTTGATGAAGACGACCACGGGGAACAATTTCAAGACCAACGATATGTTCTTAGGGGGGAAGATGATGGAACAACAACAACAACAGCAACAACAACAAATCCGTCACCACCACCCGGACCCGAGAGATTTGAAATACATGACCAAAGGGTGGAAAGCTGCTCTGAAGGAAAAGACGATTCCGGAATCCGTGCACGAGGCGTCGGTGAAACGCGAGTTGAAACTCGGGTTACAAGGGTCGAGTTCGATCAACGATAAAACGATTCCGACGTTTTCGAGAGGCGAGTTACCACACTTTGCCGGGATTAACACGTTCATGAAAGCACCGTATTGCGAGGATATTTCGGAGGTTGGGAAGTACGACGCGGCGGTGGTTGGAGTGCCGTTCGACGGCGGGACGACGTATAGGCCGGGGACGAGGTTCGGACCGCAAGGGATTAGGAGGATTAGCGCGTTGTATACGCCGTATAACTACGAGACTGGGGTGGATTTAAGGGAGCAGATGACTTTGTGCGATGCTGGGGATATATTTACCATTCCGGCGAACATCGAAAAGTCGTTCGATCAGATTTCCAACGGCGTTGGTTACATCGCGAGTACGGGCGCCATGCCGATTATTTTGGGTGGCGATCATAGCATCGGGTTTCCAACCGTGAGAGGTATTGCCGCGCAAACGACTAAAAACATCGGGATTATTCACGTCGATCGACACGCGGATATTCAAGAGTACGATTTGGACGAGCGCATGCACACCACGCCGTATTTCCACGCCACAAACATCCCAAACGTAAAGCCGGAAAATTTAGTACAAATCGGCATCGGCGGTTGGCAAGTCCCGAGAGCCGCGGTTAAAGAAATCAGAAACCGACGAACGAACGTGTTCACCATGTCCGACGTGGAAGATTTAGGCATCGAAAAAGTTGTCGAAATGGCCTTAGAACGCGCCTGGGACGGGTGCGACGCGGTGTATTTATCCTACGACATCGATTCCATCGAAGCCGGTTTCGTCCCGGGCACCGGCTGGCCAGAACCAGGCGGATTCTTACCAAGAGAGGCTTTAAAACTCGTCGGTTTAGTCGCCGCGGAAGGTTTGTGTGGCATGGAAGTCGTCGAAGTCTCCCCTCCGTACGACGTTTCCGACATCACCGCTTTGATGGGGTTACGCATTTGCGTCGACGCCATGGGCGCCATGGTCGCGCACGGGAAAATGGGCAAACATCGACACATCATCGATAAAGAGTTTGTCCCGTTTTAATGAGATGATTAAACCTTTTTGCGTTTAATACTCGTCGTTTGCGTTACTAGTGCACGATTAGAAAGTGAGAGAGAGAGAGCGTGTGTGTTTGCGCCCAAACTTCATTGTACATATTCATTCAAAAACGCCATATTCCATTCAAAAACGCCACATAACGACTCACACAACACGCACTTATAACGCACGAGAGAGAGAGAGAGAGAGAGAAGAGAGAGAGAACCACAATTAACTGCACCACCACTTGCGTAACAACGCTTCAAAATAACACCACCATGTCCGAAGAAGAAGAACAGCAAGAACAACTTCGACGACGTTTAGAAACCAAAGAGATGGAACTTTTGGAATTCGAACGGATGTTACACACGCGAGAGAGGGAGTTTCGTTTGCAACAAGAGCTGATCGAGTGTTTAGAGACGAGGAACCGAGAGTTGGAAGAGGAGAGGAGAGAGATTTTAGGGGGATCGTCGACGACTTTGGCGACTTTGAAAGGAGGAAACGACGAGGACAAAACCAAGACGGCGACGGTTGTGGAGGAGGAGGAGGAGGAAAATTTGAGCTCGCCGGTGTACGACGCGGTGGCGTCCATGTTCGGGAGGTTTACCGGGTTGGGAGGAACGACGACGACGACCGATACCGCAGGAAACGCGAAAGTTTACGACGACGACGAGGACGATTTTGATGACGAAGTTCGCGGAAGAGGAGAACAAGAAGGCATCGTGAACATCGTCGTGAGCGAGGACGAAAACAACAAGAGCGGAGGACCGTCATCGTCGAGGGTGAGTTTCGTCCCGGGTTTGGTGAGCGTAAAGGATAAGAGAAGATTGATGTTTGCGGTGGTGGACGCGGAGATTGACGCGACGCAGTTTGTTGGGTTGAGAAGGATGAGTAAAGAAGAGAAGGAGAGAATGACGACGACGACGACGACGAGCGGGAGTAGTAACGGCGGGAAACAACGCAACAGGCATTTGAAAACGTTGGCGCAATATTTGATGCATCGAAGCGCGTCGCAGGAGAATTTAGGAACGACGACGACGACGAATAGTGGTAGTAATAGTAAAAACAATAATAATGCAAATAATAGCAACGATGAAGGTGAAAATTTATCATCTTCTTCTTCGATGGAAATGTACGAGATTTTGTGGAAGGAGGACGGGGAGATGAAACGGCTAGCGTTTGAAGCGAACGCGGAGGGGTTCATTCACGTATCAAAGAGGGTGCAAAAATGGAGCGAAGAGGCGAAGATTGCGATCAACGCGATGCCTGCCGACACGATACCGTCGTCGAATGACGTCGTCGTCGTCGCCGCCGCCAGCTCGGCAGTAGAAAAAGAAGAAGAAGGAGAAAAGCAAACGAAGAGAATACTAGAACCGATGCCGAAAAGCCAAGTGTCGCAACAACCGGAACTGGTTGGATACGCGGTGAAAAATGCGCCAATTATCGACCAGATGATTCAATCGTGTTTGATCAGCGCGTTACCGTCCCGCTTTCGTCGGTCCGCGTGGACGTTGAAATACTCCTCCAAACGCGACGGCATTTCTTTACACTCGCTATATCGCGCCGTTCGACATTCGCCCGCGACTGTTTTGGCGGTGAGAGATACCAACGGGTACTGTTTCGGCGCGTTTTCCACCGAAGTCTGGTCGACGCAAAACGCCAACAGATATTTCGGTACCGGGGAATCCTTCGTTTTTGCCATCGAAAAAGACGGCGACGATACGGTCACGTGCTTTAGTTGGTCCGGGAAAAACGATTACTTTCAAATCGCGAAATCTGAAAGTTTAGGCGTCGGGGGAGGAAGTAATTACGCGTTGTGGATCGATGAAGATTTCACCCGAGGTATTAGTGGCAGTTATTGCGAAACGTACAATTCGGAGTGTTTGGCGAGCGGGGAAGACTTTGACGTTTTGAACGTAGAAATTTACGGCATCGATTAGTTTTTATTATTTGTAATTACTCGACGAGATGCGAGTGTACTATATTAGTTAATACTTGATTTTATGACCGAAAAACGAAAATCTCACTACCGCCGTTTTCTCGTTCTCGTATCGAATATATGCGTTTATACTTAACCGAGCGCGGCGAATCCGCCTTCGTCAATCGTGCTCGCTAAACTCTTGTCCCCGGTCTTGACAATCTTCCCTTTTTTCATTATGTGCACCACGTCCGGATGAATCAAATCCAACAACCTCTGATAGTGCGTAATCAGCAACAATCCTTTCTCGTCAGATTTCAATCCATTCACGGCTTCGCTCACGTCGCGGAGCGCGTCCACGTCCAACCCGGAATCGATCTCGTCCAGTATGCTCATCTCGCTCTCCAAAACCGCCAACTGCAAAATCTCGTTTCTCTTCTTCTCCCCGCCTGAGAACCCCTCGTTGACGTTACGAGTCATAAAACTCGGATCCATGTTCAACTTATCCAACTTTGGACTCAAATACCCGTAAAACTCCAACGGATCCATCTCTTCCTCGCCTCGATGTTTGCGTCTCTCGTTGCACATCATCCGCAAAAAATCCGTGTTCGATACCCCGGGTACCTCCACGGGAGATTGAAACGAAAGAAACAATCCCGCTCTCGCTCTTTCCTCTGGTTCCATTTCGAACAAATCTTCCCCTTTATACTTCGCCGTGCCTGCGGTCACTTCGTACGCCGGATGGCCGACTAAAACTTTCGTCAGCGTTGATTTCCCGCTCCCGTTTTTCCCCATGATGGCGTGCGTTTCGCCTTGGCGAATGATTAAATCCACGCCTTTGAGAATCTCCTCTCCCGTGTCCGAAACTTTGGCTTTTAACCCGGAAACTTCCAGAATCACGTCTCCTTTTGCAGCTCTCGTTGTCGTCATAGCAACTCTTCTTCCGACGCCTCGTCTTTCCCCGCGAAGAGAAGAAGACAAAGAAGACAAAGAAGAAGAAGACAAAGAAGAAGATCGGCGGCTCAAAGGAAGCCGATTTGAAGTCGACGCCATCATCATCGTCGTCGTCTGCGCACCTCTTCTCTCTCGCAAAAGCGAGGAAGAGGAGGAGACGGCGTTGTTGGTCAAGACAACAGAGGAGGAGGCAGTCGTCATGTCTGTTTTTGTCGTCTGTGTAAGTGTAAGTGTAAGTGTAAGTGTAAGTGAGTTGCTTTTATATTATCCGTCTCTGTTGTAGGTGAGATGATGGATTTTGAGGCAAAAATGGACGAAATTAGAAGGGTGCTTTACTACCTCATTCTCTCATCCGTGATGACGACGACGATGGTTTCCTCCTCCGCCGCCTCCGCCTCCTTTACCGCGAAAACGAGCAGTTCGTGTTATTCTTCGCTGAGGCGTTTTTCTCGTCGTCATCGCTCTCGCAAATGTGAAAAGACGACGTCGAATGCATCGACGACGCAAAAATCATCATCGTCGTCCTCAGAGAAAGATGATGACGATGATGATTCGAACGAGAAAGCAACAGCATCGACGGGCGCAGCGACGACGACGAGCCGGAGAACCGCGCTCTTATCTCTCGGGGTGGTAGTCGTTTCCTCTTCTACTACTAATATTGAAGCGGCGAACGCGGGAGAGATGATGGTGATTGACTCTCGAACGTTCGTGTCGCGAGCGATGCAAAAGTTTGAGCGAAACGACGTGGAAGGCGCGACGATGGATTTTGACATGCTCATTGAAAAGTCACCCGGGTCGAAGCCGTATTTGTGGCAACGCGGGATAGCTTTGTATTACGTGGACGAGTTTCGGGAAGCGGAGAAGCAGTTTCGAGAGGACGTGAGAGTCAATCCGAACGATACCGAGGAAGCGGCGTGGGCGTTTTTGTCGCAGATGAGAAAAGGAGGAGAGGATGACGCGTCTTCTTCCTCTTCGTTGAAGAAAGCGAGGGAGGAGTTCGTCGAGTTGGCGGGGAGAGATAGTCGTAAAGTGATGGGTTCGGTTTTACGACTATACAAAACTGGCGACGAAGAGGCGAAGAAAACGTTAGAGTCTTTATCAAAGAAACCGGCGGATTCGACGCAAAGCGCCAGCGACGCTTTCTACGCGTCGTTGTATTTAGGATTGTATAGCGAAGCGCTTGGGAATGCGGAAGAGGCGAAGTATTGGGTGAAAAAAGCCAACGGTACGCCGTACGGGCAAAGAGCGAGCGGGGACTTTATGACTTCGGTGGCCAAAGTGCATTTAGCGAGGAGAAAATGGGACGTAGTGGACGAGGATAGCGATAAAAGAACGACGGGAGGAAACGTGGAAGTTGTTTCCACGCACGCGTTCGATAGCGCCACGCGCAGATTGGAGAGGTTTCCGTTTCCGGAATCTTATTCTATGAGAATTGTCTAATGATATTTCATGTTGTACTTTATATCGAGCTAAAATCAAAGCGACGACGCCGCTTCGCTATTCAACAGCTGCAAAATGGTCGTCACGATTGTCTCTCCTCTCGCGTTTTCCTCAGCCTCTGGATTTTCTATTTTCTCTCTCAACAAACCATCCAACGCCGCGCGAATTTCTTTCAACAAGACGCCAATCCTCGCGTTCGCTTCAAACGTCGCCCAACCGTCCATGCGAATGGTACCGGCTGAGTGTTGGACGTCGATTTTCCCGCCGAACAATAAAAGTTGGTACGGCGTTACGCTCGTGCAATCTCGCATGAAAATACTTGCCGTTTGAACGCGTTCGTGGTACACGAGCCATCGAGTTGGGAACTGTTTCGCTTTCGCGTTTATCGACGACGGATGGATTTGTATCGGCGCTTCTTTACCGGTATCTTCGGCTAAATACTTCAGCTTTGGCGGCGGTTGACTCGAGCCAGAGACGATGTTAGAAGTCGTGTTCGAGCGGCCTCGGTTACCGGATGATTGCACGTTCATATTCACAGATTCGACTCGAGAGACGTTCGGATACAATCCGGCGACGAGACAGGCTTTGAGTAAACGGACGTTTGTAGCGTGGCGGTTTGCCGATTCCCACGCAGGTTTCTTCTCTTCGTCTTCATCTTCTTCGTCGTCCTCGTTGTCCTCATTCACGACGACCGGGACACCCCCGCGCGGTTTAGGAATCCCACCACCGTTACTACCAGTCTTCTCCACCGTCGCGACTTTCTTTTTCTGTTTTGTCGTCGTCGTCTTTTTTCGTTGTTCGTTTAAAAATCCAGCTTCTCGTAAAAGTTTCACAAACTGCGTCCTCTGCTCGGCAATGCCGTACAAACCTTTCATGCTCAGGAAGTTGTCGCGACAAAAATCCTTCTCGAAATTCTTGCCGTTATTTTTCGCCTCTCGCCACGCGTTGTACGCGTTCAGAATCGTCAAGTGGTCGCTGAAGTCGTTATCGCTGAATTGCATTTTGGCTTCGTCGGCTTCTTCTCGCATTTCGAGCGGCGAGAGAAATGGAGATCGCGAACCGAGCACGGCAGCAATTGTGAGCGTTGGATCCAAGCATCCAAGCACGCATCCGTAGAGTAACATTTTACCGACCCGAACGTCGACGGGTAAATTCGCCAAGTGCGCGCCGAGAGGCGTTAAATTATCGCGATCGTCTAAAGCGCCTAGCCTTTTTAAAGTTTTCACGGCAACGTCAACGGCGTTTGACTCTGGAGGTTCTAATGCTCGCGAGAGAAAGCCAGAGATACCGCCGGACATGCGTTGCAGCTGAATTTGTAAGCACAAACCTTCCAAAGGTACGCGCTTGATTTCTGCCTCTTGACGTTCGGCGAATACTTCGTCGTGGTATCTCCGCGAGTACAAGCGATAACACTGTCCGGGTTGGACTCTTCCAGCTCTTCCGCGTCGTTGCTTCGCAGACGCTCGCGAAATCCACTGTTCTTTCAATTGTAACATGCGCGTGCTCGGATCGTAGCCGTTTTCTTTCACTTTACCGGAATCGAGGACGTATACGACGTCGTCGATCGTTATCGAAGTTTCCGCAATGTTTGTCGATATGATAATTTTCCTGCTCGACTTACTTTTGGGTTTATCGAAAGCGATAGTCGATTCTGACGTTGCCAACGCGGAGTGCAAAGCAATGAGATACGTACCGTTATCCGTCGCTTTGAACAGAACGCGCGAAGCGGCGCAAGACTCGTGTAACTTTTGAATTTCTGCGAGACCGGGCATGAAGACGAGAATCGCGCCCTCTTGCGGAGTCGTTTGCACGATTTTTTCCAATAGTTCCACCGCCAACTCGTAATTGATCTTCTCCTCGTCCAAGTTACGCAACGCGTGCAAAACGCCTTCGGGATATCTCCCGCTTCGTTTGAGAGATTCGTGAAAACGAACTTCGTCCGGCGACATTTGAATTTGATCGCGATATTTCATCTTTGGAATGCGAATGCAATATTCGGAGCCGTGTTTCGGTTGATATCCGGTCGCGTTCAAGATATCTTCGAGGAAGTGTTCTTGGACCGGATGCGTGAAGCCTGGGATTGTTAAAACGCACGCCTTTTTAAAATATCTCTGAAATTGTCCCGCGTCAAGCGTCGCAGACATCAATATCACTTTCAGAGTCGGCCGGTGCGGTAGAACGTCTCTCAGCAACACGAGCAAGAAATCGGAATCCAAGCTTCTTTCGTGGACTTCGTCTACGACGATGTGCGTCGCTTTCGCTAGCAAAGGGTCTTCGGTCAGTCGACGCAACAATACCCCGGTAGTGCAAAACATGATTCTCGTCTCTCTGGATTGTTTCGATTCTAATCGAATGCTATAACCAACAGTTTTCCCAATCGTTTCATTTCGCTCTTGAGCAACGCGACGCGCGACAGACGTAGCGGAAATTCTCCGCGGTTGTGTACATATGATCGACGTCGTCGCGCCGCGCTCCTTGGCGATTTCGTTATCTAAAATAAATTGCGGGAGTTGCGTCGTTTTACCGCATCCAGTTTCCCCGACGACGACACAGACTTGGTTTCTTTCGATTGCTTCGATGAGCGCGTGTCTCTTCGACCACGAAGGTAACCTTTCTCGAACTTTCATCATCGGATCGCTCTCTTTCTGCATCAATTTGTTCTCTAACTGCGACTTCAAAGCTTTCGAAGTTTCCACGTTTTTGGGCAAAGTCAAAGCTTTCGCCTCTTCAATTTGAATGCGCTCGCCCAAGACTTGTAAGTTTTTCAGTGCTTCCGCGTCGCGTTGAGATTGAGTTTGCGCTTCGTGTTTTAACATCGCTTTCTTTTGTTCCGCAAATTTCTTATCCCGTTCGCTTTGAATTTTCAGACGGTCGTTTTGGGAAAGAGGAGCTCCTTTGTTTGATGTAGTCGGAACTGCGTTTGTTAATGTTTTCGGTCGCGGAATTCCTCCTTTATTGTTGTCGTCTTCGTTTTCGTTTTCTTCTTCTTCGTCGTCTTCGTAATACGCATCGATCAACGTTTCGGCGTTTACGCGGTATTTTTCCATCGCATCCAAAGGTCCATCCCCGGAAAGCCAATCGATCAATCCGTCCAACATCGGTTCGCCCAAATACTCCTCACTCGCGCTTACTTCCACCAAAGCCCGCGTTACCGCCGCTTGTCTTCCAAACGTGAGCGTCGGGTGCGTAAAATGTACTCTCGGAGGCTCGAAAGGGTACAATTTCGATCTTCTAAAATCCAACGAAAGCGTCGCGTGCGTAGGTTTCTTCTTCCCGAGCGAGACGACGCC
>Ga0181595_10003322_pt1 | contig 15500 bp, 16 predicted proteins | sample 041ome_7_FD_145604 | JGI IMG/M metagenome (GOLD analysis project Ga0181595, IMG submission 145604) | Coastal salt marsh microbial communities from the Groves Creek Marsh, Skidaway Island, Georgia - 041401AS metaG (spades assembly) | ecosystem: Environmental > Aquatic > Marine > Intertidal zone...
GAAATTTAATTCAGCTGGGTAGAACACTACTACTGACCATTTACCCGCCAGATCCTGTTCAGTCACTGGAACAAATTTACCGTGATGGAAGGCAGTCGCTTTAAATGGCTTGATGGTGCTGTTGATAATTGAAGACATTGTCTTACTCCATGTTGGTTGGTTACTAAAAATGAACTCGCTTCGATGGGACAAAGAATAGCTGTTCCGAACGATTTGAGATAACGAATTAAATCTATAAAGTTAATCTGTTTTTGTGATTGAAAAACTGAAAATCTTATCTGCTTTTCCACTTTATTCTACAGTGCCACTATGACAACACTACAAACACACAGTTCTGAACTGCATTCTGTCTTTGCTAACGAATAGCACAAAAAGTGCAAAGAATGACAAAGAATGACTATGCTCAATAAGGCAGTACTGAAATGGGGGCATAAATTGAAACTTCAAGCAGCTAAAGCTCTGACATTGATTGTTTTTTTTACGCTTGAGCCAGCCCTGGCAGCTGAAAATCCAACGGTATACCGTTACCGCCAAGCCAATGGAGTTATAGCTTTTTCAGACAAGCCACCGAAAAACCAGCCTTATCAACGGCTTCGTTTTGATTGTTATGCCTGTGAACTAAAAAGCGCTGTGAATTGGCACAATACACCACTTTTTTTGCAAAAGTATCAGCAGGAAATAACTCATGCAGCCAAACAACATCAACTGGACCCCGCTTTATTAAGAGCGGTGATCCACGCTGAATCTGCCTTTAATCCCAAGGCACTTTCAAAAAGTGGGGCAGCAGGTTTAATGCAACTGATGCCGGACACAGCGACTGAAGTTGGCGTCACAAATGTCTGGCACCAACAGCAGAATATTCAGGGTGGCGCCTCTTATTTGTCTTCTTTGCTCAAACGTTATAAAGGCAACATTAAACTAGCGATGGCGGCTTATAACGCCGGGCCCGGTGCTGTGGATAAACATCAGGGCATCCCACCTTTTGCTGAAACTCAGACTTATGTCGAGCGGGTTCAACTGTTATTCTCGCGTTACCAAAAAGCCGTATACAGTTCCTGAAACATTTAAAAGTAAAGCGTAACAATTTATAAGTATTTGTTTTTAATGAATTTTCAAACCTTCCATTCCTTTGCAATTCCTGAGTACAACAGGCAGACTAACAGCATTATCAAGGAGTTGTTTTAAGGAACTGTTATGAAAAAATTGATTGCTGTCTGTATTCCTACATTGTTACTCAGTGCTTGTGTCATCCACGTAGGCCATAGTTCTGCTGCAGAAGATCTGAAACACCAACAGCGCCAGTTACAGTTAAATGCTGCTGGTTTAACAGAATTAAAAGCTGAAACTGAAGCCGGTGATTTGAAAATTATCGGGGTTAAAGGCCTGTCCCAAATCGAAGTGACTGCAGATCTATACTCCAGCGAAGACAGACCTTTTACTTTATCTTTGGAACAACAAGGCTCAGCAGCTGTACTTAAGGCTGTCGGCGGCTCTTGTGTGGGGATCTGCACCGGCTCTTCTGCTTATGCAGATCTTATCGTCAAAGTACCGGCTGAACTGGCATTGGCGCTGGAAGACGGTTCAGGTGATATCAGTATTGAAGGCTTAAGCGCTGATCTGGTGATTGAAGATGGTTCAGGCAATTTAACAGTACAAGGTGGTCGCAATCTGGTACTGGAAGATGGTTCAGGTAATGTCAGTCTAACCCAGCTAAGTGGCAACCTGACTGTGGAGGATGGCTCCGGCGATTTGTTTATTCAGCAGGTTGCTGGCACACTGCTGGTGGAAGATGGCTCTGGTGACATAGATATTCAGCAGGTAAAAGGCATGGTCAGTGTCAGTGACGGCTCTGGTGATATCCGCGTGCAACAAGCCGGAGGCTTTACTTTACTGGATGATGGTTCTGGTGAGCTGAAGATCGATCAGATCAATGGCCCTGTCACCTTAAACAAAGACTAAAAGCGACAAGGCCAGTACTCTATTAGTTCTGGCCTTTATCCGCCGCGGCACGCAGTTGCCTAAGTTGTTTATCATGCAGGCCCTTAAGGATAAACCAGCCAATCAAAGCACCGCTTAACGCCCAGGCCATATCTGACTGAGTATCCCAGACATAACCCTGAGTGCCTAAAAATGCTTCAGCATCTTCACCTGTAGCCAGGGCTACCCACCACTCTATCAGCTCGTAAAAAGCACTGAAGGCTAAACAAAAACAAACACTAAAAAAACACTGCCAGCTTTGACCAAAAATTAAGCCCTTACGCAGGATCAACTCACGACAAATCATCACCGGGATAAAGCCCTGAGCGAAATGCCCTACTTTATCGTAATTATTGCGCTCTCCCCCAGTCCAGTCCCGGATCCAGTCAAACAACGGCACCTCAGCATAAGTGTAGTGACCACCGACCATAAGAATAATGCAATGCAACAAAATCAGACCATAGAGCAAAGGCGTTAATGGAAAACGGCTTTTGGTCACAGCCATTACAACAAAGCCAATCAAGGCAGGTAAAACCTCCAGTAGCCAGGTAAATTGATCTTTTGGTGCTATACCAGACCAGATCAGCACCACAAAAAATACCGCCAACCACAACCCTTGTTTCATCCTGAGCTCACTTTTCCCGCATAGTTACGGCTATCAAACCAATAAAGCGGAAAAAACACAAGACCAGACTGATTTCAGAACAAGCAGTGCCGAAACAACCTTCTATCCCCTTAAGTCACCGCTTATCACTTTTTCTGTTGCAAGCCACTGCCGTAGCTTCAGACTGCAGCTTGTTCTTAGGAGAGTCACACTATGCTGGAAAAACATTCACAAAAATTACCGGACTTGCTGCTAAGTTTTGCCGGTTTGAGTTTTATTCTGGCAATAGGCCCTTACCTGACCTTAAAATCAGCGCCAGCTTTAGGTACTTTACTGACGCTCTTGCCCTGAGCTCTTGTTGTTTTCTCTGCGCTACGGTAAAACATCCACTGTCACTGTCTTTGGAAGTCATCTCTTGTCTGATTTTTTTCGTCGTGCTGTTGAATTATCTACACATGTCAACCGAGCCTATCTGTATGGACAGTTGCTCTTTATTTCAGTGTTTTTTGCCAGCTATCTGGTGATGATGCAACCTTTTTTGGATCTGACAGAACAGAAGTTTGCTTCACGTTTTGTTATCAGAGGCCTCATTGACTGCGCCAACATAGTACTTGTCGCACATTTATTGCTAAGACCTGTGCTGAAGTTTTATCTGCTGACTGTGTCACATAAGCTGATCCCAGCCTTCTGGAGCTTTTTGTATTTAATCACTTTGTCTTTGTTTTGTTCTGCTATTTCTATGCTGACCACTAAATTGGACCTGTTGAAAATCACTCAGATTGACACTGTCAGCTTTAACCATCAAAACCAACAAGTTTTGATGGAGTTCTCCAAGTTTAATCAATGGCTGTTGGGCGGCTTTAATACCCTGATCGTATTGTTTGGCTGGAGCCTGGTGTACTTGTTCTGGCATGGCCTGCAGCAAAAAAAGCAATTACAACAGCAGATGCAACAAGCCCAGATCCAACAACTCACCTACCAACTCAGCCCACATTTTTTATTTAATGCCTTAAATTCAGTGCGCGCCTTAATTTTTGAAAACCAGCAACAAGCTGCACAGACAGTCACTCAGTTATCTGAACTTTTGCGTATTCATTTACAAAGCCAGATGCGCCCTGTGGCCACTTTGGCTGAAGAGTGGCAAACCGCTGAATTTTATTTGCAGATAGAACAGGTTCGACTGGAGCAACGATTACAAAGCCATATTGAACTCTCTGAGGACTGCCTGACACAAAAGCTGCCGGCCCTGACGCTGCTGACTCTGATTGAAAACGCCATTAAACATGGTATCAGCCCGAATGCCGAACCGGGCTGGTTAAAGGTAAAAGCAGAGAAAACCAGCCGAACTGCCTGGGCATTGTCGATCAGCAATAGCTATAAAGCTGCCAGCCCTTTTAAAGGCACGGGTCGCTCATTGACCAATCTGCAACAAAGGCTGCAGTTACAACTGGGAGATAGCGTGCAGTGGCAACAAATTAAAACCACAGACCAATTTGAACTCAGACTGGAGCTGCCTTATGTTTAATACCCTGCTGGTCGATGATGAGAGGTTAGCCAGAGCTGAATTGCGGCGTTTACTTACATCTTACCCACACATCAGTATTCAAGCCGAAGCCAGCACAGCAGAACAGGCGTTAGAGCTGATGCAACAGCAAGCCTTTGATTTAGTATTTTTAGATATTCAGATGCCAGGTCTATCCGGCCTGCAACTGGCACCACAATTACAGAACCAATCCTCACAAAAGCAATGCCGTTTTGTATTTTGCACTGCCTTTGATCAGTATGCCCTGGATGCTTTTGAACTTAATGCACTGGATTATTTATTAAAACCTGTAGCACCAGAGCGGTTAGCACTCACCATTCAAAAGCTGGAGCAACAGCACTCTGCAGGCCAGCAGCAAAGTTACCTGCCTGAGCAGCATGGCATATTGCTCAAGTTTGGCGAGATCAGCCGGATCAAACGACTGAATGAAATTCAGCGTTTTGAAAGTATTGGCAATCACACAGCGGTTTACTGCGAGGATGGTAAAAGTTTTTTACACAGCTCCTTATCCAAAGTAGAGCTGCGGCTAAATCCACAACAGTTTTTTAAAGTCAGCCGTTCCGACATAGTGCGTATAGATGCTATATCGCAGATTGAATCAGGAATAGCCGCCGGTACTATGGTAGTAGTGCTTAAAGATGGTTCTGCAGTGGAAGTCAGCCGCCGTCAGGTGCAGCAACTCAAGCAATTATTTAATACCTGGGCTTAACCGTATTTCCCTGAAATTCACCGAAAATCACTTTTTATAAGGCTTGAGCAGACCGATCTTTTAATCTGAAGCTGTTGAATCACACATCAGGATAAAACAGAGGGTTAAACGATGAACGAAATGATGACGACTTTAACTAGCGCTTTTGCCACAGCGTCAGTGACACAATGGCTGATTTTTTTACCCTTATTTTTAGGTGTCTACTTTTTGCCAAGCTTGCTGGCTTTGGCTTTTAACCGCAAACATTTAAAACTGATTTTAATTGCCAATGTCCCGGCTGGATTTTCCTTTTTCGCCTGGGGTGCACTCATATTCTGGGCTGTCACTGGCAAAATGATGGAGAAAAAACAGTCAGAAAAAAGCCCTGTTTAATCAGGGCTTTTCATTCGCATACAGCGTGTTTATTGCTGCTGACGATACCATTCGCCCAAAATCAGGCTGGCCGCCACGCTGACATTTAACGATTCCACTTTGCCAGTGCCCGGAATTTGTAGCGCTATATCCGCAGATTTAGCCACAGACTGCGAGACACCAAACATTTCCTCACCAAAGACGATCACCACTTTAGCTGGTAACTGGCTGCTATACAGCGAAACGCCGCCATGGCTTGAGGTGGTTACCAGGGTATAACCTGCTTGCTTACACAGCTGCAAAGCCAGAGGCAGATTGTCACAACTTAAGCCTTCAACAAACTCAACTCCGCCCTCCGCAGTGCGGGCTGCGGCGCCATGCGCCAGTAACTCCGGGTCTTTCATGATGATTCCGCTGATACCAAAATGAGCACAGCTGCGGGCTATAGCGCCTAAATTATGTGGATTACCCACCCCATCTAATGCCAGTAAACAATCCTGCTTTTTCCGGCTGTTTTGAGTTAAATAACTGGCCAGAGATAACACAGCTTTACGTTTCACCAGCAGCACTACGCCGCCGTGATGCTGACTACCCGCCACTTTTTCCAGCTCAGCTTCAGACACCACATGATAGGCTTTTTTATTGGCCGCCAGATACTTCATTAAATCAGCAAATTTAGGTGCCATTTGCTCGCTTAAATACAAACGCACCAAGGCCTGAGGACGCTGCAAAAAGGCCACCCGACAAGCATTTTCACCATAAATTTTGGCTTCTTCCTGACGATTTTGTTTTAACACTTTGGCAGACACCGTTTTAGGCGTAGCAGCTTTTGCTTCAGATGTTTTGGCCGATGCAGGCTTTGTCTTGGTCCATGGTTTTTGCAGTTCAGAGCCAGGCTGAACTTTTTTGTGCTGTGGTGCTGAGGTTTTACGATTCAAGGGAGATCCTGTGCTTGAGGGGGCGCTGTTGGCAAAGATTTTAACACTGCCAGGCACAGAAGCCCAAACAACTTCTGCAACCTCACGTAGGCAATACTCACAGAAGGCTTGCCTTTCTACTCTGGCACAGTATGCTTGCGCTTTTAGTGTGCCCTTCAGGCCACAGGACCCGAAAACTATCCAATAAGAGTGGGCTTATGCTGAGTTATCGTCACAGTTATCATGCAGGTAATCACGCTGATGTGATTAAACATCTGGTGCAGATCAGTATCCTGAATTACCTCAAACGTAAAGATAAGCCATTTTGTTATCACGATACTCATGCTGGCGCCGGTTTATATAGCCTGCACAGTGAACAGGCGCAAAAAACTGTGGAATACCAGACAGGCATAGGCAAACTCTGGAACTATGCAGGCGACAATGCCGACATTAAAGCTTATGTCGACACTATTCAAAAGGTAAATGATGGAGCGGATTTAACCTTCTATCCAGGTTCGCCGAAAATTGCAGATTTAGTATGCCGCGCTACAGATACTATTCAAGCTACTGAGTTACACCCCAGCGATCATCCTATTCTGGCCAGTCAGTTTCAGCGTCGCAAACATTGCCGTATAGAAAAAATGGACGCCTGGGCTGGAATACGCGCTATGTTGCCGCCTCTGGCTAAACGTGGTCTGGTGTTGATTGACCCGCCTTATGAGTTGAAAACCGAGTATCAGGATTTGATAAAAGGTTTACAGCAAGCTGTACAACGTTTTCCGCAAGGCACTTATGCCATCTGGTATCCAGTGATTGAGCGCCAGGCAGTGGAGAGCTTTATTGATAGCATTGTCGATACACAAATTCGTAATCAATTGCGGATAGAGTATTGCCCTTTGCCTGACACTGAAGGTTTTGGTATGACAGGCAGCGGTATGTTGGTGATTAACCCACCTTTTACACTAAAACAAGATATGGAAAGCTGCTTAAAAGAATTGTCGCCGCTGCTGTCCCAAAACCAGCTCGCTCACTGGCAAGTCACTCAACTCGTGGATGAATAAGGATAACCCTATGCGTAGTCTGGTTTTAGCTTTGGTGCTGTTTTGTAGCCCAGTGTTTGCTTTTGGTGAATTAGGACACCAGATGGTCTGCTCTATGGCCTATCAACTTTTAAGCCCTGTTAGTCAGCAAAAAGTCCAGCAATTGATGCAGTTGCACGAAGAAAAGGATTTTACCAAGGCCTGTTCCTGGCCGGATCAGGTGCGCTCCTTGCCTGAGTACCAGCACACCAAAGTCTGGCATTACGTCAATATTCAGCGTTCAGACAACAGAGTCAGCATGCAGCACTGCCCTGAGGAAGGTTGTGTGTTATCTGCTATTGAACAGCAGCGGAAAAAGCTAACTCCTTTTGCGCCATCCAAAACTCAGCTTGAGGCGCTGCTCTTTGTAGGTCACTTTATTGCCGACCTACACCAGCCTTTGCACGCAGGTTACGCAGATGATTTAGGCGGCAATAAAACAGCAGTCTATTTCGAAGGCGAGCCATCCAATTTACATGGTGTCTGGGACAGCCGGATGCTGGAGGCTGCCTCTTATCAAAATGAGCCGAAACAGCAGGCTTTGTATCAGGCGCTCAAGCTAAAACAACAAGAATGGCAGACTGTCAGCGTCTTGGATTGGGCCAATGAATCAGTGTTGTTAGTGAAATTGATTTATCAGGGCTACAAGCCGGGTATGCTTATTGATGACAAATATCAGCAACAGCACTTACCAGAGCTGGAACAACGCCTGCAACAGGCCGCTGTACGTCTTGCTTTGGTGCTGGAACAAAACTTCAATCCAGCCGTTAACGCTGGTTAAACTCATCCAACACAAAGGTTTTAAACTTGCTTAGTTTTAATTGGCTAAGCAAGTTAGCTAAGTGTTCCTGATGCGATAAATAACCAGGCTCTGCCAGATAGGCCTTGTAGTACATTTGTGCGGCAGGGCGTAATTCGCCGTCTCTTTCGTGCCTTAACCCCATTTGGGCATACATCTGCCCTCTGTCCTGTGCGGTATAAATCATATAAAAGGCCTGCTGATGCACACAAGCTGCATAGACTTTATGAATGCTGTGCGGCAGTAAATTGAGTGCTTTATTCGCCAGATAGATTAAATCAAAAGCAGCATTCTTTTTACCTAAAGCGGCCATTAGAGTGGCTCCATGGCATTGGCTGGTGATCGACATCTGCATTGCAGCCAAATGCTGTTTTTGCTTCTCTAAAAAGGCGATGGCAGCTTCTTTTCCTTCAGCCTGAGCCACTAAACTGCACTGCAGCCAAATGATGTCAGCAGCAAACTGACTAGCCTCTTTATCTGAGATTAACTGGCGAAAACATTGTTGCAACATGCTCTGTAACTGGCCTGTGCGTTGCTCTGCTGTTGATTGAGCCATCAAAAATAGCAGCAGCTTGCACAATGTAACTGTCAGAGCGCAAAACGGATAGCCGCTATTGGCAAGGCGTCTCTTACGTTCTATCAGTTCAATCGCTTGCTCTGCTTTATCTGAGACCATCATCACCAATTGGACTAACTCAGTTATGTGGGTGGACATACCAGCCGCAGGAAGTTTTAAGGCTACTTCAAGAGCTGCTGCATAGTCTTCGTTTTCTAAGGCCAGGTATATTTGCCAAACATCTTTTCGCTCTTGGTACCTCTGCATCTCTTCACTGCTGCTCGCTAAAAAACTGTTACAGGAGTCAAGATCACCTTGTTCAAAATCGAGCAGAAACTGCAACCACAAAGCCCAGTCCTGATGTTTAGCGCAGGCCGCTTTAATTAACACTGAGGCTGCGTCACATACTCCCAGCTCCAGCAGCATTTCTGCTTTGAGCTTTAATACTGCCACAGGGGTATCAGCTCCGGCCTTTTGTTGCAGCTCACCTATCAGTTTAAAGGCATCGACATAACGACGTTTATGCACCAGCGGCAGGATCTGATCCATAAAAGGTTTTAAACGGACATGCAGTTTAAGCTGCTCGTCTATATGAAATTTATTACAGGGACGGTCGAGAAAATCGACTTGATGAAAAGGATAATCCACTGCATATTTCTGCCGCTCAGTTGCGCCAGACAAGACCACAAGGCGTGACAAAGGACTGAGAATATGTTTTTGCAGCAACAACTCGATCAGGTCGACCCCAGCTAAAGAAGGCTCGACATCATAATCCAGAAAAATAACATCATAGGGCGCAGTGCCTTCGCTACTCAATAAAATCTGAGCTGTACGGCTCAGCTCTGTTTTTTTGATGCCAAGGCCCGTTAGGGTTTGCTTTAACTGATGGCCAGACGCAGCATCAGACTCAATCACTAATACATTGAGATCAAATAGCTTACTAAAATCGAATCGGGTAAGACTCAAAGCTTTGCCTCGTTTTTCTCAGATCCAGGACCCGGTTACTAACACTTCTTTAGTGTAGGCGTTAGATCGGCAGTCGCAAACGAAAAATCCAGAAAAAAATGATATAAAATCCGAGGCTTGGCTTCTTTAGCCGATTTTAGTCCTGCCCACGCCACCGTGCATGGCATAAAGTTTCAAACTTCTCTTTGCTCAGTAAAATGCGGGCAAATACCTGTTCTGCAACGCCATTGATATCAGCCAGGCCAATGTGAGCTTCCACATGCAGTTCTGGATCAATATCCATGGCAATAAGATCAACCCAATCATCAGTGGCCGGCACTAAGTCGACATAAGCGGATGCCGCTGCATGTTGCTGATACAACGTATAATCTGCGGCGGATAAGTTCTCTTCTGCTAACTCTTCAAAAATTGCAAAAGCATGATCACACAACTCATCCAAAGTCCAGAGTTCAAGATCTGAGCCCGACATTCTTTTCTCCACACTAAATCCGTTAAAGCGCGCAGTATACCAACTCAGCTCCTGGTCTGCCCAGCCAAAAGCTGGTTGAGCATGAATATTTACTGGCGTCTGCAGCAGTGGGTCGGTAGCATAGCGCCACTTTTGGATCTGCGCTAAGTGAGCATGATGAAACAACGTTTAGGTTTGATTAGTGTATTGGTAGCTGACTATGACGAAGCTATAGAGTTTTACACTCAGAAGCTTGGTTTTGAATTACTGGAAGACAGCCCACAAGGTGACAAAAGATGGGTGGTGGTAAGACCCAAAGGTGCGACTGAAACTGCAATTTTATTGGCCAAAGCCAGTAACGAGCAGCAGAAACAACAGATTGGGAATCAGTGTGGCGGCCGGGTTTTCCTGTTTTTAAATACCGACGATTTCTGGCGTGACCATGCCAGCATGCTGCAACAAGGTATAAAGTTTCTTGAAACACCACGCGAAGAAAGCTATGGCACTGTGGCTGTATTCGAAGACTTGTACGGTACCCGCTGGGATTTGTTGCAACTAAATTAATCCGGAGAAACGCACATGTATATCTGCCCCCTTTGCCAACAAAGCCTGACTCAACAGCATAACAGCTTTGTTTGTGCATCAAACCATAGCTTTGACTTAGCCAAAGAGGGCTATTTGCATTTATTGCCGGTGCAGCAAAAAAACTCCAAAGTACCTGGCGATTCACCCTTGATGATGCAAAGCCGCCGCGACTTTTTAAATGCAGGCTATTATCAGCCCCTATCCGATGCGGTAAATCAGTATTTTGCCGCAGTGTTACCAGGAAAGCCTGTGGTCTTGGATCTTGGCTGTGGCGAAGGTTATTACAGCAACAGATTGATGCAGGCTTTGGCAGACAAGGAACTGACGCTGTACGGCCTTGATATTGCAAAAACTGCGATTAAAAAAGCCGCCAAAAGCTACCCGGCAATTCAGTTTTGTGTCGCCAGCGCCTGGCATTTGCCTTTTGCCAGCCAGAGCTTTGATGCTGCTCTAAAACTTTGTGCCCCCTGTGAGCCAGAAGAATTAGCCCGTGTACTAAAAACGGATGGCCTGCTGCTGACCGTAACTCCGGCGCCAGAGCATTTGCTGGAGATTAAACAGCAGGTGTACAGTTCGGTGCGCTTGCATAGCGAACAAATCGAAGTCATCCCGGGTTTTATCCATCAACAGCGCCAGGAACTCAAACTGCAACTGACCGACTTGCCTGCAGACATGGTGTTAAATCTACTGGAAATGACCCCTTTAGCCTGGAAGTTTAAGCCGGAGCAAAAACAGCTTTTTGCAGCAAGTTCACCACACATTAGTCTGAACTTCTATTTAGACTTGTATCGAAAAAATCGTTGAGACAAACGTCGGACAGACTGGCAGAGCCCTTGCATTAATCACAGCGGATCCATTGGAGGGCAATAGCTCGGGCGTTGGTTGTACATGCAGTTTTTTTTCGAACACCATAAAAATCATCTGAAACCTCACATGAGTGGCGTTTTACAGTACGAACAAAAGTTAACGGAACTGGACAGCTGGTGGAGCAAAGTCAGTTTAATAGGAAAAATCAATAGCTTACGTCTTGGCTCTACCATACTGGACAGTATGGATCAGACCAAAAAGCGTTTTAGTGAACTGCAACAAATTCTGATCGACAACCTGTTGCTGGAGCAAACCAAAAAAACACTGTTAACGGACAAAGCCTGCAGCCAGATTGCGATTGATGTGCTGATCCGCAACTTATTTGAACGCACCGCAGATATAGGTTTTCTGGCGACAGACAGCCAAATCCGTAGCTTTTTAGCAGAGCCGTCCACTGAAGCTGTTGAGGCTATGCACCAGCATTTAGCCAACTATGTCAGCTATTATTCGGTGTATCAGGATGTAGTTTTAGTCAGCCCTGAAGGACAGATCCTGTTAAGACTGGACCAGTCACAGACGCAAAAATACAGCCGGGATCCCTTAGTGCAGCAGTGCCTGCAGCAGCCTCAGCAATTTAGCGAAAGCTTCCGCTATTCCGACCTGCAACCAGAGCAAAAACAAAGCCTGATTTATGCTCAGGCTGTGTTATCAGAGCAAGGTATTGCGCTGGGAGTGCTGTGCCTTTGTTTTAAGTTTGATGATGAAATAACTACTATTTTCAAAAACTTACTGCCAGAACACAGCCAAAGTATATTGTTGCTGCAAGCTGAAGATGGCAGCACTGTCTTTAGCTCAGACACCGAGCTGTTGCCGCCTCAACAAACAGCAGGACGACAACAGCAATTGGGGCTAAGAAAAGTAGAAAGCCGCGATTACCTGCTAAGTTTTGCACAAACTCAGGGGTATCAGGGTTACTTTGGTCCGGCATGGCAAACTCAGATCTGGACGCCAGTAAAGAGCTTATCGCAACAAGCTAAATCGTCACAACAAGCGCTGGATATGAATAACCTCAAGTTATTTCCACAACTCTTTCATATTCATCACTCATCCTTGCAAGTGAACGATGAGCTTAGTCTGATCGTACTCAATGGTGTGATTTCAGCAGCCCGCAACGACGCCGTTGAATTTGTGCCTGTGCTGGATGCCATTCGTGGCATAGGCAAAGAAATCCATCAGGTGTTTTCCCATTCTGTTGAAGAGTTGGCTCATACCGTCTTACACAGCCAACTGGAACAGTTGGTGATGTTGGCACGGCAAGCTCTGGATATTATGGACAGGAACCTGTATGAACGAGCCAATGACTGTCGTTGGTGGGCACATAATAAAAAGTTTCAGCAGTTGCTACGACAACCAGACTTAGAAAAACAGCAGGAAGCGGCAAAAGAGCTGGCTTATATCAATGATTTATATACAGTTTATTCCAATATCTATCTCTACGATAAAGCACAGCGTGTTTTATGCAGCGCCAGAGATAACACGGAACAGCTGCTACAGATGCCAGACAATAGCGGCTCTGCAGATTGCCTGTTATTAAGCTCACCTCATCAGTATGCGGTCAGCGCTTTTGAACCCAGTGTTTTGTATCAACAGCAATCAACTTACATCTATCATGCACCGGTTTTTTGCGATGCAACACCTGGTAAAGCTCTGGGAGGCATCGCGCTGGTGTTTGATAGCACGCCACAACTTAGTGCAATGTTGCGGGATATTTTGCCCAAAAATGAGCATGGCGAAGTGAAGACTGATTTTTCCGCCTGTTTTATCGATGAGGAAGGCGCCGTTTTGTCATCCAGCGCTGCAGAACTCTGGCCAGTCGGACATAGGGTACCTTTGCCGAACGAATTATTTCGCTCTGCACAGCAGCACCCTGTCAGTCAGCGTATAACCCTGCACGGACAGCCTTACTGGCTTGCACTCGCCTATTCTAAGGGCTATCGCGAGTACAAAACCTGCGATGGCTACGACAACCCACTGTATTGCTGCGTACTGCTGAAATGCTAATTTATGCTCTGGAAACACCGCCTCATCAGTTAAATCGATAGGGGCTATTGAGTTAAAGCGTTATCTTTCACCTGCATCCATCTTTATGCTGAGCACAAATCAACAGAAGATGGACGCAGCGATGAACACAGCTATCAGAACTTTAGCTACGGCTCTGCCTGTTAATCACCCATTCTATCTTCAGAAAACTGCTACAGCCTGACGCGGAACCAATGCCCAACGCTATGGTCCATGCTTTTAGGATTAGTGCTTGTTGTCATCATTCGATCATGAGACTCAGCGACGACACAGAGTTCTTTAGTGAGGAGTTCTAGCGCAAGCGGTTTTATTCATCTCCCTGAACCGCTGTTTTTCGCCCGGCTATATAGCCGGGCTTTTTTATGTACAGGAGGTACGGTATGTCGGCACTGCAGGAACATAGTGTCGACGATGTACAGGAGGTACGGTATGTCGACACTGCAGGAGCATAGTGTCGACGATGTACAGGAGGTACGGTATGTCGACACTGCAGGAGCATAGTGTCGACGATGTACAGGAGGTACGGTATGTCGGCACTGCAGCGCTATCAATTCTGAATAGTGGTTACTTTATTCCATAAATTCTGATTTTTACTGTAGGAGAAATACTCATCAGGAAACCAACATTTAGGAATTAATTCCATATTCTTACGTTCTTCAAAATTAGACACCAGCTTACTCAGAATTTCCAGCAGCCGCTCTTCGCTCATTTTTTCAAGCTTCTTGCGCGCCGCGGGGAAATATAAATTGTTGTCCACACTGACCACCACATTAGTGCCGGTATTGCTAAAAGTCATACTACGGGTGACAACCCTGCATATAGGCATATCTGTGGCTGGCGGATACAAGGACACCACCAGAGCGTATTCGTATCTGTCCAGATCGCGCTTATCTGAGTCTTTTGGTATATAGGTCACACCATAACCTTGCGGAAACAGACCGGTAATTTTCACAAGCGCATCAACAGCAGCTTTATGGTAATAACCCCGATCTACGCCACTTTGCAGCACCAGCACGGCTTTAGGTAAAGATTCATAGCTATGGTTTAACTTAGTCGACAACACCACTGAGGTATAAATCTGGGGGATTTTTAATAGGTTACCTACGCCTCCTTCGGGTTTTATGGCGTTTTTAAGCAAGGTGTAGACAAAATTCAGTTTGTCCTGCTCGTTTTGATTAAACAGTTCACGTTCTTCTTTTGAATTGCCAACATAACGATCACAGGCCAAGCCTTTAGTGACATAACTCAGCGTTTCCTGATAATTAATTTTCAAAAGTGCAACGCGGTTTTCATCGTCCAGCACCCGAAACTCGTCCAGATCGCCATCCGCTCCTTTGAGAATAGCCAAAGCGTCTGGATGGTAAGTGCCGATGTCTTGCAAAATGGCAGCCATTAACAAGGGCAACTGCACATCATCCCGAAAAGGCGAATAGTCGGCCTGATAGGCGGCACCTGAGGTATCCAACATCTCTTTGGCGGCTCGCACTTTGGCCTGCACATAGTTGTTGTTTAACTCGTTATCCAGTAATAAGCGGTCAAGCAATCGCAAACTTAAAACACCTTTGTACAAATGCTTAAATTTTTGGTTGACCGACGCAACATACTTACCATTACTTGGCGCAAGCAATTGGATAGTACCTAAAAACTTGGATGACATTTGCACTGTCTCATCAAAGCTTTCGCCTTCCGTCAGTTGTAACACTTGCAAGCACAAAGCTTTTAAGGCTCTGTAGCGCTCAACACGACTATCATCCAACATCCGGATATAAAGCTTTAACGCAGACTGAGCTTCTGCTAATTGTTTTTGTTCAGCAGAGGAAAGCTCCGGCTTTTTCTCCAGCTTGCGCACCTGCAGCTGCAACTGCTGAAGTTTTTCTTCTTGCTGTTTAGCGTGACGAAAATAATCAGTTGCTACTTCATACACCGAATCATTCAGTGCAGTCGCATCATGAATTTTACTCAGGATAGTTTTTACGGTTTTACTATACGAAGACTGACTTATGGTTCCCATCGACATATCGGGCATCTATCCTTTTGTGCGGGCCACTGAAGTTGTACCAAAATAAATGTAAACCAGTAT
>Ga0181595_10003326_pt1 | contig 15480 bp, 17 predicted proteins | sample 041ome_7_FD_145604 | JGI IMG/M metagenome (GOLD analysis project Ga0181595, IMG submission 145604) | Coastal salt marsh microbial communities from the Groves Creek Marsh, Skidaway Island, Georgia - 041401AS metaG (spades assembly) | ecosystem: Environmental > Aquatic > Marine > Intertidal zone...
GCCTTACGGGAAGACAACGAAAGCTGGAAAAAATAAATGGTATAGAGTTGGGGTGTTTATTCCTCAAGAAGTAACGAGTAATGATCATACTATATCATTTTTTGATTTTAAGATGATCTATGGCAAAGGAGAAAAGACAGTTGGCCCTGCATTTAATTTAACTAATAACGAATTTACATTTTTCTTTAATAGTTCAAAATATTTAGTCGGTGGAAACATAGAAGGCAGTGAAAGCTACCTTTTTGATCACTATGGAATTATTCTAGATGAAAATTATGAAGGAAAATTAAAAGATAAATGGGTAAATATTATTGTTAATGCTAATTGGTCCAAAAATGGATTTTTACACTTATGGATAGATGGTGAATTGCGGGTTAGTTATTTTGGTGATACTTTAGGTGATGCTGACCGCGTACGGTTTAAATTTGGTCCGTATAGAAATCATATGATCAAGGCTACAAATAAAGGACAAACAATTAAAGATATTAAAATTTTATACTCAAATGTTGGTAAATCAAACAAATGTGAAAATTTATGGAATGGATGTAAGTATTTAACAGATCAATTGAGTAACATATCCCAATTACACGGTGTTCGTTTTGCTAATTTTATAAAACTTAGTCAAAAAAATAATCAAACTAAACCTGAGCCATCATGGGAAAAAATAGATATTCAAAGAGTTGATCCAATTCCCTCAAAATAATTATCAAGTTATAGAGTCATTATACAATATTACGCCAAGAGTACTCTGGTTTGAATCCAAGAATTTTTTTTGCTTTATCAATACTTAATAAAGTTTTGTGTTCTTCAATATCGCCTTTAATATTAATATTCGGAAAGACTGTATCTAATAATTCTTTATTCCCTTTGTGCATGCATGTATCTTCAGCAGCAATAATAAAGTTATCAGCACCTTTTAATTTTGACTCCAATGCTAAAAGACAAGCTTGTCCAACATCTCTAGCATCAATGTACCCCCAGAAGTTCCATTTTCTCTCATATGGATCTTCTTGAAAATCGTTAAACATTTTATAATCATGTTCTTCCATTATATTTGAATATCGCAGACCAAATATTTTCATATCTTTGTTTCGGCGACAATACTGTCTCGCTAACTCTTCTCCCATAACTTTTGATAGAGAATAACTTGACTCAGGTCGAGGTGGGTAATCTTCATCAACAGGCACATACGGAGGATAAGTATCAAAAGGGAGACCCAAAACTGTCTCACTTGAAGCCCACACAATATTGGTTACTTTCATTGCTTCTGCACATTGAAAAACATTGTAGGTACTTAAAGTATTAATCCGAAATGTTTTATGATTGGGGTATAAACCTGAAGCAGGAATTGCAGCTTGATGAATAATTGCATCAATACCATGTATTCTATCATCAATTTGAGTAATAGCTTCCATTGTTTCTCCAAAATTTTCAAGATCAACACAAGTAAAGGGTGTGTTGTCATCTGTACTTTTTTCTAGATCAACATTAAAAACATCATAATTGTTTTCTAAAAGAGTTTTAATGGTTGCTCTACCAGCTTTGCCAGAGCCACCGGTAACAAGAATTTTTTTCATAAATAAAACATAACACAATTAAAAAAAAATGTAATTGAATTCACTTACCTAACCTAATGAAAAAGAGGAGAAACTTATTTAGAAAGAAACAGAAAGATTAAAAATATTTTGAAGAATAAATAATAAGATCATTGAAATAATTGCTGCGATGATTGGTAATGTAAACCAGCCAATTGTAATTCTGCCTGCAATTCCCCATTGCACTTCTTTCCCCCCTTTTAATAAACCAATTCCAATAACAGCACCAACAACAGCTTGCGAACTTGAAACAGGAACTAGTGGAATAGACGGGAGATTTATTGATTGTAAAAAATTACTAATACCTTGTGAAGCGAATAAAAATAAAACGATCGAGTGTGATATAACTACAATAAATGCAGCCACAGGTGACATCTTTAACAAGTCATTTCCTACCGTAAACATTACTCTTTTGGAGTAAGTAAAGACTCCAATAGCAATTGCTATTCCGCCTAGTAAAAATAATTGTTCTTTCGAACTAAAAACAAAAAAACTAGAAATTGATATATCGGTAAAAGGTGAGATAGGAACAAAGACACCCATAACGTTAGCAATGTTGTTTGCGCCTAAACTATACGCACCAAAAGCTCCTGCTAATAGAAGCGCTGTTCTAGTGTAAGCATCAAGTCGTAAAATGTGTATTTTTCGCTTTAATATAAAATTTTTTGTTAGAGTAAAAAAACCCATGGCTATTAATCCTGCTATCACAGGGCACAAAATCCAGGTGCCTAAAATTGTAATTAAAACTTTGATATTGGTTGCAGACCCCGTATATAAATTCCATCCAACAATAGCACCGACAATGGCTTGTGTTGTGGAGACGGGTAACCCCGCTTTTGTCATAAGATACACTGAAATTCCTGCAGCGACACAAGCAGCAAAAGCACCAGGCAATGCATTGATTGCTCCAAGCTTCCCTAATGTTTCCGTTGTTCCGGCACCACTTATGATAGCGCCTAATATAACAAAAATACTACAAACGATTGCAGCTGTTTTAAAGCGCACCATTCGTGTGCCAACAGCTGTTCCAAAAACATTTGCTGCATCATTTGCTCCTAAAGACCATCCAAGAAATAATCCACCTAAGAGAAATATTATGATTGATAAATCCATTAATTGTTAAACGGATCGTTTAATTGCATAGATCTGCACTTCATCAGCGATATCTTCTGCTTGATCACAAATGCGATCAATTTTTTCTACAAAATATCTAAGGTGCATTTTTTGATCTAAAGGAAGTTCAGAGTCAAAAATTCTTCTAGCAAGTGAACTAAATTTTATGTCTGATTCCTTTTCGTAAAATGTAACTTTGTGTCCATTATCGCGTACCGTTTTAATATCGCGGAAAAAGGAACGAACAGTTAAACAGAGTGCTTCTACACAATCTACAACAGTGTTTGTTAAATCAATTAAGTCTTGATGAAACTCTTTTGGAAAATCTGGTTTTTGGATAGAGAAATGATAACAATTCCCTTGGTACATACCAATTATTTCATCCATATGTTCTAATAGTCGTAAAACATCACTTCGTGCATCAGGTATGAGGGTCTCTTCATATAAAGTATGCTCGACTTCTTTAGTAATTTTATCTGCTTTACTCTCCATTTCTTTTACTTTCTCAACCATCTCATCAAATTTACCATTGGCAGAATGATTAAGGTAAGTGGGAACCACACTTTTAAATACTAATCCTACTTCAGAGAGAATATCAACAAATCCATCAATTTCTCTTTCAAGTTTTTTGGTATCGCTAAATAAAGAGTTACTTTTTAATCCAAACATCGAGCGCTTATAGAACTTTTATATAAAAAATAAAGAAATGTTGCATTTTTGTTACAATTAAGCAAAATTTCAAATTACTGTAATATAAGAAATATAATAATTTAATTAATTTTAGGAGCTTCAATGAGTCTTATTACAACAAATAATTTAAAGTGGTTAAGTACTGTTTTAATTTTAACAGGAATACTTCTTACTAATCTAAATAATTATCCCGTTAATATTTTTATTCATGGACTTGGTGCCATCGGTTGGTCAATTGCTGGATTAATAACTAAAGATAGAGCATTGATGACTAATTTTGGTTTACAGATTCCTCTTTTTGTAATCGGATACACGTATTACTTATCATAAGCTGATGAAGAAGGTTTTATTTATGTGTGTTGCAAATTCTGCTAGAAGTCAAATGGCAGAGGGAATTGCAAAAACATTGTATCCAAATATTGAGTTTCAAAGCGCAGGTTCATTACCTTCTAAAATCAACCCTCTCGCTATTAAGGCAATGCATGAAATAAAGATAGATATTGGCGATCATTATTCCAAAAATTTTGAGAACCTAGACGAAGATTTTAAAAATAATTTAGATTATGTTATTCCTTTATGTAAAGAAGAGGTATGTCCCATACTAAATTCTGATGCCATAATCTTGCCGTTACCATTTGAAGATCCTGCATCTGAAAATTCTTTGAATAAGTTTCGAGAAGTGAGAGATTTAATTAAAGAAAAATTACAAGAATTAAAAAATAAGTTTGAAGATTAATTTTAAAATTAAAATTATAATTATAATATTTTATTCATATTATTGTAAAAATTAATAATTAAGAAAATAATATCGCTCACATTATTTTCTCTGCTTATTATTTTGTCTATATAGATGTGAGCGATTTTAAATATTTTTAGAACTGATAAAAAGTTTTGCAAAAAATGTTGCAATAAACGCACCTATAATTTGTGCAAATATAAAATAAAATGCATGATATGGATATATGCCTGTAAAAGAGTCAGTAAAAATTCTTGAAACTGTGACTGCAGGATTTGCAAAACTTGTTGACGAAGTAAACCAATAGCCTGCTGTAATGTATAAGGCAACTGCAATAGCTATTTTGTCTTTATCTTTATTACTAATAATTATGATGGTTAATATAAGACCAAATGTAGCTACAATTTCAGAGATAAATGTTAAAAAACTATATCGTTCGTTTGTAGACCATTCTAATATATCTTTATCAAAATAAAAATTAGCAAGAAGACATCCAAAAATACCTCCAATTATCTGTATAAATATAAATAGTAGTGCAATTTTTAATTCTATTTTTTTATTAATCAAATCACATAAGACGACTGCAGGATTAAAATATGCTCCTGATATATTTATAAACATTGTAATTATAACAAATAAAATTGCACCTGTTGCAAGTGAATTACCCAAAAGTGTTAGGGCTAAATTATCAGATAAATTTTCTCCCATAATACCACTACCAACAACAGTTAATACGAGAAAAAAAGTACCTATAAATTCTGATAATACTTTACCTAATTTATTATTTTTCACTTAATTAACTTTAGCTTTTTTTGTTAAACTTTTATTTCAGTTTATTAATAAGTTTATAATCTATTTTTATATGAATGTTAAACTATAGGCTGGCCAGTTTTGGCATCAATCATGAAACTTAAGTACTGATTAGTGCAATCTTCCCATGTAAGTTTTAGTGCAAACTTTCGACAATCATCTCTTTTAATTTCTAATGCTTTTTTTATCGATACATCTAAATTTTCATCTAAACTATTAATATTGGAATTAGCTAAAATATCTTTTGGCCCTGTAACAGGATATGCCGCAATTGGTGTTCCAGATGCCAGGGACTCTAAAATAACATTTCCTAAAGTATCTGTTTTGGACGGAAAAACAAAAACATCAGCATCCGCATAATACTTTGCAAGATCTTCTCCTGTTTTTAACCCAACAAATTCAATATCAGGATACTTATTAATATATTTTTTTAATTCTGGACCATCACCAACAACAGTTTTTTTGTAATGTCCTTTGATGTCTAGAAATGCTTTTATATTTTTTTCAATAGCAACTCTTCCTACATAAGTGAGTCTTATGTCTGTGTCTGATCTATTTCTCTTTATAGGGTTAAAGAGATTTGTATCGACCCCCCTATTCCATAGTTTAAGATTTTTAAATTTATATTTTACAAGTTCGTCAATCATGGAGTTTGATGGCACAAGAACATTCACTGAATGTTCATGTAATCTTTTAAGAATTGAATATGTAAGAGTTCTAGGAATAAAAAAACGTTGCTTAATATAATCAGGAAAACGCGTATGAAATGAAGAAGTTACTTTTAAATTTTTTTGTAAGGAAATTTTTTTTCCTGCAAATCCAACAGGTCCTTCTGTGATAAGGTGAATTATATCGGGATCATATTTTGTAAAGAAATCATTCGTAACGTTTTTGGTATTATAAGAAAATTTAATTTCTTTATACCAAGGGTAACTAAAGTTACTAAACATCTCTGGGTGCAAAACCTCAACGTCAAAACCTTTTTTATTTAATAAAGGTATAATATTTTTAAAAGTTGTTACAACTCCGTTAACTTGTGGATCCCAGGCATCACTTATTAAAGCGATTTTTTTAGGCGGCATTCTCTTTCAGTTTCTTTTTTTCTTCAAAGTAAATAAGTTTTAATCTTTCTCTCTCTTCAGCCCAATTTAAAATAGATAAGTCTCCAGTTTCATCTTCTACTAGAGCAGTACAGCTTTCAATCCAATCACCATCATTACAATACAGGACACCGTTTAATTCTTTAATTTCTGGTCTATGAATATGCCCACAAACAACTACATCAGCATTTTCTCTTCTTGCTCTATCGGATACAGCAAACTCAAAGTTACTAATAAAATTTGTTGCGTGCTTAGTTTGTTTTTTTAGATATTGGGATAATGACCAATATGAGAATCCAAGTTTTCTTCTAACAAAATTTACTACATTATTTAATTTAAGTAAAAGTTCATAAAGTGCTGAGCCAATTTTTGCTAACCATTTTGCATTTATAATAACAGCATCAAATTCATCACCGTGAGTAATGAGTACTTTTCTTCCATCTGCTAATGTATGACGATCTTCGTTTTTAATAGAGATGTCACCAAATGAAAAATTGGTAAAGTCTTTTAAAAGCTCGTCATGGTTACCTGGTATTAAAGTTACCTTTGTTCCGTTTTTTGCTTTTTTAAGAATTTTTTGGACGACATCATTGTGTTCTTGATGCCAGTACATTTTTTTACGCATTCTCCATCCATCAATGATATCACCAACCAGAAATAGATATTCGGAGTCTGTCTGATCTAAAAATTCAAGTAGCATGGAACTTTTACTCCCACTTGTCCCTAAGTGAGTGTCTGAAATCCAAATAGTTCTGTAAAGTTTTTTGTTATTTTCAAAATTCACAATAATTTATCAAAACCTCTTTTTAATAGACGGATGTATATACCTAAAAGTAATCATTTTTAATATTATTTATTTGTATTAAATTATTGGCTAATAGATTAAGGAACTCCACTATTATGCATAAACTTTGGTACAAAAAGCGCTCTACCCTTCATGGATCAGGACTATTTGCAGCAAGTAATATCAAAAAAAAAGAACAAGTAATCCAATATATTGGTGATAAAGTAACAAAAAAAGAAGGCGATAGAAGGGCTGATATTCAATTAAAAAAAGCGGAAAAAAATAAAAAAACTGGAATGGTGTATGTGTTCGAGCTTAATAAAAAATACGATATTGATGGAGGAGTCCTCCGCAATCATGCGAGATTCATCAATCATTCATGTGATCCAAACTGCGAAGTAGAAATTACCAACAACGAAATTTGGATATCGGCTATTAAAAATATTAAAAAAGATACAGAGTTAACTTATAATTATGGTTATCCTTTTGATAGTGATTTTGAAGAGCACATTTGTAAATGTGGAACAAAAAAATGTGTAGGGTATATTTTAAGTGATGATGACTGGCCAAAATTAAAAAAATATGAAAAAAAACATAAAAAGGATACTAGATAAAACACCTCTCATAACAATTGCTATCAATAGTGATAGAAATATAATTTATTACAATAATTTTGCTAAACAAAAATTTCTTTTTCTTGAAGAAGGAAGGGATATAAATTCTGTTATTCGTTCAACAGAATTAAACAATTTTATTGAAAAAGCTTTTAGTGAAAAAAAAGATAATCGAATAGAATTTAAACCATCAAACTTTGAAGATTGGTCTTTTATTGCTGATTTATTATTTTTACCTGAAAGTAATAATCCAGCAAATGAATTAATCATCATGCTTACTGATCAAACTATGCTTTATAGCTATGAAAAAATGAGAACAGACTTTGTTGCAAATGTTAGTCATGAACTTCGAACACCTTTATCATCCATAGTTGGTTATATTGAAACTATTAAAAATGATACTAATCTAGATCAATCAATTACAAACAAGTTTCTTGATATTATGGAAGATCAAGCATGGAGGATGACAAGATTAGTTGAAGATTTATTACTACTAAGTAAATATGAAAATGAAGATAAGCCTCTTAAATTTATAGAAACAGAAATTATTACAATTATTCAAAGCGCTATTGATAATTTAAATAAAAAAATTGATGATAAAAAATTAAAAGTAAATTTAGAGGATAATTTTTCTAAAAAAATAATTTCTTTAAATAGTGATTCAATCATTCAGGTGTTTATTAATATACTTGATAATGCCATACAATATTCTGGTGAAAGTAGTGAAATCAATATTTTGCTTAAAGAAGCAATGATTGATGATAATCTTTATGTTCAAGTTCAAATAAAAGACCAAGGAGAAGGTATCTCTAGCGAACACCTTAGTCGTCTGACTGAGAGATTTTATAGGATTGATAAAAATCGTTCACGTAATTTAGGAGGAACAGGGTTAGGCTTATCTATTGTAAAACATATTGTAAACCGCCATAATGGAAAGCTAACAATTGAGAGTGAGATTGAAAAAGGAAGTACTTTTACTATTTATTTACCTATTTTAAATTAATTAAAAAAAAACAAATCGTTAATATTTTTGTAACATTTAAATTCTACAAGATATCAAATTAATTAAAGAGGTTTAGAATGAATAAATTTGTAGTTTGTTTAATTGCCCTAACGGTTGCTGTAACCAGCTCTGTTTCAGCAAGAGATTATATTTCAATTGTTGGATCTTCGACGGTTTATCCTTTTGCAACTTTAGTTGCAGAAAAGATGGCATCAGAAGGTATGAAAGCACCTGTTATTGAAAGTACTGGTTCTGGTGGTGGACATAAATTATTTTGTGCAGGTGTTGGTGTAGAGCACCCTGATATTACAAACTCTTCAAGAGCACAGAAAGATAAAGAATTTGCACTTTGTCAAGAGGGTGGCGTAAATGATATCGTTGAAGTTCGTGTAGGAAATGATGGTATAGCGTTTGCTTACTCTGCTGATTATGAATGGAAATATACAAACGGTTCATCAATGGCTGGTGGTATTGATCTTTCCAAAGAAGAAATCTGGCAAGCAATGGCTAGAGATAATAAAAATGCACCAGAAACTTGGTTTGATATTGATAAGCGTTTACCAAAAGTAGAAATTTCTATTATGGCACCTCCCCCTTCTTCAGGAACCAGAGATGCATTTGATTCTTTAGTCATGAAGAAAGGTTGTGTTAAAGAAATGTTAGTTGCTGATGGAGATTGCGAAGCTTATCGTGAAGATGGTCACGTTATTGAAGGTGGTGAAAACGATGAATTGTACGTCGAACACATCACAAAAGAACAGGGGGCATTTGGTATCTTTGGATATAGTTTCTTAGCAAATAACGAAGATAAAGTTGCTGCTGCTAAAGTTAATGGTGTTGAAATTTCAATGGAAGGTATTCAAGATTATTCATACCCAATTGCTAGGCCATTATTCTTTTACATTAAGAAAGCACATGTAGGTGTAATTCCAGGTTTAATGGATTACGTTAATGAGTTTGTAAGTGAAGAAGCAACAGAGGACTACCTCCTAGATGCTGGTTTAGTTCAATTAAGCCCAGCTGATAGAGCTAAGGTTTTAGATGATATTGCTAATTTAAAGAACTACAAATAGTTTAAATTGAATTGAGTAAAAAGAGGGGATTTCCCCTCTTTTTTTTATGTCTTAATTTTATTGTAATATAATTGTAACAAAACTTTAGTATTCCATTCTTTCATTTGTATGTTTTACTGGTCGCTAATAATCATTCTACTTGGTATTTATTCTGCTTATATTTTTGGGAAATCACGCATAACTTCAAATTCTAGACAATTAGAAATCAAGACAGCATCCCTACCAACATATTACGCACAATACATTATGGTCTGGTGCCTACTACCTGCTCTTATAGTTTATTTTGGTTGGATTATTTTTGAAGATCAGATTATTCAAAATCTTGTCCTTGCTAATTTTGATTTTGATTTAAATCCTGCTCTTAACGCAGGCTTATTAATTGCAGAAATAAAAAATGTTGCTCTTAATGACTCGTTTGCTGAAGGCAAGGCAATTGAAATATTAAATGCTGCTGAACATTACGCTTCTATTAAATATGTAAGCTCAATTGCTTTTTATTTATCAATTTTAATTGTTATGATTTTGGGCGTGATGTTTGCTTCTAGAAAACTGCAACCTTCTTTTCGTGCACAACAATCAATTGAAAATTATGTTAAATATTTTTTATTTTTTTGCTCTTCTGTAGCAGTATTAACAACTGTTGGAATCGTTTTTTCATTATTATTTGAAAGTTTACGATTTTTTTCTGATGTATCTGTAGTTGAATTTTTATTTGGTACAAAGTGGTATCCTTACATTCCAATTCGTGAAGGGCAATCAGGATCATTAGGATCATTTGGTGCAGTACCTATTTTCGCTGGAACATTTTTAATAATGATTGTTGCCATGTGTGTCGCTACGCCTATTGGTTTATTTACTGCTATTTACTTAGCAGAATATGCATCACCAAGAGTAAGAAGAATTATCAAACCTCTCTTAGAAATTTTAGCTGGAGTACCGACAATTGTTTATGGATTTTTTGCATTTGTCACTGTTGCGCCTTTTGTAAAAACATTTGGGCAATCAATTGGTATTGATGCGTCACCCACGAGTGCTCTTGCAGCAGGGTTGGTGATGGGGATTATGATTATTCCTTTTATATCATCATTATCAGATGATGTTATCAATTCTGTTCCTCAAAGTTTAAGAGAAGGCTCTTTAGGCATTGGTGCAAATAAAGCGGAAACAATTAAAAGAGTCATCTTGCCTGCAGCCCTGCCTGGAATTGTTGGTGCTTTTTTACTTGGAGTTTCAAGGGCTATTGGAGAGACAATGATTGTTGTTGTGGCGGCTGGTACAGCTCCAAATTTAACAGCCAATCCATTTGAAAATGTCACTACCGTTACCGTCCAAATTGTTATTGCTCTAATAGGTGATCAAGAATTTGATGATCCAAGAACTTTATCTGCTTTTGCTTTAGGATTAGTATTATTTGTTATTACATTAATTCTTAATATTTTTGCTTTAAGAATTGTGAAAAAATATAGAGAGCGTTATGAGTAATCAATTCTCAAATCAAAGAATAATACAGTTACGAAAAAAAAGAAGCGCAGCTGATCGTCGTTTTAAAACCTATGGATTAATAGCTACCTTAATGGGAATGGCAATTTTATTTTTTTTATTATTTACCATTTTTTCTAAGGGATACTCTTCTTTTCAAAAAACAGTCATTGAACTAGATGTAACGTTTGATCAGGAAATATTAAAAATTACACCTAACGCAACATATGCAGAACAAGTAGAAGCTAAATTTTTTAAAGTAAAGAAAAACGCCATAGCGAATGCGCTACCTGACTTAAGTAAAAAAGATATTAAGTTAATGAAAAAAATGTTTTCAATAAATGTTGATAAGGAAATTAAAGAGTATTTTTTACAAAATCCAAATATCCTAAACACTACGCAGAAGCTTTTAGTAACAGCGCATAGTGATGTAGATCAAATGTTAAAAGGAAATGCTAAACGTAATATTGAAGAGAAAAAAAGAAAATTGAATGATAGGCAGTTGGAATTTTTCGATGAATTTGTTTTTACTGGAAGGTTAAAATCAAAATTCAATAATTTCTTTTTCACCAATGCGGATTCCAGACATCCTGAGTTAGCGGGTATTGCAGGCTCTTTTGTAGGATCGTTATTTACTTTAATCACAGTTTTTTTATTAGCGTTTCCCATAGGCATTGGGGCGTCAATTTACTTGGAAGAATTTGCACCAAAAAATAAATTTACAGAACTCATTGAAGTAAATATTGCAAACTTAGCAGCAGTCCCTTCTATTGTGTTTGGTTTATTAGGATTGGGAATCCTGTTAAATGTTTTTGGATTTCCAAGAAGCACTCCTTTAGTAGGAGGAACTGTTTTGGCATTAATGACACTCCCAACGATTATTATAGCATGCCGAGCATCTCTCAAAGCGGTTCCACCGTCGATAAAAGAAGGCGCTTTAGCAATGGGAGCCTCAAAAATGCAAGCAGTTTTCCATCACCAAGTTCCTTTAGCATTGCCGGGTACTTTAACAGGGACAATAATAGGTTTAGCTCAAGCTTTAGGAGAAACGGCACCTTTAATTATGATTGGTATGATTGCTTTTATTCCCAATATTCCAACTGGTTTCACGGAACCTTCAGCTGCTCTTCCTGTTCAGATATATTTATGGGTAGAAAGTGCAGAAAGAGGTTTTCAGGAAAAAACAGCTGCCGCAATAATGATGATATTAATTTTTTTATTTTTAATGAATGCTATAGCAGTATTCTTACGAAGTAGATTTGAGAGGAAGTGGTAATATGAACAATGTAAAAGTGTCTACCAAAAATGTGAATGTGCATTACGGCACTAAGCAAGCACTTCATCGAGTAACACTTGATATCAATGAAAAGGAAGTTACAGCACTGATTGGACCTTCTGGTTGTGGTAAATCTACTTTTCTAAGATGTATAAATAGAATGAATGATTTAATTGATATTTGTAAAGTAGATGGATCTATTACAGTTGATAATGAAGAAATTATTTCGGATGAAGTTGATGTCGTAAGTCTTCGATCCAAAATTGGTATGGTTTTTCAAAAACCAAATCCTTTTCCAAAATCTATTTTTGATAATGTAGCTTACGGACCAACTATTCATGGAATCGTCGACACCAAAACAGATCTAGAAGAGATAGTTCATTCATCTTTAAAAAGAGCAGGACTGTTAAAAGAAGTAAAAGATCGTTTGCATGAACCTGGGACTAGTTTGTCTGGTGGTCAGCAACAACGATTATGTATTGCTCGTGCTATTGCAGTTAATCCTGATATTATTTTAATGGATGAGCCTTGCTCAGCATTAGATCCGATAGCAACAGCAACAATAGAAGAATTAATTGATGAACTTAAAACCAAGTATACAATTGTAATTGTAACACACTCAATGCAGCAAGCAGCAAGAGTATCGCAACGAACAGGTTTTTTCCATCTAGGTGAACTTGTGGAGACTGGAGAGACACAAAAAATTTTTACAAATCCTGAAAACGAAAAAACACAAGGATATATAACAGGGAGGTTTGGATAACATGGAACAAGATAAACACATTGTAAAATCTTATGATGATGAGATGAAAGAAATAAATAATAACATCTTAGACATCGGCAGCTTAGTAGAGAATCAATTAAAAAGAGCCTTAAGTGCGTTAAAAAATCAAGACACAGCATTGGCAGAGAAAGTAACAGAGGATGACAACATCATTGATGAAAAATTCAGAGAACTTGATCAAAATCTTGTGCTCATTCTAGGTAAAAGACAACCTATGGCAACAGATTTGAGAACAATATTTTCAGCAATTAAAATGAACAAAGATCTTGAGAGGCTTGGTGATCATGCAACAAATATTGCAAAGCGAACTGCGATGATTGAGCTTGTCTTACCAGAAAAACCTGTCCGTGATATTTTAAGAATGGGTGAGCATGTCCAAATTATGATTGGAAAAGTGATACAATCATTTGTTAATTTTTCTGCAGAAGAAGCTAAAGTTGTATGGAAAATGGATGAAGAAATAGACGATGAATATCTTGGTATTCTAAGACAACTTCTTACCTATATGATGGAAGATCCAAAGAGAATATCTGCCTGCACTAATCTCCTCTATATGGTTAAAGATTTAGAGAGAGCAGGTGATTATGTTCAAAATATTGCTGAAGATATCTACTATGCGGTATCAGGAGAACCCCTATATAATGAAGGCCCTGATAGAGAATGGGAAGCGATAAAACCATTAAAGAATAAAAAGTGATTGTAATTAAATTGTAATAAAAATTTATTAAAAAATAAATAATGAAATTAAAAGCCTTAATTGTTGAAGATGAAAACTCTCTACTAGAGTTATTAAAATTTAATTTTACCAAAGATGGTTTTAAAGTTGATACTGCAACGGATGGGGAAACGGCACTTGAAAAAATTCTGCACAAAGCTCCTGATCTTTTAATTTTAGACTGGATGTTGCCAAAGTTATCAGGAATTGAGTTATGTCGACGTATTCGAAAAAATAAAGAAATAAAAAATCTTCCTATAATTATGTTAACAGCAAGAGGAGAAGAAGAGGATCGTTTGCGAGGATTAGAAACGGGAGCGGATGACTATATTACAAAACCTTTTTCAGTGAATGAACTTATGGCAAGAGTGAAAGCAGTTCTTCGAAGAATACGTCCAATGTTTACTGAAGAAGTGTTATCATACAAGGGTATTGTCGTTGATTTAGTGTCTCATAGTGTCAATAGAGATAATGAAACGCTTCATCTTGGGCCAACTGAATTTAATTTACTAGTTTTTTTTATGGAGAATATCGGAAGAGTATTTTCTAGAGAGCAGTTACTAAATCATGTTTGGAAAGATGAAGCTTTTGTTGAACCAAGAACAGTAGATGTCCATATACGAAGACTTCGAAAAGCTATTAATAATGATGTTAAAGAAGATTATATAAGAACTGTTCGTTCTGCTGGGTATAGTTTTGGTTCGTAAGATTATTTATTAGTTTTTATTTAGTGCAATCTTTACACATACCATAAATTTCTAAATTATGTTTTGCATATTTAAAATCAGCCTGCTCACTTTGTTTTGCAAAATAGGAAGGTAAATTCTTTTGCGTTAATTCACTCACCTGATCACATGTTTCACAAATTAAAAAAGAAGTAGATGTCGAGGAGTTACAATTTTTATGCTCACATGCCATATAAGAATTTTTACTCTCTATTTTGTGAACTTTACCAATTTCAATGAGTTTATCTAAAGCACGGTAAACTTGAAGAGGTGCTTTAATTCCTTTTTTTTGAATATCAAAAAGAATAGCATATGCTTTTAATGGTTCTTTTGATTTTTCAAGTAAATCCAAAACCGTTTGTTGGTTGTTTGTTAATTTTTCTGCTGAAAGAGCCATACTATTTAGATATCAAATTGTGTTCATTTTTGCAACGCACGGCTTCTTTTAAATGGAATTAATGAGAGAATAAATAATGCTAATGCAGCTACAATAATTGATGGTCCAGAAGCTGTATTAAATTCTAGGGAGCTAAATAGACCTATAATAACTGAAGCAATTCCTACTAAAATCGAGAGTATGACCATTTGAAATGGATTACTACTAAGACTTCTTGCACTAGCAGCAGGTATTAATAGTAGTCCCGTGATTAGTAAGGCTCCAATCATTTTTATCGAAATAGCAATTACACCAGCAAGAAGCAGAGTAAAAATAAAATTAGATACATCAGGTTTCATTCCTTCAGCAGCTGCTAAATCATAATTAACTGTTGCAGCAAATATTGATTTCCAAATATAAAATAATATTCCTAAAATAATAAATCCTCCAAACCAAATAATGAAAATATCCTCAATGGTAACAGCCAGTATATCTCCAAATAATAATCCCATTAAATCAAAACGAATTGATGAAAGAAAACCAATAAGCACCAGTCCAATTGCAAGTGTTGAATGTGCTAGTAGACCAAGCAAAGAGTCCCCGGCTA
>Ga0181595_10003328_pt1 | contig 15476 bp, 13 predicted proteins | sample 041ome_7_FD_145604 | JGI IMG/M metagenome (GOLD analysis project Ga0181595, IMG submission 145604) | Coastal salt marsh microbial communities from the Groves Creek Marsh, Skidaway Island, Georgia - 041401AS metaG (spades assembly) | ecosystem: Environmental > Aquatic > Marine > Intertidal zone...
AATTCAGCATTCACAGCATTGGTTTTGATGAAAATTATCAACCAGCCAACAACACCCGTATCACCACCAACTTTGCCAACTTGGCTCGTGGTGAGCGCCGTCAGCAGAATTTGCGTAACACTCTGGCAATGATCAACCAGCGTTTTAATAGCCTGGTATTTTGGGATAACCCAGACTCAAACCGCTATTCGCTACAACTGGATATTATCTCTGTGGCTATTCAGATAGAGGGCGCCAGCACGAACCATGATCAGCAGTTTCCAGCCATCGAAGTATTAAAAACCACTATTCTCGACCACAAAACTAACCAGCGCATTGAAGGCATAGTCGGTAATAACTTTTCTTCTTATGTGCGGGATTATGATTTTAGCGTGGTGCTACTGGAACATAACAAAAACCAGCCAGCTTTTAGTATTCCGGAGCAGTTTGGTGATTTGCATGGCAAACTCTTCCAATTATTTGTCAATTCAGAAACTTATCAGCAGCACTTTCACAAAAAACCTGTGATTTGCCTGAGCGTATCCGACAACAAAACTTACCAGCGCACCAGCAATCAACACCCGGTGTTAGGGGTGGAATACCAGCCAAATGAAACTTCATTAACAGAGCAATACTTCAAAAAAATGGGCTTAGAAGTGCGTTATTTTATGCCTGCTGGCAGCGCCGCGCCTTTGGCTTTTTACTTTTTTGGCGATTTACTGAACGACTACAGCAACCTGGAGCTGGCCAGCACCATCAGCACCATGGAAAGCTTCCAGAAAATTTATCGGCCAGAAATTTACAACGCCCATAACGCGGCCGGTGAGCGTTATCAGCCGAACTTAAAAAATCCTGATCACGCTTTGACAGATATTGTCTACGACAGAGCAGAGCGCAGCCGCTTAGCGGTAGAACAAGGCAAATTTGCCCAAGAGCATTTTATAAAGCCGCACCAAGCGCTGTTAAACCGTGTGCTGGAGCAAGGCTCAGCTTTAAAAACAGCGCAGCGTTAAAGGCAGCGCAGCGATAAATACCATCTTTCATTGAACGAGCGAGCAATACATTCATGAACAAATTACTTCCAACGTCAACAGCAGGCAGCTTACCTAAACCGTCCTGGCTGGCCCAACCTGAAACCTTATGGTCGCCGTGGAAATTGCAGGACCAGGAATTAACAGACGGCAAACAGGATGCTTTGCGTTTATCGCTGCACGAACAAGAGCTGGCGGGCATTGATATCGTCAGTGACGGCGAACAATCGCGCCAACACTTTGTCACCACTTTTATCGAGCATCTGGACGGCGTAGATTTTCAAAAACGTGAAACAGTGCGTATTCGTAACCGCTACGACGCCAGCGTGCCGACAGTAGTTGGCCCTGTCAGTCGGCAAAAACCTGTGTTCGTCGAAGACGCCAAATTTTTACGGGCGCAAACCAAAGCGCCGATTAAATGGGCGCTGCCTGGCCCTATGACCATGATAGACACGCTGTACGACGCGCATTACAAAAGCCGCGAAAAGCTGGCCTTTGAGTTTGCCAAAATACTGAATCAGGAAGCCAAAGAACTGGTTGAGGCTGGAGTCGACATTATCCAGTTTGATGAACCCGCTTTTAACGTGTTTTTTGACGAAGTAAACGACTGGGGTATTGCCGCTTTAGAACAAGCCGCTGACGGTCTTAAAGAGCTGCAATGCGAAACCGCAGTTCATATTTGTTATGGCTACGGCATTAAAGCCAACACCGACTGGAAACAAACTTTGGGCAGCGAGTGGCGTCAATACGAAGCTGTATTTCCTAAGCTGCAACAATCCAGCATCGATATTATCTCGCTGGAATGCCACAACTCCCGTGTTCCCATGGAACTGCTGGAACTGATCCGCGGCAAAAAAGTGATGGTCGGCGCTATAGATGTCGCCAACCACCACATTGAAACGCCGGACGAAGTAGCAGCCACGCTGCGCAAAGCCTTGCAGTTTGTCGACGCTCACCACCTCTACCCATGCACCAACTGCGGTATGGCGCCGTTACCGCGCCATATAGCACGGGGCAAACTCAATGCCTTAGCAGCAGGGGCAGAGATAGTGCGCAGGGAGCTGGCGGCGAGGTAATAATGGGTTGAATGCGGCCGTTAACTACTCAAGTTTCTGCCTGATATTTTGTGCATTAAGCTATTAGTGCACAAAATAAAATACAAAAAGCAACTACTGCACGCAGTCAACCTTAGGGCAACAGTTCTAAGGATTAATCACCGGGTTTTAGTGTTTTATCATCCATAGGTTTTCGCATCGTGCCATTTATAGATTTTAATGCATTTCAGGGAGAAGGTCACTCTGTTTATGAGTGATGAAGAAGGATGTTGGCAGATTTGAAGACTAAATAACTGACCTTCATTGTGATACATCAACAAAACAAAGTTAAATTTCAGAAGTTTGAACTAAGCCAACCTGTTCAGCCAGAATTTGAAAAGCATCCACTGAACTGGCTGAAAGCCGAATCAATTTATCCATGGCTTCAGATTGGGTAACATCATCGGCTTCATACTTCGCAAAAGCGACAGGGCCACCACCAAATACTTTGGCAGCCTGCGCCTGTGTAATACCAAGTTGCTCGCGAATTGCTTTTACCTCAGCGCCAGTTAAAAAACCGTCTACTTGTTTTTTAAAAGCAACCATAGCGCGCTTGTTATCACGCAACTGGGCAGCATCAGCCTGCTCTGAACCACAGTGATCACACACAGAGAAATGGCTGACGATAGCTGAAGTGTGCCCTTTATAGTCAACAAGCAAAGAGCCAAGCTGATGTGCTAAATGTCCTTCGCCACATAAAGGGCAAAGATCTTTACCTTGCATACAACTCTCCTTTTTAGCTACCTGATGGGTGACTTGATACCACTAAAATCACCTGCATTGTTTTGTTGATCGTAAATGCTGGGATGGTTGCTGAAAAACAGCAGAGATATCACGAGCTTGAAAAACGCCGGTAAGTAGAACCACGAAGTCAAACTCAAGCAGTGGTTTGAATGAACACAAGCTAAAACTATTTTATTGACTAACGAAACAGCCGGAACTACAGTTCCCGGCAACAAGGCCCCTATCGGTGACGCCACTTCGGTGACTGAACTGCTTAGGTTTTTTTTATTGCCAGCTGAGTGGCCAATCAGCTGTACTTCCCATACTCCTAAGATCCAGGCCCAAATGAGATAAGTATGGAAAATCAAGGAGTTGTGCCCGCATCTTTTATTCATGTTATGAGTAGCGAATAGCCTAAGGTTAACTCCTGCTCTTATTAAATAAAGCATGAATAAGCTCAGGCCTTTCGCAGTGCCCCTATACCAGTGATAGCAAGCTCCAAAATTCCAACACAGCAGCAAGCTAAAAAAACTACCACTTCACAATCTGGATAACGCAGCTTTGTATACCTGATTGCGATCTCTTTTCCCTACAGCCACAACAGAGACCACAATCTCCAGATCCCGAACCTGATACACAAGGCGGTAACCAGCGCTCTGTAACTTGATTTTGTAACAGTCTTTCATGCCTCTAAGCTTAGCGGATTCAACATGAGGAGCCTCAAGGCGCTCTATCAACTTTTTCTTAAATTGTTCCCGGATCAAAGGTTCCAGCTTTTTCCATTCTTTCAAAGCTTCTTCTTTAAAAACCAGCTTATAAGTCATTAATATCGACCTCAACCTCCGGCTGATCAGCTCTTGCCGCAACCAAAGCCGCCAGCTCTAAATCCTCCAGGCGCTCCATTAAGGCTTCATAAGCTGCGGCTGGCACACAGTAAAAAGCCGGCTGATTATGACTAAGCACAGCCACAGGAAAACCCTCACCCTGCGCTACTACCGCCATAGGGTTCTTTTTCAGTTCTGTAATACTACTGGTTCGTTCCGCCAGAATGCTGTGTACTGTTGCCATCTGAGATTCACCTTTGAGTCGACATCTAATATAGGTCTTATTTTAGGTTTTATTTTCGGTTTAAGCCAGAGTTTTGCTTTATCTCACCGAATATACAACAAAGCTTTGCACCTACACCTAATACTCCGGCACCAGCTCCAGCTGCTCCAACCTAATCGCCATAGCTTCTAACGAGACTTTAAAGTATCCAGCTAAAGACGGCACCGCATGGCCGTTAATGCTATCCAAACCAGCCAATGCACGCGCCAAACCTCGTGTGGTTTTTAACTGCTTTTCTGTTTTCTTGTCGCTCTTACGATTGAGCAAGTCACGCAACACCTCGTGGTTTAACACTTCATCAGGAAAACGCTGTGCAAAAACGCTACGCAGCAGCTTTTCCGGCATTAAAAAACAGGCGGCAAAATAGTCGGCTTCTTTTTCGATAGAGTCTCTTTGGCCTCCGGTACTGCCATCAATAGGCTTGTCACGATGCAGGCCAGATTGTTGATGCATAATGGCATGGCCAAGCTCATGAGCAGCGGTAAAGTTACGCACCGCAACAGGGTAACGCCTGGAGATAAACACCTCTTTTTTGTCTTTATCGATAATACCGGCCACATCAACACCAGGCTCTATTTCACCTAAGGTATCTACTTCGTGGTAGGCATAACCCAATAAATAAAAAGCTTTTTCCGGGTTCAGTAATTGTACCGGTTCCTCTGGAACACCTTCAGGCCATAAGTTATCGCGTTCAATGTAGGTCGAATGCGCCAACTGACGGGCCGCTTTTGCAATCTGCAGCAAGGCAATATGCCCTTGCTGATCTGCTGGCATATCCGGAAAAATCAAAACAGGCGGTTGTTCATCCTGCTGAATCAATGCATAAGGGTTTTGATGCCCACGTTGTAATAGGTGAATAGCTTCAGCTGTTGGTTTTGATACGACAATGTCAGGTTGAGCCAACCTATCCAACACAGGCCAAACTTCATCTGAATTATCGCCATTATTTAAACTGGCATAGGGATTATGGCCCGAACCCAAGCGCGACTCTGGCAGTAAAGCACTCAAGCCGCCCTCCTCGTCCAAATGAGCATAAGGGTTATTCATTCGCAGCCTGTCGGCTTTGATCTGATCTTTTGAAGCAAGCATAACTGTTACCTTTGGTACAAAAAACAATCAGTTAAGCTTAGTAGGGTTTTGGGGAAATGCAGTATCGATGTAATCCGGCACTCACAGATTTAACGAATCCAGAACCTATTTACTCCGCACTGACACAAACTATCTAACATCTAACTCGGAAAAATATGGCGGCAATTGATTAAATCTCTTTAGCAGCGAATAAATACGCTCACGAAGCTTCATGTATTTGGCATAAACCTTAGGGTTACCATAGTGATCTTCTAACTTCTTTTCCGTAATCTGATTGACGCGCCTCAACATCTCCAAAAACTCTTTACCAGTTGCTGTCTCAAAGTCATAAATACGTTCTTCATCCAGAACATCTTCTATTCGATTTAAACAATCAACGCCCCAGAAACCATCTCCGTAATTGGTAAATCCGATAGTGGGCAGGCCTGTTTTGTCTCTGAAATGTTTGATGAGGCTTTGATCGAAAATTACCCTTGGCCAATCCGCAAACTGGCTTTCAAGCTCGTAGGCTTTGATCATAGCTGGGCCAAAGACGCCGTCAGTTCTGTCGTGGAATAGTTCGCCGTAGGCCATTCCGCCTCTAAGAGCAATTCGCTGATTAAGATAAGTCTCTTGCAGCATTTTTACGGTAGCACTTACTAATATATTTGATGCTTGTTCAACATCTGATTCATCAGCTTCGATAGACAACACAATGCAATCACTAAAGGTCGTCGCAATTGGCTCGCTGTATATTTGACCAATTGCAATCTTATTCGATTTCAGTTCACCTTTGATGTCTTGAACGATTTTGTAAACAACTTCACAACTCTGGCTTTTTACCAGCGCAGAAAAGCCCAAAATGTCGAGAAACAGACAAATTCTTTTTTGATATGCCACTTCCATAAATTGAAGCCTCTCAATTAATCTCACGCCCAAGCAGACGTGCAATAAGCCCAATAATGCCTCGCTCTGGATAACTTGCTGACTTTGCTACGAAGAAATTACGTATCGCAAAGAACGCACAGACCAAACCGCAAGCAATTCCAAGATATTGAAACCAATGCATTCTTCTGCTCATCACTTCTGAAACGGCGAAAAGAAGCGGACTATCGCCATGAACAAGTATTTTGCTTTCAATCCATGCCGGGATGACGAAATAGAATAGGACGAAAAGCACAGCGCCAAACACCAATGCGCCCCACCATGGCAATCTGGCCCCGATATATACACTGTCAGAAATGATAGATGTCTTTGATTTTCTTCGGTAATAACGTCTTGCCATAGAATCATCATCCTTAATCCATCAAGTGAACAAACAAAGCAAAATAGCGACTACTGTGAAACAAAATAACTGAGTATATTCAAAGATCTTCAGCTTCCCGCTCGGCCTGATCCATTTGTTTAAGTAAATCTTTCCCCACTGAAGAAACAGCTTTCAGAATACTTTGATCAACAAAGTCCAACCTGGCACTGGTTTCATGAACCAGATGCGCTTTTTTGTAGTCTGCTTGTTTGGTAAGAATTACAAAGTACCCTTCCAGAAGATCGACAGAAGTTGTGGGTCTTTGCAGGTACTTTTTCACTTTTTCGTATAACTTATTAACCTGTTCTTTTGAATCATCTACTTCATCATCCGTCATCTCGTAAAACAATGCTTCAGCAAAGCGCCTTTGAGACCAGCCCATACGATCAAGTGCTTGCTTAATTTTTTCCTGAACATCCAAAACTTTTGTCATTTGTCCCCGTTTGTCCCTGAAGGGTTAGTAACTTAGCTCCGTCAGCCAAGCCCTGCAAAGCTGACAATAATGAAATATTAACTTTTAACTTCGGCCTCAGCGGAGGCCTTAATAAATAGGAAAAGTCACTATGACTAAACTAATGACTCAAAAAGACGCTTCTCGTATTCAATCCACTCAAGCCAAAAAAGGCGGCGGCAAGATTGAAACGTCGTCCTTTTCATCCCGCGCCATCAAAGCTGGAGTGAGAAATGCCAGCGGCAAAACTCCACCACCAAATGGCCCGAGCAAAACAGGTAATCCTTCTGGCGGCGGCAGAGGAAACAACCCTCCAAGTAAACGCTAAACCGCGTATTAAACAGAAAGCTGGTTTTTACCAGCTTTCTGTTTGTCGGCATGACCCAATATTTGCGCTGAATAGTTCTTTAAATTCTTTAGCTTTTGCAGATAAGTCCTGAGCATCAATTTTTTGCATAGTTTTATCCAAGGCGCAAATACAGGCGGCAGCCAGGCTATCGCGTCTGTCACTGGTTAACAAAGTACTATTTGGGTTAGCACATGAACTAATGATCTGGTAAATAGCACCAGTAGAGTAGCGCTTAGGTTCGAGGAAATGCGAATCTACTTTCAGCGCGCCAACAATGCCAATGATTAAGGCAGTGCCTGTACCGATCAATGGCTTTTTATATTGCCTGAAGGAGAAGCCTTGAAAGTTTTTTTCGCACTTATGGCAGTGTATATTTTCACCAAAAGCTAGTTCATTACTTTCTCTGCAATGTGGACATTCGATATGCATAAAATCCTTTTTACTGCCTTGATAGGCTCCGTTTAAATCTGTGGTCCGACAGTATCGTTGTAAATATTGTTTCACCATTTTGCAGTGAACAAGATCCTTTGGAATGGACACATATTTAACATCAGCACGTTATTAGCTTTGATTTTTAGCAACCCTGGTACTCACGTAGACGTCATTTGATACTATTAAAACTTAAGATATAACTTACTACATCAGCTCCATACTTTAAGCAAAGAACGTTTATAAATAAAGGTTCAATTGACTTCACATAAGATAAATAACCAGACAGATATGCTTTTTCCTCAGACTCTAATTTATTCCAATTAAAAACCTTAGATCTCAATTCCCTTTTTTTACTCCTGCCAATGGAAATTTTATTATCATTAGTGATCACTATTCCTGTGATTAACACTCGTCTTTTCTTTGACGAATGGTAAGTTTTGTCAAAATTTAAAGACAAAGATGAGGGAACTTTTAATCCAGAAATTATAATCTTAACTTCTTTTTCAATCATCTTAAGAGTCTTCAATTCTTTACATGAGAAATAAAGATCATCTGCATACCTAGTGTAGGTGACTGAATTATTATTACATACTTGAAATATTATCTTATCAAGTTCAAAACACATAGCATTTGTTAATGATGGCGATGTTACTGCCCCCATAACAATCTTATTCTTGTAACAAACAAGCTTTGAAAAATATTTGCTATCTTCTTCAGACCAATTTGGGAAGTAATCAACAAATGTCACTTCACAGAAATTTACAACATCACCAACTGAAATAGACTCAAAAAAATTTCTAAAATCCATACGTAAAAAATATTTGTTTTCTTTGTGAGCATGGGCGTTATTTTTAATGCTAGAACCCTTCATGTAAGCGGTAGCACAAGGGTGAATTGGGAGTTCTAATATAAAAGATTCGGTCAATACCTTCTGTATAGATTTAAGCTCTTTTGATGGATGGTATATTTGTCTCGTACCTCCATTCTTTTTTCTTATTAAAAAATTGGAATATAGGCCATTTGCTTTATCGGATAAATTTTTTAGGTATTCATTATCTAAAAGAGTTTTTTTCTCAAGGATATCAAAGAGAATCATCGCTAATCCTTTTAATCAAATCTACATACTCAGGAATATAGACAAGATGACTAAGACATCTACTTCTTATGGGCTGTGATATTTTTAATAGAGTTCCCATTGAATCACTAGTTTTCAAATTTTCATATGATTTGCAATAAAAAAAATGCTTATCAGAATAATTTACAATGGAAACCAACCCGAGTGCGACAGTTAAACTTAGAATAAATCTTAAATCGCCGATATCACTAGCACCTTTTATATTAAAAGATTTCTTACATATATCTATCACTGTTTGTTGTTCTACTGGCCCAATAGATATAACCACAAGTACAACGAGAAAAAGAATCTCTTTCCTAGAAAACTTCAATTCACCATAAGTTTTATCATTATTTTTCCTAGATGCATAAACTTTACTTCTTTTGACATCGATCCGTTCGAGTACTGTTGGCATAGATGTAAGCAAGCAATCAAAATCAGCATAAATACTTGGTCCATATCTTGAATCATGATCAATCCAACGAACGGGTCCAGTGTTAATAAATGAAGGATCGCTTTTATACTTTTTATCTAAAATAGGAAGAAGCTTTTTTCTTAAGTTTGTGCCCATAGAGAAAGCACCAAGTTCTGCAACTGTTCCAAATGACTCAACCAGAATAACAACAACATCAGAAAAATCAGCTAACCATTCTTCAAGCTCCAAAGCATTCACTGTCTCGTGGGAGCTAATTATTGTTTCCCAAGCAAATTCAGCCCTAAAAGTAAGAATATTTTTTGAATGTTTTTTAAGATACTGTTCCATAACAGCTCTATTCGGATGATGCTTTGGATCTCCACCACAAATGAATATAATTTTTGGTAGCGGTTCACGTCTGAAAACCTGCTGCCGAGCAGAGTTCATGGTGGTTTGTGATGTGAAAGGGGTAAGTTGATTTTCAAGCTCTTTAACAGCTAGTTGAAATCTATGATGATTTAGCCACATAAGTCCCTTTGCGTAGAAAAATAAAAGCCCTTACGTATCAGGCGTGCGGGTCAGTGACGGAATTCGAAGATAATTCCGGCACTTAGCCGTACGGCTGGTACTAAACAGAAGATCGCTCTGCGACGAGCAGATCGATATTCTGTTTAGTACCAAAGGAATACCGACCGATCTTGTCGGGTCGGCTATACACCAACCACAAAAGCTATGTCTATGACACAACTTTGACTAAGGGCTAATTCGATAATACTTTATTTAATTGAAAAGTCTACGTTTCTTGCAACATAAGCATAACCAAATCAATCTAGCATAGAGGTAAACTGATAATACATTTAGAAATACAGGCCCTCACCACTTTGTAATTAACTAAAAGCAAGAACTTGATTTTTTTGAACAATTTCAATTCATCATTACTGAGGCTGACGATTCGCTACCAAAAGTGGTTATGTGTTCTATCTCCACTTTTGGACTATTTGGCAGAAAATTTAGTCATGCAGCATCAATCGCTCCAATCTGAGCGAACTCTCCATCAAAAAGTTCTTCTCCTGCCATCATCATTTCATAGTGAGATTCGTGCCCAGAATTTATGAAAATATGCTTGAAAATATTCAAATAAACTTCAACTTGCTCATCAATAGTTTGGATAAATAGATCGTCAGGTATGCAGTGTGAACCGTCATTAATCCAATGAAGCAGTGACAAACAGATTTGCTGTTCCTGATGATTGTCGAATTTAGCAACGATGTCTTCATCACTGAGTTTGCCTAATATCTTGAAATAATTTTCAAGTATACGGCGCATGATATTTTGAACAGTCACACCTGATCTGTTGCGGCGATCCTTTAGTTCCTGCCACATTAATTCGTAAGATGAGTTAATTGGGTTTCTCTGCTGATATGCCTGAATGGATGTAATATTATTGACTTTACGGAGTATCCAAAAATGAGTTTTGTTACAGCCATTAGAGCGTCCATTTTGAAAGGATGCCTCTTTATGAAAATAGACGTTATGGGTAAAAAGAAGTAACTGCTTGATTGATGATCCTGCTTTAACTTCCTTTATTAACCCCTTCACTATTGCGCTAACTATGTACAAAACATTGCTGTCTAGACTAGAAATTGGATCGTCTATCACTACAACTCGGTTTTGAGCAACGTCATCTTGCTTTAAAGCCCCATTCGCCAACTGGACAAAGTAAAGAAAAGTAATAAACGTAACTTCCCCTTCACTCAAAGACTCGTAAGCTAATTCGCCATTTTGGCGTTGTATTACGTAATGATTTTCTAGCTGCTGGGAAGGAACAATTTCAAAATTTAGGAAGGCATAGGCTCGCAACAGTCTGTTTATTTCGTCAACGGCAGGCTGCACACTTGTTGTGTTACGACTTAGTTCCGTAACTTCAGCCTTCTTTTCTTTAACCTGCCGATCAGACTCAGCAACTTTAGTACTCAATATATCTATAGCTTTTGTAACGCCTTTGATCTTTTTATGATAAGCAGTAAATTCATCGTTGATTTCGGCGGCTAAAAATCTCCAAATATCGACAATTAAGCGCTGCCGCTCCATGTCGTAGTTTATGACGACTTCATTGTGCTTCTTTATCTCCTGATTGGCCTGTTCAATCAAGGAAAACAAAATCTTCAGCATCTCAGTTGTTGAAGTAAGATCGATTTTAGCGCTAGGTTTTTCCTGTTTATTTCTAATAGTCATGATGTTAGCTTTAAACTGACTATCTAAACTTTTCAAAGCCAGCTCAAATTCTTCCCGATCCAACTTAGATTCTTCATTATCTCGCTCTTGAGAAGCTATACGTTGTAATACGTCGAAGGTATGCGTTGCTCGTTCCTGATAATTAGATGCCAGTCGATTTACATGCTCAAGTTGTTGTTCAAACGATGTATCGAAAAAGCGCTCTATCTTCGCTCTAAATTCTTCGTCAATTGTGGGTTGTTGGCAGAATGGACAAATGCCTGTCGAATTTATAAACTGACGACCATGGTTTAACCAATCTTGGCATCCAAGAGCTTCAATCAAACCTGCAATATCGACATCACGTTTACCTGCCACTACAGTATGCCAAATCGGATCATCTTCGATGTGGTGAAATGAACTAAAATCTGGAACTATAAATAACGGATAGGCATCGGGTCTTTGCCCTAAAATTGTAGCGCTTCTATTTTTTAACTCACTGTATTCAGCGGCGTTACCAGACTCTGCTTCATCACCTGAGGACATGCTAATAATCTTATCTCTAAAAAGTTCCTTCTTTAAAAAGCCCTTTAATGCCTCCTTGAAGTCATCCTGATATTTTTTATAAAGGGACCAACAGCTCTCGGTGAATTCCGTAGCTATTGAGCTTTGCTCCACCAGCTTTTTATTATGGTCAGTGGTATAAGTTTTTAACTGGTTCTCAGCGTTGTCTTGCTCGACTTTTCGCGCTTTAATTAATTCGACCTGCTCGGTAGTTGCTTCGCCTAATGTGAAAACACCTGCAATATCACTGTCACCAAAGTTATTTTCACGAAATGCCTTGTTATATACCAAGGTTTTTAGTGGTTGACCATTAGTCCAAACAACTTGACAATTTCGAAACCGCTGGTCGCTAGTATCCGTCAGATAATTTGATGCTGTAGTTTTTCCGCAGCCATTGGCACCATAGAAGAAGTTGATTTCTTTGAGATCAGTTACCTGTATACCCTGCTCATTGTAGGTTGCTATATCTGCTAATTTGAAAGATTCGATCATGTCCACTCCTTGGAATTTTGATAGTTACTTGCTTTAGTCTGAACTACTTTAATTAGCTGGTGATAGATTAAGTACTTTCGCGCATTACAGGTGTTTTATCAATATTGAAAAAAAGGAACTTAGTTGGCATAGTTAAAACACGTAAACAAAAATATTCCCAAGCTTTATAAACTCTCTTGTGAGAGCCTTAATATTTAGGCTAAATATCAAACAAAAAAGCGAACCCTCACAGGTTCGCTTTTTTCGTTTAAGGAGTCCGACCTACTTGTTGTCGTTTCGGACACCAGTTGTCGAATTCGGACAACTACCCATCACTTACCGATAATCTTCCGGACTAGGGCAAGCACACATCAGGTTGCGGTCGCCGTATACGTCGTCGATACGGGTGACTGTTGGCCAGAATTTGTTTTCTGCCACGTACTGTGCAGGGAATGCTGCGTACTGACGCTCGTATGGGCGGTCCCAGCTTGGGTCGAAAATATCTTCCATGGTGTGAGGTGCAAAATGCAGTGGGTTGTTGTCTGCAGTCCACTCCCCTGCTTCTACTTTGGCAATTTCATTGCGGATAGAAGTCATGGCGGTGATAAATTTGTCCAGTTCCACTTTGCTTTCAGACTCAGTAGGCTCGATCATCAGCGTGCCGGCTACCGGGAATGACATAGTTGGGGCGTGGAAGCCGTAGTCCATTAAACGTTTGGCGATATCCATTTCGGTGACGCCGGTTTTTTCTTTGAGTGGACGCATGTCGATAATACATTCGTGCGCTACGCGGCCATTAGTACCTACGTACAGCACTGGGAACAGGTCGCCCAGTTTTTTCGCCATGTAGTTGGCGTTTAAAATCGCCATTTCAGTGGCTTGACGTAAACCGTCGCCGCCCATCATTTTGATGTACATCCAGCTGATTGGCAGAATGCCTGCGCTACCAAATGGAGCTGCAGATACTGCGCCGTTGTTTGCGCCAGTGCCTTCAATTTTCACTACAGCGTGGTTTGGCATAAACGGAGCCAATTGTTTCTTCACGCCAATTGGACCCATACCTGGGCCGCCACCGCCGTGAGGAATACAGAAGGTTTTGTGCAGGTTTAAATGCGATACGTCAGCACCGATAAAACCAGGAGAGGTAATACCTACCTGAGCGTTCATGTTGGCGCCGTCCATATACACCTGGCCACCGTGTGCGTGAACTATGTCACACAGCTCGCGGATAGACTCTTCGAATACACCGTGGGTAGATGGGTAAGTCACCATAATGGCAGCTAACTTGTCTGATACGGCTTCGGCTTTGGCTTTTAAGTCAGCCATGTCGATGTTACCGCTCTTGTCGCAATCAACCAGTACTACTTCAAAGCAGGCCATAGCTGCTGTTGCAGGGTTAGTACCGTGTGCAGACACAGGAATTAAACACACGTTACGGTGTGAATCGCCGCGGCTTTCGTGGTATTTACGAATGGCGATCATACCGGCGTATTCGCCTTGTGCGCCTGAGTTTGGTTGCATAGACACAGCGTCGTAGCCAGTGATGTCGACTAACCAGTTGGCCAGCTCGCCAATCATTTGATAGTAACCTTCAGCCTGGTCGCGTGGCACGAACGGGTGCAGTGAACCAAATTCTGGCCAGGTCACAGGGATCATTTCGGCTGTAGCGTTTAACTTCATGGTGCACGAACCTAAAGAGATCATGGAGTGGTTCAGTGCTAAGTCTTTGTTTTCCAGCTTTTTGATATAACGCAGCATTTCAGTTTCACTGTGGTACTGGTTAAATACCGGGTGCGTTAAGTACTTAGAAGTACGTACTAAGTCAGCAGGAATAGAGTTCGAGCCTTTAGCTACGATATCAGCGTCTAACTTAGTGACGTCTAAGCCATGACCAGCGCCTAAGACGATGTCAAACAGCTGAGCGATATCAGAAGCACTTGTCAGTTCGTTAAAGCTTACACTTAAGCTATCAGCGATATCAGTACGTAAATTCACTTCAGCGGCGATAGCACGGGCTACAACAGCGGCGCGATCAGCAACTTTAAAAGTAACAGTATCGAACCAGGTGTTGTGAACTAATGATACGCCTTTGGCTTGCAGGCCAGCTGCAAATACGTCAGCAGAACGGTGAATACGTTCAGCGATGTTTTTCAGGCCTTCAGGGCCGTGGTACACAGCGAAGAAAGAGGCCATGTTCGCCAGCAATACCTGTGCAGTACAGATGTTGGAGTTGGCTTTTTCACGACGGATATGCTGTTCACGGGTTTGCATTGCCATACGCAGCGCCTGATTACCACGGCGGTCTTTCGACACACCTATGATACGGCCTGGCATAGAACGTTTGTAATCGTCACGGGTAGCGAAGAAGGCTGAGTGTGGGCCACCAAACGCCATAGGCACACCAAAACGCTGGGCAGAACCTAATACTACATCTGCGCCTAATTCGCCTGGCGATTTTAATAGCAATAAGCTCATCATGTCGGCTGCTACCGCTACTACGGCTTTTTTCGCCTGCAGAGCAGCAATTAAGCCGCTGTCGTTACGCACTTCACCCGTCGTTGAAGGGTACTGTAATAAAGCACCAAAGACGTCGTGGTTCACTGCGTCAGTGGCTTTGCCTATGATTACGTCAAAACCAAACATTTCCGCACGGGTACGTACTACGTCAATAGTTTGTGGGTGCACGTCGTCAGCGATGAAGTACGTATTGGCTTTGCTTTTCGCTACACGTTTAGCCAGCGCCATAGCTTCTGCAGCTGCAGTGGCTTCGTCCAGTAATGAAGCCGATGCCAGCTCCATGCCTGTTAAATCTAAAGAAATTTGTTGGAAGTTCAGCAGAGCTTCTAAACGGCCCTGAGCAATTTCCGGTTGGTATGGGGTGTAGGCAGTGTACCAGCCCGGGTTTTCTAACACGTTACGTAAAATCACGTTGGGTGTCAGTGTTGGGTGGTAGCCCATACCAATGTAGCTTTTGAATAGTTTGTTTTTGTTCGCAGCAGCTTTTAAGTACGCCAGAGCGTCCGCTTCAGTAGTGGCTTCACCAGTTGCCAATGGCTTTGGCAGGCGAATGGAAGCAGGCACAGTTTGTGCGATCAGCTCTTCCATGCTGCTTACGCCTAATTCAGCCAGCATAGCTGCTGTTTCGTTAGCGTCCGGGC
>Ga0181595_10003350_pt1 | contig 15403 bp, 16 predicted proteins | sample 041ome_7_FD_145604 | JGI IMG/M metagenome (GOLD analysis project Ga0181595, IMG submission 145604) | Coastal salt marsh microbial communities from the Groves Creek Marsh, Skidaway Island, Georgia - 041401AS metaG (spades assembly) | ecosystem: Environmental > Aquatic > Marine > Intertidal zone...
AATAAAAAAGAAGAAAACATTCACAATCATTAATGCACTATCACCATTTTTTTTGGCTTGCATAAACCAGCTCACCGAGCTCATGAGAAAGAAAATATAGCCAAATTTAGAGATATCTATATTCAATGCCACTAAGGTTCCGCCGGTAATGGCAGTTATCGTTCCAAACCAGCCAAAATAATTATTACTTGATTTCAAAATCGTGAGTAATATTTGCTGATTTATTCAACATCAATGATGCAGAACAGTATTTTTCAGCGGATAACATAATTGCCTTTTGAACTTTTTGTGGGTTTAAGTTAGGACCTGACAAGACAAAATGAATATGAATGTCCGTGAAAATTTTTGGGTGGTCCTCAGCTCGGTTAGCTGAGATTTCACATTCACAACCCTGAACAGGCTCTTTCATCTTTTCTAGAATGGAAATTACATCTACAGTGGTGCAACCACCGAGTCCCATTAATAACATCTCCATTGGTCTTGAGCCGGAGTTTTCCCCTCCAAAATTTTCAGGACCATCCATAGGAACTTGATGCCCACTTCCAGTGGTCGCCATCATCCTCATACCACTAATCCATTTAACTCTAGTATTCATAAACAACTATCCAAAAAATTCTTTTAAGGCCATGCCAGGATCTTCCTCTTTCATAAATGCCTCACCCACAAGAAAAGCATGAACACCTTTTGAGTTCATATATTCCACATCCTCAGGTTTAAGTATTCCACTTTCAGTAATCACCAAAGTGTCTTCATTAATATTTTTAAGTAACTCATTGGTTGTTTCAAGAGAAACTTCGAAAGTTTTAAGATTTCTGTTGTTGATTCCAATCATTGGTAGATTTAATTTCAAAACTCTCTCTAATTCTTCATGATTATGTACCTCAACTAAGACATCCATTGAAACTGAGATAGCATACATGCACAGATCTTCCATTTCTCTATCACTAAGACAAGCAGCAATCAAAAGAATGCAGTTAGCCCCTAATACTCTTGCCTCAAAAACCTGATAAGGTGAAATGATAAACTCCTTTCTTAGAAGAGGAATATCAACTGCGAGTCTGACATCGGCAAGATACTGATTATCTCCTTGAAAGAAATCTTTATCGGTCAAGATAGATAAACAAGTAGCTCCATTTTTTTCATAACTTTTTGCAATTTCAACCGGATTAAAGTTTTCTCTTAGAACCCCTTTTGAGGGCGATGCTTTCTTAATTTCTGCAATAACAGCATTTTGACCCGAATCGACTTTGTCTTTGAGAGCCCCAAAGAAGTCTAATTTATTTCTATCTTTATAAGCAAGCTCCATGACTTTATCAAAAGATTCTAATTTTTGAGCCTCATCAATTTCGACTTTTTTTCGGTCGATAATTTTCTGAAGAATATCTGGAGTTTTGTTATTTGGCATAGGTGTAGCATTTTAAATTAATTAACATTTGGCAGATGTATTAAAATAAACACATGAGAATTATTGACTTTGAAATTGGTATTGATCAGCCTTTTTTTCTGATTGCTGGACCTTGTGTGGTTGAGTCAGAGAAGCTTGCTATGGATAGCGCTAGTGCGCTTAAAGAAATTACCTCCGATTTAGGTATTAACTTTATCTACAAGTCTTCTTATGATAAGGCAAATAGAACCAGTGCAGATAGTTTCAGAGGATTAGGAATTTCTGAGGGTTTGAGAATCTTACAAAAAGTTAAGGATGAGGTAGGGGTCCCTGTTTTAACTGATGTTCATGAGGATACTCCTCTTGATGAAGTTGGTTCTGTGGTTGATATGATGCAAACACCTGCTTTTTTAGTCAGACAAACTAACTTTATTCAAAATGTTTGCAAAGTTGGCCTTCCAGTGAACATTAAAAAAGGACAATTTCAAGCCCCATGGGATATGAATAATGTCGTTGAAAAGGCTCTAGCAACAGGTAATGACAAAATTACAGTTTGTGATAGAGGGACCTCATTTGGATACAACACTCTAATTTCAGACATGAGAGGCTTATCAACTATGAGATCAACCGGTCAACCTGTTGTATTTGATGCAACCCATTCAGTTCAACAGCCAGGAGGCCAGGGAAATACGTCTGGTGGCCAAAGACAGATGGTTCCTGTGCTTGCAAGGGCTGCTGCTGCGGTTGGAGTTTCTGGTTTCTTTATGGAAACTCATCCAGATCCAGAGAGCGCTAAAAGTGATGGCCCTAATATGATTCCTTTAAGCTACATGAAAGAACTTTTAAGCACCCTAAAAGAAATAGATTCTGTTGCCAAGGGCAATCGATTTTTAGAGGATGAACTTGCATGATTAAATTAGGAGTTTCTGGCGCCTATGGAAAAATGGGTCAGACCATTACAGATTGTATTCAGGCTAATGAGGGTGTTGATTTAGGCATTAGTTTCGATCGCGATGATAATCTGTCTCAATCAGTTGATAGTTTTGATGTTCTCATTGACTTCACCAGACCTGAAGCAACAATTGATTATCTTGAAATTTGTAGAAAATCCAATAAACCTATGGTGATTGGCACAACAGGATTCGACAATTCAGGACTTCTGAAAATACAAAATGCTGCCAAAGATATACCCATAGTATTTGCGCCTAATATGAGTGTGGGAGTGAACCTAACTTTAAAGCTACTTGAACAGACTGCTAAAGTCATTGGTGAAGATTCTGATATTGAAATTGTTGAAGCGCATCATCGTTATAAAGTGGACTCGCCTTCTGGAACAGCATTAAAACTTGGGGAGGTTATTGCTAACACCTTGGGTAGAGATCTGTCTAAGTGCGCGATATATGGACGTCAAGGGATTGAAGAGCCGAGAAATAAAAATACCATTGCATTTTCTACCATTAGAGGCGGTGATGTTGTTGGCGAGCATACCGTTTATTTTTTCTTGGATGGAGAAAGAATTGAGATTACTCATAAGGCCTCATCTCGAAGCACGTTTGCTAATGGTGCGATCAGAGCCGCTAGATGGTTAGGTGAGAAATCTTCCGGTCTTTATTCCATGCAGGATGTGTTAGACTTGTAGAATTATTATGCTCTACGCTATTATTTCTAATGATACTGAAGATTCGCTTGAAAAGCGCATGTCAGTGAGACCAAAACACATTGAAAGATTAAATCAGCTTAAAAGTGAGGGAAGGTTGGTCATTGCCGGTCCACATCCGGCCATTGATAATAACGATCCTGGAGAGGCAGGGTTTACGGGGTCTTTGGTAATTGCTCAGTTCGACTCACTTGAGGAAGCCCAGTCTTGGGCAAATAATGATCCCTACATGGAGTCAGGTGCCTATGAGAGTGTTATTGTAAAACCATTTAAAAAAGTGCTCCCATGAGTCAATTAATTTTCAGACAACTCTTTGAAAAAGAGAGTTCGACTTATACCTATCTTCTTGCCGATAATCAATCCAGAGAAGCTGTAATTATTGACCCTGTAGATGAAACAAAGGACAGAGATATTTCAATCATTGAAGAGTTGGACCTTGATCTTAAATATATTCTAGAAACTCACATACATGCTGACCACATCACTAGTTCTTGTCCACTTAAGAATCGATTTAAAGATGCAAAAATTGTTTTAGCGAAAGGCAATCCAGTTAATTGTGCTGACTTATTCCTTGAGGACGGTGAAATTATTAATTTTGGAAATTTTGAACTTAAAGGTATTAAAACCCCTGGACATACCAATGGGTGCATGACCTATTCAATTGAGGACATGCTTTTTACTGGGGATGCCCTTTTAATTAGAAGTTGTGGTCGTTGTGACTTTCAAGAGGGCTCGAGTGCTAATTTATTTGAATCTCTTACTCAGCTATTTTCGTTTCCTGACGCCACGAAGGTATTTCCAGCTCATGACTATTCAGGAAGAACGATGTCCACTATTCTTGAAGAAAAGAAATATAACGAAATGATTGGCGGAAATATCGACAAAAAAACTTTTATGGATAGGGTAGATAATATGCAGTTATCTCTCCCTAAAAAAATTCATATTGCTGTCCCAGCGAATCAGTCTTGTGGTGTCAATCTTTATTAATAAAAATGGTTAATGGCTATTCACTAGACCCTCACCCTAACGCTGATTTTGCTAAGGAACAATTTGCGGTAGTGAATATCCCCCGAGTTAAAAGAGATAGGGTTCCAGCGGCGAATGTTGAGGTGATGGACTCTTTAGAGGAGGCAATCAAGTCTGCTAAAAATAGGGAGCATTTTTATGCGGCTAAGGTTGTTGGCCCAGCACGCTCTTCTGAGGGAGTGGTTCTTTTCTACATAATTGACCTTTATCAATAATGTTCAAAAGAATTGTTCTCACGCTCTCACTATTAATTGGTCATGCCTCTGCTGATTTAAAAGAGATTGATCTATCTTCTGGAGCTTCTATCAATACCTCAATTTACTCCAGCGAAGGAGAAACTTTATTTCTATATCTTCCTTCAGAAAGGGGTTTTGGTAAAGGTCATATTCCAACAGTTCAGAAACTAAATTTTTATGATATTGATGTTTGGATAGCCGACTTGCATGAAAGTTATATGATTTCGCGAACTCAAAGCAGTATTGATAAATTTGAGGTGAAAGATATTGTTGAGTTGGTAGAAATTGCCCAAAAAAAAGGGTTTAAAAATTTATTTTTCGTCTCCTTTGGCAGGGGTGCGCAACTTGCCCTGAAGACAGCTTATGAATTCCAAAAGCAAAATCCTGAAAGTCAATTTATTAAAGGTCATATCTTTCACTCGCCTCATCTCATATATGGAAAGCCCGGCTTAGGAGAAAAAGCTGAGTATGTTGATATAGCCTCAGTAAGCAATCTTCCTGTCTATATGATTCTTGCTGAAAGAAGTACTAAATATTTTAGAAGTGACGAAATTAGACAAACTCTAGAAGAGGGAGGAAGCCAAGTATTTGTTCAAAAGTTTAAGGGTGTCTCTGGGGGGTTTCATATGAGGGACGAATCAGATTTACAGAAAATTGACCTGGTTGCCAAGGACAAACTTCCACAAACCTATCAAAATGCAATGATGTTAATGAAGGGCTCAAACCCTGCAAAGATTAAAGAGTTAAGAGCCAAATCCGAAAAAAAGTCGAAACTTCTTGGCGAACCAACTTTAAAAAAATATTCAGGAAAGCAAAATTTTGCTAGTTTGATCCTTAAGGATATGAATGACAAAGAAATCAATTTACAAGATTACAAAGGAAAGACAACACTTTTAAACTTCTGGGCTAGTTGGTGCAAACCATGTGTGAAAGAAATACCCTCTATGGTTAGACTGCAAAAAATATTGGGCGATAAGGAATTTTCAATCTTAACGGTCAATATTGGCGAAACCAAAGAGCAAATATTAGACTTCAAAAAGAAAGTACCTTTTGATTTACCTATTCTATTAGACACAAATGGCAGTGCGGTTAAAGATTGGGGGGTCTATGCTTTTCCTTCAAACTTTATTTTTGACAAGGACTTAAATATTCACTTTACCTATCGCGGGGCACTTGAGTGGGATGAAAAGAATGTTGTTAAATCTATTCAATCAATTATGTAATAAAAGTGATAAGGGGTAAGTTATGAATAATTATAAGTTTCTTCTTGTTTTAACCCTATTCTGGGGTGCTTCAATCAACGCATCAGAGAACCTAAGCGATGCTATCAAAGAGATTAATGCAAATGTCATCTTTATGAGACATGCACTAGCGCCAGGTTATGGAGATCCAGATAATTTTTCCATTAATGACTGTTCTACTCAAAGAAACTTGTCGGCTACAGGGGTAGATCAGGCTAGACGAATTGGAGTATTTTTTAGAAAGAGCAATGTTCAATTCTCAGATATTCTTTCTAGTCAATGGTGCAGATGTAAAGATACTGCAGAAAATTTAAATATTGGTAAGTGGGAAGAGTTCTCCGGACTTAATTCATTTTTTGAAGAGCATGCTGATAGAGACAAAACGTTGAATCAACTTTATCAAAAAATGAATAATCTACCTGATGATAAGATCACATTAATGGTAACTCATCAAGTTGTTATCTCGGCTGTAACAAATATCTACACTCAGAGCGGCGGGGTTGTTTTGTACAACTCAAAAACGAAACAATCCAGAGAATTTAATTTAGATTAGATTACCTGGCAGGCTTCTGAAAAATCAAGTCTGGGTGAACGAGGAAACACTTTGGATTCATCTCCATACCCAATACCACAAATTAAAAGGGTCTTAGTCTTCCCATCTGAGAAGAATTCGTTGTCAACACCCTCGTTATTAAAGCCACCCATCGGACCACAATCTAAACCCATAGATCTAGTGGCAATCATAAAATATGCTGCCTGAAGAGTTGCATTCATCGACCCAGAAGCAACAATTTTTTCGGGCTTTCCAGCAAACCAGCTTCTAGCGTCTGTGTGAGGGAATAGGTAAGGGAGTTTTTCATAGAATTCGGTGTCATAGCCGATAATGGCAACCACTGGAGCACTCATTGTTTTTTCAATATTTCCCTCATCTAGGTGAGTCTTAAGTCTGTTTTTTGAATCTTCAGATTTTAGAAAAGTGATTCTCGCTGGACAGTTATTTGCAGCTGTGGGACCAAATTTCATCAGTTCATAAATTCCATGTATTTGTTCATCAGAAACTTCACGATCTAGCCAACCATTCTGGCTTCTAGCGGTTCTAAAAATTGTATCAAGCGAATTACTATCTAACATTTTTTCTCTCAAAGTCAAAATCATTCATTATATAGTTAGGCAATTAAGGGTCTAAATTTTCTTTAAAAAGACCCTCAAAGAATAATGGAATTTCAAGTAATATTTGATCATTTTTAGAAGATTTAATTTTGACTAAAGAATCAATTTAGTCGATAATATATCAATAGATTTCAACAGAAATTTATCGATACTTCTTATACCTAATTTATGAAAAAAATAACCATTATCGGATCTGGTTTTGGTGGTTTAACCGCTGCTAAAACTCTGAGAAAAATAGACAAATATGTTGAGATAACTTTAATAGCCCCGAAGGCTGAGTTCTTTTATTGGCCAAGTTTGATTTGGGTTCCTTCTGAAAAAGTTGATGAATCTCAATTAAGAATCCCTTTAAGTAATTTTTTCTCTCGTAAAAACATTCATTTTGTCGAGGGAGAAGTCACCGGATTATATGATGAGGGAAGATCGGTATTGGTTGGTGAAAAGATTATTAAAAATGATGCGTTGATTATTGCCTCTGGAGGTCGCTTCATTAAAAAATTACCAGGCATTGAAAACTCGATCACTCCTTGTGAGGGCCTGCCCGGTTTAGTTAAAGTTCGAGACCAATTGAAACAAATGAAGGGTGGAAAAATTGCCATTGGCTTTTCTGGCAACCCAAATGAGCCAAGTGCAATGAGGGGTGGCCCGATGTTCGAGTTTTTATTTGGTTTGGATACACAATTAAGAAAAGAGAACAGAAGAGATAAGTTTGAAATTACTTTCTTCACTCCTGCCAAACAGCCTGGGGCTAGACTTGGTGAAAAAGCAGTTCAAGGCATTCTTAAAGAAATGACCGCAAGGGGTATTCATACTCATCTAGGCTACAAGATAAAGAATTTTGAAACGAATAAAGTTATCACAGAAGGCGGCTCAATTGATGCGGATATGATTTTGTTCATGCCTGGCATGACTGGTAATGAGTGGTTTGATAATACAGATTTGCCAAGAAGTCCAGGAGGACTTTTGAGAGCCAACAAGTTCTGTCAAGTGGAAGATAGTAATAATGTTTTTGTTGTCGGTGATTCAGGATCCTTCCCTGGTCCAGAGTGGATGCCTAAGCAGGCCCATATGGCTGATCTTCAGGCAGAGGCAGCTGCAAAAAATGCGATTGACAGTCTCAATGGTATTAAGCCATCTCATACTTTTAAAGTAGAGTTAATGTGTATTGTAGATTCAAACAACCAGGGTATTTATATTTCTAGGAATATGACTGGTAGCACTATCTTCCCAAAAACAAGGCTGATGCATTGGGCGAAAAGGTTTTTTGGTTGGTGGTATTGCAGACAATATCGATAAGGTTTTTATGATGGGGGTTAAATGAGCGACTGTTTATTTTGTAAGATTATCAAAGGGGAAATTCCTTCTGATAAGATTTATGAGGACGAAGACGTTTATGCATTTCATGATATCAATAAAGTCGCTCCTCATCATTTTTTAGTTATTCCAAAAAAACATATCTCTACTCTGAATGATGCTGATGATCCAACTTTGGTAGGTAAGCTATCACTGGCTGCTTCCAAAATTGCCAAGGATATGGGCTTTGCAGAAAATGGTTATCGTGTCACGATGAATTGCAACGATGATGGCGCACAAACTGTCTACCATATTCACCTTCATTGTCTCGGTGGGAGACAAATGACCTGGCCACCTGGTTAGGCACATTATCCCAATGGAAATTTTTAAGTTTTTGAATGTTAAATTAGTAAAAAAATAAATTGATCAATGAGTAAAGAATTTCAGCAAAGACACATAGGGCCTTCAGAGAATGACATAAAAAACATGTTGAGTGTTTTGGATTGTTCATCATTAGAGGAAGCAGTTAAAAAAACAGTTCCTGAATCTATTTATTTTGGCAATAGAATGAACCTTCCTGAGGGGTTAAGCGAAGCTGATGTTTTTAAGTTAGCGCAAATGTATGCCAAAGAAAACAAATTAGCTGTTAACTTTATTGGTCAAGGCTACTATGACACGATAACTCCTGCTGTGATTCAAAGAAACATTTTTGAAAATCCTGGCTGGTACACAGCTTATACGCCATATCAAGCAGAGATTGCTCAAGGAAGACTTGAAATGTTGATAAATTACCAACAAATGGTGACCGATCTTACTGGTATGGATATTTCTAATGCCTCTCTTCTTGATGAACCTACTGCAGCAGCAGAAGCAATGATGATGGCAAAAAGAGCGAATAAGAAAAGTAAATCAAATAAATTTATAGTTGATCTCAATAGCCACCCACAAACTTTATCAGTACTCACTACTAGAGCCATCCCTTTAGATATTGAAATTGTCTTAACTGATCTTTCCAATGAATCCTTTGAAGATTGCTTTGGAGCTTTTTTTCACTACCCCGGATCAAATGGATCAATCGAAGATTTCAGAAGCATTACCCAAAAAGCTAAACATAAAGATGTTGTCTGCATCTTTGCCTCTGATTTAATGGCATTAACACTTATCGAAACGCCGAGAGAGATGGGTGCAGATATAGTGATAGGAAACAGCCAACGCTTTGGGGTCCCTTTAGGTTATGGTGGACCACACGCAGCATTTTTATCGACGCTTGATGAGCACAAACGACTTATCCCAGGAAGAATTATTGGGGTGAGTCAAGATCAAGCTGGTAATCGCGCTTTTAGAATGTCACTTCAAACAAGAGAACAGCACATTAGGCGAGACAAAGCGACCAGTAATATCTGTACTGCTCAAGTTCTGCTTGCAGTCATGGCGGCAGCCTATGCTATCTACCATGGTCCAAAAGGATTAAAACAAATTGCGAGTAACATTAATCAAAGAGCAGGAAATATTGCCCAGTCTTTCAAAGATGCAGGTTATGAGTTAGCTTCAGAAAGTTTTTTTGATACTGTGACAGTTATTTCAGATAATGCTGAATCACTCTACTTAAAAACTCAAGAAGAATTAATTAATGTCCGATTAATTAATTCCCATCAATTTTCGATTTCTGTAGATGAAACTACTACTGATGATGATTTGCAAAAATTGTATGACTGTTTTGGCATTTCTAGTTCATCTTCAAAAACGAGTTCAATTCCTGAATTTTTATTAAGAAAGAATGCTTACTTAACCCATCCGGTTTTTAATCATTTCCATTCAGAGACTGAAATGATGAGATATCTTAAGCGTCTTGAAAACAAAGATATAGCGCTTAATCATTCTATGATAGCTCTTGGGTCTTGTACTATGAAGCTAAATGCTGCAATTGAAATGATGCCAGTCTCTCTGCCTGGATTTTCAAAGCTTCATCCATACGCCCCGGAAGATCAAACCCTAGGTTATCAGAGACTTTTTTCTGATCTAGAAAGGGCTCTTATTGAGGCCACAGGCTATGATGCTATTTCCCTTCAGCCTAACTCGGGTTCACAGGGTGAGTATACGGGTCTTCTTGCAATCCGCTCTTATCATCTTGCAAAAGGTGACAATAATAGGAACGTTTGTTTAATTCCATCCTCAGCTCACGGAACCAATCCTGCAAGTGCAATTATGGCTGGAATGAATGTAGTCATTGTTAAGTGTGATAAACATGGCAATGTAGATGTTGAAGATCTCTCAGATAAAATTGATCAGCATCAAGAAAATTTGGCAGCCATCATGGTAACTTACCCATCGACTCATGGTGTATTCGAATCCAAGATTGAAACTATCTGTCAGATGATTCACGATGCAGGTGGTATGGTCTATTTAGATGGTGCAAATATGAATGCCATGGTTGGGGTTACTCAAGCCGGAAAATTTGGTGCCGATGTATCACATATTAATCTTCATAAAACATTCGCCATACCTCATGGAGGGGGTGGTCCTGGCATGGGCCCAATTGGAGTAAAAGCACACCTCAAAGATTTCCTTCCTGGGAATCCTCTAGAAGTAAATTCTAATGCCGTTTCAGCTGCAAAATATGGAAGTGCATCCATCCTTCCAATTTCATGGTCTTACATTAAACTTCTGGGTTCATCAGGAATGGCCAAATCTACTGAGGTTGCAATATTAAGTGCGAACTACATTGCAAAATCTCTTGAATCTTTTTTTCCTATTCTCTATCGATCAAAAGAAGGGTTTGTCGCTCATGAGTGCATTATTGATATAAGACCAATTAAAGAGGAGTCTGGCATTACAGAGGAAGATATAGCCAAGCGATTAATTGATTATGGCTTTCATTCCCCCACGATGTCATTTCCTGTAACTGGAACATTAATGATTGAGCCTACTGAGAGTGAGTCAAAGACAGAAATCGATCGATTTATCAATGCAATGAAATCTATCCATTCGGAAATTCAGAAAGTAAAAACAGGAGAGTGGGATTTAACTAACAACCCATTGAAAAATTCACCTCACACTGCTCTTGAGATGGCGGGCGATTGGAATTATCCTTATACCAGAGAGGAGGCGCTTTATCCTGTCGCATCTTTGAAAGATAACAAATACTTTCCACCGGTCAAAAGAATTGATAACGTCTATGGAGATAGAAATTTGTTCTGCTCTTGTCCTCCAATTGAAGAGTTTGAGGAAAGTTTCTAAATTAAAGAAATAATTTCGTTAAAATCTTTTTAATTATCTTTATTATCCACTACGGATTTTGCTCAAAAAGGGGAATATGAGTCAAACAGATCTAGAGCAAATGAATGTTGCCGAATTTACCGAGAAGGCTTATCTCGATTATTCGATGTACGTCATTCTCGATCGAGCATTACCTTTTATAGGTGACGGACTTAAACCTGTTCAAAGACGAATTATTTATGCAATGAGTGAACTTGGCCTCAAGTCCACTGCAAAATATAAAAAATCTGCAAGAACTGTTGGTGATGTCCTAGGTAAGTTTCACCCTCATGGAGATAGTGCTTGTTATGAGGCAATGGTCCTAATGGCCCAACCTTTTTCATACAGATATCCTTTTATTGATGGACAAGGAAATTGGGGTGCACCAGATGATCCAAAGTCCTTCGCTGCAATGCGATATACCGAATCAAAATTATCTGAATATGCGGATTTATTATTATCCGAAATTAATTTAGGGACCGTCAATTGGGTTGATAATTTTGACGGCTCTCTTCAGGAGCCAGAATACCTTCCAGCCAAGGTGCCGAATTTATTGCTTAATGGAACTACTGGTATAGCAGTTGGTATGGCAACTGATATGCCACCACATAATCTTACAGAGGTTGTTTCTGCTTGCATCAAGTTGCTAGAAAAGCCGTCCACTGAATTAGATGAGCTAATGGAAATTCTCCCTGCACCTGATTACCCCACTTTTGGAGATTTAGTTTCCTCAAAAGATGAAATTAAGAGTATTTATGAAACTGGTAATGGCTCTATTAAACTTCGAGCAACATATACAATCGAGAATGGCAATATTGTTATAGGTTCTCTTCCATACCAAACATCAGGCTCAAAAATCATTGCCCAAATTGCTGAGCAGATGAGAGCGAAGAAACTTCCATTGGTGGATGATTTGAGAGATGAATCGGATCATGAGAATCTAATTAGAATCGTCATTGAACCCAGATCAAATAGAGTTGATTTAGATTCTTTGATGTCACATCTATTTGCAACTACAGATCTAGAAAGAAATTATCGAGTCAATATGAATATTATTGGTCTTGATGGAAACCCCAGAGTAAAACCTTTAATTCCTCTGATTAAGGAATGGCTAAGCTATCGAACAGATCTGGTGACCAAGAGATTACAACACAGACTCCAGAAAATCTTAGATCGTTTGCATATTCTTGAAGGTCTTCTGATTGCCTATTTGAATATTGATGAAGTGATTGCAATTATCCGTTCTGAAGATAAACCAAAACCTGTTCTAATGGAACGCTTCAAACTCAGCGAACTGCAAGCTGAGGCAATTCTTGAACTTAAATTAAGACATCTAGCAAAGCTTGAAGAATTCAAAATTCAAAAAGAAAGAGATGACTTAAATGAGGAAAAAGAAAAAATTGAATTACTTCTTTCCAGCGATAATCGCCTCAAAACTTTTATTAAAAAAGAGTTACAAGAGGTCCTAAAATCATTTGGCGATAAAAGGAAAACAAAAATCATCGCGAATGTTTCATCTGCTAAAGCTTTTAGCGAGGAAGATCTTACCCCGGCAGAAAATGTTACCGTAGTTCTGAGTGAAAAAGGATGGGTGAGATCGGCTAAAGGTCACGATATTGATCCTGAAAACTTAAGCTATAAGTCTGGCGATAAATATCTGACTAGTGTCAGAGGTAGAAGCAACAAAAATGCAATTTTCATTGATTCTTTTGGTAAATCCTACACACTGCCAGCAATCTCCCTACCAAGTGCAAGAGGCCAAGGCGAGCCATTAACTGGAAGACTTGATCCTGAATCTGGAGCTGAATTTATGGATGTGATAATGGGTGAAGAGAATCAAAAAATCATTCTTGCTTCAGATTTTGGATATGGTTTTATTGTTTCGATTGAGGATTTAATTTCCAAAAAGAAAGGTGGCAAGTCAACCATTCGTCTTACTGAAAAAGCTAGAGTTTTGCCAGTCACATATCTTCAGGAAACTGAAGAGGATCAATATATCGCTGTTGCTACAAATGCTGGAAGACTTCTTTTGTTTCCTATTTCTGAACTTCCCACTTTATCAAAAGGAAAGGGGAATAAGTTGATTCAAATTCCTGCCTCTGAGTTAAAGAGCCGTTCAACTTATATCGCGAGTATCTGCACTATCACCCCATCTCAACAGCTAAAAGTTTACGCCGGCAAACGACATCTATCTATTAAATTTGATGATTTAACAAACTACATCGGATCTAGAGCTAGAAGAGGTAACGTTCTTCCCAAAGGCTTTCAGAATGTTAAACTCATTGAGTCTATCGAATAACCCTCAAAATAAAGGCTTACTGGCATAGCTCAATCACTATAATATAAGGTTTTAATCAATTTTTCCGCTATGTTCGTCCTAAAAATTGTTACAGATTTTGCCGCCGCACATTCTCTAAGAGATTATCCTGGAAATTGCTCTAGACTTCATGGGCATAATTGGGGTGTTGAAGTTAAAGTTCAATCAGAAGTCTTAGATGAAACTGGTATCGCTATTGATTTTCGTGAAATCAAAAATCAAACCAAAGAAGTGGCTAATCGACTAGATCATTTTTATCTTAACGATATAAAGCCTTTTGATGAAATTAATCCAACAGCAGAAAACATTGCAAAATATTTTTTTGATGAACTTAAGAAATTAATTAACACTGATACTGTCTCAGTTAAAGAAGTAACTATCTGGGAAACCCCGAGATCAGCCGTTACCTATTCGGAGTAATAATGAGCGCAATTAACCTACCAGATACACAAAACAAAGTCGACACAAGAGATATTATCATTGATAAAGTTGGCATTAAAGATATCTCTCACCCAATAACCTATATAGATAAGTTCGGAACTAAGGTGCATACGGTTGGCTCATTCACCATGACGGTTGAGTTACCTGCAGATGTCAAGGGTACACATATGTCAAGATTTATTGAGATTCTTAATGAAGGTCCGTGCGAATTCAATTCCACTAACTTTCATAGAATTACCGATAAAGTCAAAAATAAACTTGATGCATCATCTGGCTATGTGACTGTAAATTTCAAGTTTTTTAGAAACAAACAGGCACCTTCATCAGGCGTTCAATCTCTAATGGATTATGATGTCACTCTCTATGGAGAGTTAAAAGATGGCAAGTCAGAAGTGGGAGTTAAAGTTGTTGTGCCTGTCACCAGCTTATGTCCTTGCTCAAAAAGTATTTCAGAATATGGTGCACATAACCAAAGATCTCACATCACAATTAAGGCCAAACCAGCCGAAGGAGAAAGTATTGATCTTGAGGATCTAATTGAGCTTGCTGAGAAGAAGGCTTCTTGTGAGTTATACGCAATTCTAAAACGAGATGATGAGAAGCATGTCACTGAGAGAGCCTACGAAAATCCAGCTTTTGTAGAAGATTTAGTGAGAGATATTGCACTCGATTTAAATAACGATACTCGTATAAAATATTATCGCTTAGAGTCTGAAAATTTTGAATCTATTCATAATCATTCAGCATATGCTTTAATTGAAAATAGCAAGTAATGAAATACAATACTGATAACGTCAGAATCACTTCTTCTGCACCTATAGTTGCGCCAAATATTCTCATGGAGAAATTTCCTTTATCAGAGAAGGCTTCTGAGGGTGTTTTTAAAGCAAGAAATACCATCAAAAAAATCTTGAATGGCGAAGATAAGCGATTGATGGTTATCGTTGGTCCGTGTTCAATTCACGACCCTGATGCTGCTAGAGAGTATGCAAAAAAATTATGCCAAATCAAAGATGAACTCTCTAAAGATTTGTTCATTGTTATGAGAGTTTATTTTGAAAAACCAAGAACAACCGTTGGTTGGAAAGGATTGATTAATGACCCTGATCTAAATGAGAGCTTTAATATAGATAAGGGCCTTGAGATTGCTAGACACTTATTAGTAGATTTGGCAGATGCAGGTCTACCGGTAGCTGTAGAGTATCTAGATTTGATTACTCCTCAATATATTTCAGATTTAATTTCATGGGGGGCAATTGGAGCCAGAACTACAGAGAGTCAATCTCACCGTGAACTAGCGTCAGCATTATCTTGCCCAGTTGGATTTAAAAATGGCACATCTGGATCTTTAAGAATTGCAATAGATGCAATAAAATCAGCTAA
>Ga0181595_10003351_pt1 | contig 15403 bp, 9 predicted proteins | sample 041ome_7_FD_145604 | JGI IMG/M metagenome (GOLD analysis project Ga0181595, IMG submission 145604) | Coastal salt marsh microbial communities from the Groves Creek Marsh, Skidaway Island, Georgia - 041401AS metaG (spades assembly) | ecosystem: Environmental > Aquatic > Marine > Intertidal zone >...
TCGTGCGGTGATGTGCGTCGTCGTCGTCGTGGTGGTGGACTATCTATCGATATCGACGCGAATGGTGAGGATGCGGGTGCTGAGGCGCGGGGGCGCGCCGGCACCGGGGCGGTGATGTGGTTTAGGCGAGATTTACGCGCGCGGGACAACCGCGCGCTCGACGCGGCGGCGGCGACGGCGCGACGGCGCGGAGGCGTCGTGACGTGTGTGTTCGCGTGGGATGAGGCGTTGGAAGGTGGGTTTGAGTTGTTGGGCGTACGCGGTGGTGCGGAGGCGGCGGCGGCGTCGTGGGGGATTGGGCGGGCGTCGCGGGTGTGGCTCGGTCGAGCGCTCGAGGCGTTGGACGCGGACGTGCGGGCGAGGTACGGCGGTGGGGGCGTTCAATTCGCGCGGGCAATCAAGAATGAGAAGAATGAGAAGAAGAAGAAGAATGAGGATAGTGATGTTCGTGGTGCGACGAATTATGGTGGTGGTGGTGGTGGTGGTGGTGGCGTCGATGACGACGACGCAGATGGATGTTTAGATGTATCGTCGTACGCCGAGGCGCTCATCGCCGCGGCGACGGCGGCGCGCGCGTCGACGGTGTTCGCGTCGGCGAGGTACGAGCCAGCACTCGTACGCACAGATGCGTTAGTCGCTCAAGCGTTGGCTAGAGCGAACATTGAGCTCGTGCTTTTACCCGGGCACGTGTTGTTTGAGCCATCGCGCGTGCGCTTGGACATGGCGAGCGAAAAGTACTTTTTTGGTACGCTGATGCCGTACGTGCACGCGGCGGAGAAGAGCGGTGGGAAGCCTGGGAAGCCCATTCCCGCGCCCGCGGAGGCGCGCATCGTCGACATCGACAAGGATATTATCGATGACGACAACTTGTCGTCGTCGTCATCGTCGTCGTACGCATGGTGTACGCTCGACGAACTTAAATTGACACCGCGTTCAGACATTCGCGCGAATTGGTCGGCGGGCATTCGCGAAGAGTGGGACATGTCCGAAGCCGGCGCGCTCGAGGCGTGGGATAATTTCAAGCGCGCGACGTTGGAAAAGTTTGAAGACCAGCACGGACGCGCCGATCTCTCGCCGACGTCTCGACTGTCACCGTATTTGCGTTTCGGTCAAATCAGCCCGCGCACGATGTACTATGATTTATCAACCTCTGTCGGCGGCGCCGTCGAGGGTAGGCGGCTCAGTCGTTTGTTTTGGCATCGCTTGTACAGGCGTGAATTTGCTTATTGGCAGTTGCATCATTGGCCTGAGCTCGCGACGACGTCGGTGCGCTCGCATTACGAACGCCGACTCGATTGGAGCGGCGGCGGCGATGAAGCCGATGACAAAGACGAAGACATCGACGCCGCTGAAGCGCTTCGACGTTGGCAAACCGGAACGACGGGTTTTCCAACTGTTGATGCGGGCATGCGTCGTCTCTGGGCCACGGGATGGATGCATCAAACCGAACGCATGATCGCGGCGACGTTTCTCGTCGACTATTGCGGCGTACATTGGACGCATGGCGCGCGTTGGTTTCACGACACGCTCGTCGACGCCGATTTGGGCATCAACGCCATGATGTGGCAGAACGCTGGGAAGAGTGGACTCGATCAATGGGACGTTTTCGCGGGTGCGCTCGTACCCGATGGGTCGTCTCGCGCGCACGACCCGGCGGGAGAAACCATCGCGCGGTGGATTCCAGAGCTCGCGGCGCTGCCGCCGGGACATCTCAGGCATCGCCCATGGGAAGCGTCAGCGAAAGTCCTCAATGCTGCGGGCGTAGAGTTAGGCGTGACGTATCCGCAGCGCATGATACAAGATCCTGAACGCGCGAGGCTTCGCATGGTACGAGGTGTGCGCGAAGTGCGCGAGGCTGAGGTGCGTAAAGCCGCCAAAGCCGCCGCCGCGAACGCCGACGACGACAACGAAGACGCCAACGCGCGAGCGCGCGTGGACGTGCTCGTGGACATGCGCACAGGAAATGACTTTGTCCTTATGCCTCCTGGCGCAACAAAAGAACATACCGGCGCGTTGCTCCCGGTGTCAACGAGGAAAGAATTCAAGAAGGATTTGAAAGCCGCGAGCGGCATTCGCGCGGCGATGATGTCAGCGCAAGCGTGGGCCGAAAAAGCGCTCAACATCGGCGTCACGGGAGCCGGTAAGAATGGCGATGCATCGGCTGATGAGACGGGGTTCGCGCGCGCGGGTGAAATCGGGAAGAAACGCGCAGTTCGAGCCGCCAAGGTAGGGGAGACGCATTCGCACAGCCACGGAGGGCATTCGCACAGTCACGGCGCGGGCGGCGGCGATCACGACCACAGCCATAGCCACGGAAAGAAGCAAACCACGAGTAAACGAAGTGGTAAACCAGCTGGAAAAAGTGCAGTCGAGCATCGCAGCAGCAGCTGGGCGCGCACGAGCTCGAAGCGCGCGGCGCGAGGCGTGAGCGCCGCTGAAGCTGAGCGCAAAGCCGTGAAATCTGGTCGACGCGAAGCGAAAAGTTTGGCGCTTCGCACGAGTGGCATGCGGCTAGAAGATTTTATTAGCAGTGACGACGACGACGACATTGAAGATGGCGACACATATTTATACTAGACACAAAGTACCTTAGGCAACGCTCGCTGTACAACTGTAGGACTTGATACTGTAGACAAAATTTGTATTTTACAAACAAAAAACAATTGATATGCGGACTTATACAGTGCGTTGTGAATCGTTTTGAGAGGTTAAACATGACGTACGTAAAGCAGGAAGAGACAAATTATCGAGGGAGTCCACGAGAGATGGCAGCCGCGAAAGACATGACGGGGGTCTGCGCCTCGGGCGACGCGCGCGATTTCATCGGCGCCGCCGGAAAGTCATTCTCTTCGTCAGCCCAACTCGCCGTCTTAAGCGTCGCCTTCGGGGTGACGACATCGGAATCCACCACTGCGTTCGGCACTGTCACTGGAGAAATCGTCGCCAACGGCGAGCGCGGCGCAAAGTGTTCTTGGCGAATAGAACCAAACAAGATTTGCGCCATGGTTGGCTGCGGCGCAGAGACGCCGACGGGTGGAACGTTTTCCTTTCCCATAGCCGCCGCACGTGCGCGACGAATCTTTGCACGCTGCTTTTGAATTTCACGCTCCTCGGCAAAAATCACATCCACTTCTTCCGTGGTGCACTGCGCGCGAATGTGCGCCCAGAACACGCCACCAGTCGTGCGTTTACGCTCGCCAGTCGCCGTCATTTCGCCACCTTGGTTCTGGACGCGAAGCGCCTCATCCACGAATTCGCGGCATCGCGCCTCACCGATGGCGTCAACCGCGCGCGCGAGCAATTGCAATTTAGGCTCATCCAAAATCGACGCCAAATCTCGCACGACGCGCGATACGTCACCCATACGTCCACCGCCAGCGCTTTTGCGTCGGTTGCTCTTCACCGCCGGCGACGCCACGCGTTCGCGCTTCTCCCCAGCTCGAAAAAAATCACCGAGCGATGCGTTCAATCGAGAAAACACCGATGACGACACATCTTTTCGTCCACTCGCCGTCAACGCCGCCTCTTCCATCGTCGTCAATACGCGAGGCGCGCGAGCTCCAGAAGGTGCCGTAGAGACCCGTTCGGGGGTGTACTCGCGCGCAGCCTCCGCGTCAACCATCTCCGCATCGGCGTCGTCAAACACCAATCGCGATCGCGGGTCCTCCATTTCTTGTGCGTCGTTGTACACATCCATCGTCGTCATCATTCGCGAGGCGAGGCGAGGCGAGGCGCGCTGTGACGTGCGTGCGGAACGCTCGGCAGCTCGGTGAAAATTTGAAATTTGAAAAAGCATTTTGGCGCCAACCGACGCTCTCGCGCGACTCGCGCGCCGCGCGCAGCCAGACGCGCGACACGCGACCGCGCGACCGAGCGTGGATTAATTTTCCTTCGGCGTCGGTGCGTCGTCGGCATCAGCGCGGCGCGTGGACGCGCTCGGACGCGTGGGGATTTGTGCGTGACGGTTCAAATGGTTCGCACGTGGGCGCAAACCATTCGCGTGCACAGGGATACGGCGTCGGCGTATGATGACCTGCATGCGCGCGTGTGGCCAGAGGTACTCAACGCGTTGCGGGACGTTGGCGTGATTGATATGCGCATTTTCCGCAGCGGTGAGCGGTTGTTCATGTTCATGACGACGGTGGATGGGTTCAATCCCGACGTGGACTTTGCCAGGCACTTGAAGATGAGCCCAAAGTGCGAAGAGTGGAGTGCGTTGACGCGTACGTTTCAACAACCGAGCGAAGACGCAAAAGATGGTGAGTGGTGGACGTACATGGATGAAGTGTTTGATTTGCAAGCGCAACTCGCGGCGATTGATGAGAGCGGCGAGTAACGGCGGAGAGAAAGAGACATTGACGACAAAACTGTAATTTGATGAATGATTCGTGTAACAACAATAATTAAACCACTCCGGTGTACACACTTTTACTACTTCTTGCCGACAATCTGAATGCCGACGGTGCGCTGACGAGGGCCATCGAGCTCGACGAACATCACCGACTGCCACGTTCCCAAAGCGACTTTGCCTTGAGAAATAGGAACGCTCTCCGAATTTCCAATCAACATCGAAAGCAAATGCGAGTGGCAGTTTTCAGGCTCTTGCGCCCGCCACGCTTCGTCGCCACCGGGCCAATCTTTCGGCCCGTACCGTCGATCGAGGTCGTTGTGCAAATACATGGCGTCGGGAGGCGCGAGCTTTCTAAAGTACATCCTCGCGTCGTCAATCAAACGCTCCTCATACTCATTAATCGTCACCGCCGTCGTTGTGTGACGAGATATAACATTCACCGTACCTTCACGCACGCCCGTCTCCGCGATTGCGCGCTCGATGTGCGGCGACAAATCAATAAAGTGTGTCCCGCGCAACGTCATGCCCAAATCAATCGTTCTGTAGTCAAACACCATGGCGCCCTCCGCGTCGGCCGCCGCCGCGCACCGCACCGCGCGCGCGCGCGACGGCGCGTGTTTTTTCGCGTTCTTCTTCGCGCGCTCCACGCGCGCGGGCGTCGCGAAAGACGTCGATGCGTACATCGCGAGGCGCACTCTGCAGAGGGAGCCTGGTGTGGATAGAATCACCACTTTCACGCGCGCGCCGTCGCCATCGACGGAGGCGCGAACCGCAATCGCGCGCGCGAACGACGCATAGGGTAATCCGTCGTCGATTGCGCGCGCGTTCGGGGACGTGAGCGCGCGGAGTCGTGCGTGCAAGGGGTGTGAACGCGAGGCGATTCCATGGCGTCGGGCGCGCTCGCGCGACAGTTAGTCGGCATTGACGCGCGACGCGCGACGCGTGCGACGCGCGCGAGTCGTGCGTCGACGGTACGCATGGGAGTGGTGACGCGCGCGAGTGTGCGCGGGAATGAGGGCGCGCGCGAGCGGCAGGGGATGACTAGGGGTCGTCGAGGCGAAGACGCCGACGCGAGCTCCGGGACGTCGCGCCGGTCGATGATAAAGTCGGCGGCGAGCGAGGCGCAAAGGCGCGGAGTCGTCGTGCGGTCGATCGGTGCAAGCACGTACGATGGTTCAGAGCTCACAAAGGTGGAGTTGAGGCAAAAACTATCGGTGTTTTGTGTCATGCTTGCGGTATTTTTACACTTGCTCGGATTTACGGTGACGGGCCCGATTACTCCGGGATTGGTGTCGCATTTCTCCCTCGCTGCGGAGAACGTCGGGTATTTGACCAGCGCGTATCCGCTAGGGATGTTTGGTGCGCTGTTTCTCTGGCCTCGATTAAGCGACAAGGTTGGGAGAAAACCGATATTGGTGTTGAGTCTCATGGGCGTCGGTCTCGGGTTGATTTTACAAGGATTGTGCGTCAAATCTGGATGGTCGTTGCAAACGTTTTTACTCTTACGCGTGCTGAGCGGCGCGTTCGCAGGCGCGAGTCCAGTGGTAAAAGCATATTTAGCCGACGCCGCGACGCCAGAATTTTTACCGCAGCTCATGGCGTGGCGTGAGGCGTCGTGTACGTTGGCGTTTATCGTCGGGCCGACGTTGGGTGGGTTGTTATTCGCGGGATACAATTTGTCAGCCGCGATTAGCGTCACTGGATGGGCGTCTATCGCCGCAGCCGCGCTTGTGGCGGTATTCATGACGTCTCCGGCGATGATGCGCCAGAGTATGGCTGAAACTTTAGAAGCGGCAAAGGCTGAAGCTAGCCCCAACGCTGGTGCGAGCGCGGCGAAACCATCAAAGCCCGCGCCGGGCGTGTACGACCCAGACGCTCTGAGCTGTCCACTCGGGCGCGAGTACTTGCCTGCGGTGGCGACGATTTGTTTCACGAGTTTTCTGTACAACGCTGGGCAATCGACGTTTGATTCCTTCTTCCCACTCTTGTTGTCAAAGAAGCTCGAAATGTCGCCGACGCAAATTGGTGCGTTGCTCACGACTTTATCCGTTATTTCTTTTACGGTGAGCGCTACGCTCTTTGCACCGGTGCAAAAATTATTAGGTTTGACAAAAACCACCGTGATTGGTTTATTATTCGTTGCCATAGGCTTGGTGGCTATCGGTCAAGCGAACGTCGCGGCGTTTGTGCCGCCAGCGGCCATCGTGTACGTCGCCGGTTTGCCGCTCTTCACGCCAGCCATTCCGATTTTACTCATGCAATGCGTACCGCCGACGAAACGCGGTGCCGTCATGGGTATCGATTCCGCCATCAATTCCATGGCGCGTATCTTATCGCCGCTGGTATTCGGGCGCATTTTCGCCACCGATCCCGCGTTGTGTTTCGGCATGGCTGGAGCCATCGTCTTTGTCGCATCCGTTGTTGTCATGGCTCGACGTTTCATCGTCCGCAAAAGCGTGCCCATTATTTAACATCTGGGTGCGTACGTTTAGTTTCTCTTCAGTACTGTAGCATTTTCCATCTTTCGTGTTGTTTTCATAATTCAAAACGCATTTCAACTTTCAACAAACAAAACGACGCTCGGCGCCGACGCCGACGCCACACCATGGTGCTGCACGAATTTCGCACCTTCACCACCCCTAGCTTTGCCCCGCGCACGATCGTGCTCGCCCTCGAGCACGACACCGAAAACGTGCCGCTGCGCACCGGTTGCCGCCTCTGGTCGTCGTCCTACGCGCTCGTCGAACATCTCGCATCGTCTGACGACGCGCCGGCGTGCGTTCGAGGCAAACACGTCCTCGAGCTCGGTGCGGGCATCGGCGCGGGCGGGCTCGCCGCCGCGGCGCTCGGCGCGGCAAGCGTGTGCGTGACCGATCGTGACGATGCAGTTCTGGCGCTGGCGCACGCGAACGCGCTGAGGAATGGGTGGTATGGCGCGCGCGCTGCGGAGTGCGAAGTCAGCGTGCGCGCCGTCGACTGGGCGGATGACGACACGTACGTCGAAATCGATGGAGGTTACGACGTGATAATTGCGGCGGATATGTTGTATTTAGAAGAACACGCCGAGGCGCTGGCGCGGTGCATTGATTTGCATTTAGCACGAGATGGAATTTTCATCGCCGCGTTTGGCGTGCGGCGGCTGGAACTCGCGCAGGCGTTTGAGCGAGCGTTGGACGCGCGCCAATTTGATGTTCAAACGCGAGCTTTGGATTACGTGAATGAAGACATGGTGTCTACGGCCAAGGAGTATGCACATGACGATGAAATTACGAGCTCAAAGTTTGGGTATCGATTGATTGAGTGTTGCAGACGAAAAGTGCCGGTTGAGGATGCCGACGCTCTAGCTGATTTCGCTGCAGAGTTTGCCGAAGCCTCGTTGGAGGATGTGCCTCGCATGCGAGCGTTGAACACCACTAGTGATGACGACGACGATGATGATGATGATGGTGACGGTGCTGGTTGGTTTGATGTAGACCGCGCATGTGCATATACCTTGAACGTGAGTGTGCAAGAAATCGAAAGCGGAGCACCGAATGACGAAACTGCTTCGAGCGCCGCCGAAAGTCTGCGCCAGCACGGTTTCGTCATTTTACAGCCACTCGTCGTTGGTAACTTGTCCATAATTTCTCGCGAAGACGTCGTTGCGTTGAATGATGCAGGAGAGACGTACTTGAACGAATTACTCGACGGCGTCAAGGCAAAAGGCATTGACCCATCGCGCGACATTTTTCGATTTTCAGAAATTTGCTCTCGAGCCCGGGCGGGTTTGCGATACGACTACACGCGACCTGAGCATGAGGATGTCAAGGCACGCGTGACATCGAACGGTTCGCGTGCGATTATCCAATGGCAGGCGCTAGAAAAATTGGTCGCGCCATGGGTGGAGCCGATTCTAGCGCGTGCGTACGTTGATGAAACGTTTACAGTGAAATCCGTCGGATGCGTCACGTCCGAGCCTGGTGCCCCCGAGCAACACTTTCACGCTGATGGAAGAATATTTGGCATCGTGAACGTATTCGTGCCGCTAGTGGCGACATCAGCCGATGCGGCTCAGGGTACGGCATTTATTCATGGTTCGCATCGTTGGGATCACGACGCGGCGTACGTGACGTCAAAGGAAGCGCGAAAACAAGCGGCTGCCCCGCGATGTCTGCCGGAGATGCCCACGCCTGGATCATTGTTGCTATACGATTATCGTGTCATGCACAAAGGAGGGGCTAATCATTCGCGTAAGCGTCGCCCACTGGCGTACGTCATGTATGGCGCAAAGGACGCCGCCGACAGCTGGAATTTCCCACACAACGACTCGGTGTGGGATGAAAACTCGACGGGTGTGCTGTAGTAGACAATAAATAGGTTGCTTTTTAGAGAAAAGTTATAGAACTTTGTTATAGCAGATGTAGCAGTAGTAGTACGGTAGTAGATCTAAGGGCTAAACGGATCTTGGACTCGAGCTCACCGAGGCGTACGTCAGAGTAAGTTGTGCGTTATTCCACTTCCTCCAAGTAATCAGCAACTTCGGCGGCGGTCAAAATTCTAAATATTCTGTCGGAGCCAATCACACCTATCTCAATGTTCTCCGCCGAAATTTGTCCATCGAACCCTTCCTTGAGGGTAAGAATCGCGGTATGAATCGCGTCTTCAAGTTCCATGTCGTCGCTGTAGCGCTTTTCCAAAAACGTCTTCGCGTTCACCATATTCTTCCCAATCGCGCTCGCCTTCCACGCAAAGTACGACCCACTTGGGTCGACTTGGAACAAGCTCGGACCTGCATCATCAAAGCCAGCCATCAAGAGCGACACCCCGAACGGTCGAACACCCCCTTGTTGCGTGAACTCTTGCATCGTCGTCGCCGTTTCCCGAACCAGTTGCGACGCCGGGATGGTCTCGTGATACGTCCTGTAATACGTTTGCGTCTCCTTTCTCGCCATGCGCGTGAGCACTCTAAAATCCGGTCCCATCCCAGAGTACGTCACCCCGATAGAATCCGTCAACGTTGCAATCTTCTTCACCGTAGACGCGTCCACGAGCGCGCTCGGAAGCTTCTTCTCCGTCGCCAACACCACGCCATCTTTCGCCTTAATCCCCAACGACGTCGCCCCCGAGTTAATCGCCGCCAACGCGTGTTTAATCTGCACCAACTCCCCCGACGGCGAGAACGTCGTCAGCGAAAACGAATACCGTCCGTCCGACATGGCGAGGCGACCAACGCGCGCGCGATTGTGATCTCAGTGTTTGCGTGTGCGTCGACCGTCACGCGTCGTCGTCGTCGTCGTCGCGATTCGTCGTCGCGATTCGCCGTCGGTGTCCTCGATCGCGGACCCGTTCAATGCACGTTCGCGGTCGGCGGCGGCGTCTCGCGCGTTGTCGCGCGGTGTCGCGAGGCGCGCAGTGTGGCGATCTCGCGCTCGGGTCGTTGACTCCACTCGACGCCTCAGACGACGCCTCAGACGCCTCAGACGACGACGATGGGGTGTGGCGTTCGTCCGGGGACGCGGGCGATGGGTGCGTGATGAGGGTACGCGGCGACGCGGTCGTCGTCGTCTGAGGCGTCGTCGTCGTCGTCGTCGCGGTGGTTGGCGCGGCGGTCGACGTCGAGGTTTTGTGTGTGTGTGTGCGCTGTTGTTCAAGGTGCGTGTGTCGTATCGCGTGTGCGTCGTTGACGTCGCGCGTCGAGGGCGAGGGTGATGAGTATGCGTAAATAGCTAATCTTCTCACCGAGGAACCGATGCGTCGGGCGTACTCGTACGTTGGCGCGGAGGTGCTGGGGAAAACTCTGCACAGTGTCATTCTTACTCTGACTCGTTTGGTTTTCGCGTGGCGGCGACGGCGACGCGGCTTTGTTTTTGTATTCGCTTTTTGTGTGATGATGATGATGATGATTCGTTCGCGGAGAGGGATGAGATGGATGGGATAAGGCGACTTGATACCTCGCCAGTACGTTCGTCTCATCTGTACGCAGTACACTTCGCAACATTAACAAACCGGTCGGACATAATCGGAGTTCCCGTCTAACCTTTGACGAGGTTCTGTGAGCAATCCCCGGGATATTTCGATTTTTAGTTTTAGTTTTGGCTTGTGCGCGCTGATTCATTGCGCCACACCACGCGCGAGTGGGACGGGCTCTTTGGGATAGGGTGACTTGATACCTCACCTGTACTTCGAGCTATCATTTTATATTAACTCGCAACATTAACATCCGGTCGGACATAATCGGAGTTCCCGTCTAACCTTTGACGAGGTTCTGTGAGCAATCCCCGGGATATTTTGATTTTTATTTCAATTTTTGTTTTTCAAAATCGTCGCTCATTCTCAAATGAGAAGATGTGTACTGACGACGATGTTTTCACGCGAAGGTTTGAAGGAAGTAGAAAGTGTTGTAAAATCAGATGTATCAGTTGTAAAATCAGAAGTGCGAGAGACGTGTAAAAGTGACTATGACTAATATAACTACGACTAGTGCTACTACCCTAGTGGTGTCTACTCGGTAAATTTTACCGTCGTGACGTAGCGAGTGAACATGTCGCGCAAATATCGCGTCGTCACGTCGTTTTCAATCATCCAGTAGATGAGCTCGTTGAGCGCGTTCGCGACGGTTTCACTCGCCTTTAAATCACCCGTGACTTTGTCTCGTACTGTTCGTGCCGAGCTTAAGATATTTTTTGGATCAATATCGTAGCAAAACTCCCCGTCGATTAAACCGCCCGCGATGAAATCCGTAAAGACATTGATTCGCACCATCGCGGCTCGCGCCTCAGCAACAAGCAACTGCCTATGAAATGAATGCGCGTTACCATCGATATCAAGCAAGAACCGATAATTGTCGAACTCTGCTTTTTGCATTTGTGGTTTCATAAACTTGCTCACCGAGGCGCTATTGAAACCTTGAATCACCGCCGTAAATCCGACATCGAAACCAGGCTCGTCGGCGAGAACAGCGATGCTGCGCGCGCGCATGTTCGTTTGCGCATCACCCTTACCAGTGGTCGAGCCACGAAATGTGATATTTCCTTCGCGTTCATTCCATGATTTCGAGGTTTCCGGTCTTCTCTTCTTCGTGTGTCCAACCCAATCGGGGAACGGAATGAGCAAGTCTTTGAAACATCCGCGAACCGTCGACATGCTCCACAGTGGGACGTTGTCCTCCTCTTTCACGACGCCTGGCATTATATTCCCATGAAGACGCGCGAGCTCTTGCAAGTCTGGACATTTGCCTAAGAGTTGTGGCTCATCAAAGTTGTTTATGATAAAATACGCCTCATTAAATGAACTCGGCAAGTCTCGCGCGATTTCATTCACGTGCTCTCGTACGTATCCGTGCAAATCATTCGTCGACCAAAAACTCGTCGTCCCAGCTATGGGCGTCCAAGAGAACGTCGTCGCAGACGTACGTTTAAGCATGTACAAGGACAGCTTAGGCCCACCGCGGCGCACGACGCTAATCATATTCGCCTTGCTCACCGTAGCTCCTTTGTACGCGTCGATGTCTTTCATCGCGTCGGCGAAAAACGCGCGGTAAAACGCATCCTTATCCCGTGCAAACGTGTCTCGCGTCGCGCGCACGCTCGACCTATCGTCGAACGACGTCACAGCCTCCTTCGATGGCGTCTCAACATCATCAGCACCACCACCATCTGTCGTCGTCGGTGGCGTCGGCGGCGCGGCCGCGAGCCCGGGCGTGCGCGCGAACACTACCGGCGCGCGCTCAATCACACGCGCAGCGTCGAGACCGCCGCCATCGAGCGCGCGCGCATGCACAGCATCGTGAGACGCACCACCATCGCTCTCACGCACGCGCGCGACGGACGACGACGGCGATACCGCTGGTCGATTCATCACCATCGCGATAACCATCAACGCGCCAACGACCGCGAACGCGTGCCGCGCCTTGACGCGCGCCACCCACGCGCGTCTCGCGCCGACGCCAGCGCGCGTGATGCCGACGACATCGCGAGGCGCATCGGACGATCGCGCCGTCGCCGCGTCCGCCATCGCGACGTCGCGGCGCGCGCGCGAGGCGACGTGTGACGTGGATTACACATCTTATTATGACGTACCGGTAGTGCGTTTGGATATGTCATTACAGGCACTTGAAAAGCAACATGACGGAAAAAGTTAAAATAAATTGCAAGTTATTTATTTGAGCGTGTCCAGCAGTGCGCGGTGCGCACTCTCCTCGCACGGCATATTGCTTTGGGAACAACTCACACGGTGGCGCCATACGAGTTGGAAGTCATTTTCACGGGTGACGTCGCGGGCGAGTTGGAACCGCGACTTTTAATCACTACGCCAAAGATGACAACCGCGATGAAGACAAGTAACGCTTGCAGCAAACTGTGAATCGGTCTTTCGATGGAGTTCACAATGGTGGTGGCGTGACTCGCGGCGCCCCTCAACGTCGCGACGCCTAACTGCGCCGTGGCGGAAGAGGGAGCGGGAGCAAGACAAGTCGCTCGGAGCTCAAATGTAACATCACGCCCGGTATTAAGTGCGACGTCTTTTATCAAAGAAACCTTGACTTCGTACACACCAAAAACTTTCGAGGAATCTTTCGACGAAACCACGATGGAGCCACGCCCACCAGTGTTGAAGCAATTCATGCGGAAAAATTTCGTTTTGTCCTCCTCGCTCACCTTCGTGCCGATTAGCTCGTCATGAACATGTGCAACTGTGCCATCGCAATTCAACGCCTCGCGACGGAAAAGGTCAAACGTGGCGTCCTCGCATCGAATTTCTTCATAAAAATTAACGCCGGAGCTCGCGCCGGGGAAGGCGAGCGTCGACGCTGGAATCGGCGCAACGGTGTCCACGCGAAGCGTCAGACGCTGGTCTGAAACAAATTCATGCACTCTAGGTTCAGCTAGCGCGTTGCCGCCAACGCAAAAGTTTTTAATCCGAACTTCGTATGCGTCATCCTTGAATCCGCTGAGAAGCTTTTCGAATTTGTTATTAACGTCCCATTCAAATTTGCATCCGTCGAGCCGAGAATTGTCACAGAGCAAGTTGTGTTTCCTGTCGGTTTCGGTAGAAGTTGTACTTTTCGCTGATATCCACTCGCCGCCGCTCAACGGTCGATACTGCAATCGCACGTACTTTAAACCTTCGTGAATGGAAGGGTTCGTGTGGAGCATCGTCGCATTCCATGGCGAAGGCGGCCAGAGCACATTATCGTTTGGGTTGATTGCGTTCACGACGACCAAAGGAGAACCTTCTGGCGACACCGTCGGATTTTCAGCGTTCTTCACGAGCGTGGATTCGTCAAACGCTACACTCGGACATGGCTTGGACCAGGTAATATCGCCCAGGCTCACCACGTCCTCGAGGACTGGGCGATATAATTCATCTCTCATCTCGTACTCGCACAAGCTTACCAGTCGAACCCCGATGTACTCTGCGGTGTACGACTGCGACGCGCGCGAGACGGCGAGCATGAACTCTGTGTTTTGAACAGCAGCTTGAGATTGGAGCGTTTCACCGGCGATTGCGTGGAACGGTAACGGCTCACCAAACGGCAAAATTTCGCGGCCGTTTACTTTGAAAGTCATACCAGACATGGACGATCCCGCCGTGCGTGCGAGCTGTGTCGCGTTTGCAATCTTGTGCGCGACGTACCAACCACGATCGGCGTCAGTTATGTTGTTGGCTTCGGCAGAAACCTTCGCGGAGAGAGCGACACTGATCATGTTTTGCACTTCATCCGACTGCGACGCCATGGTCAATTCGGCAGTCTCTTTGACCTTTTGAAACACAGCCTCCGCGGCAGTATTATCGTCAATCTCCCCGGCGGCAATTTCAGCTTCAGCAGCGGCATTTTCAGCGGCTTTGAAAGCTTGCGATATAACCGTCTGAATGGACTCGGTGACGCTATCGTAAAGCACGATTCCCATATTCACGCGCTCGCGGTACGGCGACTCATTGGTAATCTTCAGTTTGTACATCGCGTATTCATCTGGATTCAAGCTCGTTCTTCGTACGGCATCAACCGATAGAGACACTCCACCCTCGCGAAACATCGTCGAACGTTCACCAGGACACTGGCTTCGACCGCCCTTGACGAAAAACACGGGCGTGCCGAAACGCGTATCGGTCTTGACTTGCACAACAAATTTGTCTCCGTGATCGGGATCGCCCAAACTGTACAACGTGCGCACGTTTTCATACTTGCTCCACCCAAAGACACGCTCCGCCGTCAGAGACTTTGAGCCCGAGAAGCCGACGCCGAATCTGGTACTAAAATATGTATGAAATAAATTGGTAAAGTAATCGGTGTTCTTGGTCCTTATGGCTTCGATAGTCCACGAAAAGTCTTGCCCGTCGACGTTTTCTTTCGAGGTGAACGTGTATTCCGTAGAGGCACCACCGCCACTAAACGTGAGGAAGATATCTGATGTGGACGTTACCGAAACCACACCGCTATCAGAAACCTCGCTTAAGATTCTACCCTGTCCTCCATTGAATGACGCATCGACGCGCGTACCGTTCGTGTCTTTGTCAAACGTTTTGGTGTCGTCGTTGACGTACAAATCGTACGAATCCTCGGCAATACTGTTCATTCCCATCCCCGAAAACGCCCCATCATCGTCGTTCTGGAGCTTGTCTAAAAAGTCCGGCATCGACCACTCGCCATTTTCGTCTTCGGAACCGAAGTAACTCTCCCGATCAAGGTTCTGGTACGCAACTCTCATAGCCCTGCCAAACGTTGCCATCGTCCACGATTGCACTCGATTACTCCCACTTGACGATTTCTCCCACGTGTCAACTAAGTCGGTAAGTTCATTACCCCTCTCATCCAAGGTCCATAATCCCTCCTCTCTCGGAGTTTCGTAAGCGACGAGCATGTCATCTTGCCCTATTTCAGCGTTTTTTGCAACGAGAGACTCAACATCAAAAAGACCACTTGCCATGCCATCTTCCTCTGCGTTCGTCGCGTTCGTCGGCGAAGACCACTGCAAGGTTCTAGTCCAGACATTGATTTTCTCGCGCAGAGTTTCTGACCACTGAGTGTTCTCAACACTGAGAACCTGCGAAAGTAAATATCGAAGGTTCGGAAGA
>Ga0181595_10003357_pt1 | contig 15385 bp, 10 predicted proteins | sample 041ome_7_FD_145604 | JGI IMG/M metagenome (GOLD analysis project Ga0181595, IMG submission 145604) | Coastal salt marsh microbial communities from the Groves Creek Marsh, Skidaway Island, Georgia - 041401AS metaG (spades assembly) | ecosystem: Environmental > Aquatic > Marine > Intertidal zone...
TGATCTGGCGCTCGATCACCGTGCGCGCATCGGGGTGGAGTTCGAGATATTGCCGCAGCTTGGGGGCAGAGACGCACCAGAAGCGGCTGTTGGTAGCGAGCGTGACCGTGCCGGTCGCAGGTTCGCCGCTCAATGCGGTCGCATCGCCGATCAGGTCGCCGCTGGTGACGCTGCCGACATGTGCGCCGTGCAGAGTGATCTCTGCCTGGCCGTCGTGGAGATAGAACAGATGGCTGATCGCCTCGCCCTCGTTGATCAGCACCTCGCCAGCCCGGCCAGTGATCCAGTTGCCCTGGTCCATCAGATGGCGGGCGCCAGCGCGGGTCATGTCGCCCATGAAGCTTGCCCGAAGCGCCTCTTCTTCGGCAGAAAAGCGCGAACCGCGCTCCGCCATCAGATAGCGCAGCAGCATCGACGCGCCGATGACCAGAAGCACGAGGAACCATAGCGCCAGGCCCAGATCATTGGCAAACCCCAGCGCATAGCCGAGCCCGGCCAGGGCAGAAAGCACGATGCCGACTCGCATCCAGGGCATGGGGGGAGCGATCAGCGCGATCGCCAGGATCATGAATGACAGATGCCCGAGCCATGCGCCATTTGCGAATCCCAAGCCGAGCGTCATTCACGTCCTCCCTGATCTGCGTGCCACCATGGCAAAGATGCTGCGCTGCGACAAGCAGCGCGGGGGGAGGGCGAGGCTTGCCGATGGCCACAGATTTTTGCGGCGGCGCCTGAAGGATTGCCTTGAAACTGCTGGACGAACCGGCGATAAGAGACGGCAAGACAAGACTAAGGGGTCGCATCGTTAGTCTATCGGGGGCCGGTTCCGCATGGAGCCGGGGGTAAAAGCGACGATGCACAATACATGGCTCTTGGCCGTTCAACGCTTGGGTGGAATCCGTGCCGCGATTGCGGGCGCGACCTGTCTTGCCCTGGCGATCGGCGCTTTTTTCATCGCGAATTTCGCGGCGGCTGAGCGGCTCGAGGCGCAGGCGGCGAGCGCTGCTGCGCGCGGCACGCATATGGGCGTGGGCAGCTGTGCGGGATCGACCTGTCATGGCCGCAACGAGGCCGATGGTGAGGTTGTTCGGCAGGACGAGCTGTGGCGCTGGCAGGAAGAATCGACCCCGGGCGGTGCGCACAGCCGCGCTTTCCGCGTTCTGGGCGAACCGCGCAGCCTGGCCATCGGCAAGAAGCTGGGCATCGGTGATCCGCGTTCGGCCGCGATGTGCCTGGGATGCCATTCGACTCCGGCAGCAGCGAAGGGGCCGCGCTTCCAGACCAGTGACGGCGTGAGCTGCGAGGCCTGTCATGGTGCTGCCTCGGGCTGGCTGTCGAGCCATTATGCCACCGGCACCAGCCATGCCCGCAACGTCTCGCAGGGCATGATCCCGCTCGAGAATGCCCAAGCGCGCGCGGGCGTGTGCCTCGATTGCCATCTGGGCAATGATGCGCCGGGGCAGTTCGTCAACCACCGCATCATGGCAGCGGGTCATCCGCGCATCTCGTTCGAGCTCGACCTGTTCTCGACGCTGACCCAGCATCATGACGAGGACGCCGACTACCGCCAGCGCAAGGGTAAGACGAACTCGATGCGCATGTGGGCCGTGGGCCAGGCGATCGCGCTGGAACGCTCGCTGAGCCTGTTCGGCAAGCCGGGACTGGGCACCGAAGGCGTCTTCCCCGAATTCTATTTCTTCGATTGCCATAGCTGCCATCGCCGCATCTATGACGAAGAGGATGCGCGCCCGACGGCCTTGGCCAATCCCGGTCGCCCGATCCCGACCGGCATGCCGCCTTACAATGACGAGAACATGATCATGCTCTCGGCAGCGGTGCGGATCGCGGCGCCTGGCCTGGCGCAGCAATATGAGTCGCAGGCGCGCGCCTTCCACGCCGCCATGGCGCAGGGTCGCGGTCCAGCGGTCGAGGCAGCCAACCGGCTTCGCCAGACAGCGATGGCGCTGGCCGACCAGTTCAGCCGCAGCGACTTCACCCGCGCGCAGACCTTCTCGATCATGGAAGCGATTGCCAGCGAGGCGATCAGCCCGCGCTATACCGATTATGAAGGCAGCGTGCAGGCGGTGATGGCGGTGGATACGCTGCTCAGCGGTCTTGTGAACCAGGGCCAGGTTTCCGGGGGCGCCGCAACGTCGCTCCGGGCGCAGATCAACCAGGCCTATGCCGCCGTGGCAGAGCCCAATGGCTACAAGCCGCTTGAATTCCGCCGGGCGCTGGGGGGCGCAGTGCGGACCATCCGGTCGCTGCAATAGGACCGGCTGGCCAGGGAGATGACCAAGGTGGGACGTTTTGGTGAGTTCAGTTTCGTGATGTCGGGCCGGGTCGCATCCGGGCGGAGTTTCTGCGCATGATGCGGATTGGCAAGATGACGGCATCGCTTGCGGCGATGGCGCTGGTGCTCAGCTCCTGCGGGGGCGGCAACAGCAGCGGCACCACGCCTGCACCCAGCCCGACGCCGACGCCCAATCCCACGCCGCCGCCAGCGGGCGGCAATTTTACCGCGCCGGCGCAGGAAGCGCTGACCGTGGGCGAGGTGCAGCAGATCATCGCGCAGGCGGTGGGCGAGGCGCAGCGGCGCAATCTGCCCTCGGTCATCTCCGTGGTCGACCGCGTCGGCAACGTGCTGGCGGTGTTCCGGATGAACGGCGCCCGCGCCACCGCACGAACCAGCGCGATGACCGAGGCGGGACTCAACAATCCGTTCGTCGATGCGCAGGGGCTTGATGTGCCCGCCGAGATGGCCTCGATCGCCAAGGCGGTCACCGGCGCCTATCTGTCGAGCGGCGGCAATGCCTTTTCGACCCGCACCGCAAGCCAGATCGTCCAGCAGCATTTCCCGCCTGCACCCTCGACCCGCGGCCTGGAAAGCGGACCGCTGTTCGGCGTGCAGTTCAGCCAGCTGCCCTGTTCGGACCTGTCCTCCCGTTTCCAGTCGGCAGGCGGGGCCAGCGCGTTCATCGGACCCAAGCGCTCGCCGCTGGGCCTGGCTGCCGATGCAGGCGGCTTGCCGCTGTACAAGAATGGCGTGGTCGTCGGCGCGATCGGCGTGATGGGCGATGGCGACTATGGCTTCGACCCCAATATCCTCGATCGCGATATCGATTCCGAAGAGGCGATCGCCTTTGCCGGCACCCAGGGCTTTGCTGCGCCCGAAGCGATCCGCGCTGACCGCATCACTGTGGACGGCACGACGCTGCGTTTCAGCGATATCGTTGCCGGCGATATCGGTCCGCTCTCGACCAATTTCGCGGCGATCAACGGTAGCGCCGGCAGCCTGATCGCGGTCCGCGGCTATGCCAATGCGACGATCATCGCCGGCACGCCCTATGGCACCGAGGCCTCGGGCATCCGCGCGGCGCGGGCGGCCGAATTCGCCAATAGCGACGCGTTCATCCTGACCGACGGATCGGGCAACAACCGCTATCCGATCCGCGCCGGAACCGATGCCACGTCGGTCAGCCAGCCGCTGACCGCCGCCGAGGTGCGCGCGATCCTGGAAGAGGCGTTCACCGTGCTGACCCGCGCGCGCGCGCAGATCCGCCGCCCGCTCGACAGCCGGATGCAGGCGACGATCTCGGTCGTCGATACGCATGGCCAGGTGCTGGGCATCGTCCGGTCGCCCGATGCGCCGATCTTCGGCACCGACGTGTCGCTGCAAAAGGCGCGCACCGCGACCTTCTTCTCGAACGCGGTGGCTGCCTCCAACCTGATGTCTGCAGGCGGCGGTGTCGCGCCGTTCGTCCAGGCGGTGCGGACGTTCCTCAACGATCCGCAAGCACTCACCGGCAAGACGGCCTTTTCAGACCGTGCCAATGGCAATTTGTCGCGGCCCTATTTCCCCGATGGCGAGCTTGGCCGTCCGCCGGGGCCGTTCTCGCGCCCGATAGAGGATTTCAATCCGTTCGCGGTCGGGCTGCAGGTCCAGTTGATTGCCGCCAATATCATTCAGCACGCGCAGTTCGTTTCCGGTGCATCGCCGACCGATACCGCGCAGCGTTGCACCGCCTTGCCCGACGTGGTTCAGGGGCAGAACCGGCTGCAGAACGGCATCCAGATCTTCCCCGGATCGGTGCCGATCTATCGCGGCAACACCCTGGTCGGAGGCATCGGCGTGTCGGGTGACGGCATCGACCAAGACGACATGGTCAGTTTCCTGGGGCTCAACAATGGCGGCCTACGGGTCGGCGGCATCGGCAATGCGCCCAAGGATATCCGCGCAGACCGGATCGTGGTGAATGTCGGCAATGCCCAGGTGCGGCTGCGCTATGTCAGCTGCCCGTTCGCGCCATTCCTCGACACCAACACCCAGAACGTCTGCGAGGGTCTGTAAATGACCGTGCCGCTCGTCGCCCTCATCCCGATCGTGGCTTTCGCCGGGACTGGCGATGTGGTGGGCGATCCGGCCGTCGAGCCTGTCGCGCAACAGGGGCCGCAAACGGCCATCGCGGCACTGATCGCTGCCGATCTGGGGCGGAGCCTCGCACTGAACGAGATGACCCCGCAGCTGGCTGCACCGGCTCTGGCCCCGACCCTCAAGGCGGTTGTGCCGGCGCCGCACAGGCTGAGCTCGCCGCGCGCGGTGGGGGATCACAGCCTGTTCTTCTGGGGGGCAGGCGAGGACGAGCTGCTGCTCACTGCGGACCAGGAAGCGCCGCCGGCGCCGGGCGCGATGCCGCCAGCGGCACCTGACGCGGATGCCGAAACGATCGATGCCGACGAGGCGCTGATCGACGATCGCCGCCGTCCTGGGCTCGAAAAGAAGCTGCCCGACCGCGTGACGCAGGACAATCCCGGCGCGGTGCGTGCGCCCGCGCCCGAGGCCTTCCCGACCGACGAATTCCCGGTGCCTGATCGCTGGCGCATCGTCACCTCGCTCTGCCCGACCAAGGGCGGCGACCAGTCGATTTACGGGCTCTACCCGAACCTTTCGAACGTCTGCCGCTCGAAGCTCGACCCCTATCACCAGAATGTGCTCAAGGGAGACCGGCCGCTGCCCGAAGGCAAGCGTCCGAACTTCCTCAAGGAGGACGACTGGTTCTTCATCGCCAATGTGGTCTCGGACACGGTGATCGAGCCGCGCAGCTTCCCGACCCCGGTGGGCGTGCAGACCACGGCGCGCCCCGACAGCCTCGACGTGTTCGGCCGCGCGGATTCGCTGGTGGTCGCGCAGACGGTGATCGCCGGCTTCTCGCTGCTCAAGGGCGAGACCGCGTACAAGCCGCCCGCGATCGAATATCGCCTGGTACTGGCGGCGCAGGTCAACCATGTCGACGTCAACGAGCGGCGCATCCTGTTCGTCGAGCCTTCGCGCCCGACGCACCGCACCGACCATTTCGTGGGCGTGCAGGAAGCGTTCATCGACTATCACCTCGGCCAGTATGACAGCTCGCGCTACGATTTCATCTCGCTGCGCGCGGGCGTGCAGCCGATGCAGGCCGATTTCCGCGGCTTCCTGTTCCAGGACAACCAGCTCGGCATCCGCCTGTTCGGCAACCGCGACAACAACCGCTTCCAGTTCAATCTCGGCGCGTTCTGGCGGCTGGAAAAGGATACCAATTCGGGCCTCAACAGCGTGGTCGATACCCCGCGCGACGACTGGGTGTTCTTCGCCAATGTCTATCGCCAGGATTTTCCGGTGGTCGGCCTGACCAGCCAGGTTTCGGTCACCTACAACATGAACCGCGAAGGCGGGCGCGAGCTCAAGATCGACGATAACGGCTTCCCGGTGCGCCCGGCGCTGCTTGGCGACCTGCGCAGCCGCGAATATGATGTCGTGTATCTCGGCTATGCGATCGACGGCCGTATCGGCCGGATCAACATCACCGGCCAAGCCTATGGCGCGTTCGGCGAGGACCGCAATAGCTTCTTCACCAGCCGCGAGGCCAAGATCCGCAGCTATTTCGGCGCGGCAGAGCTCAGCTACGACAATGACTGGGCGCGCTTCCGGCTGCAGGGCCTGTTCGCCAGCGGCGACGGCGATCCCTATAACGATACCGAGGCCGGGTTCGACGCGATCTTCGAGAACCCGATCTTCGCGGGGGCCGATACCAGCTACTGGATTCGCCAGGTCATCCCGTTCGCGGGCGGCGGTCGCGCGGTGGGCGTCAACACCCGCAACGGCATATTGAACAACCTTCGTTCCTCTAAGGAACAGGGCCAGTCGAACTTCAACAATCCGGGCACGGTGCTGCTCGGCGCAGGCGCAGATTTCGATCTGAGCACGACGACCCGCCTGTCGGCGAACGTGAACCATCTGTGGTTCCACAAGACCGATACGATTGAGGCACTGCGCCAGGAGGGCACGGTGCCTTCGTCGATCGGCTGGGACGTTTCGGCGGCGGCGATCTGGCGGCCCAATGCCAACCAGAATCTGGTGTTCCGCCTGTCGGGCGCAATCTTCGATCCCTCGCGCGGCTTCCGCGACCTGTTCACCCAATCGGGCAAGTCAGACCTCTTTTATTCGGTGCTTTTCAATGCGATCCTGGCGTACTGACCGGCTGCGCGGCGCGATGCCCGCCATCAACTGGAAGCTGCTGCTGGCGAGCCTGCTGCTCGTCACCTTCGCTGCGCTTCCCGCCGATCAGCTGCTCGCCTCGGGCAAGGAAAAGGCGCAGAAGGTCAAGTACACGTTCACGCCCCCCGCGCCCGAGAACCAGGAATGGGCCGAGGCCGATGCCAAGAGCGCCGGTTGCCAGAGCTGCCACACCGCCAGCGACCACAAGACGATGCACGCCTCGCCCGCCGTGGTGCTGGGCTGTACCGATTGCCATGGCGGCGATGCCACGGTGATGGGCGACAACGCCTGGGGCCGCGAGAGTCTGCCGTACCAGGACGCGCTGATGAAGAGCCACGTCCTGCCCAAATATCCGGTGGCGTGGAAATGGCCGAGCTCGGCCAACCCCCAACGCTCCTATGCGCTGCTCGCCAAGGAAGCGCCCGAGTTCATCCGCTTCGTCAACCCGTCGGATTACCGCGTGGTGCGCGAATCCTGCGGCGCCTGCCATATCGAGATTATCGAGGCGTCCGAACGCTCGCTGATGGCCACCGGCGCGATGCTGTGGGGCGGCGCGGCCTATAATAACGGCATCGTGCCGTTCAAGAATTACATCTTCGGGGAAAGCTTCACCCGCGACGGCAAGCCGGCGATGATCAAGTCCGCCGCGACCGAACCGGGCGCAGCGCACGGCACCGTGACCGAAGCCGAGAAGGCGCGCGGCGCGCTGCCGGTCATGTATCCGCTGCCGACCTGGCACATTATTCCGCCGGGCGACATCTTCCGCGTGTTCGAGCGCGGCGGCCGAAACATCAACCCGACCTTCCCTGAAATCGGCCTGCCCAACAGCGTCGGCATCATCCAGCGTCTCGAAGAGCCGGGCCGCCCCGACCTCAAGCAGTCGAACCGCGGCCCCGGCACCGGCCTGCGTGTCGCCATTCCGGTGCTGAACATCCACAAGACCCGCTTGAACGATCCGTTCCTGTGGCAGATGGGCACCAACGATCAGCCGGGTGATTATCGTTCCTCGGGCTGCGCGGCGTGCCACGTGGTGTACGCGAATGACCGCGAACCGCGCCACAGCCTGGTCTATGCCAAATATGGCCGCGACGGGCAGACGATCACCGACGACCCGACGATCAACAGCCTGACCGAAGGGCAGAAGCGCCCGGGTCGCTATGGCGACTATGACGCGGCCGAGCATCATGAGGAGCATGGGCAGGCAGGTGGCCATGGCGGTGATCACGGCACGACCCTGGCCGAAGGTGCGGGCGAGCATGGATCGAGCCATGGTGGCGGGGATGGTCATGGCGCGAAGGGCGCGCATGCCGAAAAGGCCGCGTTCAAGGAAAAGGGTCACCCGCTCAAGCACGCGTTCACGCGCGCGATCCCGACCGCGCAGTGCATGAACTGCCACATGCACCAGCCCAACATCTTCCTGAACAGCTATCTCGGCTACACGATGTGGGATTATGAATCCGACGCGCCGCTGCTGTGGCCGGGACCGGAAAACCGCGCGCCCAAGCCCGAGGGCATGTCGGAAGAAGACTATCAGCGCATCTACAAGAAGCAGCATTATCCCACGGCCAAGGAAGTGCGCGCCACGCTCGATCGCAACCCCGAGGGCGCATCGCCGCGCGGCCTTTGGTCGGACATCGACTTCGTCCGCAACGTCTATGATCTCAACACCGAGGCCAAGGACACGCAGTTTGCCGATTATCACGGCCATGGCTGGAACTTCCGCGCGATCCTGAAGCGCGACCGCAAGGGCAATCTGCTCGACGCGGAAGGCAACATGGCGACCTGGGGCACCGATACCGCCAACATGGTCTCGCCCGACGATCCGGAGAAATTCCGCAAGGCGGGCGAGGGCAAGTTCGTCCCCGTCGGCACCAATCCGGGCAAGGCGGTGCACATGATGGACATTCATGCCGAGCTCGGCATGCAGTGCGTCGACTGCCATTTCAGCCAGGATGGGCACGGCAACGGGCTGATCTATGGTGAGGTCGCCAATGCGGTAGAGATCGGCTGCAAGGACTGCCATGGCACGGCGGATGCCTACCCCACGTTGTTCACCTCGAACCTCGCCGCGCGGCCCAAGGGCAACAACCTGTCGCTGATCCGCAATCCCGATGGCCAGCGCCGCTTCGAATGGATGAAGGATGCGACCGGACGGCGCGTGCTGATCCAGCGCTCGGTTCTCGACCCCGAACTGTCGTGGAAGGTCAGCCTGGTCAAGGATGCGGTCAATCCCGACAGCCCCGAGTTCAACCCCAAGGCCGCCCGCTCCAAGCTGATGGCCAAGCAGGGTGCCGAGACCGGCAAATACGGCTTCGGCCTCGCGGTCTCTAAGGAGAACCGCGCGCACGATACCGACAAGATGGCGTGCTTTACCTGCCATCTGAGCTGGACGACCTCGTGCGGCGGCTGCCATCTGCCGATCGAGGCCAACTGGAAGGCCAAGGTCCACAAGTACGAGGAAGACGAGACGCGCAACTATGCGACCTATAACCCGCAGGTCGCGCGCGACGAGATGTTCCAGATCGGCCGCCACCAGACGAGCAAGGGCAATATCATCGCCCCCATCCGTTCGACCTCGGCGCTGATCCTGTCCTCGACCAATATCAACCGCGAACGCATCTATGTGCAGCAGCCGCCGATTTCGGCACCCGGCTTCTCGTCGCAGGCCTTCGCGCCGCACTTCCCGCACACGGTGCGCAAGACCGAGACCAAGCAGTGTACCGATTGCCATCTGAGCGAGGCGAATGATAACAATGCGGTGATGGCGCAGCTGCTGCTGCTTGGCACCAATTTCGTCAATTTCGTCGGGCTCAACAGCTGGTTCGGCTTGGAAGGCGGCTTCGAGGCGGTGCGCGTCACCGAATGGGACGAACCGCAGGCGGTGATCGGGTCCTATCTGCACCGCTATGCCTATCCCGATTTCTACAAGCAGCATGTCGAGGACAATGGCCGCGAACTCAAGAACTGGACGCGTGGTCCGATCTTCAGCAATGGCCTGTCGGGCGAAACCAACGCCCGCGAGGAATTCGCCAATGTCGTGCAGGGCACCGATGGGCGCGTGAACTGCCTGCAGAACCGGGGCGAATACATGTTCGTCGCGGAAGGCAAGGGCGGTTTCCGCGCCTATGACATCGCCTCGATCGGCAACAAGGGCTTTTCCGAGCGGATCATCCGCGCGCCGTTCTCGTCGCTTGGCCATGACACGCATGTGAAGTCCACCAACGCGACCTGCATGGCCATCGCCACCACCCAGCCGATCGCACCGAGCCGCAACACGCCGGAAATGCGCGAGGCCAATCAGGAGCAGCCGTTCCACGCGGTCTATCACTACGCCTTCGTCACCGACAGCGTTGAAGGTCTGATCGCGGTCAATATCGACACGCTGGCCGATGGCGAGTTCCGCAACAACTTCTTCAAGCGCACGCTGACCTGGAACCCGGACAATGTGCTGAAGGGCGCGCGGCACATCACTCTGGCGGGCGATTATGCCTATATTACCGCCGATGCCGGGCTGGTCGTGGTGCGCCTGTCCGACCCGATCCCGCCCAATGCGCCGCGCGATTTTGATTACAGCAAGCTCAATCCGCAGTTGATGGCGGTGCTTCCGCTGAACGATGCGCGGGCGAGCGCAGTGCAGTTCCGCTATCTGTGGGTGACCGATGCAGAGGGCATCAAGCTGTTCGACATCACGCGGCTCGAAGCGCCGGTGGCGGTGCCCTCGGGCACGGTGCGGCTGGCCGATGCGCGCAAGCTCTATCTCGCGCGCACCTTCGCCTATGTCGCCGCCAAGCAGGACGGTCTGGTGATCCTCGACATCACCAATCCCGAAGCGCCGCGCGAATATATGCGTTACAATGCCGGTGGCATTCTCAACGATGCCGAGGACGTGATCGTTGGGTCGACCAACGCAACATTGTTCGCGTATGTCGCCGATGGCCGCAACGGCATGAAGGTGCTGCAGCTGACCTCGCCGTCGAGCCAGCCCAATTTCTACGGCTTCTCGCCCGATCCCCGGCCTGAGCTGATCGCATGGGCTAAGACCCCGTCGGCAGCGCTTGCCGTTGCCAAGGGTCTGGATCGCGACCGCGGTGTCGATGAATCGGGCGGGCAGATGGCGATCTTCGGACGCCTCGGCTCACGTCCGTTCACCCGCAGCGAGATGGAGAAGCTGTTCCTCAACAAGGCGGGTCGCCCGTACAAGGTCAGCGATACGGTGACCATGGCCGACTGGCTTGGCCCGCGCCCGGCGATGCTCAGCGCGCGGGGCCAGTAAGGCTGGTAGCCGCTATTGGATAAGGAGAGGGGGAGAGGCGGACGTCAGTCCGCCTCGACCGTCAGCGCCTCGATGGTCAATGTCATTGCGGGCGTCCCCTCCACGCGGCGATGAACGGCGCTGATGGCGATATCGGCGACCAGATGCCCCCTGATGCAGAATTCATGATCGGGCAGCACGCTCGCCAGCCATTCGCCGATGGCAACGCCCTCGCGCCCTGCCAGCGTCACGCGCATCACATGGCGCATTCCGGTGAAGGTTGCGCTGGCCCAGGCGGTGCCGCGATGCTCCTCGAGCTGCGCTTCGCCACGGGCAAGCGTCAGCACCGCGCGGATCAGTGCGGTGGCAGGGTCGTAGCGAATCTTCTGGTGGATCATGCCTGTTCCTCTTGGTAGATGTTCATGAAATGTTCTATTCGATTCCGCAAGGCCTTGCGCGGTTCGCGGCCGCGGCGCAGGTCGTCAACCAGGCGCGGATCGCCCGCCGACAGGCGACCGAAGCGGGTGCGCGGCATTCCCGTTTCGCGCAGGAATATCTCGACCCGGCGCAGCAGCGGCATCGGCATTCTCTTCCGGTTAAAAGCGCGGGACCAGTCCCGCAGGATGAGCGTAGGAATATTCCTATAAGCGATTCGTGAAGTGTAGGAAATATCCTTGAGAAATATCCGCGCGATGCTATATGTCCGATATGGAACAGGATGTTCGCCAGACGCTGGAACGGCTGATCGCGGCGCGCGGGGTGAGCCTTGCCGGGGTGTCGCAGCTGCTCGGCAAGAACCCCGCCTATATCCAGCAGTTCATCAAGCGCGGCACGCCCAAGCGGCTCGACGAGCGCGACCGGCGCATCCTGGCGCAATTCTTCGGCGTGAGCGAAACGCAGCTCGGTGCGCCCGACGATGAGCTGCAGACGAGGCCCGGCAGGGCAGGGCGCGTTCCGGTCCGCGTGAGCCAGCCGCACCGCACGCTGCCCGCGCGCATGCGCCTTATCCCGCGCCTTGCGGTGGGGGCTTCGGCAGGGCCCGGCGCGCTCGCGGAGGACGAGATGCCGGTCGCCGAAATCGCGTTCGACGAGGCCTGGCTGCGGCGGCTGGGCGCAGGATCGGACGCGGTGACGATGATCCGCGTCGAGGGCGATTCCATGTCCCCGACGCTGAACGACGGCGACGACATCCTGGTCGCGATGCACGGCGGCACCGGCGCTCTCCGCCGCGACGGCATCCATGTGCTGCGCATGGACGACGCCCTGATCGTCAAGCGGCTGGCGTTTCGCCCCGACGGGCGGCTGTCGGTGACCTCGGACAACGCGCTCTATCCGAGCTTTCCCGACCTTGCGCCGGACAGCGTGCATATTGTCGGCCGCGTGATCTGGGCCGGGCGGCGGGTTTGAACGATTGGTTATTGGATTTTTTGCACGATTCATTATAAGCTATTGTCGTGCGGCAGGGCTTACGATTGAGGTGCGATGATGGGATCTGAACCACAGCATTTTACCGCGCCCGACGGCACCCGGATGGTCGTGCTCACCGCCGCCGAGTTCGAACGACTGCGCGAACTGGCCGAAGATGCTGAGGATGTCATCGCCGCGACCCTGCAGCTGGAGCGCATGCGCCAGGGCGAACAGGGCGTTCCCGGTGAAGTCGTCGGCGTCATGCTCAACGATGGTTTGTCGCCGGTCGCGGCCTGGCGCAAATTTCGCGGCCTCTCGCAGGCTGACCTGGCCGCCAAGGCGGGGTGCAGCCAGGTCTGGCTGAGCAAGATCGAATCCGGCGCAGCACGCGGTACGGCCAAGCTGCGCCGGGCTATTGCCAAGGCGCTAGATGCGCCGCTCTGGTCGATCGAGGACGACTGACTTGCACCCACCGGCCATCCTTGCCACATAGCCTTGCATGACCGACGCATCCGCCAATCCCGCCCAGCCGCCGCTTCGTGCCGCGATCATTCCGGTGACGCCGTTGCAGCAGAACTGCACGCTCTTCTGGTGCACTCAGACGATGAAGGGGGCTCTGGTCGATCCGGGCGGCGATCTGCCCAAGCTCAAGGCCGCTGTCGCGCAGGCGGGGGTGACGCTGGAGAAGCTGCTCGTTACGCACGGCCATATCGACCATTGCGGCGAGACCGGCACGCTCGCCAAGGAACTCGGCCTGCCGATCGAGGGGCCGCACGAGGAAGACCGGTTCTGGATCTCGCGGCTCGATGACGATGGCCGCAATTACGGCATTGCAGGCTCGGTGTTCGAGCCCGATCGCTGGTTGAAGGATGGCGATACGGTCACCGTCGGCAATCTGGTGCTCGACGTGATCCATTGCCCCGGCCACACGCCGGGCCATGTCGTGTTCCATCATGCACCGTCGAAGCTCGCGATCGTCGGCGATGTGCTGTTCCAGGGATCGATCGGCCGCACCGACTTTCCGCGCGGCAATCACAAGGACCTGATCGACTCGATCACGCAGAAGCTCTGGCCTTTGGGCAATGACACGGTGTTCGTGCCCGGCCACGGCCCGACCAGCAATTTCGGCTTCGAGCGCCAGCGCAACGGCTTTGTTGCCGATCACGTCCTGGCGTGATCCTGACGATCGGGTGAGAGGCAGGCCTACGCCCCCACTTGCCCCGGCGCGCTTTCGGCGGCATGTCTGTGCGGCTGATCGAGGGGATTTTCCATGCGCACCGCTTTTGCCGCACTCGCCGCCACGCTGGCGGTCATCACGCCTGCCCAGGCCGAGATTGTTCAGCAGGCCGATAACGGCTTTGTCGTCCAGCACAGCGTGACGGTCTCGACCGATCCCGATGCAACCTTCGCCATGCTGCGCACACCCGCCAAATGGTGGGACAAGGAGCATAGCTGGACCGGCAATGCCGAGAATCTGTACATGGATGCGCAGGCCGGCGGGTGCTTCTGCGAGCTGATCCCCAATGAGGCGACGACCGAGAGCGGTGCACCGCAGCGGACGCTGCGCGGCAGCGTCCAGCACATGCAGATCCTGTATGTCGATCCGGGCAAGCTGCTGCGTCTGTCCGGCGCGCTGGGGCCGTTGCAGGGCGAAGCCGTGACCGGCGCGCTGACCTTCACGCTAGCGCCGGTCAAGGGCGGCACGCGCATCACGATGGATTATGTCGTCGGCGGCTATATGCGCATGAAGATGTCCGAGATCGCGCCCGCAGTGAACGGGGTGATGGTCGCCCAGCTCTCGCGGCTCGGCATGGCGCTGGGGCCGCTGGTCGGAGCGGGCGAGGTGAGCAAGCCTGCCGACGACAAGCCTGCCGCGCTTCAGGAGGACTCTGTACCGGACGAGGACTTGCCCGCAACGGCGCGATCGCCGGGCGGCGTCAGCGCGCTCGTCACCGATCTCGCACCCGACGATAGCGTGTCCAGCGGGGAGGCGGCTCCCCCCAAGCCCAAGGAGAAGCCTGCGGCTGCCAAGCCGGGTGCGAAACCTGTCGTTGCGGACCCCGGCGCGCCCAAGCGCTACAAGCCGGGCACGCGTCCGCTGACGCGACCGGCGCGCGATGAGGATGAAGAGCAGGGCGGTCGCTGATCCCGGTAATGCTGCACCGCATGCGTGCAGCATGAGCGTCTTCGCTCGAACGGCCATGCTGGCTGCGAGCCTCGGAATGCTGCCCCTTTCTGTGCGGATTAGCACTTTCGCAGCGCCGGTTTTGCGTTAGAGTTCGCGCAGCAATGCAGGCGAATCAGGAGAGTTCGCTGCATTGGGGCCGGGTCGCGCAGTTCGCAGCACCACCTCAAAGGGGGGACCTATGGCCGTATCCGATCACGTAGACTTGCCGACCTTCATGGAAGGCGTGAAGAAGCGCAACCCGCACCAGCCGGAGTTCGTCCAGGCGGTGCAGGAAGTCGCCGAAGATATTTTCGACTTCATGGCGGACAAGGAGCAATATCACGCGCAGCAGATCCTGCGCCGCATTGCCGAACCCGACCGTGTCGTCTCGTTCCGCGTCTGCTGGGAAGACGATAACGGCAATATCCGCGTGCAGCGCGGCTGGCGCGTGCAAAACAACAACGCCATCGGCCCGTACAAGGGCGGCATCCGCTTCCACCCCTCGGTCACCGAATCGGTGCTGAAATTCCTGGCCTTCGAGCAGACCTTCAAGAACGCGCTGACCGGCCTGCCGATGGGCGGCGGCAAGGGCGGATCGAACTTCAACCCCAAGGGCAAGAGCACGCGCGAGATCATGCGCTTCTGCCAGAGCTTCATGACCGAGCTTTATCGCCATATCGGCGCGGATGTCGACGTTCCCGCCGGGGATATCGGCGTGGGCGGTCGCGAGATCGGATACATGTTCGGCCAGTACAAGCGCATCACCAACCAGTTCACCGGCGTGCTGACCGGCAAGGGGCTGGAATGGGGCGGCTCGCTGATCCGCACCGAGGCGACAGGCTATGGTGCGGTCTATTTCCTCGCCAACATGCTCGCGACCAAGGGCCAGGATCTGGTCGGCAAAACCGCAGTCATCTCCGGCTCGGGCAATGTCGCGACGCACGCGGCTGAGAAGATCGTCCAGCTCGGTGGCAAGGTGCTCACCCTGTCCGATTCGGGCGGCTTCATCCATGATCCCGACGGC
>Ga0181595_10003364_pt1 | contig 15369 bp, 16 predicted proteins | sample 041ome_7_FD_145604 | JGI IMG/M metagenome (GOLD analysis project Ga0181595, IMG submission 145604) | Coastal salt marsh microbial communities from the Groves Creek Marsh, Skidaway Island, Georgia - 041401AS metaG (spades assembly) | ecosystem: Environmental > Aquatic > Marine > Intertidal zone...
CGCCGGTCGGTACTAAGGTATTGGCTTATAAAGGCTTGAGCCGTATGCGGGGAAACTTGCTTGTACGGTTCTTAGGGGGCGGCGGTGCAGTAATGCACTGCTGCTACCCGACATGTAAGTTACTGATTAAACTAAAAAAGCTCTGCGGGTAACCGCAGGGCTTTTTTATTGCCTATTCAGCTTGCATAAATTTTGCGCCGACTATACTTTGTACAGGTTGATAGAAGGTCTACTCAGACCACAGGAGAACACCATGCGTAACAGTCTTTTAGTGTTAACAATGCTGGCAGCGTTCGGTATTGCTGATGCGCAAGCGGCAGCTGCCGAAGTGAAAGTGACGTTCGAGCAGCCTGAAAAATATACTGATATTCGGCCTACTCATGAATCCCGTAGCCGCTATGAGCAGAAAGTGCTGCAGTCGGTTGAGAAAATCTTTACTGATTTGGCTGCCAAAATGCCAGAGGGTTATCAGTGGCAGGTGACGGTAACCGATATCGATTTGGCCGGTGATGTTGACTACTTCGCCGGGCCAAACGGCCAGGCGCTGCGTATTGTAAAAGATATTTATTCACCTGCAGTGCGCTTTAGTCATAGCCTGCGTGATAATTATGGTGAAGAAGTGTTAAGCGGTGAAGAAAAACTGCGGGATATGGCATTCTTACAGCGCTTGAGTAAAACCGGCACCCGCAGTGAGTTTGAGCACGAGCAGGTAATGCTGCAGGACTGGTTTAATAAGACAGTGCAACCCGCAGTGACGCAACATGCAGCAGTAGCGCCAAAAGTCAGTAATTAGGCCGCCACTCTCCCCCTGCCATCATAAAAACAGCTGGCGCAGTGCCGGCTGTTTTTTTAGGCCACTATTTGTTTGGCGGTCAGCCCTATCAGGCTTTTACGGCAAAGCGCAGCTCTGCCAGGGTTTTATGTAATAACTGTAGCTGCTGCACCACGCGTTGCAAAGTGGCTGTATTAAATTGCTGGCTGTGGCGCATTGCGGCGATTTGTTCCGCTGTTTCTGCCAGATAAGGCATAAAGCGATTGCTTTCAACCTTAAACCCCGCGTCTTTAGCAAACACCGCCTGATATTTCGCCTGGCCTTGCTGTTGTAGCTGCTCTAGCAGGGCATCGGCGTCTAACGCCTTGCGATAAAGCTCTTTCAGGTTTTCATCCAGCTGTTGTAACAGAGTATCCATAGCTATAAGTCTTTCCGGATTAAATACGGCTATTATGCCATAGCCTGTTTAGTGAAGCTGCCGGGTGCAGCATTTTTTCAGTTGCCCGTTTGCAATTGCGTACTTTTGTTATATTATATCGTCTCGTGGAAAACGGAGGGTTCGGTTGTGCTGGCAAAGGCAAGGCTATTATTTGATAAGTTCGGTATTATGGTCACATCACTCTGTGCCATTCACTGTATTTTATTGCCGGTGATCCTGCCTGTATTACCGCTGCTGGGCTTAACCGCTGCCCATAACCATGCCTTTGAAGGCTTTGTGCTGTTATTTACCATGGTGCTGGGTTTTATTACGCTGTTTATTGGCTTTCATCGTTATCACCGTAAACTCTACCCGTTTTACTCGCTGTTCTTAGGCGGTTTTATTTATTGGCAGCGTGATGCCTGGGGCCACGATTACGAGCATGTCATTCTGGTGATTGGCGCCTCGCTTGTTGTGTTTGCGCATATTATGAATATGCGGCTTTGCAATCAGTGTAATAGCTGTGATACCGATGATAAAAAACCTGCATAATGCAGGTTTTTTATCATCAGGTGGTTATGGTTTTATGTCAGAAGCTTGCGGCTGCGCGCCGGATAATTAGTAAAAACCCCATCAACACCGAGCGCTTTCAGTCGCGCTAAATCATCTGCCTCATCTACCGTATATACATAAAGCTGCAGCTGCCGGGCTTTAGCATCGGCAACCAGCGCCGCATCGATAAAACCGGCATCACAGTGTACTGAGTACGCCTGCAATTGCGTAGCGAAGGCACAATTGTCGATAGGCAGTGAAGCCGTTAGCGCACCGGTTTTTAGCTCAGGCCGTGCCGCTTTTACAGCGGCTAGCAGTTTATGATTAAAGGAGGAAATCAGCAGGCTGTTAAGATCATAGTTCAGTTCATGCTCAGCGCGCTGCAGCAGCTTTAGCAAGGGTTCGAGCGTATCCGCACCCTTTAATTCGATATTTAGCCAACAGCGGCCTTGTACCAGCTGCAGCACCTGCCACAAAAGTGGGATCGGCTCGCCGGCACCAGCGTCGATGGTGGCCAGTTGTGCCAGGCTATGCTGGTAAATACTGCCGCGGCCATTGGTGGTGCGCTGTAAATGCGGATCGTGGATCACAATCAGTTCGCCCTCTACCGCAAACACATCCAGCTCGATAGCATCTGCGCCCTGGGCTAAGGCCTGACGGAACGCCAGCAGGGTATTTTCCGGATACTCGCCACTGGCACCACGATGCGCAATAATCTGCATCTTAGTCTGCCGTCTTGGTTGGCTTAATAGTGGCAAAGGCGGTGCCCATCCGGGTCACTGTGCCCGGCTGCTGATCAGCTAAAAAGTCGATGCTGCCATGCGGGAACGCCAGGATCACGGTAGAGCCCAGTTTAAAACGACCCATCTCGGCACCTTTTTCCAGCCTGATGCTGTTTAAGCCCTCAGCCGGATATTTCCAGCGAAATACCTCTTTACCGGTCGGTGGTGTGACGGTGCCCGCCCAAACGGTTTCGATACTGGCTACGATAGTGGCGCCAACCAATACCAATGCCATAGGGCCGAATTCAGTATCAAAAATGGTTACTACTCGTTCATTACGGGCAAACAGATCCGGGACATTTTCAGCGGTCAGCGGGTTTACTGAGAATAGCTCACCTGGTACATAGATCATCTCGCGCAGGGTGCCGCTAACCGGCATATGGATACGGTGGTAATCTTTGGGCGCCAGATAAATGGTAGCGAATTTACCGCCAGCAAAAGGCTCCGCCGTTTCGGCTTTACCGCCGAGCAGACTTTGCAGGCTGTAATCGTGGTTTTTTGCCTGCACCAGCTGGCCAGCGACGATATCGCCGAGCTGGCTGATGGCACCGTCTACCGGGTGCGCGACGATGGCAGGATCGGCGACCAGCGGCCGGATTCCGTCTTTCAGCGGCCGGGTAAAGAACTCATTAAAGCTGGCATAGTCACTGGCTTTTTCATGCCTGGCTTCCTGCATATTGATCTTATAGGCTTTGATAAACAGGCTAATCAGGGCATGACTGATAAAACCCAGTTTCGCTGCGGCCAGATAACCCACCAAACGTGATAACAGGTGCTTGGGTAACAGGTATTGCAGAGTGATTTTAAATTTATCCATAAGATGTCAGCTACTCGTATTGAAAGACTAAAAGTTAAAAATAATGCGGTTTATCCTGCGCCATACTGTGCAGGATTTTCTGGTAACTCTCGTAGCGTAGCGGGCTGATTTCGCCCTCTGCTACGGCATGCTGAATGGCACAGCCCGGATCGGTCAAATGCTTACAGTCGCGGAACTTACAACGACCCAGCCAGGGGCGGAACTCGATAAAGCCGTTGGTCACTTCCTCCGGCGATAAATGCCAGAGTGCAAACTCGCGAATACCCGGTGAGTCAATCAGCTTGCCGCCTTCCGGCAGGTGATACAGCCGGGAAACCGTCGTGGTATGCTGGCCCAGACCCGATACTTCCGATACTTCCTGCGTCGCGGCCGCCAGGCCCGGCATCAGGGTATTCATCAGCGATGACTTGCCGACGCCCGACTGGCCGACAAAGATGCTGGTACCGCTATGCAGATACTGTAGCAGCTCGGCCATACCCTGACCGGTTTTGGCACTGACCAGCAGGCAGGCGTAGCCCATCTGACGGTACAGTAGCAGTTGCTGGTCGAGCGCCTGTTGTTCAGTTTCGGGTAATAAGTCGACTTTATTAATCACCAGTAGCGGTTTAATGCCGGTGATTTCTGAGGCCACCAGATAACGGTCGATAATATTTAACGACAGTGCTGGCAGGATGGCGGAGACAATAATCATTAAATCGATATTGGCGGCGACCGGTTTTAAACCATCATAAAAATCCGGGCGCAGCAGAACCGAATGCCGTTCTGCCACCGCTTCAATCACGCCATCAATGCTACCGGTCGGTTGTTTGCTGCGGCGCCAGCTGACCGCGTCGCCGGTCACCACCGAACTGATAGTGCGGCGCATATTACAGCGCACCACAGCACCGCTCGTATCTTCGACATCGGCATGCTGGCCGAAGCGGCTAAGCACTAACCCCGGTTCTGGCGGGTGCAATAGAGCGTCGTCCCAGTCACTGGCACTGGCTTTATTGCTGCGTTTTAGCCGCCGCTGCTCATTGTCGGCAATACGTTGATGCTGGCGTTGATTCAGGTGTTTTTTCTTGGTCACGGTTTACCGTTTTGCTGGCTTTAGCTATCACAGTTGGTTTCTGGGGTGTATCATACCTGTAAAGCGCCCGCGGACAAAGCCATCTGGCTTCGATATAGCTGAGGAAACTATGGCAGTAAATGATACTAATCTGATTTGGCTGGATCTGGAAATGACCGGCCTGGAACCGAAAACCGACGTCATTTTGGAAATGGCGACCATCGTTACCGACAGTCAGTTAAATATTCTGGCCGAGGGCCCGGTATTTGCGATTAAGACGGCGGACGAGATTCTGGATAATATGGACCCCTGGTGTGTAGAGCAGCATGGCAAAAGCGGTTTGACTGCCCGTTGTCGTGCCAGCACGGTGACGCTGGCAGAGGCCGAGCAGCAAACCATCGCTTTTTTAAGCCAGTATGTGAGCAAGGGCAAATCCCCGATGTGCGGGAACAGCATTGGTCAGGACCGGCGTTTTTTGGCGGAGTATGCGCCAGAGCTGGAAGCCTTCTTCCATTACCGTAATTTAGATGTCAGCACGGTAAAAGAACTGGCGCGGCGCTGGCATCCTGAGGTGCTGAATAAGGTGCAAAAGAGCAGCAGCCACCTGGCGCTGGACGATATCCGTGAGTCGATTGCTGAATTAGTCACCTATCGCCAATATTTTTTTCGTTTACCCTGAAAAAAACCTTGCATCGGGCGACTGATTTTGTAAAATGCGCGCCATCAGACGCAAGATTAACCTCGTTAATCACTGCGACCCGATGCGAGTTTAGCTCAGCTGGTAGAGCGCGACCTTGCCAAGGTCGAGGTCACGAGTTCGAACCTCGTAACTCGCTCCAAATTCAACACAAAGCAGCCTAACGGCTGCTTTGTCGTTTCTGCATAACACCGTTACGGATACAAACAAGCCTGATGTTGGCCTGATAATGATTTTTTGTTAAATTTTCTGCTTGATATCGCTAGACGATCTATACTGCAAAGGTGCCGTTAAGTTGTGGTCGGGTGCTGAGTATGGTCAATTCTCCCTGTGTGCGTAATTGTTGTCTGGATCAGCAAGACTGCTGTCTTGGCTGCGGCCGTTTACTCACTGAAATTACTGAATGGCATCAGGCATCCAGTGCCAGACAGCAACAGATTTGCGAGGTGGCGGCAGCACGGCTGGCACAGCGTGATGCCCAACTTAGCCAGCATCTCTGGGCAACCCCTTCTGAATAATCCGCACTAAACGTTCGGTACTGCGTGGTAATAGATTCTGCGCCAGATAGCTTTTTTGTTTTTGTTGCTGCAAGGCCCACTGAATATGTTCGGCAACCAGCGGCGTCGCTGTTGGCAGTGCCTGTTTGAGCGTGGCGACAATTTCCGGCTGATAGGGGGCATTGCCCAGCGCCACTGCCAGATTGCGCTGCCAGCGTTCAAAACCAATACGCCGGATGGCGCTGCCTTCGGTCAGGTGCAGGAAGGTCGCTTCATCCCATTGAAATAGTGCCAGCAGCGATTGATCCTGCCATTGCGGCCGACGTTGAAAGTCCGGCTCTTCAGTCAGCGGTGCCTGCCGGTTAACCGGGCATACGAGCTGGCAGTCATCACAGCCATAGATACGATTGCCTAGTAAGGGTCTGAATTCCGTTGGAATAGCGCCTTTCAGTTCAATTGTCAGATAGGAGATGCAACGGCGGGCATCAACGACATAAGGCGCGACGATGGCGCCGGTAGGGCAGCTGGTAATACAGGCGACACAGCTGCCACAATCGCCGGGGTGTGGTTGGTCGGCCGGAAGTTCAAGATTAACCAGTAACTCGCCGAGAAAAAACCAGGAACCGGTTTCTTCAGCCAGCAACAGACTATGTTTCCCTATCCAACCCAGACCGGCTTGTTGCGCTAAGGGGCGTTCTAAAATCGGCGCCGAATCGACAAAGGGGCGGCCGTCCAAATCCGAGATCAGGGTGGCAATTTTTTGTCCCAGTTGCTTTAGCCGGTTACGCATTAACTTGTGATAATCGCGACCCAGCGCATAGCGGCTGATATAGGCCTGGCTGGGGTCGGCCAGATTCGTCGCAAAGGCCGCGTCTTTGGGCAAATAGTCCAGCCGTACGCTGATTACACTTAAGGTCCCCGGATGCAGCTCGGCGGGTCTGGCGCGCAACATGCCATGCTCTGCCATATACTGCATTTCACCATGGTAACCGGCGTCCAGCCACTGCTGTAAACGCTGTTCTTGTTCTGCACCCAGCTGTGGCCGGCTAATGCCACAGGCCTGAAAACCCAGCTTTTTAGCCCAGGCTTTAATCTGATTGCGGATCTGTTCTGCTTGCATGTTATAACGCCTGTTAAGAAGGCTTTATATTATCACAACTTACTTTGCGCGGCCGCGTTGTGTCACTAACCGGAACTAATCGGCAACTTAGACGTCCAATGGCGGTATTTTATTGGTTTTACTGGCTGTCTGGCTTGTTACTTTGTTACCATAGTCAGCCAGAAAGTGATATCAAGCACGGTAGGATCAGATAGTGAGTCAACACCACCTTACACTGCAATCAGAGGCTGCTACCCTGACCCTGGCGGCAAGATTAGCCGGCCTGTTGCATGGTGGTATGGTGGTGTTTTTGCAAGGTGACCTGGGGGCTGGGAAAACGACCTTTTGCCGTGGGCTGATTCAGGCGCTGGGGCATCCGGGCGCGGTAAAAAGCCCGACCTATACGCTGGTTGAACCCTATCAGTTGGCTGGCTTGCAGGTATATCACTTTGATTTATATCGGCTGCATGATCCAGAAGAGCTGGAATTTATGGGCATAAGGGATTACTTTAATCCCAACAGCTTATGTTTAATCGAATGGCCGGAGCGGGGCGCCGGTTATTTGCCGCAAGCCGATTTACAATTACAACTGACTCAGCAGGGAGAACTGCGCACTTTGCAGTTAGTAGCGGGCAGTCAGGCAGGCAGTAAAATAATAACGATATTGACGGATAATGAGCAAAAATAACGCGCTGTCACTGCTGGTTCTGGTTTTAATCTGTTTATTTGCCGCACCGCTGGTGCAGGCAAGCGCGCAGGTACAAAGTGTGCGGATTGCTCCGGCATCGGATAATACGCGGGTGGTCTTTGATTTGGCATCGGCGCCGGATTTTAAATACTTTACCCTCGATAAACCTGATCGTTTAGTGATTGATCTCAGTAACGTACGAGGTAGCCCGGCGTTACCCGCCAGCAACGGGCAATCGCCGTTGATTAGTGGCATTCGTAGCAGTGGTGGTCAGGGCAAGATGCGTATTGTGCTCGATCTGACCCAAACGATAAAGCCGAATGTGTTTGCGTTAACCCCGGCGGATAGTTTCGGGCACCGGCTGGTTGTCGATCTACCGCTGACGGCCAGCGCTGCGGCCAGTAGCGCTAATGCCAGCCAGGCCAGTCGTCCTGTGGCAACAACTCCAGCCGATACTACGCCGGCCAGAACACCGGTACCTGCCAGTATTCGGGCAGCGCGCGATATTATTATTGCCGTAGATGCCGGGCATGGCGGTAACGACCCTGGTTCTATTGGTCCTTCCGGCACTTTTGAGAAAAACCTAACCTTGCCATTGGCCAAAGCCTTGGTTGAGCGTTTTAACCGTGAGCCCGGTATGAAAGCGGCACTGGTGCGTACCGGCGATTATTATATTCCGGTCAATAACCGCACTGATATTGCCCGGCGGTTGCAAGCTGACCTGCTGATTTCCGTGCATGCCGATGCTTTTACTTCGCCACATCCGCGCGGCGCTGCCGTCTGGGTTTTATCACTGCGTCGCGCTACCTCAGAAGTGGGCCGGATGTTGGAACAAACCGAGCGTCACGGTGAACTGTTAGGTGGCGTGGCCGAGGTGATTAAAGACTCGGCCAATGAACGCTATCTGGCACAAACGGTACTGGACTTGTCGATGAATCATTCGATGGTCACTGCGCATCAGGTGGCGAATCAGGTGTTATCTGAGATGGGTAAAATTACTACCTTGCATAAGCGCGAACCGCAGGCCGCCAGTTTAGGGGTATTACGAGCACCCGATATTCCATCGATTTTGGTTGAAGTGGGTTTTATTTCCAATCCACAGGAAGAGCGCTTATTACGGACGCCTGGCCATCAGCAAAAACTGGTGCAATCCATTTTTAATGGTGTGCGCCGGCACTTTGAGTTGTCGCCACCGGCAGATTCGTTGTTCGCCCAGCGTCGGGCGAAAGAACACCGTGTTCAGGCTGGCGAATCGCTGTCACTACTGGCGCAACGTTATAATGTGTCGATAGACGAGTTACGAACGCACAATCAGTTACGTTCTGATAGCCTGCGTATCGGTCAGGTGTTACGGATCCCCTGAGATGCCCATTCAATTATTGCCGCCGCAGCTGGCGAACCAGATTGCTGCCGGTGAAGTGGTAGAGCGCCCGGCATCAGTGGTAAAAGAACTGGTAGAGAACAGCCTGGACGCCGGTGCGACGCAAATCGAGCTGGAAATAGAGAAGGGCGGCAGTAAGAAAATCCTGATCCGCGACAATGGCAATGGTATTGCCGAGCAGGAACTGGTGCTGGCGTTAAGCCGGCATGCGACCAGTAAGATCAGTAGCCTGGCCGATTTGGAGCAAATTTGTAGTCTCGGCTTTCGCGGTGAAGCTCTCGCCAGTATCAGCTCGGTCTCGCGGTTAACGCTGACCTCAAAACCGGCCGCGCAGGATAAAGCCTGGCAAGCCAGTGCTGAAGGCCGGGACATGGCGGTGCAGGTGCGGCCCGCTGCCCATCCGGATGGCACCAGTATCGAAGTGCTTGATCTGTTCTTCAATACCCCGGCCCGGCGGCGTTTTTTACGCAGCGATAAAACCGAATTTAGTCATATTGATGAGCTGGTCAAACGGCTGGCGCTGAGCCGGTTTGATGTTAGCTGGTCGTTAACCCATAACGGCCAGCCGATACGCCGGTTACCTCTTTGTCAGCATCAGGGCGCGCGGCAAAAGCGCTTAGCGGCGATCTGTGGCCGGGCTTTTGCTGAACAGGCAGTGTGGATTGAAAATCAGTATCAGCAAATCCGCCTTAGTGGCTGGATTTTGCCGCCTGCCGCTTGCCAGACACAGGCCGCCTGCCAGTACAGTTATGTTAACGGCCGGATGATGCGGGATAAATTGCTGAATCATGCGATCCGGCAGGCTTATGGTGAGCAATTAACGGCAGAGCAACAACCGGCTTTTGTACTGTATCTGGAGTTGGATCCGGGTGAGGTAGATGTCAATGTGCATCCTGCCAAACATGAGGTGCGTTTTCATCAGGCACGTCTGGTGCATGATTTTGTGGTCAGTGCTCTGGCTGATGCACTGCAGCAAAGCTTGGCAATAGCGGCGCCACCCAGCACAGCGCAAACCGGCATCAAGCCTAGCCCTACCTCAGCGGAGCCGGTTGCAACCTGGCCGGCTATCACTAAAGATAACCATTATCAAAGGCCGCAGCAGGCGGATAGCAACAGTCCTGCTGGGCGAAGCGTCGGCGAAGGGCGACTGCAATTCACTGCTCAAAATCCGGTAGGTAAGGTCAATTCTTCGCAGCGAAGCAGCTTAACGGGTGGCCCTGGCAAAGAGGTTAACACTAGCACCATTAACGCTCAGCTGACGTATCTGGCCAGTAGCACTGCACAAGCCCTGCCGCAAAAGGCCCAGGGTTCTTACCTTCTGGTTGAGAACCGTTATGTGCTCTGGTCGGAGCAACAGCAATTGTACCTGCAGGATCTGACACTGGCTGCAGCGATGGCATGGCAACAGCAGGTGGTGACGGTGCCTTTGTTATTACCGCTGCGGCTACAACTGATAACACCGGAATTAGACTGGCTGCTGCAACAAGCTGCGGCACTGGAAGAGCTGGGTTTTGATCTGTTGATCAGAGATAATACCGCCATTATCCGGGCGGTACCGCAGTGGTTGCGGCATACGGCGATCAGTGACTGGTTTAGTTTAATGCTGCAGCAAGGTCGCCAAGCACAGCAAGCGGTCACAGCGACAGCGCTATTAGCGCTACTACTATCAGCCAATTTTCTGCAGGCAGAAATTTTGTTAAGCTCTTATTCACAGCTCTTAACATCGCAGCATCCGACGGCACAACTGCTGAATGTTGCCGCCTGGGCAGACAGCTTAACGGAGCGCGGTCATGGCAGCTGAACAGCCGGTGATCTGTATTATGGGGCCCACTGCCTCAGGTAAAACGGCACTGGCAATAGCGTTAAAACAGCATTTGCAAACCGCCGAGTTAATCAGCGTTGATAGCGCACTGGTGTATCGGGGCATGGATATTGGTACCGCTAAACCCGATGCGGCTGAGCAAGCGGCAGCGCCGCATTATTTGCTGGATATCCGTGATCCGGCTGACAGCTACTCAGCGGCGGATTTTCGTGCCGATGCGCTGGCATTAATTGCTGACATCAGAGCGCGGGGTAATACACCGATTCTGGTTGGTGGCACTATGCTCTATTTCAAAGCGTTATTGCAGGGCATTTCCAGCTTACCGGCCGCAGATCCGGCAGTACGGGCGGAACTAGAAGCCGAAGCGGCTGTCAAAGGCTGGGCAGCGTTACATGCCGAGTTAGCCTTAGTGGATCCCGTAGCAGCAAGCAGGATCCATCCGAATGATCCGCAGCGGATTAACCGGGCGCTTGAGGTATACCGGATTTCCGGGCAAAGCCTGACCGAGCTAACCGCAGCCGCCGGTGAGCCGCTGCCTTACCCGGTACGGCAATTTGCGATAGCGCCGGTTGAACGTGCCATGCTGCATCAGCGTATAGAACAACGCTTTTTGCAGATGTTAGCGCAAGGCTTTGAACAGGAAGTGCGACTGTTATATCAACGCGGCGATTTGCATCCGGAGTTACCGTCGATGCGCTGTGTCGGCTATCGTCAGATGTGGGATTATCTGGATGGTAAAATTGATTATCCGACCATGGTCAGTCAAGGCATAGCAGCAACCCGGCAGCTGGCAAAACGTCAGTTGACCTGGCTGCGTAGCTGGCCCGATTTGATCTGGTTAAAAACAGAAGCAGAACTGTCAGAAAACTTGCAAGCTGTCATTTCTTCGCTAAGCTAAAAATGGCAGCAAAAATTTCACGTTTAACAACTTGAAATAAAAAAAATAATACCTATATCAGGCATACTTAATAAAAAAGGAAAGCGTGACATGGCAAAAGGCCAATCATTACAAGACCCATTTTTGAACACCTTAAGACGGGAACGCATTCCTGTTTCAATTTACTTGGTGAATGGAATTAAATTGCAGGGGCAGGTTGAGTCTTTCGATCAGTTCGTAATTTTGCTGAAAAATACAGTCAGCCAAATGGTTTACAAACACGCCATTTCTACCGTGGTACCAGCACGTGCAGTCAATACGATGACCAGCCAGAGTGGTACTGCCGACGATAACGAGGATGTTGAATAATTAGCGGAGTAACAGCGCTTGTTTGATCTGGCTGAGCCGGCTGAGCAAGCCGTACTGGTACACGTTAATTTCCCGCAGGAACACTCAACCGAGGATCTGCAGGAGCTACGGATGTTAGTGGCTTCTGCGGGTGTGGTTGTGTTGGGAGAATTATCCTGCAGTCGACAGGCTCCTGATGCCAAACTGTTTATTGGTTCGGGCAAGGCTGCCGAGCTCGCCGCCCTGGTCGCTGACACGGGCGCGGCAGTGGTGATTTTCAATAACGAGTTAAGTCCGAGTCAGACACGAAATCTGGAGCGTTTGTGTCAGGCGCGGGTTATTGATCGCACCAGCCTGATCCTGGATATCTTTGCCCAACGCGCCCGAACCTATGAAGGCAAGCTGCAAGTCGAGCTGGCGCAGCTGCAACACCTCGCATCCCGCTTAATCCGTGGTTTCGATAATGAGCGGCAAAAAGGCGGTATCGGTTTGCGCGGTCCGGGTGAAACCCGCTTGGAAACTGACCGTCGGCTGTTGCGCGACAGAGTAAAGGCGTTAAAAATCCGGCTGGATAAACTAGGCCGGCAGCGTGAGCAGGGCCGTCGCGCCCGGCAGCGCTCAGAGCAGCCGGTACTCTCCATCGTTGGCTACACCAATGCCGGCAAATCAACCTTATTTAACCGTCTGACCACCGCGGATGTTTATGCGGCTGACCAGCTATTTGCGACGCTCGATCCGACGCTGCGTCGTATTGAGCTACCGCAGTTTGGCGAGGCGATCCTGGCCGATACCGTTGGCTTTATCCGGCACTTGCCACATGATTTAGTGGCCGCATTTAAGTCAACCCTGCAGGAAACCCGGGATGCCGATTTACAGCTACATGTGATTGATGCCGCCGATGCCCGACGGGCAGAAAATATGCGGCAAGTGCAGCTGGTGTTAACAGAAATTGATGCTGCTGAGGTGCCACAATTACTGGTTTACAACAAAATTGACCAGTTAGCGCAGTCTCCCCGTATTGATTATAACGAACAGGGCTTACCCGAGGCAGTTTGGTTATCCGCGAAAACTGGTGCCGGTCTGGATTTGCTGCAAAAGGCAGTTATCCAGTTACTGTCACAGCAGCATTTGCAGCTTGTACTGCGTCTGCCGCCGCGACTTAGCCAAATTCGGGCACAGTTATTTGCCTTACAAGCAGTGCAGCATGAGCAGTATCAGGAAGACGGTAGCTGTGAGTTGAGCGTAAAAATAACGGCAGCGAACTGGGCCCGATTGTTAAAGCAATGCGAGCAGTCGCTGGAAAACTATATCGTCAGGCCGCCAGTTTTTTGATACATTAACCTTTGACAGCAACTTTATAAGTGGAGTTAAGCATGGCTTGGAATGAGCCGGGCAATAACGGCAAGAATAACGACCCCTGGAAGCAAGGTGGTCGGGATCAAGGCCCGCCCGATTTAGATGAAGTGTTTCGCAATTTCGGTAAGAAATTTGGCGGTATCTTTGGCGGTAAGGGTAATAACACCGGCGGTAATGGTGCCTCTGCACTGATGACGGTGATTATTGTTGTCGCCCTACTGGTATGGGGCCTGAGCGGTTTCTATACCATTAAAGATGCGGAACGCGGCGTTGTCCTGCGCTTTGGCCAGTACCACACTGAAGTGGGCGCTGGTATCCATTGGAAACCTACCTTTATTGATACTGTGACCCCGGTTAACACTCAGGAAGTTCGTTCACTGCGCACTGATGGTTTTATGTTAACTCAGGATCAAAACCTGGTTCGGGTGACCTTTGAAATTCAATACCGCATTTTCAATGCCCGCCAATACCTGTTCTCGGTAGTGGATGCCGATCGTAGCTTACGCGAAGCCACTGATGCAGCACTACGTTTTGTGATTGGTCATTCTATTATGGATGACGTTCTGACCCGTGGCCGTGAAGTCGTGCGGCAAAATACCCGTCAGGAACTGGAAAGCATTATTCAGCCTTATAACATGGGTCTGACGCTGGTGGATGTTAACTTCCGTGATGCCCGGCCACCTGAAGAAGTGCGTGATGCTTTCGACGATGCCATCAAAGCGCAGGAAGATCAGGAGCGTTTCGTGCAGGAAGCAACGGCTTATGCCCGTGAAGTGGAACCGCGCGCCCGTGGCCAGGTCAACCGCGTAATGCAGGAAGCCGAAGCCTATAAACAGCAAATTGTCTTGAAAGCTCAGGGTGAAGTGGCCCGTTTCGAACAGCTGTTGCCACAGTACCTGGCTGCGCCACAAGTGACCCGGGATCGGATGTATCTTGAGACGATGGAACAGGTTTACAGCAGTACCTCGAAAATTCTGGTTGATGTCAAAAACAGCAACAACCTGATGTATTTGCCGCTGGATCAGCTAATGAAACAAGGCGCCGCCAGTGCGACCAATACTACTCCGGCCAGCCAGCCGGTGCGCCCAAGCCTGGATAGCAGTAATGCCCCAGTGCAGCAAGTGCCGGTTCGCAGCAGTTCACCACGCAGTGCAAGTGGGAGGTAACATCGGATGAAGAATTTTATTATTGCTATTGTAGTTGTGGTTGCGCTGATTGTGGTATCGGCTATTTTCGTCGTGCCGGAAGGGCAGCGTGCCATTGTCACTCAGTTCGGCAAGATTCAGCGTGATGCGGAAAACCGGGTGCTGGTTTATGAGCCGGGTTTGCACTTTAAATTGCCGGTAATCCAGGAAGTGCGCAAACTTGACGCCCGGGTGCAAACTCTGGACGATCAGGCAGACCGTTTCGTGACCGCTGAGAAAAAAGACCTGTTAGTGGATAGCTATGTTAAGTGGCGGATTAAGGACTTTGGTGCTTTCTTCTTATCTACCGGTGGTATTAAATCCCAAGCTGAAGTGCTGTTAAAGCAGTATATCAATAACGGTTTACGGACCGAGTTTGGTAGCCGCACCATTCAGGAAATTGTCTCTGGCGAACGGACCCAGTTAATGCAAAGCGCCTTATCGCAAGCTGCTCAGGCAGCCAATGAGCTGGGTATCGAAGTGATTGATGTGCGGGTAAAGCAAATTAACCTGCCAACCGAGATCAGTGATTCGATCTTTGCCCGGATGCGTGCTGAGCGAAAAGCGGTAGCCGATGAACACCGCGCCCGTGGCCGGGAGCAGGCAGAGATTATCCGTGCCGATGTTGATGCCCGCGTTACCGTTATGCTGGCGGATGCCGAGCGGAATTCGCGTACCGTGCGCGGTGAAGGTGATGCGACAGCAGCGAAAGTCTATGCTGATATGTATAGTAAAAATGCCGAGTTCTATGCTTTTGTACGCAGCTTAGAGGCGTATCGCAACAGCTTTAATTCGAAGAATGATGTGTTGGTGGTACAACCTGACAACGATTTCTTCAAATATATGCGTTCTGATAAAGTTAGCAACTAACCGCTGTTTGACCGATAGAAAAGGCCCCGTATTGGAGTATATAGTAAAAACAGTGTCTATTCGCGTGTGAGTGAGTGACAGGGCTTTACATATAACGTCAGCGGCTTTCATTTCAAACGTACATACTGTGTATAATGGTATGTACGTTTTTTATTTGCGCC
>Ga0181595_10003365_pt1 | contig 15367 bp, 12 predicted proteins | sample 041ome_7_FD_145604 | JGI IMG/M metagenome (GOLD analysis project Ga0181595, IMG submission 145604) | Coastal salt marsh microbial communities from the Groves Creek Marsh, Skidaway Island, Georgia - 041401AS metaG (spades assembly) | ecosystem: Environmental > Aquatic > Marine > Intertidal zone...
GTTGCCGCGTTGGATGAGGATGAAGGCTTGATTTTCATAGCCTCAATTATACAGACTTATCAAGCGCTTGACTGCCCATAGCGCTTCGCTTGTTTGTGGCGAAGTACGGTAATTCCGTCAACGATCATTTGCAGGGTGCAACCGGTGAGCGATTGGATCCCACTCGGATGCGGTTTCACCGGAAACTGGCCTTGCTCTAAGCGCTTAGCCCAGACACAATAGCCTGAGCTTTCGAAGTACAACACCTTCATCTGCGTTTTGCGGGCATTGATAAACACAAAGTACTGGCCACTTTGTGGGTTATGGCAAAGTTTATTGCGCACCAGGGCACTTAAACCGTTAAAGGATTTACGCATATCCACGGGTGTGGTGCACAGCCAGATTTTTTGGTTGGCAGCAGGGATAAACATTACTGCTGGCTAAGTGTCAGTTCAACGCCATTGCCCAGTGACAACACAATATGCCAGCGGGTGTTGCCTTGGTGTGCCAACGCGGATAAATCGATAAACTGTGTGTCCTGGCGAACAGGCGCTTGCTCAGTTTGTGGAGCCAAGCGTTGCCGCCATTTATAAAATGACATGGTACTGAGTTGATGGGTTTGGCAAAATTCAGTGATGCTCAGCTCTGATGTGTGCCATAAGTCGATTAATTGCTGCCATTGTGCAGCGTTGCGGTAAGCTCGCTTTGCCATGTTACTCTCCTGTTATGATGAGTGCACAGCTTATCGCGCGATCTTTAGTTGGGATAGGACGTCCTAAAATGGACGCTTACAGCATCAATGAGATTAAGACACTGGCAAGAAGAGTGCTCAACTCAGGCGTTTAAAGCCTTTAAAACCGGTCAAAAACATTTCATGGCATTAGCAACTCCTGCGGCCGGTAAAACGATTATGGCTGCTACACTTGCTAAATATCTGTTTTCTGAAAATATGATTGACTACGTAGTCTGCTTTGCCCCCTCCGTAGCCGTTCAAAAAAGCATAGAATCTACTTTTGCCAAAATCTTGGGCAGGCCAATGCATGGAAAGTTAGGCGCAGCCGGTGGCGTATTCACCTATCAATTTTTGACCACCAGTAAAAGTGCGGATTGGTCATTTTTACAAAGCAGCCGTGTGTTTGCCGTTTTCGATGAAATTCACCATTGTGGTGGTCATGATACCGAGTTATCAAATTCCTGGGGAAGGGAAATATTGACTAATATTAGCGATAACGTTAATTACATATTAGCTATGACAGGCACCCCATGGCGCACAGATCAAGCACCAATATCATTAGCGCGTTACATAAAGCCAGATTTCGCCATCCAGCTGGATTATGTCTATGGTTTGACTGAGGCGATTCAAGATAATGTCTGTCGTCTGCCTGAAATTACATTAATTGATAACGATAACCTGTCCGTAAATCAAAAAAACTACAGCTCACTTTGCATGGCGATGACTGAAGCGGATCTGCAATATAGCCGCATCCTTAACGACACGGAGGCGTTGCGTTATACGTTGTCCATCGCCGTAAAGAAATTGGCTGACGTCAGGCAGGAACACCCAGAAGCAGGTGGACTGGTGGTGGCGAGCTCTGTTGATGCAGCGATCCGTATCCAAGCACTATTAATCAGTGAGTTTGGTCAATCATCAGTATTAGTCTCTTATAAAGAAACTAACCCTCAAGAAATTATTGATAATTTTAGAACATCCAATACGCAGTGGATTGTCAGTGTTGCCATGGTGAGTGAAGGTACAGATATTCCCAGGCTGAGAGTATGCGCTCATTTAAGCACTGTTCGGACTGAGTTGTTCTATCGTCAAGTGCTTGGTCGCATTTTGAGGTTGATGGCCAATATCAAAAATCAGCAAGCCTATCTTATTACTTTTGCGGAGCCCGCCTTGACCGAGTTCACCAAACGATTGAAGGAAGATGTGCCTCAAATGATTGTAAAGTTTGATAAATTTGAGAGAAAATCTGCATCCGAAACACCATCAGCAGGAACGAAATCAGAAACTAAAGGCGATGCCAAAGCAGACAGTACAATCTCAGAAACGAACTGGCATTTTACAAAAACTGAACAAAATGAAAAAAGTCCTCCTGCGTCCTGGGTTCCATTTCAGTTAATTGGTCAATACCGGCAACAGGTCTTTTCTATATTCTGAGGTGCTCCTCTGAGTTTTAATTTCCCAGAATTTTGGGGTATTTGGTTAATTGCACTTAATCACAAGATGTTATTCCACTGTTATAAAGTTTACGCCCTTCTTCGGTTAGACCCCAGCTAGGGCTTCTTAGTTTTCCTGCCTGAACAACCAGTCCCTTCATTACAAGCCATTTTAATGCCCTTTTAACTGAAACAGAACTTTGACCACTTTCTTGACCAAGCAACTGCATCAGACGCACTAGCGCCGCTTAAAATAAACTCTGGAAAATAATTTTTCCAGACAATGTATTTTTGTCGTTTTTCCACAATTTTTTTCTTTTTCTGAAAAAGCTCTGTTAGTCTTAATTACAAAGGCTTTCCAGAGTTTTTCCAGATATGATTCTAAATAGTACGCCAGAGACCATGCGCTAGTGCGCCGGCGCCGGCATTAACAGGGCTGGCGCCTGCCTTTGTTTGGCCCGCTAGCCGAACTGACACGACATTTACCCTGCTTTTTATATCAGTTAGCAGCCTAACTGAAGTGGCCGGGCGGCCATAAAAAAATCCCCCCGCAGTGTCTGCCGGAGGGATCTTGTGCTGTGTTAACCGTGACTATTGCTTAGCCATCTTGCGCTGGAACTCTGCGATATCGGTCACGACTTGCTGATTCGGTAGTGTTGCGAACGGCTGCTCCCGGAAACTGGTACCTCGCATTTGCACGGAGATCCGCGCGGCCTCAGGGTTCAGCAATGTTTGCTGATAGAAGCTCTGCACATCCGCCAATGTCACTTGCTCGACGGCCGCAATCAGTTTTTGCTTGCTATCAAAGTCAAAGCGCTCACGATACCAGTCGCTGACTAACGGCTGCATTTCCTCAAACAGATTTTTTGGTGGTTCATTCAGGCTTACTAATAAGCTCTGTTTTAACGCCGCAAATTGTTCCGGGGTAACTTGTTGCAGCGTGTTCCAGTATTGCTGTTTAAATTCATCAAACCGCTGCTGCATATCGGCTGGGCCTTTCACCGGTGTTTGGATATATAAGCCAAAACCAGTGTAGTCATTCAGGTCAATCGCTGTACCGCCAACCGCGTAAGCCAGTTGTTCCTCGGTACGCAGTTTATCAAAGGCCTGATTCGAGAAATGCGAGGCCAAGACGCTGGCTGCGGCGCGCGCCGCCATGCCTTTAGCCGGATGGACATGCATATCCACTAGGGCCACGTCAGTCACGTCGATATCACGGGTCAGCGTAATGGCATCGCCACTGCGCGGTAACCAGAACGGGCTTTGTGTATAAGGCGTGACGGTACGATCTGCAGGTAAAGCGGCTTGCAACTTACTGACCAGCGTCTGCACATCCTGCTTGTCGTAGTTACCGAAGGCAAACACCCGCACCTGATTTTGTTTTAAGGTTGCAGTGATAAACTGCTGTAAATCAGCCGCAGTCATCGCCTGTGCTGCGGCAATCAGCTGCTCCGGATTATAACTGCCACCACGATACAGGCCGTTAAAGGCCCAGAAGGCTTGCCTGAAGGGTACCTGGCGGCTCTGATTGGCGACGCCACGCACAAAGCGGTCTACTGCCTGAGCGTAGCCATCAGTCGTGATCGTCGGTGTTAAACCGGCCAGCAGCTGTTCCAGTAATTGCGGCTGTTTGTCGGTAAAGCCATCCAGATTCAGGGTCAGGCCATTACCGTCATTTAACCATACCTCGATACCGGCAGCACTGGCCTCAGTGCGCAGTGCACTTTGCTCCAGATTGTACAGATCACGCCATAACGCAAACGCCACCCGGGCTTTGATATCCTGCTGCGCAGCCGGGCTGTTTAATACGATATCCAGACGGCCTTTCGGCTGATCAGCAAACACCTGGCTCGGATATAACCAAGCCGAGATACCGGGCTGCTCAACCACTAATTCCGGCTTCTGCTGGGCGCTGCGGGCTTTAATCGCGAAGCTCTCGGGCAACAGACGGTTTATCATTGGCAGGTTCAGCGCAACCAGCGGCTGTTGCCAGGCGGCTTGTTCTTCGGCACTGATATCGACGATCTTATATTTACCAACATGACGGATCAGCTCGCTGTCATGCGGCTCCTGCTTGCTGATATACCAAACCCGCAGATTCGCCGGTGTCAGCTGTGTCAGAACATTATTCACCGCTTCGGCATCAAAGCGCTCATAAATGTAGGGTGCAGCAATAGCGTGCTTAACCGGCAACTTCAGCATCGCAGCGGTTAAACCCGAGGCATAGCCAAAGCCATCTGTTTTTTCAAGGAACTGGAACTGGTTCGCCAGGCTGGTTTTGATCTCGTTATAGTATTTGCTATCTACACCCTGTTGCTTGATCAAATCCAGATACTGCATCACTACCGCGGTAATGGCTTCGCGCTGCTGCATACCGGCGTCAGTCAGGTTCATATCAATCGCCAGACTGCCGTAGTTACCATAAAAATCCGGATTGACTGAGACATTAAAACTGGATACCAGACCCGCAGCTTTTAGCTGAGCTGCCGCCGTACCCGGCATTTCTGAACGCAATAAATAGGCAATAAATTCGTTCGGCTTAACGGCGTACTGATCGCTGTTATTACTGATAGTAAAATCTAATCGCAGTTGCTTAACATCCTGATTCGGCACATAGTGGATCCGTTTACCGCCAAACAGGCTGTTATCCAGCTCAGCCGTCACTTCAGGCAGCGGGATATCTTTGTTAACAATGCCACCAAAGTGTTTATTGGCCAGCAACTCCATCTCAGCCAGCGATAAATTACTAACCATTGCCAGCTTCATATTATTGGCAGAATAGTAGTTGTTATAGTAAGCCAGCATCTCATCATGTAATTTGCTGCCTGGCTTATCACTTAAACTCTCCAGACTGCCGGCCAGAAAACGGTTCGACGGGTGCTCGCCGAACATCCGGCGCATCAGCTCAAATTGCGCCAGAAAATCCTGCTCCCGGCGCATCGACTGTTCCGCATTAACCGCATTACGTTCTTTATCAGAATATTCGGGGTAGAACTTCGGCGTTTTGAAGAAGTCGGAAAAACGATCCAGGGCTTCATCATAAACATTATTATTAATTTCAAACATATAGTTGGTAATATCCAACCAGGTGTAGGCGTTATAGGCCCCATTGTGCTGACTCATAAAGCCGGCATACTCGGCCGGATCCGGGTAGCGCTCAGTCCCCATAAACAGCATATGTTCCAGATAATGCGCTAAGCCTTGCTGCGTCATCGGATCCTGAAACATACCGGCCCCGACACTCAGTGATACTGCCGATTTCTCTGTGTCGGGATCAGAGACCAATACCACTTCTAACTTATTTGGCAGGGTAAAGGTTTTGTACTGGCGTTGGTCGTTTGGACTAACAATTATCGCTGCCGCCTGTTGCTGTTCTACTACTTTACCTTGAGATACCGTTTGCTGCTGGGCACAGCCGGTGATGACGGCTAAAGCTACTGCACTGACAATAAAGAGTTTTTTCATTTTGCGGATCCTTTTACCGATAAAATGTAAAAAATACGTAGCGTGATACTAACGAAAACGCTAATAACACGCCAGTCTCAACAAAGTAGGATTTGTAAGAAAATATGTCGCAGCCAGCAACAGCTGGTCAGACCGCACTCCGGTACCGGTCGGAGGTCTGGCCGGTACCGGAGACGAATGAGGGTTGTTAACCTGTTTTTCATGATCGCGGTGGTCCGCGCCGCTATACTGGGCAGAATTTCAGCCAATCTGGCAGTGCGCTATGTTTTTGCGAAAATTAGTGGTGTCGCTTTGTGTGTTACTAAGCATTATTTTGCTGCAGGCAGGCATGGCGTTTTGGGCGCAGCAAAATTCCGAGTTCCATACTGAACGCAACCGGGTTGCCAACCAGATGCTGGCCGAATTTATTTCGCTGAGGGCAGATAAACAGCGGCTAAAAGTCTGGCTGGCCCAGTATCTGCTAACGGACGACGCCAATACCCAGTTTCGCGATACCCTGTTCAACCGGATGCAGCAGCAACTGAGCACTTTGGAGCAGCTGGCTATTCGCGATCAGCTGTATCACAGCCAGGAAGCAGACTTACAACACACTATGCAACAGGTTAAGGTGATTTCACTGTTGCAAACCAATCTGCAAACTCTGGAGCAGGCGCTGAAAACCCGCGAAATTGCCCGCTACAAAGATGATGCCGAACGCTGGACAGCGCTAATCAGTTTATTTGATAAAATCCAGGACACTGATCTGGCAGAATTGCTGCAACAAGCCATTGCCGAGCAACGCCAGCGGGCCCAAAGCACCGAAAGCGATGCCCTAAGTGCAGTACAAAGTGTCAAACGCACCACCATTTTGATTAGCCTGCTGGGGTTGGTACTGGCGATTATACTGGGTTTTTATCTGGCGCGCGCGCTAAGCCGGCCACTGCAATCGTTACTGGATGGCACTAAACAGCTGCAGCAGGGGCATTTTGAATACCGCATTGCTGAGCAGGGCCCGGACGAATTTGCTGAATTGGCGCGCCAATTTAATCTGATGTCCGGCTATATTGCTGACTATGCCAAACGCGAAAAGCAAAGCCAGCTGGCGGCCGAGCAACTGGTTGCCGAACGCACCAGTCAATTACAGCAGGCCCTGGACCAGTTACATCAGGCCGAGTACCGACAAAAGCAACTGCTAGCAGACATTAGCCATGAGCTGAGAACACCGGCGACCAGTATTCAAGGTGAGGCTGAGATCAGCTTACGTGGCCAGCCGAAAAGCACCAGCGACTATCAGGACGCCTTTAAGCGGATCCTGAGTGCCAGCCAGCAACTTAGTCACCGGATTGACGACTTATTATTGCTCGCCCGCGGCGAGGATCGCCTGCGTCAGGTACAGCTACACACCAAACCGCTGGCGCAGTTTATTCAGCACAGCATTGCCACGGTCCAGCAGTGGTTACCCGCCTCTCTGCCACTACATATCGTTATTACAGAACAAACGACCGACCCGCTCTATCTGTTAGTGGATGACGAAAAGTTTTCTGCCGTACTTAGGATCATTGTCGATAACGCCCGGCAGTATGCTAAAGATAGCCCGGTGCTAACGTTGACGCTGCATGCTACCGAAACCGACTTGCAGCTGACACTCGCAGATCAGGGGATTGGGATCCAGAACGATGAAATATCTCAGGTATTTGCCCGTCACTACCGCAGCTCTGCCGCCCGGCAAGCACGGCCAGATGGTTTGGGTATCGGCCTTTGTATTGCCAAAGATATTATGGAAGCCCATGATGGCGCCATCAGCCTGACGGCCAATCAACCGCGCGGTACCTGCGTAACGCTAACCTTACCGCTGTTTCCGGGAGTGAATGATGAAGATTCTGATCGTTGAAGATGATGATAAGGTTGCCGCTTTTCTGGGCCGTGGCCTGAAGGCTGAGGGCTATCTGACGCAGATAATTACTAACGGTCGGGATGTGTTGGAGGCTGTACGTCAGTTCGAGCCAGATATTATCGTGCTGGATCGGATGCTGCCGCAGGTGGACGGCCTTACCCTGTGCCAGCAATTGCGCAGCCAGCAGGTTAATGCCCGGATCCTGATGCTTTCGGCGTTATCGGAAGTTGAAGAGCGGGTAAAGGGCCTACGTTGTGGCGCAGATGATTACCTCGGCAAGCCGTTTCATTTCGAAGAATTATTAGCCCGGATTGAAAGCCTGGCAAAACGGGGCTTAAGCCCGGTACAAAGCCGTCAGCTGCAGGTTGCCGATTTACTGTTAGATTTAGACACCATGCGGGTGCAGCGGGCCGGCCGTGATTTACTGCTTACCGCCAAAGAGCTGGCGATCCTGGAGCTGCTGATGGCTAATAGCGGTAAAGTTTACAGCCGCGAGCGGATCCTGACCAATGTTTGGGGGCTGAACGAAGATCCGCTGACCAATATCGTGGATGTGTATATGGCCCGGCTGCGTAAAAAAGTGGACGAGCACCATCCGCAAAAACTGTTACACACCCGGCGCGGTCTGGGCTATTGCCTGCAGGCCGAGTAAATCTTAGCCTTTTTCTGCCACGGGCGGTGGTCTTTTGTGACAAAAAAGGCTGGTAAGCAGAGGCGCCTTACCAGCCAAAAGCCATGATGGGAACTCAGGAGGGGATGTTGTTGCCTTTAGTTTGCGCTAAAAGGCAGGGAGGAATGATGTAACACGATCCGCAGCGCCCCCTGGTCATCTTTTTTAAAACCCCAGGTTTTATCGACAGTGGTCACCTCGCCGGCCGCATTGGTCAGCATTACATGCCCCATCGTCAACGCCAGATCGCCGTTAATGTGCACCGCCCCATTGCGGAACTGATAACCTTGCCAGCCTTTCAGGGCAAAACCACTGTCATCAGCAAAGGCGCTGTTACCGCCAACAAAGTACGCCAGGGCGCCATCGTAGCTGGTACGGAAAGTCTGCTCACCGCTAGTCAGTGTCGGTTTAAACAATACCGGGCCCAGGTTATAGCCATAAGCCGCATCCAGCACCTCGCGCGCCCGGCTGGTCGCCTGATCGCGACCACCTTGCTGATAAGCCTTGCTAATACTGATCAGCGCCTCACCCCAGGCCTGCTGTGCGGCCTGTAGTTCAGCTTCGGTAATGACGTTTTTATAACCGGGTGCCGCCTGCACTGCGGCGGCCAGTAAAAAACTGGCGGTAAAGAATGATAATTTTGCTGTTTTCATCGTTTTACCTTTTTAGTCAGGCCCGACTCCGCAGGCACCAAGATTGTTGTTAACTGCTGGGCATCTTAATGCGCGGCGATTAACAAAACGGCCTGACTAAGATGAAAAAGCCACAGTGTTTAGATTAAATTAACCTGAATAGCAGGCCGAATAGGCCGCCTCAAAAACAGCAGGCCCCGATTTTGGATCGGGGCCTGCTTTGCGGTTAACTAACTGTTGCTTAACTGGAAATTTAGAACACGCCTCTCAGTCCAATGGCAAAATTACGGCCTGGCAGCGGCGTAATATCACGCAAGAAAGAGGTGTGCACTAACGCCAATTCATCCGTCAGATTTGCGCTTTCAGGTAAGCAACTAAATCCTGCGAACCGACATTAAAGCGGTAGCTGATACTGGCATCAACCAGGGTGTAACCAGCCGAAGCTTGCTCCAATTCCGCCGTGTTTTCCTGCTTAAAATAGCGACTGACACTCAGATCTGCATCAAAGTGGTTACCCTGATAAGCCAGTTCGGTCATTAAACGCAGCGGTGGTGTGCGTGGTAACTCGCCACCGGCGCGCAGGCGGGCACGGATATAGTCACCTTGCACAGTTAACTTATAAGGGGCGCTGATTTGCCAGATAAACTGGGCTTCAAAACCATGTAAATCAACGTCTTCGTTAACATACAGATAAATAGGTAGCTCGTCGTTGTGACCTTCCTCAGCATGCTCGTGCTCGCTGTGGTCCAACTCTTCTTCATGGCCATGATCTTCATGGCTATATTCAGCAAATAATCCGGTATTACGCTGGTAGAAGTAGTTATCTACCCGATTGTAAAACGCATTCAACACCAGACCAAAATCACCGTCGAACTTACGGAACGTGAGGTCTAGGTTGCGGGATTTTTCTAATTCAAACCCGCTACGATTTAACTCAAAACCGTCGCGATCTTCATTTAAGCGGAACAGGGAGCCGACTTCGTAGCTTCTGGTACCAAGGTGAGGACCAAAAGAGAACAATTCCGCCGCACTGGGGGCGCGTTCCGCCTGAGATAATGATAAACCGATGTTATAACCTGCTGCGAAATCCCAGACCAGGCCCGCCGAGAGGCTGACAGGTGTGTATTGATTCTCGACGCCAAAAACCCGCAGCATCTCTTCATCACCATGTTCATCGCCATGCTCATGATCATGATGTTCATCACCATGGCCATGAATTTCCAGCTCAGGTAATAGCACCTGATTAGCACTGATCTTGACCCGTTCAGCGCGGGCGCCCAGCTGCAATAATACCGGGCCAAAATGACGCTCTGCCATCCAGCCTAGTGCCAGCATGGTAGATTCGGATGGTGGCGTAAAGGCCTCACTGCCGATTGCTTCAAAATCGCTAAACTTATAATGCAGGCTCAAACCACCTTTCCAGTCATATACCGGCTGGTGGAAGAACTCAAAGCGGGCTTCATGGCTCTTATTGCGGAATACCGTGCTAACAAAATCGTCTTCAATTTCGGCATGTTGATAATCGGTATAGGCCAAACGACTATTTACCTGGCGTAACCAGGGATTGTCAAAAAACAGCTCGCTTTGCAGCTGCAGCCGATCCTGCTTCTTATCAGCATAGACCAGCTCTTCATCATGCTCAGCATGATCTTCTTCGCCACCATGGCTATGACCCGGAATACCATATTCCCGCTCTAAACGACCGTAAGACAGCCCAACAAAGCCATTATCTAACAAACGACTACCGCCAACGGTAAAACCTTTGCTGGTGCTAAAGGTGTTCGCGATGCGACGACCGTGCTCATCAGCATGGTCATGATCGTGGTCGTGATCATGATCGTGCTCTTCTTCTTCCTGGCGGTGCAGCCAATCATGCGGCGCCTTGTAATTAATGCTGTCACGCCAGAACCCATCCAGATAAACCGCATAGTCCTGATTACCATTAACCAGCGAGCCGGCAACCAGTTTCGCTGAGTCGACGCTTTGCAGTTCGGTTAACCACTCAGCACGCGGCGTGCTGTCTGTCGGGATCCGTTCATCGACCACGTTAACTACACCACCGATGGCGCCACTGCCGTAAAACAAGGTCGCGGGGCCACGCAATACTTCAATTTGCGTAGCAGTACTGGTTTCTGTCGCCACACTGTGATCCGGGCCGATGCGAGAGGCATCACCGGCATCCAGGCCGTTTTGCATGATCAACACGCGCGGACCATCTAAGCCACGGATAATCGGACTGCTGGTAACGCCGCCATGGAAATTCGAATGCACACCAACTTCTTTACGTAAGGTATCGCCCAGCGAGGTGGTTTGTTGCATCTTTAAACGATCACCCGCTAACACACTGACTGGCAAGGCGGATTCTGTTACTGAGGCATGTAATGGACTGGCCGTAACATCAATAATTTCAAAGCTGCTTGGCGTCAGCTGTAGTTCCACATCGGTTAACCCGGCTGCCGGCACAGATAATTTTACGTTGTTGTGACCAAAGCGACGGGCTGCAAGATGCAATTCCACCTCCCGCACCGGTACGTTGCGTAATACAAAGCGACCCAATTCGTCAGTTCGCGTTTTAGCAGCGGCACCTATCACATCGACTTCAGCATTGGCAACAGGCTGTCCTTTCGGATCCTTCACTACCCCACTAATGGTATTAGCTTGCGCTGCGGCGCTATGTATGGCGGCGGCTATAGTTAGGGCTATCGCACTCTGCTTGATCATTGGTCCTTAACTCCAGGATTAGCTCAAAATGTTATATCGTAACAATATACAGCTTTTGTGATGATATAACAATGCAGAAAATTAATGATGTGCGTTTAACAGAAGTAAAACCCCGACAAACACCATACCGACTGCCACAGGGGATATTTGCACGACCTCGATTTTGATAGTTACCGGCCGCTACGACTAAAAATAGCGAAGTTATCTCCTGAAAATATTAATGATAACTATTTGCATTTAAAAAATGCCACGCTATACTCACTGCAACGGATTAAGAGCCGGTCATGGAAGGCATCTCTCTGGTCTTTGTGGCTCGTCCTGCATTGTTCGGGCAAGCTTGCTTGCCCGTTTTTTTGTGGAGGAAGATGAAATATGCCATTGCTGGAAGCCGGATCTCTGAAGAAAGCACTTGGTATCCTGGCCGAATGCTGGCCATCTTTACGCAACAACAGCTCGCCCGCTCCCTGTCAACAACAGGTGCTATTTCCACCGGCTGCCGGTTGGCAACATTTACGCATTCTCGGCTATCGCAGCCTGGCTGAACATAGCGCGGGATACGAGTTTATGCTGAAACTGGAACGGCCGTCAGCCGACCTGGCACTGACAGTCCACTTAGAATTACAACCGCAGAATAGCTACAGCCAGGTGGCACTCTGGTTAACCCGACTCGGACTTAGTGGCTGTCAGATAGTGCAGTTTGCACGGCAACGGGTGCCGCTCTGTCAGGCTCTTTCCTGTGTTGATTTAACTCAAGCCTGTCAAATACCGGCAAAAACGCTCAATGACTGGCTGGCCAGGCAGCCGATGCTCATGGCAGGACATTTTAAAGTGTTGGAGTCTTGGCAAACAGACAACAGTCTTCATTTGCACTGTGTCACCACAGATTGCATGTCGCGCGCCTGCTATCACTGGTTGCAACAGCAGGCGATTCGATATCAGCTGGTTTACGTACGCTTGCGCACGAATCGTGATTAAAGTTGTGATTGCAGATAATTCTGCAGCCCCAGTAGTTTAATCAGCCGCAATTGTTGTTCCAACCAATGGGCGTGATCATTTTCGGTATCGTCCAGCAGACCCTGCAGAATATTACGCGTCACGTAATCCTGCTCCTGCTCACACAGCGCCATGGTCTGCTTTAACAGCTTTTGCACCGCATACTCGACATTCAGGTCATTTTGCAGCATTTTCGGCACATCCTGACCGACCTGGATCGGGTCGCGTTTGGTCATATCCGGTGTGCCGCCGAGGAAGATAATGCGCTCAATCAGCGCCGATGCATGACCTTTTTCATCGTCGAACTCGTGATCGATGCGCTCAAACAGCTTATGCAGGCCCCAGTCGTGATACATTCTGGAGTGAATAAAATATTGATCCATCGCCGCCAGCTCATTGGCCAGCAACACATTTAGTGCATTGATAACCTTTGGACTACCCTGCATTATTCACCCCCTAGTTGCGCTTGCAGATAATTGGCTAATCCCATCGTCGCAATTTGATGTTGCTGAGTTTCCAACCAATCCAGATGTTCTTCTTCATATTCCAGGATTTCCGTTAGCAGATCCCGGCTAACATAGTCCTGCAAACTTTCACACAGTGCTATCGCTTCCTTCAGCAAAGGTAATTGCTCTAGTTGAAAATCCTGGTCACATTGCAGCATTTCCGGCGTATCTTCACCAATCCGCAGTTTGCCCAGCGCCTGTAAATTCGGTAAGCCTTCCAGCATCAGGATCCGCTCAATCAGCTCATCCGCCTGCTTCATATCCTTAATGGATTTTTTGTAACAAACATCATTCAGCGCTTTTAAGCCCCAGTTTTTATAAATACGGGCGTGCAGAAAATACTGATTAATCGAGGTTAATTCGGCAGTAAGCACTTCGTTAAGCTTACTCAAAACCTGAGGATGACCGTGCATAGCAGACTCCGGCTAGATTTTAATTTAGCTTTAAAGCTTAGACCAAAAATGACGAGCACGCAAAAATATGTTTAATATCATTAATTTGCAATTAAGAATGCTTAGCATTTCTACTGCCACCTGCAATACAAACCACACCCATCCTGAAAATCTGCAACCAATCGCAAGTCACTTCGCAGTCAGGCAATTTAAGGTTATGGTAATTATCAATTTATAACTAAAAATATGGACGTCACTATGCGAACACCCTCCTATGCCATTATCCTGTTACTCGGGCTTGGTTTAGCGCTCAGTTATCCTCAGACTGTTGCTGCCAACCCAAAAGTTGAAGCTATCAGTATTGAAGCTGACAGTGTGGTTGTTACCGAACACCGCACGCAAATTAATGGCCAACGCATTACTTACCGGGCACACACTGGTACCCAACCAGTATGGGACGAGAACGGTCATCCAACTGCGACCTTGTTTTACACCTACTATCAGCGTAGCGATATCAAAGATAACAGCAACCGGCCGCTGCTGATTTCCTTTAACGGTGGCCCTGGCTCAGCGTCCGTCTGGATGCATATTGCCTACACCGGACCAAAATCACTGAACATTGATAGTGAAGGCTATCCAGTGCAACCCTATGGTGTAAAAACCAACCCCTACTCAGTGCTGGATGTGGCTGATATTGTCTTTGTAAACCCGGTCAACACCGGCTATTCACGGGTCCTGCCCGGGCCAGATGGCAAGATGCCGTCACGTGATCAGCAGCAAAAAATGTTTTTTGGCGTCAATGCTGACGTTAACTATCTCGCTGGCTGGATCAACAGCTTTGTTACCCGCTACGAGCGCTGGCCATCACCCAAGTTTTTGATTGGCGAAAGCTATGGCACCACCCGGGTAGCCGGTCTGGCGTTGGCACTGCAAAATAACCAGTGGATGTATTTGAATGGTGTGATTCTGGTCTCGCCAACTGATATCGGTATTGAACGTCAGGGCCCGGTAAAGGCGGCTAACCGCCTGCCATACTTCGCCGCAACAGCTTGGTACCACAAAGTTCTACCGGCGGATTTGCAGCAAAAGGATTTATACGACATCCTGCCGGAAGTGGAAAATTTCACCCTGAACGAATACTTACCAGCACTGGCGCGTGGTAATGCACTCCCCGAGCAGGAAAAGCAGCGGATTGCCGAGCAGGTTAGTCGTTATTCCGGTATCAGCGTGCAAAATGTACTGCGCTCCAATTTAGATATCAGTACAGCCTATTTCTGGAAAGAATTGCTTCGCGATCAAGGTCATACCGTGGGACGGTTGGATTCACGTTATTTGGGTATCGACAAAAATGACGTTGGCGCCAGCCCGGATTATTGGGCAGAGCTCACCTCCTGGTTACATTCTTTTACGCCGGCAATTAACCACTATCTGCGCACTGAGCTGAATTATAAAACCGATATTAAGTACAATATGTTCGGCAATGTGCACCCGTGGGACCGCAGTAACGACAATACCGGTGAGAATTTACGACTGGCGATGGCACAAAACCCCTATCTGCGGGTATTAACCCAGGCCGGCTATTACGATGGTGCCACCAACTACTTCGACGCTAAGTACAATATGTGGCAGCTGGATCCGAGCGGTAAAATGAAAGACCGCCTGAGTTTTAAAGGCTACCGCAGCGGTCATATGATGTATTTACGCTATGAGGATTTAAAGAAATCGAACGATGATTTGCGGGAGTTTATTCTGCAGTCACTGCCAGCAGCAGGTCAGCCGGCGAAGTATTAAGCGCTATCCAGACTGACCTGAAATAACAGCCCCCGCAACTGCGGGGGCTTTTTTATGTGCGCCCAGCATGGGCGCATTCTTGGAGGTGCAAGTCCTCCCATAAGCTGGCTACAGCGAATGAAGTGAAGCGCAACTGCAGAACGGCGACGGACTGTGGGGAGGAAGCGTGGAGCGAAACTGCG
>Ga0181595_10003369_pt1 | contig 15355 bp, 14 predicted proteins | sample 041ome_7_FD_145604 | JGI IMG/M metagenome (GOLD analysis project Ga0181595, IMG submission 145604) | Coastal salt marsh microbial communities from the Groves Creek Marsh, Skidaway Island, Georgia - 041401AS metaG (spades assembly) | ecosystem: Environmental > Aquatic > Marine > Intertidal zone...
ATCGACATCGCAAAACACTTCCACTAATTTGTTCATAGGCTCTCCGTGTGATTGGGTTTCTCTTGGTCGAAAGATCCGATCACGTGGAGGGCCGTTAGTTCAAATTTTCTTATCCCGAGTTGAGGTTATGTAATCAAAGTGCTGGAGCAAACCGGCGAACTTGAAATTAAACATGCCGGTTGGGTCCGCACCCGTCAGGCTATTCGCTCATTACGCGCGCAAGGCGTGTTGGCGGTTGCCATCGATCCAACCAAACAACTGTCGACCGCCACTGCACCGGCCAAACCAGCAACCGAACGCGAACCTGAACCTATTGCCTTTCGGGCGCTATTTGCCGATGAACAGCCCAAAGCACAACGCTGTATCGAACAAACACAGCAAGTGCAAAAGCAAGTGTTGCAAGCTGCGGCCAGTGGCGAGCCGGTTGATTTAAGTCTGGTACACGAAGTCAGCGCTGGCTTGTCCGATGCAGTGAGCCGTAATCCGGATGTACTACTCTGCCTCGGCCGTATTGCCGCGCAAAGCGACGCGCTGCTGCGGCATAGCTTGAACTGCGCCCTGTATATGGCCGCTTTTGCCCGTTTTCTGAATTTACCCAAACATAAAATTCAAGCGCTGATCACCGCAGCTTTACTACATGATGTTGGCAAAGCACAAAATCCAAAGTTATTGCAGGCCGGGGATGCCGCCGCAATTAGCACCAGTCTGGCGGTGCTGCAGCGCAGTACGGCGCTGGCGGGGGAAGTGTCGTTATGGATTAGCCAACATTGCGCCTGCCCGGACGGTAGCGGCGAACCAGCCATCCGCGACGCGCAACTCGATAATGGCAGTAAAATGCTGGCTATTGTTAACCGGTACGAGAAGCTGTCTGCTCCCGAGCAAGGTTATGTCAGCCCTCTGGCGGTGGCACGGCAGTTGCTGGCGCTGGCCCCCGCTAAAGTCGACGGTGATTTACTACAATTGTTTATTAAGTGCATTGGCGTCTATCCACCTGGTACCGTAGTGCGACTGAGTACCGGCCGTCTGGCTCTGGTATTAGAAAATAACGCCAAAAAACCGACCCTACCTAAGGTGAAAGTGTTTTATCACAGCACACATCACCATCATATTCCCCCTAGGATTGTGGATTTATCCCGTCAGGGCGAAGAGCAGGTTGAAGCCTGTGTTGATCTTAATAAGTATGGGTTAGATGTGCGTAACTACCTTTAAGAAAGCTATTTACCACTCACTCAGTGCACGCATACTAAACAGTGTTTGACCAAACTCCAGCATCACATAATGCGGTGTGATTTCCCGTAATCTGACATCAGCTGTGATCCACTGCCCTTCCTGCAAAGATTTGCCATTCACTTTTACCCAACGCTGCGCCGGTTGGGTCGCATAGACATGCGCTTCAAATTTCAGCCGAGGTAACTGTCGTTGCAGGGTTAAATCCAGCATGCTGATATCCTGCGCCGGAGCAGAATGAGCCGTGATATTGCTATTGGCGCGAGGTTGTTGTTCACTTTGCGCCAGCGCACTGGCAAATCGCTCGCGCAGTTCTGCCGATACCTCAGGCTCAGCCACTGGCTCGGCAACAGGTGCAGCCTGCGCAGTCACCGTTACCACTTCTGGTTGTGGCGGCAGCGTTTCCGTAACCTTTTCAATGACGACAGGCTCAGTAACAGGCTCGGCCGGCTGCGTTAATGCCTGTGCAATGGTTGCGGCCGTCGCCGGCGTTACCGCAACCGGCTGCTGTGCTTCAGATACCGGAGCGCGCTGTAACAATAGATAACCCGCAGCAAAACCGGCCAGTACCGCTAACACTAAAGCCAACGCAATAGCCAGGTTACGCCAAAAATGCGATACCGGCGCTGCAGCCGGTGCTTGTTGCTTTAACGCATCCATCAGGATGGACATATTATTCTCCGCGCCAGATTGGCAACAGTTGTACTGCCAGTAAGAAGCCCAGAATTATACCGAACAGCGCCAATAGCGGCCAGAGCCAGCCAGGTAATGTTTTTGCGACACTTGAGGCCTGATTTAACGGCAGGATTTCAGCGGCCGCGCGCTGCACCTCTTTGGCATCGACCACCGCTTGCTGCTTACCATAAGCCGCTAATAACGCCCGATCAGCCAGCAGGTTAAGTAAACGCGGAATACCACCACTGAGCTCGTACAGCTTTTTCACTGCCTTATCGTTAAAGACCGGCCGCTCACAGCCTGCGACCTTTAACCGGAAGCGCACATATTGTTGCACTTCGCTAAGATTAAGCGGCAGCAGATGATAACGGGCAGTAATACGCTGCGCCAACTGACGCAAATCGTTGCGCTGCAACAGTTGTTGTAGCTCTGGCTGTCCAATCAAAATCACTTGTAACAGTTTTTTAGTATTGGTTTCCAGGTTAGTCAGCAGGCGCAGTTGCTCTAACACCGCCGGTTGCAGATGCTGGGCTTCATCAATAATCAGGATAGTCTTTTTGCCGGCGTCATGATTTTTTTGCAGCCGCTGGGTAATTTTATCGCCCAATAACTTCAGGCTGGCGTCGGTTTTTTTATAGCGAATCTTTAGCTCATCACAAATTGCGGCCAGTAACTCTAGCTCGGATAAAGTCGGGTTTAGGATAAAGGCCACATCGGTTTGCTCGTCCAGCTCTTGCAATAAACTGCGCGATACCGTGGTTTTACCGGTGCCGACCTCGCCGGTTAACAGCACAAAACCACCGGCATCGCCCAAGCCAAAGCGTAAGTGCGCCAATGCCTCAGCATGACGCGGGCTTAAAAACATAAAATCCGGGTTGGGCGCTATCGAAAACGGCGGGCTGTTAAAACCAAAAAATCCGCTATACATCGCTATCCTGTTTATCAGCACTGCAAATTAGGTCAAGGCGGGTATAATGGCAAAAAAACAGCAATCAGGAAAGCGTGTGCAAATTTATCTTGTTGGCGGCGCGGTGCGCGACGAACTGCTGGGCTACCCCTTTACTGAACGTGACTATGTTGTGGTTGGCGCCAGCCCGGCGCAGATGCTGGAACTGGGCTATCAGCAGGTAGGTAAAGATTTTCCGGTTTTCCTGCATCCGAAAACCAAAGAAGAATATGCACTGGCCCGCACCGAGCGTAAAGCTGGCAGTGGCTATACCGGTTTTAACGTCTATGCGGCGCCTGATGTGACGCTGGAGCAAGATCTCGCCCGCCGCGATCTGACCATCAATGCTATCGCCAAAACGGCCGATGGCGCACTGATTGATCCCTTTGGCGGCGTTAAAGATTTGCAAGCACGACTGCTGCGGCATGTCTCAGCGGCTTTTGTTGAAGATCCGCTCAGGGTACTGCGTGTCGCCCGCTTTTATGCCCGTTATGCGCATCTGGGTTTTCAGGTAGCGCCGGAAACCTTAGCGTTGCTGCAGCAATTAAGTGGCAGTGGTGAATTGCAAACACTCAGCCCGGAGCGCGTCTGGATCGAAACCGCCAAAGCATTGAGTACCGGTACGCCGGCTGCCTACTTCGATCTATTACAGCAATGTGGTGCTTTGCAGGCACTGATGCCTGAACTTGCCGCGCTGTGGGGTGTACCACAACCGGAAAAATGGCATCCGGAAATTGATACCGGAGTGCATACCTTGCTGGTACTGACGCAAGCGGCAAAGCTGTCAGAAAAAATCGAAGTCCGTTTTGCCAGTTTAGTGCATGACCTGGGTAAAGGTGTTACCCCAACGGCTTTGTTACCTTCCCATCATGGCCACGAACATACGGGTTTACCCTTAATCCAGCAGCTGTGTGAGCGCTTACGGGTACCTAATAGTTGCCGTGAACTGGCACTGCTGGTTTGCGAGTATCATCAGCTGGTGCACCGCGCTCAGGAGTTAAAAGCCAGCACCGTACTGAAGTTTTTCAATGCGATCGACTTATGGCGCAAACCGGAGCGACTGAACGATATCCTGCTTTGCTGCACTGCGGATCTGCGCGGCCGTACCGGTTTTGAGCAGGCGCAGTATGCGCAGGCCGCTTATTTGCAGCAGTTGGCAGAAGCCGCGCTGCAGGTCACAGCGCAACAGGTCATGGCTTTGGGCATTACCGGACCGGCGATTAAAGAGGCGCTAAACACTGCAAGGTTACAGGCGATTACTGCAACCCTGCAGTCAATAAAGAGTTAAGCGTTAAAACTCAAGAAAACCAGTAAACCAATACCCAATAACAGCCGGTAAATTACAAAGGGTAACATCCCCATCCGGCTGATAATTTTTAGGAAGAAGTGAATACAAATTAAAGCGCTGATAAAAGACAGCACCATACCTAATAAAATACCGCTGATATCGTACTGGGTCGGCTCACTTAGCAGTTTGCTGGCTTGGTAACCACCACTTAACACAATAATCGGGATTGACAGCAAAAACGAAAAACGGGCAGCGCTGACTTTATCTAACCCGAGCAGCATCGCTGCGGTCATGGTAATACCAGAGCGAGAGGTGCCGGGAATTAGCGCCACTGCCTGTGCCAGACCAATGATCAACGCCTGACGCCAGTTCATCTGCTCCATACTAACCTGTTGTTTAGCAGTCGCATCGGCTAACCACAATAGTAAGCCGAATACTATGGTGGTGATTGCCAGTACCCAGGGCGAGCGCAAAAAGGTCTCAATCAAATCGGCAGCCAGTAAACCGGCTAACCCGGCCGGAATGGTTGCTAATATCACCCACCACGCCAGCTTACTATCGGTACTATGTTGCCCCCCCAGGCTTTTTATCCAACCCACGGTTAAATTGGCGATATCCTGCCGGAAATACAACATTACCGCTAATAAGGTGCCAACGTGCACCGCCACATCAAAAGCAATGCCCTGATCTTCCCAGCCGAAAATGGCAGACGGCAGAATTAAATGGGCCGAGGATGAAATAGGTAAAAATTCGGTAATACCCTGAATAATTGACAGGATAATCACTTCAAGCGTGCTCAAGATTAGTCACTCCATGAAAAATCAATTGGCCAGAGTTTCTGGGGTTTGTTGTAGTTTTGCCACAAAGTGGCGTAGCTTAGTTGGGTTAACGGATGAATTTGTTCCGCGGCAATTTCAGCCAACGGCCAGAGCACAAAGGCATTTTCAGTAATTTCACCACGCGGCAAAATTACCGGCTGCTCGCATACCAGTTGATCATAGGTCAGCAGATCTAAGTCCAGCGTGCGGCCGCAGAACTTCTCCGCACCGCGCACCCGGCCAAACTGATCTTCAATTTCTTTTAACAGCGTGACGCACTCGGTCAGACTCAACGTCGTTTCGACACCGACCACCAGATTATAAAAAGGGTCGCCATTAAAACCGACCGCTTCACTTTCATAGACGGAAGATAAGGTTAAAGCACCAAAATGTTCGGCCAGTTTACGCACACCAGCGCGCACATAGTGCTCCCGGTCGATATTCGAGCCGACACTAATATAAATCAACGCCATTAGCTTAGCGCCTCGCGGCTGCGCCGAATACACACACCAACTGTTTGCGCCGCAGGCACGGCACCCGGCTTATACACGGTGACCTTAACATCCTGGGTCGCAAACTCGCTGAGTAGCAGCTCAGCTACCCGCTCGGCCACACTTTCAATCAGTTCAAGTGGTTGGGCAGTAATCAAAGCAATCACCCGTTCGCTGATCACCGCATAGTCCAACGTATGGCGCAGTTCATCACTGCGGCCGGCGCGAGTCAGATCACAACCAAGCTCAAGATCCAGCAGTAAGCGCTGCTTAATCTGCTTTTCCCAGTCGTAAACGCCGATCACCGTATCAACGGCAAGTTGCTTGATAAAAACGATATCCATCCGGTGAATTCCGCATTGCGTTATTTTTCGTTTCAGGTAGGCTGGTCGGATAGGTGAAATGCAGGAACACCCGTATTCTGCTGCCCGAAAAATGTTGTCGCAATAGTATCGCAAAAATGGGTGCTGAGGAACCACGGAATGACCCTGCTGATCCTGATCATGATGTTAGCTGCGTACCTGCTGGGTTCGATTTCCTCGGCCGTGCTGGTGTGTCAGTTATTTCGTCTGCCGGATCCGCGCTTTCATGGCTCAGGTAATCCCGGCACCACCAATGTGCTGCGTCTGGGCGGTAAACTGCCTGCGGTATTGGTGCTGGTCTTCGATATCCTCAAAGGCACTATCCCGGTTTGGGGCTCGTACTTTCTGAAAATTGAACCACTGTGGCTGGGGATTATTGCGATTTGCGCTTGTTTGGGGCACATCTACCCATTATTTTTTGGCTTTAAAGGCGGTAAAGCCGTGGCTACTGCCTTTGGTGCCATGATGCCGATTGGTCTGGATCTGGCGGGGTTACTGATTGGCACCTGGCTGCTGGTAGTATTACTGACCGGTTATTCGTCGCTCGGTGCGTTAATCACGGTGGCGCTGGCGCCGCTCTTCACCTGGTGGATCAAACCACTCTATACTCTGCCAGTACTGATGATAAGTATCCTGATTATTGCCCGCCATCATGAAAATATCCGCCGACTCTACCGCCGGCAGGAAAGTAAGATTTGGGATAAATCCAAGCGGGTACGCGAATAACCCGCTTGCCAGAGCGTTTTAGTAAGCGCCGCTTCAGATCGCTGGCAGTTGCTCCAGTGGCCAGCGTGGCGTAACACCAATTGATAAATCCTGTTGCTGCCCGGCTTTCAAACGCTGATAACCGGCAAAGGCAATCATAGCGCCGTTATCGGTGCAAAACTCCTTACGTGGATAATACACTTCCCCTTTCAAGCTTTGCATTAATGCCGCCAGTTGCTGGCGCAATGATTCATTAGCACTAACACCACCGGCAATCACCAGCCGCTTGTAGCCGGTTTGCTCCAAAGCACGGCGGCATTTAATCAGCAAGGTATCCACCACTGCCTGCTGAAAAGAGGCGGCGATATCAGCCTGCACCTGTGCCGAGTTGCCTTCTTTTTGAATCACCATCGAGGCCGCGGTTTTTAAGCCGCTAAAGCTAAAATCCAGGCCGGGACGATCGGTCATTGGCCGCGGAAAGCTGTACTTAGTGGCATCACCCTGTGTGGCTAGTTTGGCCAATAGAGGCCCGCCCGGATAATCCAGCCCCATCAGCTTGGCCGTTTTATCAAAGGCTTCACCGGCGGCATCGTCTATCGACTCCCCCAGTAACTGATACTGACCGATACCCTTCACCGCCACCAGTTGGGTATGACCGCCTGAGACCAGCAACGCCAGAAACGGAAACGCTGGCGATTTTTCTTCCAGCATCGGTGCCAACAAATGGCCTTCCATATGATGAACCGCCAGTGCCGGCTTTTGCCAGGCAAAGGCTAAACTACGACCTAAGGTTGCCCCGACCAGTAACGCACCCGCCAGGCCGGGGCCGGCTGTGTAGGCGACGCCATCGATATCAGCAGCGGTTAAACCGGCTTCGCTGAGCGCCTGCTTAATCAATGGCAGGGTTTTACGGACATGATCGCGAGACGCCAGTTCAGGCACCACGCCACCATAATCGGCATGCAGCGGGATTTGGCTATACAATACATGGCTAAGCAGGCCGCGCTCACCATCGTAAATGGCAATGCCGGTTTCATCGCAGGACGTTTCTATTCCCAGTACTCGCATGTATTAAACCTCGATTTCGGGCGTTAAAGCGGGAAAAAGATCGCTAAGTGCAGCACACTTCGCTATACTCCTCGCCCTTAAAAACGTGCATTGTAGCGGCTTAGCGCCCTGGTCGCCAGAGGATCTGATTTAAGATCGCACAAGCGCTTTACTTTAGTGGTGCTTTTTGCGTAGAATACCGCACCATTTTTAATCGTATTGGTTAACGAAAACCAGTTTTGGCCTGAGGTGAGAATTTAATGCCTGTAGTTAAAGTAAAAGAGAACGAACCGTTTGACGTAGCCCTGCGTCGTTTCAAGCGCTCATGTGAAAAAGCCGGCGTTTTAGCTGACGTACGTGCAAAAGAGTTCTACGAAAAACCAACGTGGATCCGTAAGCGCAAGAAAGCTGCTGCTGTTAAGCGTCACGCGAAGAAAATGTCTCGCGAAAACGCACGTCGTATCCGCCTGTACTAAGTTACAGCTGCCGGATAACGGTGCAGGGCTCACCAGCCCTGGTTTAAATGCTTTATCTGCACACCGTGTTCTTCGAACACGGTTTGTCTTTTTCTAAGACCCGAATAAAAAGGACAACAGTGGCAGGACAAATTCCCCGTCAATTTATCGATGAACTACTGGCCCGTACGGACATAGTAGAACTGATTGATAAGCGCGTACCACTTAAAAAAGCCGGTAGCCGCAATTACACGGCCTGCTGCCCTTTTCATAACGAAAAATCTCCGTCTTTTACTGTCAGCCCGGATAAGCAGTTTTACCATTGCTTTGGCTGCGGCGCACATGGCAATGCCATCAGCTTTATGATGGAATTTGAGCAGCTGGAGTTTGTTGAAGCCATTGAAGAGCTGGCTAAAGATCTGCATCTGGAAGTGCCACGCGAAAAAGGCCAATTTAATAACAGACCACAAGCCCAGGCTGATGACTACACGCTAATGCAACAAGCGGCCAGTTATTATCAGCAACAGCTGCAACAACATCCGAAAGCCGCAGAGGTGCAGGCCTATCTGACCAAACGCGGCCTGAGTGCGCAGAGTATTGCCGACTACCAGTTGGGTTACGCGCCAGAGAGCTGGGATGGGCTGCTGAAGCATTTTAACGCCAACAGCAAAGCCAAACGCGACCAGCTCTACGATTTAAAACTGATTAGCCGCAACGACAACGGCCGCGAGTTTGATTTTTTCCGTGACCGCCTGATGTTCCCCATTCGCGACAAGCGCGGCCGGGTGATTGCGTTTGGTGGTCGGGTACTGGGTGATAGCCAGCCTAAATACCTGAACTCACCGGAAACCCGGCTATTTCACAAGGGCCGTGAGCTGTATGGTCTGTATGAAGCGCGGCAGCAACCGGGCCATCTGGAACGGTTACTGGTGGTCGAAGGCTATATGGATGTAGTGGCATTAGCGGAACACGATATCCGCTTTGCGGTGGCCTGCTTGGGCACCGCCACGACCTCAGATCATTTCCATACCCTGTTTCGCTATACCAGCCAGGTGATTTGCTGCTATGACGGTGACCGCGCCGGTCGCGATGCTGCCTGGCGCGCGCTACAAAATGCCCTGCCACAACTAAAAGACGGCGTAGAACTAAAATTTGTATTTTTACCCGATGGTGAAGACCCGGACTCACTGGTGCAAAAAGAAGGCAAAGCCGCCTTTTTAGAGCGGTTGGCACAAGCCAAACCACTAAGCCAATATTTATTTGAGCATTTACTGGCCGAAAGTGACCCCAGCTCTGATGCCGGAAAAACCGCGCTGGCGGCTAAGGCTACTGAGCTGATCCGCCAGGTACCAGGCACCTATTATCAGGAACAGCTGAGCAGCAAACTGGATAATTTACTCGGCCGCCAAAGCGCAAGTTCCGTCAGAGCGCCCGCCAAACCAAGGCCAACAGCACCGTCGACTACGCTTAAAATTACGCCGATGCGCCGTGCCATTGCTCTGCTGCTACAAAACCCTGGCCTGGTACAGGTGATGCCTGATGCACCGGAACTGGCCGAAGCTGCTTTGCCAGGGATTAATTTGTTGCTCAGTTTACAGCAACATATTCTGGCTAAACCGGGAATTACTACTGCACAATTGCTGGAATACTGGAGAGATCTGCCAGAGCATACCATACTGTTAAAGTTAGCAAGTTGGGAACACCAAATTGCCACTGAACAGTTAACGCAGGACTTCCTCGATACTTTTCATTCAATTGAGGATTTATATCTGCAGCAGCGGCTGGAAGCGCTGGAACGAAAAGACAAACTGCAGCAACTAACAAAAGCCGAATGGCAGGAATATCATTTGTTGCTACAAGCGCTGAAAAGCAAAAAACCGCGTCCGGTGAGTTAACCGCGGCTGGCTAGAAAAGCCCCGCTTTGTTATAATCGCCAGTTCGCATTTTTAGATTAATCAACTTTGGTGGAAGATAAGTCTCTATGGAGCAAAGTCCTCAGTCGCAGTTAAAACTCCTGATCCTGAAAGGTAAAGAGCAAGGGTATCTGACCTTTGCCGAAGTAAACGATCACCTTCCACAAGACATTATCGACTCTGATCAGATCGAAGATATTATTCGCATGATCAACGATATGGGTATTCAGGTCTTCGAAAGTGCCCCTGATGCCGATGATCTGATTATGTCTGATGCCACCGCCGATGAAGATGCGGTGGAAGAAGCTGCTCAGGCGCTGGTCAGCGTAGACAAAGAACTGGGTCGTACTACCGATCCGGTGCGGATGTATATGCGCGAAATGGGTACCGTGGAACTGTTAACCCGCGAGGGCGAAATCGATATCGCCAAGCGCATTGAAGACGGGATTAACCAGGTACAAACCTCCGTAGCAGAATATCCGGAAGCCATTACCTACCTGCTGGAACAGTGGGATAAATACGAAGCGGAAGAAATCCGCTTAAGTGATATCGTGTCTGCTTTCGTTGACCCGAATGAAGTCGATGATGCGCCGGTAATGGGCAGCAATATCGGCTCTGATCTGCCGGAAGAGCATCAGGATGACAGCACTGACTCTGGCGATGATAGCGACGAAGACGGCGACAGTGACAGCGATGATGGCGATAGTGGCCCGGATCCGGAGCTGGCGAAACAAAAGTTCGCTGAGCTGCGCGCCCAATACGAAGTGACCCGCAACTCAATCGTGCAGAACGGCCGCGAGCATGCCACTACCAAAACCGAAATTGAAAAGCTAAGCGAAGTATTCCGTTGCTTCCGCCTGGTACCTAAGCAATTCGACCGCCTGGTTAAAAACATGCGTGAGATGATGGACCGGGTACGGGTGCAGGAACGGTTGGTAATGAAACACGCCGTTGAATACGCCAAGATGCCGAAGAAAAACTTCGTTAAAGCCTTTACCGGCCACGAAACCTCGACCGCCTGGGTTGATGCGGAAATCAGTGGCAGCAAACCGTATTCAGCAAAATTAGCCGAAGTCAAAGACGAATTATTCCGCTGTATTGAAAAGCTGAAGAAGATCGAAGAAGAAACTGGCCTGAGTATCTTTAAAATTAAAGATATCAACCGCCGGATGTCGATTGGTGAAGCCAAAGCCCGCCGCGCAAAAAAAGAAATGGTAGAGGCGAACTTACGTCTGGTAATTTCGATTGCCAAGAAGTACACCAACCGCGGCTTGCAGTTCCTGGACTTAATTCAGGAAGGCAATATCGGCCTGATGAAAGCGGTAGATAAGTTCGAATATCGCCGTGGCTATAAGTTCTCAACTTATGCAACCTGGTGGATCCGTCAGGCCATTACCCGTTCTATCGCTGACCAGGCGCGGACCATCCGTATCCCGGTGCATATGATTGAAACCATCAACAAGCTGAACCGTATTTCACGGCAAATGCTGCAGGAGATGGGTCGCGAACCCTCACCAGAGGAATTATCAGAACGGATGCAGATGCCGGAAGATAAGATCCGCAAGGTACTGAAGATCGCCAAAGAGCCGATTTCAATGGAAACGCCGATTGGTGATGATGAAGATTCGCATCTGGGCGACTTTATCGAAGACTCCAGCGGTGAATCACCACTGGACTCTGCGACCATGGAAAGCCTGAAAAACGCTACCAACGAAGTACTGGCCGGCTTAACCGCCCGCGAAGCCAAGGTTCTGCGGATGCGTTTTGGTATCGATATGAATACCGACCATACGCTGGAAGAAGTGGGCAAACAGTTTGACGTAACGCGTGAGCGGATCCGGCAAATTGAAGCCAAGGCCCTGCGTAAGCTGCGCCACCCTTCACGCTCTGAAGTACTAAAAAGCTTCCTGGACGAGTAATTACAGCTCTGTCCGCTAGAAACCAAAGGCGCTTTTTAGCGTCTTTGGTGTTTTAAGCGTTTTCAGCGTAAAAAAGCAGCAACCAATTGAAGTTAGTGTCAGAAGCCGGATGACAAAGTTAGTAAAAGTTTTTATACTTCCTCGCGTTTGCATGGTCCCATAGCTTAGGCGAAAGGCGGTCATACAATTCAGGCCCCATAGCTCAGTTGGTTAGAGCACTCGACTCATAATCGATCGGTCGCTGGTTCGAGTCCAGCTGGGGCCACCATTTCTTCTGTTTTATTCCCTCAAAATCAATAGTGTAAAAGCTTTATAACTTTGCTATCACGCCCTTTGTCATGGCTTTACAGGCTAACGTATACTCACATTGAGGTCTAACAGTGCTTTTATTACCGTTATCACGTTGATGTGACCGCTAAATTCATCTTCATCAGGATTCTGGCAACAGGCAATTCGCTATCAGTTTTAGTCGACTTATCCAAACAGATTAAAAATACAGATAGAAAAATGCAAAAATTATACATAACACAATCTAAATGTATAAAAAACAGAAGAAGCTATACATAAATTTCGATAGCAATAGCTTCAAGCATATTGCTTCCTCACATAACCTCGCTTAACTCCGAAAGCACCTGGTCCAGCGAGCTTATGCACAAAAAACCACTTGGCGAACCTCAAACCTAATTTTTACTCTACAACCGCTTCATACCAAACCGCACCTGCCCCCCCAGCCTGACGATATAAGCCGGTTAAATACTGTTGCAGTGACTGGGCTAAATCGTCCTGTGGGCAATCGCACCATAACAAAAAGTGTGGTGGCATAACGCTGCGCTCTTGTTGTGGTGGCGGGTTACAATCACTGCGGATCACAAAGTTAGCTGGTCCGGGCAAGGTCAGCCGGCTTGAGATTATGCCGCGAACAGTGATCTGCCGGCTCAGATATTGGATCTGGGTACTTTCATCGGCCTGGCCGCTAAATTGCTCAGTAAAGTCATCAATCTGCATTGGCAAGCCTTGCTTTTGTACAGACCAGCAAAGCTTAGTCAGGCCGCAATAGCTTTGCCAGCATCCAGATCAAAGACGCTGACGCTTTCTTGCGATGGTCCTGAAAATTATGAGCTTTGCCGGATTTATAGTTGCAGTGCAGTATGGAACAGGTAAGGTACTGACAAAATAATCACGTTAGAGGTTTTATGAAACTGTTACCCTTGGCTGGCCTATTAGCCGCAATCAGTTTTGCACCTGCCGTGCTGGCAAGCAGCGCAAATAACAATACTGCTACGCCACTGCAGGCCGAAGATATTTTCCGTCTGGCCGGTGCCAACGATGTACAAATCTCGCCGGATGGCAAACGTGTTGTCTATGTACGGCAGCAAAATAATGTCATGACTGACCGTACCGAGAGCAGCTTATGGTTACTGGATCTTGATACCGGCGCCCATTCGCCGCTGTTTGCCGATAATTTTAGCTACAGTCAGCCACGTTGGGCGCCCGATAATAACCGTATTGCCTTTGTTTCTGAACGTGATGGCAGTAGTCAGATTTATGTGTATTGGTTGAAGGAGCAAAAAACGGCAGCAATTAGCCAGGTGCAGTTGCGTCCCGGTCAGCTTAGCTGGTCGCCGGATGGTCAGCAGATTGCCTTTATGGCAGACGTACCCGCTCCTGCCAGCGAGTTTGCCAAAAGTGTTTATCAACCGAAAAAACCCGCTAACGCGAACTGGGCCGCCAGCCCCATCGTGGTCGAGCGTACTTATTATCAGGCAGATGGTCGCGGCGTTATGCGATCTGCCTACACCCAGATTTTTGTACTACCGGCTGATGGTGGCGTAGAGCAACAGCTCACCACTGGTGCTTTTGAGCATCGGGGGCCCTTAGTCTGGACAACCGATAGCCAAAACCTGATTTTCTCCGCCAACCGTCATCCGGATTGGGAGTTACAAAGCCGCCAGGCCGACTTATATCAGGTGAATCTGCGCAATCAACAACTGACCCAGCTGACCAGCTTAGACGGTGAAGAAGCGGAACCAGCGTTGTCGCCAGATGGTAAAACGCTGGCCTTTACCTTTACCCGGCCGGATGCCGTATCTTACGTTAACAGTAAACTGAAGCTGCTGGATCTGGGTTCACGGCAGATCCGGATGTTGGCAGCTGAGCTGGATCGTAGTGTCGAAAATCCAAATTGGGTTAACAATAACACCCTGGTATTCCAGTATGCTGATCGTGGCCTGACTAAGGTTGCACAAATCAGTACCCGCGACCGCATGACCGACTTAGTCTCAGATCTGGGCGGTACCAGCTGGGGCCGGCCATACTTAAGCGGCATGTATAGCGTCGCCAGCAATGGCACCTTGGCTTACACTCAGGGCAGCAGCCAGCGCCCGGCCGAAGTGGCCGTGTTTCGGAATAAGGCCAGCCGCACCCTTACCGATCTCAATGGTGGGTTGTTGGCACAGCGTCAGCTCGGTAAGGTGCAGGAGATCCGCTATACCTCGACGGCCGGCAATGAAGAAATCCAGGCATGGTATATTACACCGCCTGATTTCGACCCCAGCAAAAAATATCCGCTGATCCTGGAAATTCATGGTGGACCACATTTAGCCTATGGCCCGCAGTTTGCTGCTGAGCTGCAGCGCTATGCCGCTGAAGGTTATGTGGTGTTGTATAATAACTACCGCGGCAGTACCAGCTATGGCGAACGCTTTGCCATGCTGCTGCACTACAATTATTCCTCTGTGCATGACTTTAAAGACCATATGTCGGGTGTCGATGCGATGCTGGCGAAAGGCTTTATTAATCAGAATAACCTGTTTATCGCAGGCGGTTCGGCCGGCGGCATTGCAACCCTGTATGCGGTAGGTTTAACCCAGCGTTTTAATGCCGCTGCTGCGACCAATCCGGTGGTTAACTGGACCTCAAAAGTACTGGCTGCCGACAGCTATGTTGGTCAAATCCGCAATCAGTTCCCCGGCACACCCTGGGATGAACAGGCGCATTACTGGCAGCGCTCACCGTTGTCTTTAGTGGGTAACGTTAGCACGCCGGTGTTACTGTTTACCGGTGAAAAAGATCGGCGCACGCCGATTGCAGAAACTGAGCAATACTATCAGGCGCTGCAGTTACGGCAGGTTGATAGTGCCATGGTGCGGGTACCCGATGCTTACCATGGTGTCACTAACCGGCCGTCATGGTTAATTGCCAAGGTGGAGCACGCGCTGGCCTGGTTTAAGCGCTACCGCAAGGACTAAACCTTAGGGCGTGTTGACGTTTGCTGCTTAGATTTTGTTCGCACTGGCGGCGCTTTGATCGCGAAACGAGGAGCGCAGTTTAGTTATTCTAAATAAGTGACGAGTGCCAAAGAGCAAAGCGCCGCCAGCGCGAACCCTTCGGGCAGCGTTTGGCTGGCGTTTCTACTGCGTTATCGCTTGTTCATGTAGAATAACTACACATCACAAGCTCTGCCTTGTATAAACACCAGCCAAACGGCTGCAAAAACAAGCAGCAAACGT
>Ga0181595_10003371_pt1 | contig 15351 bp, 16 predicted proteins | sample 041ome_7_FD_145604 | JGI IMG/M metagenome (GOLD analysis project Ga0181595, IMG submission 145604) | Coastal salt marsh microbial communities from the Groves Creek Marsh, Skidaway Island, Georgia - 041401AS metaG (spades assembly) | ecosystem: Environmental > Aquatic > Marine > Intertidal zone...
AAGTCGAAGTGACCTTTTCAAATAACTTAAAAAATTATTTAGCTAAAAATGGTTTCGATATCAAAATGGGTGCTCGGCCTATGTCAAGATTAATCCAAGATACTATTAGAAAAGCTCTTGCTGACGAATTACTATTTGGAAAATTAGTTAATGGCGGCGATGTTCATATTGATATTGATGACAATGAAAATATCAAATTGCAGATTGAGTCAAAACAATCAACATCGTCTAAGAAATCTTTGACTTCATCATAATATGTTCAAATTCATTGGATGATAATATTCGATTGAACCATTGGTTAATCTTTTTAAAACCCTCGTCTTCAAATTTTAGTACGTCTACATTAATAAATTGTCTGATAAATGGAAAGATTGCATAATCAACCATGAGAGGACAGTCATCAAGTAGATATTCATTTTTTTCCAAAAGTAAATCAAGCTCTGATACATAATCTAGGCACTTTTTAAATGCATTTTCTCTTTTATTGTCATCATAAGCATATTTATAGCTATCTAAATTTTTTTTAAAACTAGTATCATTTGAATTTATGAGAGATAAACTTATTTTTTTCTTATCCTGAGGAAGATATTTATCCATAATACCTTGATGTGAAAATGCCCATATCATTATATCCAGACTCTCATCAATTATTTGATTGTCCCCTAAAATTAAGACCGGTACCGTTCCTTTTGGGCTCAATGCTAGCATATGTTCTGGTTTGTTTTTTAAAGAGATTTCGTATATAAAAAATTCTATCCGAGCAAGATATAGAGACAACCGTGCACGCATCGCGTATGGACATCTCCTATAAGAGTACATGAATGGTAAGACGCTCTTATGATAGCTTTTGACGAATTTCATTAACCAAAGATGGTCCTTTATAAATTAGGCCAGTATATATCTGAACTAAATCAGCTCCCATTCTAATTCTTTTTAATGCATCATCAGCAGTCATGATTCCACCAACACTGATAATTAAGAGCTTATTTTTAGAAATTTTTTTAACTTTTGACAACATTTGTTCTGATTTTATCTTTAAAGGCGCTCCTGACACACCGCCAGGAAGATGTTGATAATGCTTGGATATTTTTGACTTATCAATTGTTGTGTTAGAAATGATAACTCCATCAATACTATTGGCAATGAGTAAGTCAATGATTGGTTTAATTTTTGATTCTTCAATATCTGGCGATAGTTTTAAAAAAATGGGCACAGATTTATTCAATTTTTTTTTCAACTTATTTTTTTCTATCATTAAACTTTTTATAAATATTCTCAAATCCGAGAGATTATGAAGATCCCTTAAGTTTTTGGTATTGGGAGAAGATATATTCACTGTTAAATAATCCGCATATATGTATGCTTCTCTCATACATGCAATATAATCATTTATGGAATCTTCATATGCAGTCATTGCATTTTTTCCAATATTAATGCCAATTATAAGATTTACATTTGATTTTTTAATATTATCAATAAACTTATAAATACCAACATTATTAAAACCAAAAGAATTGATGAGAGCTTCATTTTTTGGATCTCTATAAATCCTAGGCTTTTTATTTCCAGGCTGCGGTTTTGGGGTCACAGTACCTATTTCTAAAAAACCAAATCCAAGATTCTCAAATATTTCTATGTGCTCTGCATTTTTATCGAAACCAGCAGCCAAACCTACCCTATTTTTAAAATTTAATCCCTTGATAGAAACTGGCTTTTCATTTTTTATATCTTTTGCTTTTAAAAGTGAAATAAAATTAACGAACTTCAAGATTTTTAAAATGAAGTGATGAGAAAATTCAGGAGGTAACAGAAATATTACTGATCGGAAAAAGCGATATAACATATCGACATTCTATCTTTAAAGTAATCTAAAATAAACTTATGAAATTAATATTAAACAAAAAATCCTTCCTTAAAAATTACTGGCATAAAAAACATTTTTTTCTTCCTGGTGGAATAAGCAAGCTAGATGATAACTTTATCGATTTGGATAATTTAGATTTACCATCCACAAAAGCTTTAGAGAAGAAAATATTTATTCAAGATGGAAGAAAATACATTAATTTTACTAATGTTAAAAAGAATTTAGATGTAAATATTCCATTAAGTAAGCTTTTTTATAAAACAAACCATATACATCAGCTTTCTTTTGAAATTAAAAATCTATTTGATTTTATCCCTCAATATTTGATAGATGATGTCATGATTTCTTTATCAAATATTAAAGGATCGGTTGGAAAGCATAAGGATAATTACAGTGTTTTTTTGATTCAGGGCAAGGGCATTAAGAACTGGAAAATTTATGAAAATAAAAAAGTATTTTCATATACAGTCAAAGAAGGAGACATTCTATATGTTCCACCAGGGATTGATCATTATGGAATCAGCCAAACTGAGGTATGCAATACCTACTCTGTTGGATTTAGATCTCCTGATTCTTTAAATTTAAAAGAAATCTTTAATGACTACATTTTTAATCAACTAGATCAAACATCAACAATTTTTTTTCAAAATAAAACATTTTCCACACAAAAGGCATTAATTTCAAATGATATTAAAAACTTTTTTATTCGCAACTTAGACTATAAACCGATAATTCTAGATGAATTTATTGGGATTTATCTTACAAACGTTGATTTAGATTTATTTAAAACAAAAGTAATTAGTTTAAAAAAATTTAAAGAGCAATTAAAAAAAATGCCTCTTTTTCTAAATCAAAAGACAAAAGCATTATATTTGGGAGAAAATTTTTATATTAATGGAATTAAAATTAATGTAGAGCCTAGCTCAATAAAAGAATTTAAGAAGTTTTTTAATAAACAAATAATGGATGCCTCAAAAATAGATAACAAATCTATTTTGCTTTTATTTGAGCTATTCAAAAAAGAATATATTGCATTTAAAAGAAAATTTGTTATTTAATTTCAGACCAGTTAAATATATTCTCTTGACTTATAAACTCACATTGAAATTTATCGAAGTACTGTTTTACTGTGTGCTTAATTATTTCTTTTTGATTATTTTGCTTACTCAAGTGACAAAATATAATTTTTTTTAATTTATCTTTTTTTATTTGAGAAATTAATTCAAATGTTAAATCATTATTTGCATGGCCTAGTTTTCCAAAGATTCTATTCTTAAGAGTTGTTGGATAAGAGGATTTCATCAGTAAGTTTGCATCATGATTTGCCTCTACAACCAAATAATTTAAATTAGAATATGATTCAATAATTTTAGGAGTTAATGATCCAAAATCTGTGATTATTCCTATTTTTAATGTATCTTTTTTAAAAACGTAATGGCATGGTTCGCGAGCATCGTGTGGTACCGGCACCACTTCAACCTGAAGATCATTGTCTACTACTATATCACCAGGGTTTATTATATTAACCTCGTCAACAATTCCAATTTTTTTTGCTGTGCCATAAGAACAACTAATTTGAATTTTCTCTTTCTTGATAATCATCTTTATTGCTCTCATGTGATCTTCATGCTCATGAGTAATTAAAATATGATTAATGTCTGAAAAAGTAAGGCCTAACTCTGAAAGTCTATTTTCTGTTTCTTTGTAATTAAATCCACAATCCACCATAAAGATTGTTTTATCAGTTTTAATTAAAAAAGAATTTCCTTCACTTCCGCTTCCCAAAGATGCAAATAAGAACATTGTTTTTATGTTTTTAGATAATCATAGAGAATATTGATAATAGATTGTGCCGTTTTTGTTTTATTTAATGACTCGTTAGGATAATCTATATAGACTTTTGCACCATCGTCAATCTCAACAATGCGCACTCTGAATCTTTTTTCCCCTTCTGGCACATTTTCTTCGTCATCGTCACCCCACTTTGCAAAAAAAGGAAATTTTTCTTCCCAAGTTTTTTCTGACCATTTTTTATCAGATTTATTTAATGAAGCTTCGTCCTGATCTTCCCCTTCAATCTCTTTTCGATACATCTCTTGACCTTCCGGGTCTTCTTCTTTACTGACATCATCGTCTTGCCAAAAAGCCAACTTGCTAATTAGCCCTTTTTTCTTTTTTGGTTTTTTTCCATCTTCGTCAATTTCTAAGTTTGAATATTTTATGTAAAAAATACCATCGGAGCGATTTTTGTCTTCAACTAAAAAACCTACCATATCAATAGCTAAACTTAGCCTTCTCCATGCCCTACTGTAATTATCATTTAATTTTATATATTTATAATCATCCTGGTTAATCAATTCAGCATTTTTGATTTCAACAGCTGTATCCAGTGATTCTTTAGCACTAAGATCACTCGCACCCAATTTAACCATAAGCCGTCGGAGGAGTTCATACTGAATTTCTAAATCATCTTCTTTAAAATTACTAACCATAATCTCTTTTTCATCATCTGCACCAGATTTATATTCCTGTATCTTATATACTGTATCTGGGTTTACTGTATTATCGTAATGTTTAGCTTTTCTTTCGTAATGTTCATCAAGGCCTTTAAGAACTGATCTTTGTGATAAATACACCTCAGTTGTACCCTCCACAACTCCGTCCTCAATTCTTGTTCTAAACTTTCTTCGTGTCCCAGTATTGGCCAAAGCATCCAGCCATGCATCAAATCTACCCAGAGTACTTTCCTCTTTTTTTAAATCTGACTCTGAGATCCATTTCGTTTCAATAATTCCTGTGCGTTTGGATGACGAAACATCAAACCCCATATCTTCCCAGAAACTTTCAACAACTGGCCATACTTCTTTTTGTCTTGCTGGGATAACCAGCCATCGCATTGCTCCTGATTTCACAACTTTAATCTTATCTTTTTCATTATTGATTAAATTAGCAAGATTTTTCTCATTATCTTTATTTTGATATTGTTTTAGCGAGGTTGGCTGGCCATTGATTGAGTATTTGTTTGATGAATTAACATCATCAAGATCTGGAGGTATCTCTAATTTTTTTGCTTTTTTTGAGCTGACATAATCAGGTTGCGTCACTTTATCAATAATTGGAATTTCTTCAATACTTGAACAACTAGTAAGTATTATTGAGATAAAAATTGTTAATATAAATTTATACATATTTTTCAAATACTTTATGATGCGTTGAATTTAAAGGAATTAAGGGTAGTCTAATACCAGATTTAATAAGTCCCATCTTGTTTAAGAGATACTTTACAGGAATTGGATTGGACTCCACAAATAATATTTCATGAAGCTCACTTATTTGCTGATTAACATTATTGGCTTGATCAAATTGGCCTGTTGCATTTAAATGACAAATCAAACTCATTTCTCGTGGTTTGATATTTGCAGTAACAGATATCACTCCATGACCGCCTAGTTTTAAAAAATCACATGCAGTCGCATCATCACCACTATAAAATAAAAAATTATCGGCTACTTCATTTTTTAAGGTTTCAATGCGACTTAAGTCTCCAGTTGCATCCTTGATTCCTATGATATTTCTTAATTTAGATAACTCGATCACTGTGTTATTTTCTATATCTGAACAGGTTCTTGATGGAACATTGTACAAAATCTGAGGAATATCAACCTCATCGTTAATTTTTTTAAAATGACGATATAAACCTTCTTGGGGAGGCTTATTGTAATAGGGTGCAACAATCAGCGCGGCGTCAGCGCCTAGTTCCTTTGCTGAGTTTGTTAAAAAAATTGCCTCTTCAGTTGAATTTGCGCCCGTTCCTGCAATAACTGGTAACCTTTTCGATGTGTATTCAATAGTTTCTTTGATTAGATTAGTATGCTCTTCAAATGTAATAGTTGGGGATTCCCCTGAAGTACCAACGACAACGATGCCATCAGAGCTATTTTCGCAATGAAAATCAATTAATTTTCTTAGTGATTCATAATCAATAGAACCATCTTCAAACATTGGAGTAACAATTGCAACAAAACTGCCTTTTAACATGTCGTAAACTGATAACTTAAGAAATTAGGTATTATTTTACTTGATTTAATGTATGATCAAAATAAATTTTAATATATCCAAAAGTTATAATTAAATTAATTTATATTCTTTTTAATTATATTAATTTTGGGATATATTTTCGATAGCTTTTTTAATTTAAATAATATAATTAAATAAATGACAGAATATTTTCTCATCATAATTAGCGTTGTCTTTGTTAACAATATTGTCTTAACGAAAATTTTGGGACTTTGTCCATTCATGGGGGTATCAAAAAAACTTGATACATCTGTCAGTATGTCGGCTGCAACAGCCTTTGTTTTAACGATTGGCTCAATAACAAGCTGGTTAATTAATTATTTTTTACTTGTTCCATATAACTTAGAATATTTAAGAACGATCTCCTTTATTGTTGTAATTGCTGCAGTGGTTCAATTTACCGAAATGGTAATGGAAAAGAATTATCCTTATTTATACAGAGTTCTAGGAATCTTCCTTCCTCTAATAACAACCAACTGTGCTGTTCTAGGTATCCCTTTATTGAATGCTCAATTGAGTCATAATCTATTAGAAGCTGCAATTTTTGGATTAGGTGGAGCTCTAGGTTTTTCTTTTGTTCTTATTCTGTTCGCTTCATTAAGAGAAAAATTTGAAGGTGCTAATACACCACAAGCAATGAAAGGCAGTGCGATTGCTATGTTAACAGCTGGTTTAATGAGTCTATCTTTTATGGGTTTTATAGGTCTGGATAGATTATGATTGCAGCGATTCTGATTATTCTTTCAATCACTGCATTTATAGGTCTAGTCCTAGGTTATGCATCAATCAAGTTAAAAACTGATGGTGACCCTATAATAGATAGGATCGATAAAATATTACCGCAAACTCAATGTGGACAATGTGGATATCCTGGTTGCAAACCGTATGCCACCGCTATTGCTAATGGTGAAGCAGATATTAATCAATGTCCGCCTGGAGGTGATGATGGGGTCCATAAGTTAGCAGATTTACTGGGTGTAGAATATAAACCTCTCAATGCAGAACATGGAGAAACTAAGCCTAAATCAATAGCAATTATTGATGAGTCAACCTGTATAGGCTGTACTTTATGCATTCAAGCCTGTCCTGTTGATGCAATTATTGGAGCAGCTAAACAAATGCATACGATTGTTGAAAAAGAATGTACAGGTTGTGAGTTATGTCTTCCTCCATGCCCAGTTGACTGCATTGAAATGGTTGAGATACCTGAAACAACTGATAATTGGAAGTGGAAATATCCAATACACCCTATTAAACAACAGCATTAATTTATGGAACTGACTGATAAAATTTTTAAATTTTTTGGAGGTATCAAGCCTAATGGACATAAGTCGATATCGACAATGAATCCAATCAAAAGATTACCGATACCAAAAAAACTGATTATTCCTGTCAGGCAACATGTTGGTAAAGTTCCAAATATAAAAGTTTCAGTTGGAGAGAGGGTTTTGAAAGGTCAAATTTTAGCTGAGCCTGTAGCTAATATTTCAGCAGCAACTCATTCCTCTTCATCGGGCACCGTAATTGCAATTGAATCTAATAAAATACCGCACCCATCAGGACTGCCTGATCTTTGTATTACCATTGAAACTGATGGTAAAGATGAATGGATTAAAAATGATAAAATTGATCGCTCTAGGCTTTCAAGTGAAGCTTTGTATGAAGTAATGAAGTTCTCTGGTATTGTTGGATTGGGTGGGGCAACCTTTCCAACACACATTAAATTAAATTCTAATAAAATAAAAACTCTGATTGTAAATGCTGCAGAATGTGAGCCTTACATCACATGTGATGATATGGCGATGCAAGAAAAAACCAAAGAGTTTATTGAGGGAATTCAGATTACAATGGATATCCTCAAAATACCTCATGCAATAATTGGTATTGAAGATAACAAACCCAAAGCTATTGAAAAATTAAAAATCTCCTTAAGTGGGTCAAAAAATATTTCAATCAAAGTCGTACCCACAATTTATCCAAGCGGAGATGAAAAAAGATTAATTTATTTGATGCTTGGATTAAAAATCTCAAAAGAAAAAAGGCCAGTAGATTTTGGTATTCAAGTCTTTAATGTAGCTACTTTAATATCTTTAGGTAGGTTTTTTTATCACAGCGAACCGGTAATTAGCAGAATTGTTACTGTCACCGGAGCGTTAAAAAGACCCAATAACTATGAAGCATTAATAGGAACACCCATTCAAGAGCTCATCAAAGATGCCGGAGGAAGTCCAAATCAAGATATTATTATGGGAGGTCCAATGATGGGTTTTAAATTACCCCATACTGATGTCAGCGTAACTAAGGCGATGAATTGTTTATTAGCCATGACTGATGACATGAAATCCAAAGATACCTTTGAGATGCCTTGTATTAGATGTACAAAATGCGTTGAAGTGTGCCCAGCTCAACTTCAGCCACAAGAATTGTATTGGCATGCAAAATCGAAACAATTTGAAAAGTTGACAGAAGATTATAAATTATTTGATTGTATCGAATGTGGATGCTGCTCCTATGTGTGTCCAAGCAATATTCCATTAGTGCAATACTATCGTTATGCAAAAAGTGAAATACGAGATCAACTGAAGTCTTCAGAAGTAGCGGATATTGCCAGAGAAAGAAATGAATTTAGATTATATCGAATCGAACGTGAAAAAAAAGAGCGTGCTGAGAGAAATGCTCAAAGAAGAGCTCAAACCAGTGACATTGACAAAAAAAAATTAATTGAAGAAAAAAAAGCAGCTATTGCAGAAGCTATGAAACGTATTGAGGAAAAAGAAAAATAATGGCAATTATTGATTCACCAGCGATAAAAGAAAGATCCACTGTATCCATTGTAATGTTCACTGTGATACTTGCTCTTTTGCCGTCACTATTTTTACAAATTGGTTTTTTTGGATATCAGATATTAGGTAACCTATTTATTGGTATTGGATTTGCGTTATTCCTAGAAGCAATTTGTCTAAGACTAAGAAATTATCCAATCCGTCCATTTGTGCTTGATGGGTCGGCTTTTGTAGCAGCATGGTTACTAATAGTATCTGTTCCAGCAAATATTCCTATTTGGACTTTACTAATTGGCATCTTTTTCTCAATTGTTGTCGCAAAACATGCCTATGGTGGAATTGGATCTAACCCTTTTAATCCTGCAATGATTGGTTATGCTGTCTTACTAATATCGTTCCCCAAAATCATGACCAACTGGCCAGTATCCGAAGGTTTTGAAGTTAACAATTTTATTCAATTTTTTGAATTTTTTTCTTTTTTAAATACAAATGAAGTATATGACGCAGTTGTTAGCGCAACCCCGCTTGATCAAATAAAAACATTATTATTTCTTGGAGAAGAAGTAAATATTTTGCCTATTTCATTTTCAACATTAGCTCCATACCAGATGATTGCATTGCTATATTTTCTTGGTGGTCTGTTTTTAGTCTATAAAAAAGTAATCACATGGCATTTACCCTTATCGCTCATACTTAGTATTTATTTTTTTTCTAGCTTACTGTATTTTTATGACCAAAGTACTTATATGTCCCCAATGTTTCATTTATTAAATGGAGCAACTTTTCTTGCTGCATTTTTTATAATCACTGACCCAGTCTCTAGTCCAACAACCTTAAAAGGTAAAGTTATTTTTGGAATTTTAATAGGTTTAATAACAGTGATTATAAGAAACTACGGAGGCTATCCTGATGGTATTGCATTTGCTGTAATTTTTATGAACATCTGCGTACCCTTGATTGAAAAGTTTACTCAACCTAAAGTATTTGGCTATGAGTGAATACAAAGCTATTCTTAAAACCATAAGTATTATTTCTTTGCTAGGTTTAATTTTTGCAATCAGTCTCAGTATTACTTTTGAAAAAAGTAACCCTATAATTGAACAAAATAAAATTGAATTTAAAACAAAATTGCTCAATGAAGTTTTGAATGGTTTAGATTATGACAATGATTTAATTGGTACTTATATTCATATCAAACCGAATGAACTATTAAAGAATAAAACAGAAAAATATGCCTATTTGGCAAAAAAAAATAATATTCTCCAGGCTGTTTTAATTGAATCTATTGCGCCAGATGGGTACAGTGGTGAGATTAATATATTAACTGCCATTCGAAGTGATGGTGAAATTATTGGAACAAGAATCATTGATCATAAAGAAACGCCTGGCCTTGGTGATTACATTGACCAGAAGAAATCATCTTGGATTTCTAATTTTGATGGCATGAGTTTGAACAACAGAACTGATCCAGACTGGAGGGTTAAAAAAGATCAAGGTACTTTTGATTACAAAGCAGGAGCAACAATAACACCTCGTGCAGTAATAAAGTCTGTTAAAAATACCTTATTATTTTATAAAGAAAATAGAGAGCTATTTAATGATTAAAGAGCAAATACAGGATGGTTTATGGAGACAGAATGCAGGTTTAGTCCAGCTTCTTGGACTGTGTCCAACTCTTGCAGTAACTGTGAATATTACAAATGGTTTTGCACTCGGCGTTGCAACAATCTTTGTAATGATGTTGTCGAATATTTCAATTTCTCCAATAAGAAACTATGTTCCAGAATCAGCGCGAGTACCAATATTTATTCTTGTGATAGCTGGTTTAGTCACAATAGTCGATCTGAGTATTAACGCATTATCAAAACCCTTGTATGATGCTTTAGGTATCTTTATTCCACTAATCGTCACTAATTGCATCGTGCTAGCCCGTGTTGAAGCATTTGCATCAAAAAACTCAACTCTTCCTTCACTTTATGATGGTTTTTTTATGGGACTTGGTTTAACTTTTGTTTTAATCATACTTGGAGCAGTTCGTGAAATAGTAGGTAATGGAACATTGTTCCAAAATTTACATTTTTTAATTGGTGAGAAATATCAATTTTTAACTATTCAACTTTTTGATAGTTCAGATGGTTTTCTTTTAGCAGCACTTCCGCCTGGTGCTTTTATTGCTTTATCTGCTTTGATTGTATTTCTTAATTTGGTCAACCAAAAAAAATAATCCCAAATGAATCATGAAAAAAGATGGAAGATTTTTAATGCATTAAAAAATCAGATCAAAGAACCTAAAACAGAGCTTATTTATAAAAATTCATTTGAACTTCTAATAGCAGTTATTCTTTCAGCGCAGACCACTGATATTCAGGTGAATCGAGTTACAAAAAAACTTTTCAAGATTGCCCCGGACCCAGGCAGTCTTTCTGAACTTTCTTTAGATAAAATTGAATCATTAATTAACTCTATTGGCTTATACAAAAATAAAGCAAAAAATATTCAACACACAAGCAAATTATTGATTACAAAATATAATAGTAATGTTCCTCAATCGAGAAAAGAGCTTGAAACACTTCCAGGAGTTGGAAGGAAAACTGCGAATGTCATTTTAAATACCATCTTTAATCAACCTGTGATTGCAGTTGATACCCATATTTTTAGGTTAGCAAATCGAATTAATTTAGCTAAAGGAAAGACCCCCTTAGAAGTGGAAACGAAATTAACTAGATTCACGCCAGATGAATTCCTAATTGATGCGCATCACTTATTAATATTACATGGTCGCTATGTATGCAAAGCTCAAAAACCAGATTGTTCTAGTTGTTGTATTTATGATTTTTGTGAATACAAAAAAAAATTAATCAAAACTTGATTGTGCTCTTTGATCTAGCTGCAGCATAACTGATCTTCTTTCTTCATCGGACATATCAAACCAATTAACTATCTCATCGCCTGTTCTAAAACAACCGACACATAGCCCATCAGCATTATAAGAGCAGATGCCTATGCACGGGGTAATGATGTCTTTACTCATTAACTCAATACACCATGACAATGTTTATATTTTTTGCCACTGCCACACGGACAGCTTTCATTTCTACCAATTTTTCTTTGCTGACTATTCTGATTATCTTTACTTTGAGAATCAATGCTCGCCTTATCTACTTCTTGTTGATTTTTTTGATCAATTTTTTTAGCTTGATCTTCTGTTTTTACTTCAACAAGCATCACAACCTTCGCAATTTCATTTTTAATATTAGATAAAAGAACTTCAAACATATTAAATGCTTCACGTTTAAATTCTTGTTTTGGATCTTTGCCCCCATAAGCACGCATACTTACACCTTGTCGTAGATGATCTAGCGCCGTTAAATGGGAACGCCAATGGTGGTCAATAATCTGAAGCATAATTGACTTCTCAAAGTGTCGGACAGACTCTTTCCCAGCAATAGTCTCTTTTTTAAAGTAATCACTTTGTGCCTGTTCAATTATTCTGGTAGTAATTGTTTCAATTTCTATATTAGGTTCTTTATCAAGCCATTTCTTAATATTAATGCTTAAGTTATATTCAAGTTGAAGTCGATTTTCCAGGCCAGATATATCCCACATTTCCTCAACACTATCCAATGGAATATATTCATAAACGATATTTGATATTGCCTCATTTAGAATATTTTTAATCATTACTTCAGATTCATCAGAATTTAAAACATCATTTCGTTGTTCATATATTACTTTTCTTTGGCTGTTGGGCACCTCATCAAACTCAAGCAGTTGTTTACGAATTTCAAAGTTTCTTCCCTCAACTTTTTTCTGGGCACTCTCAATTGATCTAGTGACCCAGCTGTGTTCAATAGGCTCATTATCTGGCATATTTAATTTTTGCATAATGCCTGAGATGCGATCTGATGCAAAAATTCTCATTAATGAATCTTCTAAGGATAAATAGAAACAACTTGATCCAGGGTCACCTTGCCTTCCTGAGCGCCCCCTCAGTTGGTTGTCAATTCTTCTTGACTCATGCCGTTCAGTCCCAATAATATGAAGACCTCCTGCACCCAACACCACTTCATGATCTTTTTTCCACTGAGCCTTTAAAGCATTAATTTTTTTAGTGGTTGCTTCAGTCTTTTTTGACTCATGAGACAGGCGTTCAATTTCAGGATCGATATTTCCACCTAACACTATATCCGTGCCTCTACCAGCCATATTGGTAGCTATTGTAATCATTCCTGGCTTACCAGCCTGCTCAATAATATGAGCTTCCTTTTCATGTTGTTTGGCATTAAGAACTTGATGTTTCAATTTATGTTTATTTAATATTTTGCTAATAAACTCAGAACTCTCAATTGATGTCGTACCAATAAGTATCGGTTGTAATTTTTTATTTCTGTCTAAGATATCGTTTATTACAGCTTTATATCTTTCATCGGATGTTCTGTAAATTTTATCCATTAGATCAACTCTAGAAATCTGTCGATGTGGAGGAATCACTAGTGTCTCTAAATTATAAATATGTTTGAATTCTTCAGCTTCAGTTTCAGCTGTCCCTGTCATTCCTGAAATCTTATTGTAAAGGCGGAAATAATTTTGAAATGTGATTCCTGCAAGAGTTTTTGATTCTCTTTGAATTTTAACTTTTTCCTTTGCTTCAATAGCTTGATGAAGACCATCTGACCATCTTCGGCCAGGCATCATGCGGCCGGTAAATTCATCTATGATTACAACGGCCCCATCTTTTACAACATAGTCTTTATCTTTAGTGAATAAATTATGTGCTTTTAGGGCTGATTGAACATAATGCAACAGGCTTATATTTTCAGGATCATATAAATTCGAATTTTCCTCTAAAACTCCAAGTTTGGTTAATACTTTTTCAACATTATTGTGCCCGCTTTCAGATAAAACTACACCCGTTGTTTTTTCATCAATCCAATAGTCTCCATCGCTATCTTCTTTTTCTTGTCTTTTTAAGCTAGGGACAATTTGGTCAAGTTTTCCATAAAGATTTACATCCACATCTGATTGTCCAGAGATAACCAATGGGGTTCTTGCCTCATCAATCAATATAGAGTCAACTTCATCGATTAAGGCATAATTCAACCCCCTTTGAACTTTTTGATCTTGGGAGTAAACCATATTGTCTCTCAAATAATCAAAGCCAAATTCATTGTTGGTTCCATAAGTGATGTCAGCAGAATAAGCTTTTAATTTTTCTTCTGTAGGTAATTGTGCCTGATTGACACCTACAGTTAAACCTAAAAATTCATAAACCTTTCCCATCCACTCCGCATCACGTTTAGCCAGATAATCGTTAACTGTTATAACGTGTACACCATTTTCTGAAAGAGCATTTAAGTAAGCTGGCAAGGTCGCCACTAAAGTCTTTCCCTCGCCTGTTTTCATCTCTGCAACCTTGCCATTATGAAGAGCTATTCCACCAATCATTTGTTCATCAAAGTGCCTCAAGCCTAAAGTTCTCACACTAGCCTCACGAACCAAGGCAAATGCTTGTATCATCAAATTGTCTGAGAAACCATCTTTCTTAAAGACTTCCTTTAACTCAGCAGTTTTTTTAGCGAAGTCTTTGTTTTTTATTTTTTGTATATCCGGTTCTAGTTCGTTAATTTTATTGACTATCGATGAATATTTTTTTAATAATCTTTGATTGCTGTTACCAATCACAGCATTGATAAGTGTTTTTAACATGATTTATTTTTTCTTAAGATATTTTCTTGGATCGAGAGATCTGCCGTTAAGCCTTATTTCATAGTGCAGATGAGGTCCGGTCGATCTTCCTGTGTTACCAACCAATGCAATAACTTGATCTTTATTGATCAAATCGCCTTTTTTTACTAAGAGTTTAGATGCATGAGCATATCGAGTTTCAATTCCACCTCCATGTTTAATTTTAATGTAATTGCCATAATCCGGCGCTTTACCAGCAGCTGTAACTATTCCTGAGGCAGTAGCTTTGATTTCATCTCCTTCCGCTGCGGAGAAATCCAGTCCTTCGTGAAATGATCGTATTCCTAATATTGGGTCAATTCTCCAGCCATAGCTTGATGATCGATATCCAACGCTGACAGGATATAGATCTGGCAAAGTGTCTTTAATAACGCTTTGCTTTAATAAAATTGATTCTGTTTCATTAAAAATATCTTCTCTTATTTGCATACGGTGCATCAACGCTTGTAACGCAATTTGAACATCCTGATCTGTCAAATTAGAATTTATAAATGGTCCACCTTGATTTTCAAATTCTTTTTCTTTTTTTGGTAATGTGGGTAATTTTTGTTTACCAACTATTTGTTTTTTCAAAATGCCCTGCAATCTCTCAGTTTGATTATCTAGCTCAGCTAAACGAGCATTAATTTCTCCTATTTGTTGAATATATAACTGAAGACTTTTCTGGTAACTTGAAAAATCTAGATCCAACTTAAGAGTTTCGATTTTTGCATCAGAGTAATGTTCTGCCAATTTATTGCTGATACTATATACAGTAACGGAAATCGCAGATATTAAAACCAGTATAAAAAAAACAAATAACTGTATGCTCAGAGTTAACGGTTTTTTAATGTTGTTTTTACTTATAAATAAAATTTTCATAATTTAGTATCATATTATATA
>Ga0181595_10003373_pt1 | contig 15346 bp, 13 predicted proteins | sample 041ome_7_FD_145604 | JGI IMG/M metagenome (GOLD analysis project Ga0181595, IMG submission 145604) | Coastal salt marsh microbial communities from the Groves Creek Marsh, Skidaway Island, Georgia - 041401AS metaG (spades assembly) | ecosystem: Environmental > Aquatic > Marine > Intertidal zone...
AGTGAGACGAGTGACCGCCACTGCAAGCAGCGAGTTGTCGTCGGCGAGGCCAAGCTCGTCGACGACCTGCTGACGACAGCGTTGTTTGCCTGCAAGATCGGCAGCTGAGAACCGTTCCGCAATGTGGGGGTCTTGTTCAGGGTTCCAGACGGTGGTGTCGATGCCGTTGAGAATACCTCCGAGAGCGTCGCCTCGTGCCCGTAACGGTTCTTCCAAACCGAACCCTTGACCGACTTGTGTGATTTCCGATGCGTGATGGGGTGACACCGCGACCACACGATCGGCTAGCGCAATCGCTCCCGAAAGCGGGTTCGTTCCTCCCCACCATTCGAAGTGGCTGCTCCGAGTGCCAATAAGGTCAAGCCAGTCTCCGCCTGTCGCGCCTTGGTGAGCAAGGTTATGTAACGACAGCACGGTGGGTGGAGCAGGGTCAAGATCGGCGAGAGCTGTAGCTGTGTGCCAGTCATTCAGGTGCAACACATCGGGCTGTGACAAGCGCACGTACGCAGCGATTGCCGCGCTGAAGCGCATAAAGCGGTCAGTGTTGTCGAGCCACCCTTGACCGTTCGGCTGAACGTACGGATCACTGCGTGCAAGACCTGGTGCATCGACCAAGTGGATTCGGCCGGCCTGCGGATGATCGACAACTTTGATAGCTGCGGGGCCAGCCCAAATTGGTACGTCCAGTTCAATCGTTTCAACAATCCCGTCCGTGGCCGAGGAGTAATCAGGAAGCAGAACGTCAACATCAATTCCTGAACGCCGAAGTGCGCCGACGAGTCCCGCCGATGCCGCTGCGAGTCCACCAACGGTCACGAGTGGCGAAAATTCTGCGGTGGCGAAGGTGATGCGCACACCAACAGTCTGTCCGAATTTGCAAAGAAACGTGATGTCATCTGAGAAGAACTCGACATGGTGCTGAAAGCGCTAGGGCATCAACGAAACTCCTCGGATCAAAGAATCTAGTTGTGCTATCGTGAAACTTGTCACTACAGCACCGGTTACGGGTTTGGAGGAAAAATGTCAGAGATCTCAGAACTGAAGGAGCAGCTTTCGTTGATGCAGCAGCGCATCAATGAACTGGAACGTGAGCAGATGGAGCAGCCCGTACAACGGCGCAACATGCTGAAAGCTGTTGCGGGAGTAGCCGCGGGTGCAGCGGTTGGTGGTCTTGGTTTCGCCCGTCCAGCAGCAGCGGCAGACGGTGCTGGGCTTGTGGCAGGCGACATACTCGTCTCGAATTCCCCAACCTCGTTACTCGCCTCGACCTCCTACACTCAGGGCGCCAGTGAAGGTGCCATCCTTTCGATTGCGGATGTCTCTATCGAAACTGCAGCAAAACTCTTTAATGCCGCAAACGGCGGAAGCGATGAGCAATACAACGCAGTCAAGGATGACGCTCGACGTTCAGCCCTCGCCGTCGGAGCCTCAAAGGACAACGCCGACATTGGTATCACCGTTGCCGGTGTTGACGGCATAAGGGCCTATGGCACGAGCCAAGGTATTCAGGCCTTCGGACGCACGTATGGTGGTGCCTTCGAAGGTGGCTCGGCTGGCATCGCTGCGCAACCCTCCGACCCCGCCACAGGGATCGGAGCGAAACTCGGCGGTGATGTCCCGCTGAAATTGGTCGGAAGCACAACGGCAGTTCCATCGGAAGCTGGAGCTGGACACTTTAGATTTACTGGCAACACGCTGTACTTCGGTGTTGGGCTAGGCACAGGTAAGTGGCGACGTGTGGCGAGCGAGGCGAGCGCCGGCGTGTTCGTAGCAGTTGACCCATTCCGTGCCTACGACAGTCGAGCCGTAACAAACGGACGCCTTGGTAAGGGTGAGAATGTGGTTGTTGATTGCAGCGATGCTCTCAAGAACGACGGCACCGTTGACGTAGCCGACGCTCTTCCGGCTGGTGCAACTGCCATCGTGTACAACCTCACCGCGGTGAATACCGGTGGGCGTGGCTATTTGCAGGTCGCCCCTGGTGATGCGACATCAACAGCAGCCTCAGCAATCAACTGGTCGTCTGCGGGATTAACGATTGCGAACGGTAGCACGGTGAAGCTTGACGGCAGCCGACAAGTAAAGGTGTTCTGTGGTGGTCCGGCGGGCGCGGCTGCCGACTTCATCATCGACATCGTCGGCTACTACCACTGATCGGTGACCGACCATCAACTTGTTGGCCGCAATTGGCGGCCAACAAACAATGGTGACATTGGATTTCTCTACCATCTTGCGGCGAGCATCGAACCAAGATGGTGGCAGATCTCCAAAGATTCCCTCAATCCGCTAGGTATCAGCGACAAAATTGGATCCTACGCGGCAGGAGTAACGATTCACCATGGTGAACACCCCTGTGGATTTGGCGCTTTGAGGGGCCAACAAGGTTCTGACGTTGCATTCATCGAGTTCTATTCCCTTCACGAAGAGCAGGCGATTGAAGTAGTTACGAGCGCTGTCCCAGAAATCGTGACAGCTGCGTTCGTTGTCTCTCCAGTTCGGAAACTGCTGTACGAGCGTTTTGAGGACGACCCAGATCTCATCGCCAAGTTAGATGACGTATCCGAACTCGAATACCGACTTCCGGAATTCGCAAAGATTGACGGAAAGTACGTTGACCGATTGTCGTTCGCAATCGAAAAGGAGCTCTTCCTTAGCCGATATGCCCATCTCACCGAGGGTCTGACCGATACAGATGCTTGAGCGAAATATCCCTCTCGAATCCTCACGTGTTCGCATTCGACATGTTGAACCTAGCGATTACAAACGCCTGTACGAGATTGAGCACGACCAAGAAACGTTGCACACGTGGAAGTATCGAGGAAACTTCCCCACTCACGAAGAGTATGAGGCAACGCTTTGGAAACAGACATATGCCATCTTGGTTGTCGAGTCAACATCAACAGATGAAATTGTCGGCTACCACCATCTACATGATGTAGATCACCGTGCAGGACATGGCTGGTTTTCGGTGTACTCCGCCCCAGATAAACGCTCAACAGGTCTGGCGATGGAAGGCTATGTTCTCTTCGTTGACTGGGTCTTTGCGAACACCCCACTTCGGTGGATTTATGCGTATGTTTTTTCTCATAACTGGCCATCGTTCGACTCAAGTGTGCGGAAGGGGCACATTCTTCATGTCGGAACGATGAAAGAGCGGCTAGCAGTCGACGGGGAGTTAACCGACGTGCACGTTCTTGCCGCCTCACAGCAGATGTTCGAGAAATGGCCTCTTCGCATTCAGATGCATCGAGGACACGCCCGGCGTTCACGCAACTCGGACTGATACAAGAGACAACGCGCAAGAGCCCGCCCCGAAGGGCGGGCTCTCACTAGATCTTTCGGGTTACCCCGAAGACACTTTCTTGTTTGGGTCAAATGGCTTTGACGTCGACGGCTTCTGGCCCTTTGCGGCCTTCGCCAACTTCGAACTCGACTTCTTGACCATCAACCAGGGTTTTGCGGCCGCTGCCGACGATGTTGGAGAAGTGAACGAAGAGGTCTTCGTCGCCGTCGCGGCTAATGAACCCAAAGCCCTTCTGATCGTTGAAGAACTTCACGGTGCCTTTTGGCATATCGGGGTACTCACTTTCGTAGGTCTTGGTTCATTGGCGACCAAGATCAAGGTGAGGCTAACGGCGCCAGAACTCACACGACACCTTCAGCTGAAAGTGTCTGGATCGAAACTTTTCCTGTTCGCCTGCGAATATCTGAGAATGAGTGAACCGATTCTTCTCGACGAGCCACGACCGGGCATTACCCGTATCACGCTGAACCGTCCGGACGACATGAATACGTTGACAGTTGAGCTCGTCAACGCGCTCCATGACGCTCTCACCACAGTCCACAACGATCACAGTTGCCGAGTGGTCGTACTCACCGGCGCCGGCCGGGCATTCTGTGCCGGACTTGACCTGAAGGGATACGGCACGATTCCTGGCACTGAGTCGTTTGGCGGCCCCCAACAGGGCATGGCGGTACAGCAGCACATCGCAGAAGTTGTCCATCACATGCGCGCCATACGACAACCAATCGTTGCCGCAATTAATGGCGCTGCTGCCGGGGGCGGTTTTGCCTGGGCGTGCGCAAGCGACATTCGCTATTGCAGCGACAACGCAAAATTTGGCACCGCGTTCATTCGTCTCGGGATATCCGGGTGCGACATCGGCGTGAGTTGGACACTCCCCCGCCTCATTGGGGTCTCGCGAGCGTGGGAACTCATCTACACCGGCCGAGTGATCGATGCTGCAGAGGCAGAACGCCTCGGCATCGTGAGCCGATCGGTGCCAGCTGACGAGTTGATGGAGACTGCCCTCGGTGTTGCTGAAGAAATCGCACGTAACAGCCCCTTCGGTGTCTGGATGACAAAAGAGGTCTTGTGGTCAAATCTTGAAACGACGTCAATGCGGGCCGGCATCGACATCGAGAACCGAAACCAAATTCTTGCTGCTCAGACGGATGACTCAAAAGCAGCGATGAGCGGATTCTTGTCGGGGAATATCCCTGAGTGGAAGAACCGGTGAGCACCTGTCCCGCCAAAATCCTGAGGTCACGGGCGCACTACAGTTCACCTCAAGGTTGATAACTACTACTTGATTCATTTTTCGGGGGGAATCATGATCACGTCACTCGGTGACATTGTCGAACAGCATGCGGAGAGCTTTCCTGAGAAACCAGCGCTCATTCAGGAAGACCTCGTGTGGACATATCGAGACCTCCGAGACCTCTCCCGTCGAGCTGCCCAGGGCTTTCTCGAGGCGGGAGTCAATGAACAGGATCGCGTCGCGTTCTTAGATCGAAGTGCGAGGGAGTACTTCCCGTTCTTGTTCGGTGCCGGCATGATCAACGCCGTCACCGTCGCGGTCAATTGGCGGCTTGCAGCACCCGAGATGGAATACATCTTGAACAATGCCGAAGCAAAGGTTCTACTTATTGGCGAGGAGTTTCTCGGGCATCTCGCCCAGATGAAGCTTCCGTCGACAACGACTGTCATCGTGTTGGGCGATCCTGGGTCAACCGGGTACCCCCGATGGGAAGACTGGGTGCAATCCTTTGAGCCAGAGCTCCCAGGCATCTCAGTCGCACCCGATGACACTTGCTACCAACTCTACACATCCGGCACGACAGGCCTTCCGAAGGGAGTCGAACTCTCGAACCGAAACTTCTTCGGGATGCTCGATGTCGCTGGTGACGACTGGTCATTCGATAGCGATTCGGTCAACTTGGTATCGATGCCGCTATTCCACATCGCTGGCAGCGGGTGGGGAGTCTGTGGCTTTTTCTTTGGTGGCACAAACGTCTTGTTGCGCGATGTTGATCCGGCAGAGATTCTTCGACTCATCGATACTCATGGCATCACCAACATTCTGTTGGTACCAGCCGTCCTGCAATTCATCCAGGCTGTTCCCGGAGCGGAGAACACCAACTTCTCGTCAGTTAGATCGGTTGTCTACGGGGCCTCTCCAATCACCGAAGAGGTGCTTGTTGGCGCAATGAATCTCATGAAGTGCGACTTCATTCAGGTCTACGGCCTCACCGAGACCACCGGTGCGGTGACTTCGCTACCATCAAGCGATCATGATCCGGGTGGCCCTAAAGCGCACCTGTTGCGATCAGCGGGCAAACCTTGGGGCGATGTCGAAATCAGGATTGTCGATGATGAGACGATGGCTGACCTTCCCGATGGCGAAGTCGGAGAAATCTGGATTAAGAGCCGTCAAAACATGGAGGGCTATTGGGCGAACCCAGAAGCAAATGCGCTCGCGTTCCCGGAGGGCAAGGACGCTGATGGCATCGGCTGGTTCCGCAGCGGCGACGCCGGATACCTGCAAGACGGTTACGTCTTTATTCACGACAGAGTGAAAGACATGATCATCTCAGGCGGAGAAAACATCTATCCGGCCGAGGTTGAAAACGCCTTGATGAGTCACCCCGACATCGATGATGTTGCCGTCATTGGTGTTCCAAGTGAGAAGTGGGGCGAAACAGTGAAAGCGATCGTTGTTGTTCGGCCGGGATCAGATCCGAGTGAGTCAGACATCATCAACTACGCACGTTCGCGAATCGCTCATTACAAGTGCCCCACCTCGGTTGATCGCATTGAGATTCTCCCGAGGAATCCTTCTGGGAAGATCCTGAAGACTGAACTCCGGATTCCGTACTGGGGAGATAAAACCCGAGCAGTGAACTAGCGGTAATTCTCCGCAAGTTCGGTCTCATCGCTGCCAGCGATGCGCGTATGCCAAATTCGGCGAGGATTCGATAGGTCGAATTCGGTGGCGCGGTGCATGAGCCGTCGGTTATCCCACACGACAACATCGCCAACTTCCCACTGGTGGTAATGCACGCGGTCATCGGTGCAGGCGGCGTCATTGATTCGATCGACAAGTGCCTCAGACTCTTCTGCCGAGAGCCCGCTCACATCGTGTGCATGACGCCCGACAAGCAAGTTCTCGATACCGGTTTCGGGGTGCACCTTGACCATTGGGCGCACCGGCACCGGCTTGTCGTGATAGCCGTACATCGCATAACTGCCATCGTCTTGTTGCGTTGGCAGGTAACCCGAGCGGCCTTGGGAGTAATACAGTGAGTGTTTCGCCGTGAGACCTCTCAACAGATTTTTAGTGTCGTCATCAAGATCGGCAAACGCTGCACGCATATCTGCGAACCCCGTCGGGGCCTTGTCGGGTGGTACGACCTCTGCTGATACGACGGCACCAAACGCCTGAACCGGCATGTACGTCGAGTCGTGATGCCAACCCTCATTCCCTCGGATGGATTTCACCGTGTCATGACCCTGATCGCTCAATACGTTTCCGTTGTCGTCAATGTTTGTGATCGCTGCAGCAGGAAATTCGAGTTTGCCGAACATCGCTGCAAAGGCGTTCTGCTCATCAAGAGAGATGTGCTGACCGGGAAACACCAAGAGCCCATATTCAAGAAGTGCCTCTCGAATTGAACCGAACGTTCCAGCACTGAGCGCCCCAAGAGCAACATCGTGCACGTGAGCCCCAAAGTTCACGTCAAGTTCTTCAATACGTAGTGATTCCCCCATAGGCAAAACATAGCCGCGGCAGATAGCGGCCAGTGACGCTGGAGAGACCCTGCTGCAGCCAGCAGCCCAAGGGGTTACAGAATTTCTGCAGCCAATGTTTCGGCGTTATCGAGTGCGATACCGATACGGGTGTGAAGCAAGTCCATATCGACCCCTTCGGTACTCTTCTTGCCGGCTCGGTAGCGGGCATAGACACCGTGAATAATGCACGCTGTCTTAAACCAGTTGAACGCTCGGTAGTACGGCATGAGCGACAGATCTGCTCCTGTTGCCGCTGCGTATCGTTCCATGAGCGTTTGACGGCTTGGGAAGCCATCAAGCACCGTCGGGGCATCAACACCTTCAGCGATGTTGTCACCCGGTTCTGTCCATGCATTGATTGAGTAGGCGATATCGGCGAGTGGATCACCGAGGGTGGCGATTTCCCAGTCGAGCACCGCTGAGAGTGTCCCGTCTGAAAGAAACAGACAGTTGTGAGGACCAAAGTCGCCGTGGACAACACGTCCTTGGCCTTGCTGAGGAATTCTCGATGACAGCAACTCATGCAGTTTGTGTGTTCGTGGGTCGTCGTAGTCGGCATCAACGACCGAAGCAGTCCACGATCCGTACCAGGTCTTCAACTGTCGAGCGACATATCCGTCAGGACGGCCAAGGTCTTGAAGGCCAACATCTTCAGGGGCAATCGAGTGCAACGCTGCAAGGGTGTCAACGAATGACTCCCCGGCTCGCTTGCGAGCGGCCGGATCAAGAAGCTTCGATACCTCTTCTCCCGTGTAGAGCGCATTGCCGTCGACCTTGCCCATCACATAAAAATGGACATCGCAGAGCCCACGATCGTCCTGATACGAAACAGGCTCTGCCACCGGCACAGCGGTCGGCCACAATCCATCAATGATGCGGTACTCGCGCCACATGTCGTGCGCTTTTGGAAGCAGTTCCCCTTGCGGCGGACGACGGATGACGAACTCGCGTCCGTTGGCGTCTGCAATGAGATATGTGAGATTCGAGTGGCCGCCTTCAAGGCGAGTCCACGTGAAGGGACCTGCTGCATCGCTCACCGTTGGTAACCAAGCATCGATGACTTCTACATCAAAACCAGCAACTTCATTGTCCCCTACTTCCATCTCATGAGCGTGCCACGCGGCAGAGGCCAGCGACGACCCCTAGGGTGTACATGATGAGCGGATTCCAAGTCCAAGTCGGTGGACGAACACGGGCATTCGGGTGCCTTATTGCTTCTCTCCCTTTGCTGATGATTCTTGGAGTCGGTTTCGCATTCTGGGCATTCGCGCGAATGATTGGGGACGCCATTTTGCCGGCAGGATCTTCGGGATTCTCTGAAGCTCTCGCAGGCATCGTGGTGATATGGCTACTGCTCAAGTTTCGACGGAGATTGAGGGCTCGTCGCCGGGCGCAGTCAATGACTGACGACAATCGCCCGACCCCACCCGGCGTCATCGACATCTGAGAAGTGTCTGCCGACGACTACGGTCTCATCCATGGCAAAGCGCAGTTGGGTCACAGTCGTCATTCACTGGTCATTTGAAGACCGTGAGCAATTTGAAGCGATGGCTTCAGAGATGGCGACAGCAAGTCGTGCCGAGCCAGGAACGTTGATGTACGACTGGTACGTCAATGAGGACGGCACATCTGGAGCGCTGCTTGAGCAGTACGAATCGCAACAGGCCCTTGATGACCACATTGCGGGACCAGTGTTCACCGACATCGCTCCTCGTTACCGAGGTGTTGCACGAGCCCAGTCGGTCGAGATGTTCGGTGCAGATGGAATGGAGCGCAATGAAATTCTCCGCGCCACCACCACCTGGTGGGGAGAGCCAGTAGCGGCAGTAACCGACCGCTAGCAACCGTCGCGTCCGAGTCGTTGGTGACACAACGCGTACCATCAAACTATGACGGCACCACTTGATGACCTCACCTTCTACGACGACATTGAGGGATACTGCTCGACCCTGAGCGTTGTTGCAGGCTCACCAATTGGACTTCACGTCTCAACCAAAGTCGACGAATTTACGGTCACCGTTGAGCGTTGGGGGGCAGCACGCGAACTCGTGTGGTCGTCGCCAGAACCGATTGCTGGCTCGTACTACCCGGCCCCAGACAATGCTGATAGTCATGGCTGCGACTGGCCAGTCATTCTCGAAATACCTACAGGCGAGGAATGGTCGAGTGGGTTCTACCTCATCACACTGACCGCCACCGGAGCTCCCGAGGGCAGAGACGTTGCCCACGCCGGGGTCGTCATCCGGTCTGCGAAGCAATCTGCTTCAGCACTATTCGTGCTCGGAACCAACACGTGGAATGCATACAACACCTGGGGTGGCTGTTCGCTGTACACCGGCGGCCACGAAGTCTCGTTCCGGCGTCCGTTCACTCGCGGCCTGCTGTGCCGCGAGGTCACCGAACGAGACGACAGGAAAGCACGACCGGTTCGATGGGATGAAGAACCTGACCCCGACGGCGAGATCTACCAGAAGTACAGGGGTGACAGAGCACTTCCAGCAGCGATTGGTTCGTCGGGCTGGTTCATCCACGAACGACGGTTTGTCGAGTGGGCCGAATCTGCCGGTTACACCTTCGACTACGCCATCTCCTCAGATCTTGACGAGGTTGACGGCATTCTCGATGGCTACGACCTCGTTGTCTCGGTTGGACACGACGAATACTGGTCGGCGGGCCAACGAAATGCGCTCGAAGCCTTCATCGGGCGTGGCGGCAACCTGACAAGTTTTTCTGGCAACACCATGTTCTGGCAGGTTCGATTGACCGACATTGGATCGATGGTCTGCTTCAAATACAAAGGCCACACCGAAGACCCCGTGCTCTCAGAAGGTCGTGCGGCCGAGATGTCCGGAATGTGGGCTGACCCATTGGTGAACCGCCCGGAAGCATCAGTTCTTGGGGCCGGAAGCGCCTGGGGTCTGTACCATCGATTCGGAAATTCAAATGCACGCGGAATCGGCGGCTTCATTGTCTACCGGGACGATCACTGGCTTCTCGATGGAACCGCTCTTCGCTACGGCGATGTCCTCGGCGCCCGAGATGGAGTCGTTGGATATGAGACCCTCGGCTGCCACATCGCCCTTGACGACGAGCACCTCCCTGTGAGCACAGGCCGTGACGGAACGCCAAGCGATCACACGATCGTTGCGATGTGTCCGTCGTCGAACCTTGGGGTTGGCGACTATCCGAAGTCGATCTCCGCCCTAAGCGATCAGGGTGATCTTGAATTCATCGCCGAACGAATTCACGGTGAGGTGAACGAGGCAAATAAACGCAAAGTGCGCCACGGAAACGCAGTGATCGTTGAAACACGACCATTTGGGCCAGGCGGCGGAACTGTGGTCACTGTCGGCACCACCGATTGGTCGTTTGGGCTCGGCACCGATCGAGCAGTCGAAAGGGTGACGCACAATGCGCTTCGCCGCCTTGGCGCAACACAGGACGAGTCACCATCATGACTCTTCCTCAACTTGGGCTCATGTTTGCGAGCACCATTTGGAATACTCCCGATGACATCAGGAGTGCGGTTGAGATCTGCGAGGAGTCTGGAGTTGAGTCTGTCTGGGCCGTAGAGCATGTACTCACTCCGATGGAGTTGAAGTCTCCGTACCCATATAACGAGTCTGGTGAAATGCCCGGCCTCAAAGATGTGGTGCTGTGCGACCCGATGGTCTGGCTCTCATTTGTTGCTGCGATCTCAACACGACTTCAGCTTGCAACAGGAATTTTGATTTTGCCTCAACGTCATGCTGCGTACGTCGCGAAGGAGTGGTCAACACTCGACCGGCTCAGTAATGGCCGAGCCATTCTTGGCGTTGGAGTGGGTTGGCTTGAGGAGGAAATGGAAGCAGTCGACGTGTCGTTCTCTCGTCGTGGAGCACGAATGGACGAATCGATTGACGCCATCCGCTCCCTCTGGACCGACTGGCCGAGCTCGGTGAACGGTTCATTTTTTAACTGGAACGAGATGGTGTCGAATCCGCAACCACCGACACCTCGAAGTATCCCGATCGTTGTTGGTGGACACTCTGCAGCGGCTGCTCGGCGTGCAGCACGACGCGGCGATGGGTATTTCTTTCCTGGAAGTCTGAGTGCAGAAATCAATTCAGGTGGTGATGCGGCCGCTCTAGCGAAGATGCTTGACGTCATCAAGCAAGAATGCGAGGAGATCGGTCGGGACCCGGCCGAGATCGAGATCACCGTCGGCGCCTCGGGAGGCACTCAAGAGTCGATTGAGGAACTCGCAGCGCTCGGCGTTCACCGAGTGGTGATCGGTGCACCGGTCGTCGACAAGCTTGAGCGCCGTCTCAGCAATTTTGAGTGGTTACTTTCAGCGAATTCCTAGGCAAGCGGAACTATTTCCTTAACCGCCAGACAGCCGCTCGACTGCAATCTCAACGAGTTTGAACTTTTGCACCTTGCCCGTTGGTGTCGTCGGCAATTCAGAGGCTTCAGCAAACAACACATGACGAGGCACCTTGAACCGAGCGAGATGTGTGCGGCACAGTTCGAGTAGTGCGTCTTCGGAAACAGACTTTCCTGACTCAAGCACGACGACTGCACAACCGACTTCGCCCCACCGCTCGTCCGGAATGCCGATGGCGTACGCCTGGCTCACACCGTCTTGACTACTGAGCAGATCTTCAATCTCCTTTGGCATCACCAGCTCTCCGCCGCTCTTGTACAGCTCTTTGCTGCGACCAGTGAGCTGCAGATAGCCGTCGGACCTGACAACTCCGAGGTCTCCAGAATGCAGATACCCGCCATACACCGCCTGGGAGGTTTCCTCGGGCTTATTCCAGTACCCCAGAAGATGGGTTGGACCCGTCGAGATCAACTCACCTTCCTCACCTTCACCCAGCACCGTCCCATCCATTGGGTCAGCCGTCCGGTACTCGCAGAGCAATCCGTTTTCAAGGCCTGCAACACCAGCATCTTTGATACATCCCACAGTTGTGGCGTGAAGTTCCAGCGAGTCTTCGGGTCGTGTCAATGTCATTGCTCCACCGCATTCGGTCATGCCATAACCGGTGGTGATTTCGGTAATTCCGAGCTCGGTCTGCACCTTCTCCCATAGCCATACCGGAGCGGGCGCAGCCCCTGACAGCACAGCGCTCACCGACGAGAGATCACGGGTTTGCCGGTCGGGGTGCTCCAGCAAAGCAACCGTCATTGTTGGAACGGCAAGGATGTCATCGGCCTTGTGTCGCTCGATGGTCTCAAGGTAATCGGCTGGAGAAAACGCAGTTCTTGGGATAATCGCTCCACCAACAAACATCGCCGAGAGCAGTCCCTCGACGTATCCGAACATGTGGTAGCAGGGCAACGAAAACAAGATTCTTCGACCTGCTTGAAACGCGCGGTGTCGTGCCGAGCCGTATGCGCATCGAAGTACGGCATCGTGGGTCACCACAACGCCTTTTGGGGTTCCAGTGGTGCCAGATGTGTACAGAATGTCTCCCGCATCAGATGGCGAAACTCCGGAAGCGTCTGCAACTCCGGGCGATGCGGCGCCATGCGAGTTGAGATCGTCAATAGTCATCACCCCGGGTCGGGCGGGCGAATCGGTCGGGAGCACAACAACCCCTCGCAAATGGGGCAAGTGCTCTCCGCCGCCCGAGGTCTCCCAACCTGGTGCAATTTGATCGAGCATTGACTGCTGATCAAGCCCCATGAAGCTCGTCATCGTGATGAGGAAGCTGCACTCTGATTGGGCGAGCACGTACGCGAGTTCGTCAGTTTTGTAGAGATAGTTGAACGGAATCGCAACAGCTCCGGCGCGTGCAACGGCGAACTTCAATGGAATGAACTCCGGGTAGTTCGCCATGACAATTCCGACTCGGTCTCCAGCTGATACGCCAAGCCCAGCGAGCCCGTCTGCGAGTCGAGTCGCCCATTCGTCAATCTCGCGGTACGACCATGTCGTTGCATCGGTGACCACGAGGTCAGAGTCAGGAAATTCAGTTGCGCAGTTTGCAAGAAATTCTGACAGCGTCACCGGGTTCCACTCTGGGTACCGGCAAGCAAGCGCATTGCGTCGGGTGTCAAAGTCAGTTGTCATCAAGATTTCCTTCGTTGTCTGAGTGGCTTATCGATCAAAAGTCGGTGGACGGCGCTCGATTACTGCGGCGAGGCCTTCTCGTGCATCATTGGTTCCTCCCAATGCAGAAACCGTTCGGGCCTCGATTGCGAGCTGTGTGTCAATGGCTGACCCGATGCCCTCCCACATGAGGTGCTTCGCTGCGGCGTTCGCTGCGAATGAACCTTCGGCAATTGCGGTTGCAAGACCAAATGCCCGTGGAAGAAGTTCAGCGTCGGCAATGACTTCATTGATGATGCCGAGCTCTTTGGCCTCGCTCGCTGAGAGCACCCGATTTGTCAACACGAGTTCCATTGCAGCGCGCATACCGACCAGCTGGGGCAGCAGCGCCGTGGTCCCAAAATCAGGCACCATCGCAACGCGGGTTGCGCCAGTCATGAATTTTGCGCTTTCTGCTGCCACAACAAGATCTGCCGCACACACGAGGCCGAACCCACCTCCGCCCGCAGCGAATCCGTGCACCGCAGCGATGACAGGAGCATCAAGTTGTCTCACTGATTGGGAGCATTTCTGCAACCAGTCGGTTGCCTCGCGTAGGTATGCAGGAAGGCTCTCGCCTTGTTGTGCGAAGGTCTTTACATCTCCTCCAGCACAAAAGTTCTTGCCCTCCCCGGTGATGACAACACTGCGGATCTCCGGCGTCCGGTTGATCAGGACGAGAGCGTCGTGGAAGTCCTGAAGGAACTCGATGTTCATTCCATTCGAGGCATCGGGACGGTTCAAGCGAAGGTGTCCCACACCCGCATCATCACGGTCGAGAAGAACCAGTCGATCTGAAATGAGTGAAGTCGTCAATGGGCCTCTCCTTTAGATGAGGAACGCAAGGGTTGGAACATCAAACTGACGGTCGACGAGGTCAACACACTTCGATGCCATACGAAGGCCCTCTGCCGTGTGCCGCAAGCGGTATTGGACATGACCAGCCCAGGTATGTCGACCACGCCGACTTGCCTCGATGAGCGTGAATACTGCTCGAACAACAAACTCCCCATCAACATGCCCTATCTCGATATTCGAAATTGACCGAGCAAGCCGTGAAGGAGGTGACTGTGCATAGCGCCGCCCAGTCACCAATTGGGCGATACGAGTGGAAATTCGACTCCGATTGTCATTGATGATCGACATCGCTCCGTCGGGGTTGTCGATGCCAGCAGCTGGCACCCAGTAGTGCCCGTCATCAGTCCACAACGATTCCCATTCCTCATAATCATGTTCGTCAGCGAGACGCGCCTCTCTGAAGATAAAGGCCTCGATCTCACGCCGAGTTGCTTCAGAAAGTTCAACGCTCACGGTCGAGTACTCGCAGCAAGTTCGACGTCGCCAACGAGAGAGGAATAGTGACGCCAGAAGCCTCGAATCCCGATCTCGTCATTTGCTGATCCAATTGGGTGCCCATCGCTGTCTTGCGATTCTCGGTGAAGGCCACGGCGAGTGTCGATCCAAGCAGGCTCGCGTGATCCAAGACCTTCTTGATTGCGCTCGTACATCTCGGTGTCATCAGCGAGCAACATTCCCGCTGGCCCGGCAGATCCAATGCACTGATGCAGCATTTTTCTATTGAGTTCTCCTGCTCCAGCAAGTTGAAGAGCGGTTGAGTGCTGAACGGTCACGCCAACCGACAGCGGCTGGAGAACAAACAGTGTGATCTCTGCAATAAACAAATTTGGGAACACCATGACGTGTGGAGATCCGTCAACCATTATTCGTCTTGCTTCATCATCGCCGTAGGCACGCCTCATGGCTGCTGCGTATTCAGGAACTCGCTCTTCTGAGGACCCAAACCACCACATGGGAGCATCGTTCTTTCGAAATTCTGGGCGGAGATCATTTTCGCTATGCCCATTTCCGAAATCACGTGTCAGGGCTGCGGAGTGTTCGCCGTACAGGTCGCCAATGCGACTGTCCCCCACGCTGAAAATCGATCCATGAACAAACTGCGGGTGGTAACCATCGGTTTCGTTTTCAACGATCAGTTTCCAATTCGCATGGGCTCGGTGCTGTAGCCATCCGGCTCGCAAGTCAAGTCGCCGCTCAGGTGAGAGCGAAATGAGCCGCGAGATGCCATCGGCAGCATCACCGAGGTGTTCGATAAGCGAAGGACCATCATCAGCCAAGCTGGCGAACACGAATCCCTCGTAGGCTTCGGTCCGAGCGACATGTGGAAGCGGAAGGTC
>Ga0181595_10003382_pt1 | contig 15301 bp, 9 predicted proteins | sample 041ome_7_FD_145604 | JGI IMG/M metagenome (GOLD analysis project Ga0181595, IMG submission 145604) | Coastal salt marsh microbial communities from the Groves Creek Marsh, Skidaway Island, Georgia - 041401AS metaG (spades assembly) | ecosystem: Environmental > Aquatic > Marine > Intertidal zone >...
GGTTGAACTTGGCTTTTTAATTTTCTTGCCGGTGTGACTGTAATACCAATTCTCTGAACTGCTCAAGAGCTGTACTAATGATTGAATTAACTTGCTTACGCTTAGAAAGAGGAAACCCGGCGTTATGAATGGCCTGAGATAGGTGCGTCGAAGAAATCATGACCGAAGAGTAAATCAGATTTACCTACCCTGCTATACCCCGACCACTTCGCACCTCGTATAAACCCAGGAGCCAAATCACTACCGAGCCAAACCCCGTACCACAATCCAGCCATAACAAACCATCCGCACACAACCAACTATCATCAACTTTGATAACGCCCGATCAACTCAGTCACCTTCGCTGGTATCTTCGGGACAACTACCCAAGTAACCTCTGAGAAACTCACCAGTGTCTCGTCATCCAACACACCGCGCTTCTTCAAAACAGAAAACATGAACTGCTCAACCTGCCGCCCTGTTACTTTGGGCTGGCTAATCCTCTCTGCAAATCAACCTGCTTCCGCAGTCAACCACCAACACACTTTGTCCAGAAATAAAAACCAGTGCATCTGAGTAGAGTCGTCAATCGAATGTAATGAGTACCTTGTTTGTGACCATCGTTGTTGCTCGGTCTGTCTCTTCTATCAAAGTGCGAACCATCCCTGCAAAACACCCACGCACAAAAAAAGCCAACCCCGTTAAGAGCTGGCTTTTTTGGTTTTAGCTAAGGCTAAACCTTAGCTGTTCTTACTTATTAGCCGATCATCAGGATCGGTGCCGCAGCGCCATTCAGTGATGCCGCGCTCAGGTCTACTACACCCGTTAGCGCTACTACAGCGTCTGTTCCCGCAACGAATGAAGCGCCAGCTGAAGCATCCTCTACGATGTACGTATTGCCGCCAAACGCAAACCAACTAATCTGTGCGTTCGCGGAACCGTCGCCGGCCGAAGCCGCATTTAGATAATCACTAAATGATGCCGTGCTAGCTAAAGCTACTGCAGTTGAGTTCCATACCTCTGTGCCGCCCGCGACATCAAACAATTGAATACGATCGCCAGCAGTAGCGTCGCTGATTGTTGTGTAGATGCCTCCGTTAGCACTTGCTCCACCAATTACAAACAGGTCATTGCCGTCGCCACCGGTAAGGGTAGTAAGACCGAGGTTTGTTGTCAGTGTGTCAGCACCAGCACCACCAATCAACGTGCTTGCTGTTGTGCCATTGGCTGTCAACGAGTCAGCAGCTGAACCGCCTGTCATTGTAATCGCAGCAGTTGACACTGAAGTGGCTGTGACCGCACCTGTTGATGCAGAAGCATCGAGGGTCGCAATCTTCGTACTACCAGTGAGCGTAAGGTTCACACCTGCGTTACCAGAAATGTTGAGAGCTGTAGCCGAGCTAGCAGTTACATCAACGGTCATTGCAGTGATTCCTGCTGTGACAGACGTGTCAGTTGCATTCAAGTTGATTGTCTCTACGTTGGCCGCAGTGAATGTTCCACCATCAAAGCCAGCTGCAGCTGCCATTACAAGGTTGACTGAGTCGGTTGTTGCCGCAGCTAATGCGAACAGAGCGTTAGAAACAGTCACGCCTGTAAGGGCACCCGTTACGGTTACAGTACCACCGTTAACAAGGTTGCTTAACGTTAGGTCACCATCCGCAGCAGATGTGGAGACGACAATATTGTCTGTGATACCCATATTAGTCAGATTGATAGCCTGGGCGCCTGTCGAACCAAGAACTGCTAATGATTCAAAGCCTGTAACCAGCGCTGCAAAACCTAGGTCGTTATCCGCAGTTACTATATCAGCGGCAACCATTGCCAAAGTATCAGTACCTTCTCCGCCAGTGATTGCGCCTGTTACAGCAGTTGTACCAGAAGCTAGTGTCAACGAGTCGTCGCCAGCGCCGAGGCTTATTGCTTTTGTAGGAGCAATTGCAGAGGTTGTCACAGCATCAACACCAGCACCACCTGTGTAAGTAGCGTCGGTTGCATCAAAAGTGATCGTTGCTTTGCCAGTAGTGCCTGAGGTGTCGATAGTCTTCATAGTCGTAGCGGCAAATGTTCCTGTCAGACCCGCGGTGCCAGTAACAGCAACGTTGATAAGACCAGACATGCCTGCTGTACTAGTGAGGGTCAGTACCTTGTCACCTGAAACGTTCAAATCGTCGACAGACGTCGATGTCACGTTGGCAAGAGTAGAACCCGTTGCCGTGGTAGATGTACCCGTGTATTTCGTTGCAACGTTTAGAGTGGTGTACACATCAGCGTCGTCAAGAGTACCACCTGAAACACCATCAACGGAGAGGTTCAAGGTCGTAGCTGTATTACCAGTCAGAGCGTTTCCAATTGTGATATTACCCGAACCGCCAAGTACATTGAGGTTTGTCAGAGCGTTTGAAGTCACATCTAGTGTTGTGTAGTTGTGAGCCGTAACGTCTGTGATTATGCCGGCGGCGGTTAAACCCGCGGCGGCCACTGCATCTGTAACAGATACTGTGTTTGCAACTACACCAGTGTTACCGGCAGCTTTCACAGCTGTAACACCTTGGTTGGTTACGGTAAAGGCAATAGTATTTGTACCCGTATCAGCGAGGTCTGTTCGGGCCGCAGCCGCTGACCCAGTGAAGGTTACTGTTGGCGCAGCAGCGGTTCCGCCGACGGCACCTGATGTCCAGCCCTCTGTCGAGAACGCACCAGTGTAAGTACCCTTGGTAGATGAGCCGTTAGTCGCACCAGCAGTCAGGTTAGCAAACGCCGCAGCAGCTTGAGCTGCAGTGGTAGCGCCTGTAGAGGTGAAAGTTAGACCGTTAACGATCATAGTCTCACCTGCCGTCATAGCTTCAAAAGTTGCTGTGGTAGTCTCAGCCTCCGCAGCTACTGCTAGAACTGTGGTTACTGCAGCAACTGCAGCCGAAGAATCCACTGTGACAGACGTTGTCGTCGCCGAGCCAATAACTGTTACGGGCGCGTTTGTGATCGTTCCATTGGCAAGAGCAGTCGTCTGAACAGCTTTTGAAGCAGACTGTGTAATTACAGTGTCTCCGCCACCAATAACTGTGATCGCACCGCCGGCTGTGTCTGTTGTGCCTTTTGCCTCAACAATTGAGCTAGTGATTGTTACGTCACCAGTAGGCGGCTTTGTTGCAGAGCCGACACTGATCGTACCTGTTGTGCCGCCAGCGTTCTTAGACGTCGAAGTGATGTCTACTGTTGTACCACTAAGAACAGATGACGCTACCGCGCCCTGTGCTGAATCTGTAACCGATACAGCTCCTGCACCGCCGCTTACTGTGAAGCCGCCTTTTGCAACGACGTCTTGGGTCAAGCCGCCAGTGACGGTGACTGCGCCTGCAGATGAAGTCGCATCTACGTTTGCTGTAGCCGAAGCTTTGAGATTGATCGAGCCTGCGGCGCTTACGTCGATATCTGTAAGTGAAGCGATGCTTGATAGGTCGTATGCTGCCGCTGCGCTGCCAGTGACCGCAGTTACCGCTGCTACGTTTGCACGAGCGTCGGCTTGCACAAATGTAACTTCGCCGTCAGCGTCTCCATCAGCCACAGTGATCGTAGGAAGGGCTGTACCAGCGGTTGGTGCTGTTACTACAACCACGCCTTCGACAGCTGCCGCTACAGTTTCTCCTGCTAGAGTATTCAAAGCAGTGACTACGAGTGCATTCACTTCGGCGGCGGTAACCGTCCCGTCGAGCGCTGCAGATGTCCAGGTACCGGTGCCGTAACCTACTGAAAGGCTGGATATACCAGCGGCGTCAACAATTGTCGGAGTAATAGTTCGAATCTGAGGAACCGCCTCAACTCCTGTCACTGAGCTAACAGCTGCCACACCGACAGAACCCGTGGTCGAAATCGTGGCGTTCTCAATGTTAGTCACTGTGACCGAAGGAACGCTGATGTTCATGCCGCCGACATTGTCTGTGATTGCGAGAGTATCTGTACCATCACCACCATCGAGGGTGTCGCCAGCTGAGAGGCCAGTCGCGATCGAGTTGAACGTGTCATCACCCGCTCCACCAGTGAAGCTGTTTAAACCTGTAGTGAGCGTAAAAGTCTGGCCAGCTACAGCCGCTTCAGCTGTTGCAGTAGCGTCGGCAGCTGTATTTGCGGCTGTAAGTGTTGCTGCGTCGCTAGTTACAGAAGCAATCGCTGCTGCGAGCTCTGCGGTAGTTGACCCACCAAGTTCCTTGGTGACCGAGAAATATTCTGCTGCATCAGCGCGGTTCTGGAATGACTGCGCGATGTCGCCGAGGTCAGCGTGGGCAGCGTTAGCTGGGTTAGCCAGGAAGTCGATAACCGCAACGAAGCCTTGGGCTTTAGTAGTGCCGCCGGTTAGCAGGCCTTCGAGAAGATCGATAACCGCGGTGTTGACGTCTGCGTCGAGCGTGCCGCCAGTGATGAGCTTGCCGAACATTTCAGTAGCGAATTCGCGCGCGGTTTGCGTCGCTGGATATTCGGCAGTGAATGCTGCGGTTGTTGCGATGTAGTCAGCGAGGTCTTGCGTCGAAGCACCCTCAACAGACTTAGCGATTAATGTTTCCAACATCGCTGTGCTTGGTGCTTGGTTTAGCATGCCCATCGCTAATTCGACGATGCTGCTTCGTGTTTCAGCTGTAATAAAAGCCATTGTGGTGTATCTCCTCGAGATCGATTTCAAATTATAAAAGTTTACGATTGCAACCGGCCCGTCCCACAAAGTTAGGCCGGCGGTTTTCTATCGTTGAAACAAGCATAAGCCAACCTTTACACCAGGGCCTGTGATTGAAGTCACACACACTCGCGAATTAGTCGAAAAACGCCGTTACATCAGGCCTGAGGTCGATAGAACCCACAACCGCAACCAGATATCGCAGTGAGGATACTAAAACTTGAGCCTAAGTTCAACTTTTTGTATCAAAGTAATACTTGGAGTCGAGCGCGTAAGTTGAGGTTTTTATTCTGAATTTGCATGTGGTGTTTTGCACGCAGTGTCACAGATTGGTGGCGATTAAGTGAAGTGAACGGATTTAGAGTGTTAAGTCAGGATTAGTTGTCGGTCGATGCGTCGGCAAATAAATCAACTAGCAGCCAGTAATTTTAATTAAATCGAATAATTACAATCACTTAAAGAACTATGCTAATGCCGAGCTCGATGGCCGTATCGGTTAGCTCGAAAAGCTCGATATTACTCGCCTGATCCTGATGGTAGAGATTAACTATGAATAGAGCATTTTTGTTGCCTACCCTGAGTGGCGTTCGGTGCTGTATCAGAATCTGATTTCTTTCTTGCCACCGCGACGCACCATTGGCAAGAATCGAGCTGTATCCCTCATCATCGTTCAACTTTGTATAGCTCGCCTGCGCAGTAAGTTCGCCTCCAAAGAGTGCTCGCTGTATTCGTGCATTAACCTGCCAGCCGTCTCGATCGTCCCCTGGGCGCCTTGAATCTAATGCTCGATTGGAAATATAGCCGCCATCGAATCCGTAGCGAATAACAGCGCCTGATTTGGTGGCCGCGACGCAGTTAGCCCCAAAAGTTGCTTTGCTTTCCCATGCATCTAGCGCAACCTGACTGTGGAAACGCTGGTATTGGCTTGCTATCTCGTAGACTGGTGCGCACTGCTTTGGGGAATTTGGCTGATAGCGAAATCGAGTCTGAGCCGCGGTGTAGAGGGCGCTTCCGCCGAAGAACAATGAACTTGCTCCGACTTCCCACTGCACCGTCCTTTGCCGCGTCGGCTTAATAAGTGAGTACCGCGTATCGAACTGGAGTAGGTCAGAGGTCGTGTCTTGGCTCAGACGGCCCCTTACCTCGTTGGTCCAGCTGCGCTGATCGTTGGCATTGAGTTTTTGCTGCCGACTGCTGAGTCGAACGTTCGCAAACGCGCCTTCCTGCAGCTGAAGATCAGTATTCAGGCTCAGTAGCACCGGCTCACCAGACAGAGTCAGCGTGATCTGATCTGAGCCCGGGGCGCCGTTTAGGTTGTTGTCATAGCCCCCTAAAAGATCAAGTTGGAGGGTATGCTGGCGCGTGTTTCTTCGCCATTCTTTATCGCGACTAACCAATGTTTCACGCAGTTCTTCGGGCAAATCAGCGCGCGCGAGTAACGCGCTGTTTAGTTGCAGAGCGGGAAAAAGCTGGCCTGAGGCGAAAAGCGCCGAAGCGAAGTCTATCTGCGCGGCGCCATTATTCGGATCAAGCAGGAGCGCTCGCTCAAGAGACTCAGACGCGGGTTCGAGCTGTGCGCTGTTGAGCTGGGCGGCGCCTAGAAGCGCATAGTATTCCGACGAACGTAAGCAACTCGCCTGAATATCGGCAAGCGTCGCAGCCAGCTGCGTCCATTGCGCTCGCTCACGGGCGCTTGCGTCGGAAGGCATTTGGGCTGAGAGCGGGTTGTTAGCGAAGTAAACGGCGGGGTAATAGACGGCAAGGTTAGGGCACTCTTGGCTATTGTCTTCTTGCGCGGAGACTTGGCTGACTAAGACATGGCCACAGACAAAAACGCCCACTGCAAGCGTTTGGGTGAACCTACTTCGTAATTGGCTCACTGTTGTAACCAAGTTTGGCAGCATGCGTTTAACTAACTCGCAGAAAGTACAATCTTACTTTTTGGGGCTGGATGAGTGCAAGACTAACACAGCCAAGGTGCTAGTAAGGTAACAAGGTTGGAAAGTTTTCCTGATGATTACCCACTCAAAGGCGGGTAGGGCTATGCGCTGCGGCCGCCCGCGAGTACTCGGAGCCTAGGCTGTGTGTCTGCGCCTTGTTCTTGTTCCCCGAAAGAATCCGTCAATGAGGTTAGATTGCTTTCATCAGGTCGTGGCGCAAAGAGAACATGCGGAATGGTCAGCCCTTGCAGCAAATAACTTCCTTGTGATTGCAACAACTCAGCGTCTAACTGACGCGCAGCGCGTTCGCCAAGTAAAATCGGCTGAGCGAGTTCTGCTGTCATTTCTTGTATGCGCAGTGCAATAGTTACCGTATCGCCAAGCAATGTATGCGTGCGTCGATGTGCGGGACCTATTGATCCGATTAGCGCGTCGCCTTGTTCGATTCCGATGCCAAGTGCGAGAGGTTCAAGTCCGTAAGGTGTGTTAGCACTCAACGAAATGTGATCGATTTCGGCGACCATTTTTTGCGCTGCGTTTAACGCTTGCAGCACAACACTCGCGTCTTGCGAGTCCCAAAGCGCAAGCAGACTATCGCCTTTGTATTCATGTACCCTGCCACCGTGCGCTTCGATAATTCCCGCCGCTTTTTGAAAGAAAAAGTGCAGCACTGCCGCTGATTCTTCTGGTGATCTTGCTTCGCTAAACGCCGAGAAGTTACGTAAGTCTGCGCTCAGGAGCGTAAAATCGCGGCGCTCTGCAACGATAGTCGAGCTCGGTAAACTGTAAGCGATTTCCTCAGCGACTTGGCTCGGAAGATAGCTAGCCAAATTATTGAACACTCGGTCTCTTTGGCTGCGCGTGCGTGCTTGCTCTAGGACAAACAGCAGGCCACTGGCTAGCACGGCGAATACTGCCGCAGGCATCCACCCGAGCCAAAGATCTGCGCCAGCTAATATCTGCGCATGAACTGCAAGAGAGGCGGTAGGCAGCACAATTGCGGCACCGGGCAGCATCAGCGCGCTAAGACGACCATTCATACGCGACGAGACAAAGAGCAGTGCTGCAGCAAAAAGTAGTGCAATCGACGCCTGAATCCACGCCGCATTGTTTGGTGTGTACGGCACTGCAACGTCGAGCAAACTGCCGAGTATGCGGGCCTGCAGTTCGACTCCTGGCGTTGCTCCGCTATACGGAGTAGGAACAACGTCGCCCAGTCCGAAGGCAGTTGCGCCTACCAGAACCCAAGCGCTTTCGAGCAATTCGGTGCCCGCTCTGCCCAACAGCACGTCAGCCGCAGAGACAACAAGGTAGCTTTCGGGTGCGCGGTTGTACGAGATCCGTAAATTACCCTCGGCATCTAGCGGCACTGAAAGTCCGGGGTAGGAGTCTAGAGTTAAGGTTTGCGCGGGGCCCATCGACCCAGAATTCGCGGCGATTTTAGCGCTGTGGACGCCGACCTGCTCGATACCGGAGCCCGTCGCTTCGAGGAGCGCAGACAAGGCGAGTGCGGGATACGCTAGGCCGTCGACACACACAACAGCCGGTTGTTTAGTGATTGAACCGTCGCCATTAACGACGGGCGCGATGTGCCCCTTCGCTATGCCGTTAAATCCTGCATGCGGCGCAAGAAAGCTCGACGTCGACATGAGCCCAGAGGCGTTCGAGCATTGAATGCCTGCAAGGCTGCCCATCATTTGACCCGCACGGATCGTTTCCGGTGCAAGACCTGCAGCTTGATTAATGTCTAGCACAGGCACCTGCGAGATAACGGCGCCGCGCGCGCTAGCTAAAGCCGCTGAAAGCTGTGCGTCGCCTTCTTTCGCTTCGGCATAGACAATGTCGTGCAGTTGTAATTGTGCACCCGCTGTATCGATCGCACGAGTGAGTTCGGCCATCGTTTCGCGAGGCCACGGCCAAGCGCCCACTTCGTCGATGCTCGGTTCGTCGATAGCGACGATAACGATGCGCGCCTCGGTGCTTGTTTCTGGCGCGAGTGTCCAGCCTAAGGTGCCGAGCCGTTCTTCTAGATTCTTGAGGCCATTAAAAGCGCCGGAAGTCGCCAACAGGGCGAACGTAGCGGCGCCGGCGATTCCAAGTACAGCAATGCGGCTGCGAATCGGTGCAATCGACAACAAACTGCCTATAAGTGGCAGGCCAACGAGGCGCTGGAAAATGGAAAGACGAGGAGTGCTCATTATTGCGCACCCCATAGCGTAATGCCTTGAATACGCCCTGCCTCGAGTTGCTCCTCGAAGAAGTAACCGGCAGCTGAGCCATCGGTAGCCACAGCGCCAGAGACAGTTTTAGCGTCTTCGCGAAGCAGCAGGTATCCGCCATCGGCTATCGCGCCGTTGGCAGTGAAATCAATTGCGCCAGTTGCGGCATGGTCGAGATTAAGCTCAGTTGCAAACGCTCTATCGACGAAGTCTAGCTCTAGGTTTCCGCCCGCTACTCGCATCGCGACGATACCATTGGCCGAATCGTAAAAAGCCTCGGCCGCACTTAAGTCGAACTTAACTACACCCAAGCCTGACTCTACACGTGCACCGTTTGGCTCGTTGCGATATAGAATGAAACCAGAAGGTGATGCGATAGTGACATCACGGCCTTCGCGCGCATCGCTGAGGCTAAGCGACAGTAAGCTCGGGCTTCCGTTCGAAGACCAGCGGCCCCAGACCAATTGGTCTGCGCGAGTAGACTCGGCTGTTAAGGCGGAAGTTGGGGTGAAATCCGCTACCACCACTGGAGGGTCGGGGACTACAGGCGTGTTTGGCTGCTCGTCAGGCGCTTGGCCGCTTCCACTCTCAGCTGCAGCCACTTCTGTGTTGATTTTAGTTGTAGCGACGCTTTCTAGATACACTTCGTTTGTGTCTAACGCGTCGGGCGACTCGGTTGACGCAACCTGCGCCTCCGCTGAATTTGATTCGTTATTACTCGCGTGTTCTGCCTCGCCCAGCTCGCGCCCGGCAGTCGCAGCGATTAGGCGGGGTGCAGGATTCCCGCTATCGAGCTCGAGTACTTGGAGGGTGTTTTGACTGAGCTCAACTGCGTCGACTGCACAGGGGCCTAAGGCGTCGCTGCTGCACTCGCTGGAATAGGGCGCCATAATAATCGCGCCTTCGTTGACCAATGCTCGAGTTGAGCGTGAGTTAGCACTCACTACGAAATCTGTGCCGCGTACGCCAATCGCGGCAATCGGCGTGTTCATGCGGAAGCGTTGGCGGGCTGATTTCGCCGCATCGCCTGAAATTGCTCGCGCTACGCCTTCGCTAAGCTCGAATTTGACCGCCGAATTTTCGGGCTTTGCGGCGTCATAATCGTAGCGCACAACGTCGAGTGTGCTGCTCGGGCGGACACTGACCAGTGCGTCATCGACGAACCTTACGTGGACATGACCCCCTGCCTCGGTGAACACTCTGTCACCAACATGAACCTTCGAGCCTGCTTCGATGCGTTCGCGATCGTTGTCGCGCTCGAGATAGGCACGGCCTAAAACAAGGCTCACCTCGCCGACCGCAGCGGTCGGCGTGTGAATAGAATTAGTTGTTTGAGCGGTCGCCTGTAGGGCGATTAACGAGAAAGACAGCGAAAGAGACAACGCGAGTGGCGTCAGTAGCGCAAGGCCCAGACGACGCAGCCGCCCACAGCCCTGCCGGCGCTGCGCGCTTCGGGGTAAGGCAATGTAATGTAGACTGCTTTTGGTCACTGTTAGTCTCGTTCTCTATGTCTGTCTGTATCTATCGATCTATCGATCTATCGAACTATCGAACTATTAATCTATCGAACTATCGAACTATCGAACTATCTATCGATCTATTCTTTTCGACGGTCTTTCAGGCATTTACGCCGTTGGCGTTTCCTGATTTCCACGTTTCCGATGATCGCAAATTTTGATCCGATGCTAAAGATAATTCAAGGGCGGACGACGCGGGGTGATTGCAGTCACACAGGACGGTAATCGCCCTTATTACTTAGGCTTAGCATGCCTATAATGCTCGCCTGTCCTAAAGATGTTGACCAGTTAGTGAGAATCACCGCAATTAGAAACGCGCAATCAATGCCTTAAGTTACGTACTTCGCTGCCGCTGTCTTAGTGGGCTTACGCATTTCGAACAATAAGTAGCAAAGCAACGCCCCGAGGGATAGCGTTTTATGGTGGTGACACCGCAACTGCTCAAGACTTTCCCACTTTTAAGTGGGCTGCCGGACGCGACGCTTGATGACGTCGCGGCGCAGAGTAGCGTGCGCAAAGCCGCGCGACGAGCAATTGTCCTTAACGCGGGACAAAATGAAGAACAGATCTACTTCCTGTTCGAGGGTCGGTTGCAGGGCGTAGATTTTACGATAGATGGTCGCGAAGTTGGCCTTTATTTCGTCGAACCGGGCGAGTTTTGCGGCGAACTGTGCCTATTTGACGGCGGTTCGCAGCCCGAATTTGTTATGGCGCTTACCCCTTCTGTCATCGTGAGTATTCCGCTAAATACGATGCATGAATTGCTAAAGAAGCACCCTGAATTGTTTGCAACCGTTAGCGCAAAAGTCGCCGGGCACGTGCGCAAAATGACCTTTCAGCGCTCTCTACTCGGACTGCCCAACATCGCACAGCGCGTGTGTTGCCAGCTATGGATGTTAGTGCCCGAGAAGGATAAAGAGAAAGAAGAAGCACACATCCGCAATCCGCCCACTCATATGGAGATTGCGATCATGTTGAATATAAGCCGAGAAACCGTGACCCGGGTGTTTCAGTCGCTACAAAATCGGCAGATAGTTAAACGAGACGGAACGAGTTTGCTCGTGGTGACACAGGTCAGCGTTTTGCGCGATTACGCCGAGGGCAAACAGGAGCTGTAACAAATAGGAGCTGTAAATCGGAGTTCTAAAAAGGAACCCTAAAGGCTCTTAATAAAGGCTCTTTTGTACCGTCATCGCAGCGAGTTTACGCGGAGCTGGAACAGTTGGTCGTTGAAAATGGGCTCTACGCCCCCATTGAGTAACGCCTAAGGTGGTGGATTCGGTAAAACACCGCGTAGGTTAGGCGAGAGAAAAGCACACAAATAATGCAAGTAAGTCTATTTAGGCGGGCCAATAAATTAAGCAGGCCATTAGAAGTAGGCTTTCAAAATAGACTCTTAAAAGAACACGCAGCTAAAGAATACACATTATGAGCACGCAGAAAACAGCCAAATACCCCGAACTCGCCGCCTCCTTTAACGACGTGAAGAGTTATTTCATCTATGCCGGGCTCTTTAGCGCCGCGGTCAACCTTCTGATGCTCGTGCCAGTTATCTATATGCTGCAGGTCTACGACCGCGTAGTCTCCAGCGGAAGCTACTCGACACTCGCGATGCTCACATTACTGATGGTTGCACTCACTGCAGCCTTAGGCGGATTCGAGTGGGTTCGCTCGATGATCTTGATCGCGGCAAGTAACCGCATCGAAAAAAATCTCCGCCGCCGCGTATCCGATGCAACCTTTAAGCGTGCGCTTTTAACCGGAGGCGCGGTGAGCAACTCGCAGCCACTAAGCGACCTCTCAAGCCTTCGCCAGTTTCTCACCGGCAATGGCCTCTTCGCATTTTTTGACGCACCTTGGTTCCCGATTTATGTTTTTGTTATGTTCATGTTCCACCCGCTGTTTGGCTATGCGGCAATTTTTGCAGGCATTGTTATGGTGGCGCTCGCGTATACCACCGAGAAAGTAACAAGCAAAAAACTGCAAGACGCGAATTCGCAGTCAAACTGGATTAACAATCAAGTCAACGGCACATTGAAAAACTCCGAGGTTATCGCTGCCATGGGCATGGCTGATGACCTGAGGCATCGCCAAGAGAAGCGCTTCGATCAGGTCCTTACCCTGCAGACCGACGCAAGTCGCTCGGCTGGTTTGTTGCAAAGTCTGTCCAAAACGTTCCGCATGGTTATGCAATCTTTGCTACTCGGGCTCGGCGCGCTACTCGCGCTGCGTCAAGAAATTTCTCCCGGCATGATGATCGCTGGCTCTTTACTACTCGGCAGGGCACTCGCCCCAATCGACATGCTTGTGGGTACCTGGAAGGGCTTCACGTTAGCGCGTGGTCAGTACGACCGCCTAGGCCAGCTCCTTAATCAAATTCCGAAAGACGCAGACACGATGTCGTTGCCAGCGCCCACAGGAAAGCTGTCCGCCGAGCAAGTGATGGTTGTACCGCCAGGCTCCAAAAATATCGTTGTGCGCGGCGTTAATATGGAACTCAACGCAGGCGAAGCCTTAGGCATAGTCGGCCCAAGTGCCTCGGGCAAATCCTGTCTCGCTCGCGCGCTTCTGGGTATCTGGCCAACTTATAGTGGCAAAGTACGTCTCGATGGCGCGGACATTTTTGCGTGGGATCGTACCGAACTAGGCCCCTATATTGGCTATCTCCCACAGGACATCGAATTATTCGATGGATCCATTTCCGAGAACATCTGCCGCTTCGGCGACGTAGATCCGGACAAGGTTGTTGAAGCGGCGAGAACAGCCGGCGTTCACGATTTAATTCTTCATTTACCGCAAGGCTACGACACGGTGATCGGCGGATCGGGCGGCATTTTGTCAGGCGGTCAGCGTCAGCGTATTGGTCTAGCACGAGCGATTTACGGTTCACCAAAATACTTAGTCTTAGACGAGCCCAACTCTAACCTCGATGACCAAGGCGAGCGCGAATTGGTCGAGGCCATTCGCCGCATCAAATCCGAAGGCGCAACGGTCATTATCATTACACACCGCACAATGGTGCTGCAGTGTGTCGATAAGATTTTGGTTATGCGCGATGGCGCGGCTTCTCACTTTGGCCCACGTGACCAAGTGCTTGCTGCACTCGCCGCACCGCAAGATAAAAAGCCTGCGTTAAGACCCGCATAGACTACGGTAAGTAGACTAGGTAAGTAGACTAGGCAAGTAGATACAGTAAGTAGATGCGGTAAATTAAAGAGTAGTGAAAGAATAAACAGACCCGAGGCTGACGCAGTGCGCGCCTGCCAAATGAATTCATTAAGACAGCTAGCCGCTTATATCGCTAAGTAGCAGGCATTGCGAACGAGAAATCCCGTGGACGACGAAACTAAGAACGGCCAAGACAACGAATCAATTCCACCTGAGAATAAGCAGGCGCTCGCCCGTGTGCCGGTGGCCAAACTGCCAGCAGATCAAGTGAACAAACCTTCGGCGGTGGACGACGCGGCAACTGCGAAAGCTGAGTCGGCTGCCAAGCCCATTTTGCCTACGCGACAAGCCAAGCCACAGGCGGCTGGCGCCGATGATCTTGTTGAAACCAGCATGGAAATGCCGCGCCGCATCGGTCTCACCGTTTTTATACTTGTTTTCGTTGTGTTCGGCGGCTGGGCGGCAATAGCCCCTCTGGACGGTGCCGCGCACGCGCCGGGTCAGGTAACCGTTAAGACATACAAAAAAGCGGTGCAGCATTTGGAAGGCGGTTTAGTTGGTTCGATACTCGCGCAGAATGGCGATGTCGTCGAGGCGGGTGAAGCACTGCTCGAGATGGATGACACACAGCCACTCGCGCAGCTCGAGATCGCCAATTCGCAGTTGGTCGCATTGCAAGCGCGCGAAGCGCGTCTCTTGGCCGAGCGCGACGAGCTCACGTCGATTGATTTTCCTGCCAGTCTGTCGGGCGCAAACGCCACCGAAGAGGTTGCCTCGCAAACATCTATTTTTGGCGCGCGCAAAGCCTCACGCGAAGGCAGCATCGAAGTATTACAGCAACGCATCGGTCAGCTCGAGTCAAAACTCGTCGGCCTAGCCGCACTCAAAGACAGTAAAATTGCACTCGCCGCATCATTTGCAGACGAACTAGAAGACACGCGCGCACTGCTCGACGAAGGTTTCTCAGACAAGGCGCGTCTGCGGTCGGTTGAGCGTAACCTTGCAAGCTATCAGGGCGAAGCGGCTGATCTCTCAGCGACTATCGCCTCTACCGAAGTGCAAATAGGTGAAACCCGTTTGCAGATACTTCAGTTAAACCGCGAGTTCCAAAACGAAGTCGTTAACGAACTCGGCGAAGTGCAAACGCGCCTCAAAGATGCGCAGGAACGCAGCACAGCCCTGCAAGATATCGTTAGTCGCACAACCGTTCGCGCGCCTGTTGCGGGCGTAATTAACGGCATGCAAGTACACACGGAAGGCGGCGTTATCGGCCCTGGCACTGTGATCGCCGAGATTGTGCCGCTCACCGAAGAACTGATTCTCGAAGTCCAAGTGTCGCCGCTCGACATAGACCGCGTCTACGAAGGGCAAGAAGCGATGATTCGTTTTTCGAGCTTCGGCAATCGAACGCCTACCATTTTTGGCTCGCTGCTCAGCCTCTCTGCCGATGCCATTCAAGACCCTAACACCGGCATGACCTACTACCTTGCGCGCGTCGAAGTATCGCCCGAAGGCATGGCAGATCTTGGTGATCTCGAGTTGTTACCCGGCATGCCTGCCGAGGTGTTTATTGCGACTGGCTCACGCACATTGCTGCAGTATTTGTTTAAGCCCTTCTCAAACGCCATGGCGCGAAGCTTTATCGAAGACTAATTTAGGCTAACTAAAAAACTAAGAAGAGGCGACCGATTTGGCCCCGACGGCACGTTCGCAGCATAGTCATAAAAAAGATTACCGGATAATATTGTGAGCAGAATCAACCGACAGACCACCGCGAATCGCACAGCTCATCGTCCAATGAGTAGCGCGGTG
>Ga0181595_10003386_pt1 | contig 15292 bp, 8 predicted proteins | sample 041ome_7_FD_145604 | JGI IMG/M metagenome (GOLD analysis project Ga0181595, IMG submission 145604) | Coastal salt marsh microbial communities from the Groves Creek Marsh, Skidaway Island, Georgia - 041401AS metaG (spades assembly) | ecosystem: Environmental > Aquatic > Marine > Intertidal zone >...
CATATTCTTGAGCAATTGCAGGAATGATTTCTTCGGCTTTCCCTCTGCGGAGGATCAGATTCCCCCCCATGCTTTCAATAGATTCTTGCAGGCATTGCAACGATTGGAGAATGAATCTCCCCCGGAAATGGTTGATTCTTCTTGGGTTGGTTGTGTTCCATTCCCTGTCCTCAAAAAGGTATAGTGGAATGACCTCATCTGATTCTTCCAGAGCCTTGGCGAAGGCTGGGTTGTCATGAATGCGTAAATTATTACGAAACCAAAAAATTGCTCGATTCACTATGGACAATTTGCCGCAATTTCCGGGAGGAGCAAATTCCTTAACCTACCTCGCAGTGAAGATGAATGATGATTACAGAAATTAAGTTTCAGCAGCTTCTCTCTTAATTTCCCAATAATCCTTGATACGGACACCACCATTTTTATCCATGGGCAATACCTCACATAATTTGGCGTGCTTAGGGTCTGCCTGAAATCTCTTTACCTGGCCCAGTGAATCCAGTTTGTGAGGCAGTCCTGCCCGTCCTGATATTTCCACACATTCCAGAAGATCCTTCCCATTGTATCCATTCTCAAGAGAGTCACTGTAAAGACCTTCCGGGTGAGTAAACCCAATAATAATGCCAAATCGCAACCTGCCCCCCCGGTTTTGCCTAATGATGTCTCCTGGATGGTAGCTGTTTTTTTTACGTAAACGAAAAAGATTAAGCCGTTTACAGTCTGCCGCATTGCAGGAAAAGAATTTAAGTTCGGATAAGTTCTCTTTGAACATCGGAGTAAAATCATGCGGATTAACTTCGAGAACCTGAAATTTCCGGCTTCTTCCTTCCACCAGTCCAACTACTTCGCCAATTCTTTTTCTCCCCGAAGACTTATCCTTGTGAACAATAAGCTCACCCACCTCGATGGGTTTTTTAACATCTTTTACTTTGCGAATGGGTGACATATTCATGAATCTATCATAATTGTTGGTTTAAATCCATTAAATATTCAATTCGATTATTGTGATTTAAAATGAAGAACAGAATATGCTTACTGCGGCAGTAAGGTTAATTATTCCTTCTAGATCATGAAAGAAGCATGTTTTATGGTGAAAAGGTAATTTAATCAAAGACCTTTGGAAACAGAGTTGCTCTATTTTCTGCGATTGGTTGAGTGGGATTACTTGGTATGTCATTTTTAGGAATAGATCTGGGAACCGGAGGAGTTCGTTGTTTACTGGTCAGTGAGTCGGGTGAAATCCTTGCGGATATCTCGCGTTCCCTGAGTCAAATTAATCTCTCTAATGTGGCTGGGCATTCGGAGCAGGATGCGAATGAGTGGATATCCATTCTTGCAGATGCACTCGATGAATTGTTTGCCAACTCTTTGCACCGCGATATTGAGGCAGTGGCGGTGGACAGTACATCAGGAACGGTTCTACCGGTTAGTCCGAGCGGAGTACCGCTTGCTTCGGCTCTCTTACACAATGATGGAAGAGCTCTGGAGGAGGCAGGGTTCTGTGAGCAGTACTTTGGAGGTTCATGCTCTCCCACCTTTTCCCTGCCCAAAATCTTGTGGATGCAGCGCAACCTCGAATTGGCAGAAAATACCCTCTTTTTACATGCCACAGATTTTTTGAACAGCTGGCTGGCTGGGCATACGGAGATTCCCACAGATTCCACCAACGCGATGAAGAGCGGGGTCAATCTGGAGACTGGTGACTGGCTGGAAAACCTTCCCTCATTAAATTTGCCTGAAGTTGTTTCTCCGGGCGTGGTTATTGGGGAGCTATCTTTGGAGCATTGCCAACGCTGGGGATTGAGTGCAGGTGTGAAACTAGTCAGCGGTGCCACCGATTCCAATGCTGCTTTTTATGCCTCTGGAGCCGGAGAGCCGGGAGAGTGGTCCACCACCATTGGTACGACTCTGGCGATTAAGGGAATTTCTGAAACAAGAATTGATGACCCCAACGGGTGCATCTACTGCCACCGGCATCCGGATGGACACTGGCTGCCTGGTGGAGCATCCAATGCTGGTGGAGAAATTTTGCGTGAGCATCACAGGGAGCTTGCAGGACTTGAGACCGCACCAAATGCACAGGTCATCCCCAATGACCTGGTCTATCCATCGATACGGAGAGGCGAGCGGTTGCCGTTTTTGGATGCAGATTTTAAACCCTTTTTTGAGGGAGATGAAAGACGGGGGAAGGACTACCTCCTTGCCTGCATGGAAGGCATCGCTTTTGTGGAATTTCTGAGTTACGAATTACTGGAGAAACATGGAGCCTATATCGGAGAAAAAATCTTTGCCACGGGTGGAGCTGCATCCAGTAATCTTGGTTTGCAAATTAGGGCAGATATTTTGCAAAAATCGATGCATGTTCCCGAACATCCTCATTCTGCGATGGGAGCCGCCATTCTTGCTGCGGCTGGATATTCAAGCCGTGGAGTTGGGGAAGTTTCAAAAAGTATGGTATCGATTAAGCGGGTGATCGAACCGAGTACCTCTCCGATTGAGCAAAGGATGGACCGTCTCGCATATTTTCGCACCCGCTGTCCCTTTTGAGTACTTCTATGAAACTACTGATTTCAGATCTGGATGGTACCATCTTGGAAACGGAGGACTACCACCGCCTTGCATACAATGCTCTTTTTAAAGAACTTGGTCTTTCCCAAAACTGGTCCAAGCAGGATTATATGGACCGCTTACAAACCATGGGAGGGAATAAATTCAGAGAAGTCTTTTCTTGGCTTGGGTTGCCTGAGCAAGAGTATGAGGAGACCAAAGCCAAGCTCTATCATCAAAAAACCAAACTCTATACCGAGTTAATCACTGCGGATTTAAAGTCTGGTCAGCTTGGGCTTCGCCTGGGAATCCGGCGGTTGTTTGCCGAGGTGCGGGATGCTGGAGTTCCCATAGCGATTGCCACCGCCTGTGTGGGTTGGGCAGCGGAGCAGGTAATTGAGGCTGGGCTGGGTAAGGAGTTTCTGGAATCTCTAGCGGTATTGTGCGGCGGGGAGTCCACGGAGCGGAAAAAACCATATCCTGATATTTATTTACTGGTAGCCCATAAGACTGTGGTTGATCCCTCCGCCTGCGTGGTATTGGAAGACACCAGGCATGGAATGCTGGCAGCCAAATCTGCGGGAATGAGCTGTCTGGTTACTCCTAGTGAATTTGCTCGGGATCATGACCTCTCGGAGGCAGACCGAGTTTCGCCTGACTTGGAAACACCGGTCCCAGTCGGGCTTAAGGATTTGCAATCTCTTTTGAACTAGGGCTTGAGAGGGCAGTGATCTTTTTCTGAATGCTGGATACCCGCGGGTGTTTGTTTCCCAAACGGGCAGAAAAAATGATCAGGGCATTTTGGTAGTATTCGCGGGCTTGAATCTTTTCCTCACGGAGGTCATACATTGCGGCAATGGTGTAGTGGGTCTCACCCACTTCCATATGTTTTTTCCCCCACTTTTTTTCCATCTCAGGAATAGATTTTTTTAAACGGTTAATTGCCTTTCCGTAATCTTTTTTCTCCATACGAACAGTCCGTTTAGGAGTGGGTTTTTCGGGTCTTTGGGTGAAGTTTGGGTTACTAGAAATGGGTTTACTTGGCTGGTGTTTTGTCGGCTGTGAGGCAAGGGGCGGAGGTGGTCCATTCACTTGATCCACGGCAGACCCATCTGTGGAGCGAAACCAATTTTTAGTTTTTTTAAAAGCTCCGGTTAAATATTCGACGGATTCACTGTTTTGAACGGTTACTCCTGCACATCCTAGTAAAAAGAAAAAAATTAAAATTTGTACAAAAACGAGGAGGAATCTCATTAATACTTAAAGTGGGGGGAATTATCTTTTGGTCAACCCTGAGTTTTTTTGATCAGATAGTAGGGGAGTTTTTAAGTTTAATATTTTTTTAGCATGGATAAACCAAAACTGGGTCATTCTCATAACTACTCCTTATTGATGATGAGGTGGCGTATTTTATGCAAAAAAGCTGGATTAAAATTTTTCAGGATTGGAGAAGCAGATGGGTATCCATGCTATGAGATCTGTTCACCTGTACTTTCCAAAGATGGCGGGGTTTATTTATCTGCGGGCATCCATGGGGATGAAGCAGGAGCCCTTCTTGGGCTTCTTCAATGGGCGGAGTTGCATAAGGATAAATTAAGCAGGATGCCACTGCTTATTTATCCCTGCCTCAACCCCTGGGGATTAAAAAATAATAGCCGCTTCAATCCACAAGGATTGGATTTAAACCGGGTATGGGATGAATCTGCGACTCCCCTTATTGCTAAAATTATGCAAAAGATCAGAGATTATCATTTCCGTATCTCTATCTGCTTACATGAGGATTATGACGGGCAGGGAATTTATCTTTATGCACCCGGAGGGAGTCCAAAAGTAAGGATGATCGCAGATGCTGTATTATCTTCTGTAGAAATGATTATTCCCCGCGATCAACGAAAGAAAATTGATGGACGAAGATGCACCAACGGTATGATCTTTCCCCGACCCAGCAAGCCACCTGCTGAAGGTATTCCCGAAGCCTTATTTTTGTACGAAAATTGCGGAGGTATAAATTTCACTCTGGAAACTCCATCCGAGCTGGGGATAGACCCGCGGGCTGCCGCCCATGCATGTATGATTGAAGAAAGTCTAAGAGACTGTGGTCTTACTTAATGATTAGCATTCTCACCATATCTTCATTGACCCGCATCACTTTGTGAAGCAAGGAAATATGATAATCTCGGAGGATTTCAAGTTCCTGCATACGGATGACTTCCTCTTCGATGATATCATCTGGAGAATGGGTGCTTAAGTCCTTACGGATGGCGAATTGTCTGCCCAGATGATCCAGGGTCATCGAGGCTTTGGATTTATTCTCACCCAACCGGTTTACCTGCTTGGCAAGATCATTGGTTTCCCGGGCCAGGCTGTTGATCGCTTCCAATGCTTTTTCGTAGGTATCGATAGAAATTGCCTGTCCTTTTAAGTTCTTGTCAGATACTTCCTCCCCAAAACGAAGTAAGCCCAGTCCTAAAGAGAGAAGCGTGCCTCCAAATTCACTTTCATCCCCAATTGATTTTTCTTCCAGCTTTTCGGGAGGAGTGTAATGAACAACTGCCTGAAAACTATTGTCGATCATCTCCGGATCAGTGTCTCCGGGAGTAACCCGTAAAGAAAGTTTTGAGGAATCAATCATATTGGGATTGGATGATTTACTGATCACCTGCCCTTGCTTTCCTGTAAGAGGAGCTCCAGCTGTCCCGCGGTTCCCATCCATTTGACTGGTTGCAGATATATCTGCGGTTCCAATGTCAGAATTTTGACCCTTGGTCTTTAAACGGGCAAGTGGGGAGTAGGTGATACTTTCCAATGTTTGTGAAGCATTACCCTCGATAGCGAGTGAACCCTGATCAATTTCGAAATCAGTCCAAAAAGAATTGGAGGCATCGAGGCCATTTAGATAATCGTGGAGTGTTTGATTCGTATGTTCTGCACCTTCTGCCAACCATAGTGTTTTGGTTGGCTGATCGTAATGCATATTTTCAGCGGTGGGAGCTTTTCCTTCCCCTCCACTCGTAGTGTAATTACCGCTCGCCAGTGCAGTATCTGATTGTTCAATATCAAAATTGTCACTGAATCCATCTTCCCCATTAATCGTGGTGTAATTTCCGCTCGCTAGTGGAGTATCTGATTGTTCAATGTCAAAGTTGGCGCTGAATCCATCATGGTTCTCTAGAATAGAAACCAAGTCTGTGGAGTCATACTCATTGATCTGTTCGGGTAGGGTAATTTTATGGGTGACTGGATCATAAAAATCTGTCCATGAAGCAGAAGTGTTATATTCAACCTCTATGTTGATACCGTTTGAGTCTTCACCATGAGCAAGGTCAGTCTTAACCGTAATTTTTGCACCCCCAATATCCACAGTGGCTTGGGTAGTATCGTTCTTAAGTATAGAAACCAAGTCTCTGGAATCATATTTATTGGTCAGATAGGGGAGGGTAATCTTATGGGTGAATGGGTCTACCTGTTCGTAAAAACCTGTCCATTCACTCGTAGTGAAATTGCCGCTCGCCAGAGCAGTATCTGATTGTTCAATATCAAAATCAGCACTGAATGCAGCATCGTTCCGAAGAATGGAAACCAAGTCTTTGGAATCATACTGATTTTTCGCGTCGGGGAGGGTAATCTTATGGGTGCTCGGATCATAAAAACCTGTCCATGGATTAGAATTATATTCAACCTCTATGTTGATACTGTTCGATCCTTTCCTTTGAGCGAGCTCGGGCTTAACCTTGATTCTCGCACCCCCAATGTCCACGGAAGCATATTCAACCTCTATGTTGATGTTGTCCGAGTCTTCCCCGTGAGCGAGGTCAGGCTTAACCGTGATTTTTGCACCCCCAATATCCACAGTGGCTTGGATATTGTGAAGGATTTCCAAGTCGTTGATTTTATTATCCATGGAACCCGTTGAGCTCTCTGCACTAATTCCCCCAATTCTAAACTTTGGTTGGATCGAATCATCATTACGACCGGCCTCGTCTAGGATTACCGGAGTTTTGAAAGAGCTTGGGTTGTTGTCATTAACGCCATTGTGCAGGGAGTTTCGCCAAGCTTCATAGGCCAGCAATATTTCCTGTGGAGTAGCACTATCACCTCGTAAATCAATGGTAATCCTCTTGTTTGCTTTATCTTCAGAATACCTAACTGATTCTTCATCACGTCCTAAATGGGTTTCAAGTTTGGCTTTGTCGTGTAAAGTTCCTTGGGAACTGTAGCTGGTGTAAAGTAAATCAGTGGCTCCAACAGCAGGCCAATTAGTAACTTCTGAGCCTGGTGTGGAGGATTCTGCTTTGAGCAGTCCGCCGGAATTGTTAATTTTATCTACGATGGCACTGTGTGTAATGCTTGTATTGACTCCTTGCCTTAGAGTGAGAATTGGGTCATTGGTGTTTGCACCGGTATATTCAAATTCAGAATTCGTAAGACCCTTTGTATCCTCTGTATTCTGATAGGTGCCAGCAAAAATACCACCGCCAATACTCTTGGCGGATTGAAAGATTGTACTTCCGTAGTCTTCAAAGGCATTGATAACATTCTGAATGCTATTTTTAGCACCAGCTCCTGGCCCTCCAGCTAAATTAATGATCCCTGTTGGATTACCTGCTAGATCCTCAACATATACAAGCGAGTCCGTGCCAACTCCGTTGGCAAAATCAGTATCCCATGAGTCTGAAGCATCGGCAGTAAGATTTGTGGCTTGGGCTGAAAATCTACCGCCAGTGCCTGAATTTATTGCGGTGGCAATATCCTCCTGCTTCTCATCTTCCAATGAATTAGGAAGTTCTATGATTAATTGATTGAGTCCCGCGTCATATCTTGCTTCCACACTACCAGAGCCTTCACCATCATCCAGGGCGTATGCTCGATCATTGTCAAATGTCGAATCTTTGGCTGCGGCATCCAATTCGATGTCAAAAGTGCCAGTAAAATCCTGGTCATTGCTTAAAGCATTAAATAAATCTTCCGAATCAAAAATACCCCCGGTAGGAAGCCAAATCTTATGACCAAAAGAGTTGTCATAATGAATTTGCCCGGTGGGCGTACTACCAAGTCCCCCAGCTGTTTTGTAAGTATCGGGGTCGATAGGTGTAGTACTGCTGGTTACATCTACATCGAAAAGATCGGTGATATCCGCTAAATTATTGACGCCATCTTCAAATTCTTTCCGTCTCTCAGCGTTCGTGTTGTAGTAAGAGTCGGAATGAGGAAGTAAGATCTGGTGCGTACTGCCATTCAGGTTGTAGGTTATGTCTTTACTGCCATCTCCTCCTGCAGTTATAAATTCATCGGTGGCAGCTCCGGAGAGATTGATTGTTGAATCAGTAGGTGCCTCAACATTAAAAATGTTCGATTCAGGAAAAGTAAATTCAGCAGCTAGTTGTCCTAAATTGTAAGTGGTGAGAGCATTCTCAAACTTCAGGGTTCCTGCTCCCTCATCATAAACAATGCCAGTCACGGTGCTGTCATTTTCTGTAACAGAAATTTCAATATCGTTGCCACCGGTGCCGACTTCTTTAACGGATAAATTTAAGCCAAGCAGATTCAAGGTTGCGGCCTTGGATTGGCTGTGCTTCACCTCTATTTGAATATCATTGGATTCAGCACCATCAGCACCATTATCTGCGGAAGGTTTAACCGTAAGTATTGCACCACCTATATCAACAGACGCTTGAGTGTTTGTACCGACAACGATTTCTGTGCCATCCCCAGCTGCTCCAAGAGGATTACCATCTTTTGCAATGATAGTTACTGTTACTCCTCCAATTGTTGTGAATGACTGGGTAAAGAAGTCCTCCTTAATGATAATATCATCATTTGTGGGGTTGAAATCATTTCCATTTTCTCCGACAAGGAACGTGTCCTTAATCTCAACTTCTACCCCACCGATATTGGCGGTGGCTTGCTTTGACTCAATGATTTGAATCCGATTTTTGTTTCCGTCATCACCTGCCACTTTCGCGGTAAACTCAAGGCCACTTGGATCGCCTAGATCATCTTTAGTTTCAATTTTAGCATACTCAAAGTCTTCAGCATCAACTCTAAGTTCAATTTTATTACCAGCGAATCCGGGCGTTTTAGCAGTAAGAGTTATCCCCTCATAATCAATAATGGCAGCCTGGGCATCATGAAGGGTCTGATTTGTGTTAATTTCAAAGGTGTAGTCGTTAATTGCAGCGCCGTTTTCTGCGGCAGTGAATTCCAGAATTGGATTCCCTGATTTATCAAGCATTTCAAAAACAGCGGCTCTTTCCAAATGGTCAAATTCATTGACTCCTTCGTTTTTGGAATCATTAGGGTTGGGGGAACGGGCTTTGTAAAGGTCTTGGTAGCTGTGTAGGGCAGGGTTCACCTCGTCACTGATTAAAAGTGCCTGTTTGAGTGCACCTTTGGTTTCGACCCATTTATGATCTCCATCCCATAAGAAATTTTTCCAATTGGTATTATTAAAAGTCCAATACTGGAGAATTTCATCTGCTTGTTCTCTACTGAGCTTAGTCCATGCAGCTGTATCACGATAGGGTTGCTTGCGCCATTTTTCATTTGCTGGTGGATCAGTTTGGGTACCGGTAAGCAACCAAAAATTACCCTGCTGATTCGGATTATCGCTACTAACAATTTCTCCTAAATTATAAGAACGATCGATATCAAAGTGACCAAGAAGATTCGCATAGTGGCCAACCAGATCGTTTCCTACTTCCTTCCATTGATAAATATTCTCGCTCGGGGTGGCAGTTGTAGCTTCAGCGAGCAACCAAAATTTTTCATCATGTGCCACGATTTGACCAACCGAGTGTCCAGAGTTCTGCCAATTTCCAGCGAAAGTAATTTCCTGCCAATTAGAATTCTCATCACCATTTTCGACAACTGGTGCTTCTACAGGCTCAGCGTCATCGAGTAATAACCAAAGCTTATCAGAATAAGAAATAATATCAAATTTCTCATATACATTATTCTCCGCATCATCTGAGGAAAATTCTTCCGCGACGTACATAGAACCGATCCAGAGGTTTCGCCCGAGTTCATCCTGCTGAAAGGCGGCATCTGCAACTTCGGTTGCGTCTTCTGTGGGCGTTATCCAATAGGGGGTAGCATCTCCTTTGGGGGTATCCAAGCCATCCCCTGTGGAAGATTCAGGGGAATGAAAAAAGGTTTCCTGCTCACGCTTCCACTCGATGATGAACTCATCGAAGTCGTAATTATTTGCCTCTCCCTTGGTCCTCCAATTCCCGGAATCAAATAACACAACATGATCCCCATCGGGATCTCCCTGAATCAGTTCGTAACGCTCCCCCCGGTTTCCACTGTTTACCCGTAGCGATATCTTACCTTCGCTGTAGATCACATCTTTGCTGAGGATATTACCCCCGGATCCTTCATGACTGGCCCATTGTAATTTCCATTCCGCATCTTCGGCAAAGTCAGTGCTTGATGCCCGTTCTTCAAAGAGAAAGGCATCCTTGTATGTTTCATGGTTTAAATTAAGAGCGACCTTACGAAGTTGTTCAAAGTGTTCGGCAAGCTCAGCACGCTCCGTATCTGAAGTCATCGGATCAACCGCTTGCTGGGCAAGTTTGGCCATTTCATCGTACAGAATTTGGGCATACTTAATCGCTTCCTCCTGAAACTGCATGTAGGTGACTGCATGCTGGTAGGTATTCATGGATGTGCGCTTCATGCCCGTATCCGCCTCCATTTGCACATACTTGCTGACGGAGCCTGCTTCGCCATCAATAACGGCCAGATGGCTGGGGTTATCCGCTGCTTTTATCCGGGTGATCGCTTTCATCGTCTCATGCTCCATCGGTTTTTTCCGATGAAGTAAGTAATCGATGGTACTGGTGAAGAAAGACATGGGGACTATCCATTATCTTTCAGTTCGCTACCCTATGTCAAATTCTTTGCTATATAATAGTCATGCGAGCATGTGCACGCAAGTAGGGTTTAAAACCTCATTATTTGGGGGATACAAAAGACCGAATTTATTGCAGTAAAAGATCAATCATATCATGATTGATTTGTACCACTTTATTCATCAAAGAAGCATTGAAACTGCGCATTTCCCGGGCATAGGATAAATTCTCAAGTTCCTGAAGTACAACCTGTTCTGGTTCAACGGCAATGAGATCACGCTGAATACCCAGCTGCTTATCCACCGCTTCCATCGATGACATCACCCGTGCCATATTGTTCCCCAAAATTCCGATTTGCTCGGTGAGACCAATCATCTCATTCTCAAGAGCCAAGGTAGCTAGTTTTGCTTCGGTAGCATCATTGATATTCAAAGTGGGGAATTCACCATTTTTTCCCGAGTATGATTCAATTTCTCCGCTTTTCCACTGCTGCATTTCTTCTTCATAACTTCGATGAAGTAAACCAAGACCCAGCGGTTTCATAAAGGTGGGAAGGTCGCCCTCATTACCTACATCAATGTTATCAGTTTCAGGAAGGTAGAACTTGTATCGTAATTGACTTGAGTAATTTTCTTTATTGGCGATGTGAGCAAATTTTATCTTAGTATTTAGAGGATCAAGCGAGCCAGTTTTGACATAAAAACTAGGATTTTGGCTATTTTCAAAACCAGTTAAAGGAATTGTTGTCGGAGCATCTGTATCAAGAATAACATTTTGCGACCGTAATTTTCTTTCTTCAGCTGGTGTAATCTCAATATTTTGTTTTTCGAGGTGACTGTAATTTTGACTAAATTCAGTGTCCAAGAAATCTTCAAATCCCGAGCTTGCCCACCAATCTTTTTCCTCATCTAGAACATATTCCCTTTCAACTGGTCTGTTCCCACTACCAAATGGCGTAATACCAAAGCCATATGGAGTAAGAAGTTGTCCGCCATCCGATTTGTACTTGTCGTTCTCTCCAACACCGTATGCATCAATTTCAGAACCTGCAAAATTGTACAGATAATTAGCTTTGTTATCGTAGTATTCATCCTCAAACGAAATATCGCCATCCTGCATCTTTCCGATTTCTTGGACAGAACCTTCTTTTAGAGGTACAAACCTAAAGGTTGTTTCCTTGTCTGGACCCCACTCAATAATAAAACGATCGAAATCACCGTTGTTCACCATACCAGCAGTTCTCCAATACGTTTCAAAGAGAGTACTTACAGAGCCATCATCATTTTGCTGACTTAGTTTAAACTTATCAGGACCACCTCCTGGACCCACATCAAATACCAAGATGCCGCTATTATAAACAAACTCTCTGGTTATACTTTTTTCGGCATCATTACCTAAAATTTGATCTTCAAAAATGCTTTTTGGGTAGTTGCTGAAATCACTCGAAACATCCACATCGTATTTAATAGACCCGGCATACTGATCGAATAAAAGCATTCCGTTAAATTGAAGGTTATTTAAGTCGAGTGCCTGGTCGCGAAGTTCCAAAAATTTGGCTTCAAGCATATCCCTTTCATCCGGAGAGATACTTGCGGACTGTGCTTCCTGGGCGAGGGCATGCATTTGAGAATAAAGCTGACGGGCATACTCAATGGTTTCTTCCTGGAATTTCATGAAGGACATGGCATTTTGGAAGAAGCGGATCGAGTCCTGCTTGGACATATTGTCCGCTGATATACGAATGACTCTGCCAAGAGTGCCTGTTTTTCGGTCCGTTGCGGCAAGTTCTTGTGCATTATCGCCGGCAACTATGCGCTTGATGGACCTAAGGTTCGTTTGGGTAATGTCCTTAGCTCTATGGGTAAGGAAATCAATACTGGAACCAAACATTGTCATGACTAAACTATATTATCGCTTCTTTGCAGAAGGAAAGTCAAACAATATAGCAGTTTAGGGTGAAATGGTGCGGGCAGACGGAATCGAACCGTCGACACCAGCTTGGAAGGCTGGGGTTTTACCCCTAAACTATGCCCGCTTAAAAGGAACCAAAATAAAACCGAAATATGCCCGCACGGTCAAGGGCAATTAAAGTGCTCTTATCTCTCTAATCCAAGAGCTACGCAGACCTTGTCATGAAACAATTCAGATCCGACCCGGAAGGGGCAGGCTCCCATCGATGGGCTGAATGTGGTCATAGGGAAAGCAGGGTCTCGGACAAAGAAAAATCTGGCCCCGGCACCTTCACAAATGGCATAACCTGCGGCACAATCCCATGGTTTGGAGCGGAACTCAAGGCAGCCATCCAACCGGCCTGTGGCTACATTCGCCAGCCCCATAGCCGCAGAACCTGGGCAGCGGATGCGCCACTCCTGCAGGACTTCACGCAGGGCATCCAAAGCATCCGTAGGGATAGGGAAATGCATACAAAAAGTAAGTTTTTCATTCACAAGATCCGTGGCTGCATGCACAGGGGTGGTGCCTTCTGTCGAGCCGGTGGTTTGACCGCCCTGGAGGAGATTATCCCGCCCATAGTCGTAGATAAACCCATAAACTGGCACCCCATGCCTGAGTAAACCAAGTGAGATGCCACATTCCGGCACACCCACCGCGTAGTTATTCGTTCCATCCACTGGATCAAGGACCCAGGCAAATTCACCAGCTAATGGCACAGGTTCAGGGGTATCTGCGGATTCCTCGGAGCAGTAATCATCTTCAGGAAATTTGGCAGAGAGAAAATCAAACATTTCTTTGGATATTGCTTCATCCACATCGGTCACTCGGGTGCCATCCTTTTTCCATCTGCTTTGAGCGCACCCAAAATTTTTACGGAAATATTCCACCTGTTGGAGAACAGATTCGCGGCCTGCCATGATGCGGGCACCTAATTCTTCATCTACATGGGAAAGGTCTGGAAGAGGGTTGGCTAAGGATCGATCCATTTACCATGTTCTTGTATGAGATCGACCAATCGGTCAACCGCATCCCTTTCTGGAATGGCCGATTTTACCCGATTTTTACCCACATAAAGATCGATTTTCCCGGGCCCGGAGCCCACATATCCAAAATCTGCATCCGCCATTTCCCCGGGCCCGTTCACGATGCACCCCATCACTGCAATGGTAACTCCTTTGAGATGACCGGTGGCATCTTTGACCAGTTGGGTGGTGCTTTGCAGATCAAAAAGGGTGCGTCCACAACTTGGGCAGGCCACAAATTCGGTCTTGGAGATACGGGCACGGGCACCCTGCAAAGTATTGTAGGCAAGGGCACGGTTACGGTTCAGTTCCCCGGTATGTTCCACGGAGATGAGATCGCCCAGCCCATCACAGAGAAGGGAGCCGGATAAAATTGCGGTATCCAGTAGCTGGGCGGAAAAGAAAGGCTGGTCAGAAAGAAGCTGGGAGTTTCCTGTATTGCGTATCCAGAGAGGAAGGGAGAGTTGATGGGAATTTAATTCCGCACACAGGGCACGGTACTGGCCCACGCAGGCTGAGCCTGCTGGTTCTGACAAAGTAATAATGGGTGGATTTTCCGAATTTTGGAGAAGATGAACGAGGCTGGGATCGAGTTCCAGGGCCGGTATGGACAGGGCAGGGGAATGACCAGCTTTCTCACAATGGGCAAGAAAGCGGGCAACGGAAGCAGGATCCGCTGAAATATTAGCGGCGTGCCATAGAATAGGTGTGCTATGCACATGATCTTGAGGGAAGGAGGAGGCCGGGTCTTCCCTCAAGTCATCTACCACCAGTAAATCAATGGCTCCCAAAAGCGATGAGCATAGGGTGGAAAGATGAGGTAGTTGGGAGTCATTTTCTAACTGAATGACCAATCCTTCCACCTTGGCGTCTTTGGCCGCGGATTGCACACGGGCGACTTCCTGAATAATTTCTGCAGGTTGATCCAAAGGATGAGATGCACAGGCGAGGACGGCGGGAACATGAGTTGCCCCGATTGCCAATGCTGATCGTTTTACTTTGATTTCCGGAGTGGTGCGGCGAACGAATTCATAGGGGTTAATTTGTTCCTTAGGCTCAAAACGGGATTCGGTTGGTTGCTCCCACCAATATTCTGCCCGCTTGGCCAGATCAAGAGCCACAGGAATTTCGGCAACGGGGTCTTCGGTTAGAGAAACCCGCAGCGTGTCTCCCAGACCATCCCAGAGCAAGGAGCCAATACCGATCGCACTTTTTATGCGGGCATCCTCGCCGTCTCCAGCTTCAGTGACTCCGAGATGCAGGGGGTAATCCATTGCTTCCTCGTTCATCAGGGATACCACCAAACGGTATGCCTCAATCATAACCTTGGGGTTGCTCGATTTCATTGACAGCACCATTTGGTGATAGTCGTGGGATCGGGCAATTCGAAGAAATTCCAGTGCGGATTCCGCCATGCCTCTTGGGGAATCCCCGAAGCGGTTCATGATTCGGTCGGAGAGGGAGCCGTGGTTGGTGCCTATGCGCATCGCCCGCCCCAGTTCCTTGCATCGAAGTACGAGGGGACTGAAAGCATCGTGGAGACGCTCGATCTCTTCCCCATACTGGGAATCGGAATATTCCCGGGTCTGAAATTTTTTCCGGTCGGCATAGTTGCCCGGATTTACCCGAACTTTTTCGACATGCTCCGCAGCTTCCATGGCTGCCTGAGGCATGAAATGAATATCCGCAACTAGAGGAACATCGATTTTTGCCTGCCTTACTTTCTTACGGATCTCGCCCAAGGCCTGGGCTGCACGAACATTGGGTGCCGTGATCCGAACAATTTCACAACCGGCTTCGGCGAGTTCAATCGCCTGAGCCGCGGTGGCGGCAACATCCAAAGTATCAGTTGTGGTCATGGACTGGACCCGTACGGGGTGGTGTCCACCAATTTGCAGATGACCGATTTGTACTGCC
>Ga0181595_10003389_pt1 | contig 15285 bp, 12 predicted proteins | sample 041ome_7_FD_145604 | JGI IMG/M metagenome (GOLD analysis project Ga0181595, IMG submission 145604) | Coastal salt marsh microbial communities from the Groves Creek Marsh, Skidaway Island, Georgia - 041401AS metaG (spades assembly) | ecosystem: Environmental > Aquatic > Marine > Intertidal zone...
CTGCTGGTATTAACCACTCACCCACCTCTCCATATCAAGCAAGCTATTTTTGTTCTAGAATGCATTTAAGTCAACAGTTTTTTAAAGTGAATATGTTAAATAAGCACAAAATTTTAGATAAATTGCCTAAGAACAGGGTTGATTTACATTTATTTGAAAATATTGACTCAACCAATGAAGAATGTAAAAGAATAGATCAAAATAAAGATTTCCATGTAGTAATTGCTGAGCAACAAACAATGGGAAAAGGTAGGCTTGGTAAAAATTGGTCTAGTCCAAGTTCAGGCAACGTTTATATGTCAATTTATTCTAAAGAACTTCCAAAGAATATCCCTCATAGCCTTATTGTTGGCTTAATATGCGCTAAAACTTTAAATTCAATGATTAAAAATGATTCTATTGGCCTCAAATGGCCGAATGACATGCTCCTTGATAAGAAAAAAATTGGAGGAATACTTGTTGAAAAAGAGGTTATGGGAAAGGATATTAACAATATAGTAGGTATAGGTATAAATCTTAATCACCCTGAAAAAGAAGATTGGTGGGGAGATTTACATAAATTTGGAATTCATTTAAGAAGAGATGAACTTATCAATAAACTACTTCATAGTTATATTAAATTTTATGATAATGGAATTTCTGACTGGCGCGATCTTTGGCATAAATATTGCGTTCATTTAAATCATGAAATTAAAATTAAACATAACAATAACATTATTAATGAAGGTATATTTTTAGGGATTAATGCTGATGGAAGTCTTAATTTGAAAATCAATGATAATGAAGAAATTAAATATGAACATGGAGAAATATCAATTGAGGGTATTTATTAAAAATGAAACATTTTCTAAGCGGCATTGATCTGAGCTCAGATACCCCTACTGATTTCAATGAAATAATTTTTGGGGCAGGATGTTTTTGGGGAGTGGAAAGAAAATTCTGGGTATTAGAAGGTGTATGGCTAACCTCCGTTGGTTATGCTGGAGGAAACTCTATCAATCCCACATATGAACAAGTTTGTTATGAAGAAACAAATCATGTTGAAGTTGTAAAAGTTGTTTATGACCCATCTGTAATTAAAATTGATACTCTTCTTAAAACTTTTTGGGAATGTCATGATCCAACACAAGGCATGCGACAAGGTAATGATAGAGGAACACAATATCGATCAGTAATTTATTGTTCATCTGAAGAAGATTTAGGTATAAGCCTTTCAACCATGGAAAAGTATCAGGAAGTTTTGAACAAAAATAATTATCAGCAGATTACAACAGAAATATTGCTTGCCCCAAAGTTTTATCTTGCTGAAGAATATCATCAACAATATCTTGCAAAAAATCCTAACGGGTATTGTGGTCTTGGAGGAACTGGTTGCGCATTAGATATTTAAAATAACCTATTCCCTGAAAGATTTAATTAATGTAAAATTCGCCCCGCGCCGGTATAGCTCAGCTGGTAGAGCAACTGATTTGTAATCAGTAGGTCCCGAGTTCGACTCTTGGTGCCGGCACCAGTTAACTAATTCCTGTAGGTATTAGGTTTCTCTAAATCCTTAATATATCTATCTCTTAGCCTTGTTGATCTTGTTGTTAAATCTGTATCAACGCCATTAATGAAAACTTTTTCTGGCATGCTTGATGGCTCAAGTGGATCAGCTTCCCAGACCACAATATCTGCCATATTCCCAACTTTAATAGAACCTCTATTGTTAAGTTTAAATGTCTTTGCAACGTTACTTGTTAAAGCTTTGATTGCTCCACCGTATGACATTCCATTAGCAACAGCTACTCCAGCACCCTGTCGAATCAAATGATAATTGTGAGACCTCGAAACATTAAACATTAGAGTGGCACCAGCTTTTTCAAGAATTGGTGTCATGTTTAAATTTGATGCTAACTCGTCAAATGAATTTGGTATGTTATTGATTGGGTTAACTATAAGAGGTATGTTATTTTCAACAATTATATCTGCCACTAAAGATGCCTCTTGTGCTCCCATAATAATTAAATTCAGGTTGTAAGTATTTTTTAGCTCAATGAGCTTAATTATGTCTGAAGCTCTGTGGGTTTTTATTATTAAAGGTAGATTATCATTAATTAACCTATATAGTGCCTTAACGTCTCTAGGTTTGAAATCCATATGAGATGCAAGAGATGAATCATCAATAACCTCATCAATAGAAGCATCTGATGACATATCTTTTTTATCAAGTGATGATGCAAAAGAGAGCATGTCATCTATCAAGGCAAGTGTTTCTGCTCTAGAGGAAGACCCACTTCCCCCAAACCTACCAATCATTACAATATCTGCTTCGCTTGATATATCCAAATTGCTGTCTAATAAAAAGAATGATCCCAAACCCCCGATGGGGCTTGAGGTATTTCTTGGCAGGGTAATTGCAGAAGTTATACCATTTGCTCTATTCCATGGGATTAAAACTGAGTTAGGATTGAAGGCATCATGTATGCTAAAGCCTATGCTGTATATAGATGCTTCATCATCTCTAGTAACACTTAAAGCTCCAATTTCTACAATACCTAATTGTGTATTAGGGGCAATAAATCCAGGGGTAATTATTTTTCCTTTAGCATCGTAAACTTTATCTGCATAAGGTAATGTTGTTTTTGAAATTTTAGTAATAACACCATCATTGATTAATATATGTCCTTGATATGAATTATTTTCAATACCATCATAAATTTCAGCATTTTTAATAACTAAATTTGATGACTCTAAAAATAGTGAATTAGAAGATAAAATTACAAAAGCTAATAAAAATTTATTTTTAATCATTCTTCTATCCTGTTTTTTGAAGGATTAATAATTCCAACATCGAAATCACTACTTGGTTCAAGACCTGAAGATCTATCAAAAGCTATTGCACCATCTATATAAACCTTTTCTGCTAAAGCATATATGCTAAATGGATTTTTAGACCACAAAACAACATCAGCATTCTTCCCAACTTTTAATGATCCAGTCTGATCGTAAATTCCAGCTGCTTTTGCAGGATTGCTTGTTATCCAATTTATTGCCCTTGCTTTCGAAATATCATAGCCGGCTTTGATACCAGCCGATAAAGCTTTGGCAGCTTCAACATTTAGATGTTGAATGCCTATCTCATCATCGGAATGAACAATTGCACAGCCTGTTCCATTTCTAGCTTGATCAACAATAGCTATATTTGCCTGGACCATATCATAGGCTTCATGTTTAAAACCCCACCAGTCAGCCCAAAGAGCTGCGCAGATATTATTCTCAGCTAATAAATCAGCAATCTTGTATGCTTCAACCGCATGATGGAAAGCAGTAATTTTATAATTAAACTCTTTGGCTATTTCTATCATTGTTGCCATTTCATCTGCTCTGTAACAATGGTTATGAACTAAAATTTCATCTCTTAAAACACCCGCTAAAGTTTCCAATTCAAGATCTCTAGTTGGTTTGTATGACAGTTCTTTTGCCTCCTCAGATTTCGCTTCATATTCATCCAATTTACTCAAATAACTCTCAGCTTTTATCCATGATTTTCTGTATCCAGCCGCATTACCCATTCTTGTTGAGGGCATTTGTCCTCTATTGCCGTAAACTCTTTTAGGATTCTCTCCACATGCCATTTTTAATGAATGAGGTGCATTTGGAAATTTCATAGAGTTGATAGTATTTCTTTGAAGATTTTTCGCCGTTACCCCTCTTCCGCCTATTAGGTTTGCTGAACCTGGTAATACATGAAAAGTTGTAACACCACCTTTTAGAGCAAGGGCATATTGCGGGTCTTGAACCCAAATGGAATGTTCAGCCCATACTTCTGCAGTAACTGGGCTAGTTGCCTCATTACCATCTGAGCTAGTTTTAACACTCGGTGCAGGATAGACACCCATGTGAGAATGGATATCAATAATACCTGGAGTTATCCATTTATCGGTTGCATCAATTTCTTTTAAATCATTTGAACTTGGAAGATCAACACCAATAGCAACAACCTTGCCGTCTTTAATAATTAAATCAGTATCAATTAATTCATTTCCTTCGCCGTCATAAATATTTGCATTTCTAAAAATAGTATTTGTTGGTGGCAAAGGCTCGTAGGTTGATTCAAAGGGTTCATAGTTTTCGGCCACTATGAATACAGAAAAAAAGTAAAGGAATATGTATATATTTTTCATATCAATAGTATAAATAAAAAAAGTTTATACACTATAATCTTAAGAAATATTTTCAATGTATAAATTTTGTTATGAAGTCATATAAAGTTGTTAAAAGTGGAGAGCCGCTTGAAGAACAACAAATAAATAAGCCATCTCCTTCAGGCAAAGAGATTCTTGTAAAGACAATTTCTTGTGGTGTCTGCCATACAGATATACATATTCATGATGGTTATTTTGACTTGGGTGATGAAACTCATATTCCATCAAGAGTGACTGAGAACCTAGCAATGGGCCATGAGGTTTTTGGTGAAGTTGTAGAAGTTGGTGAGCAAGTTACAAATATACAAATTGGAAAAAAATACGTCGTATATCCTTGGATTGGTTGTGGCAACTGCAATGAATGCCAAAATGATATGGAGCACTATTGTTCACCTTTCACTGCTGAAAATATAGGTGTTTCTGTTGATGGTGGTTATGGTGAATATGTTTTAGTAAAAGATTCTAAATATCTTTTTGATGCTGGAGATACTCCAGAAGAGTTAGCTGGCAGTTATGCATGCAGAGGCTTAACTGCCTATAGCGCTTTAAAGAAAGCAGAAATCAAGGACGGTGAAAATATTGTAATAATTAGTGCTGGTGGAATGGGATTGTTAGCACTAAAAATTGCACAAGCAGCATATAACGTAAAGACAATAGTTGTAGACATTGATAATGAAAAGCTAGATGTAGCTAAAAATGCTGGTGCAAATAATGTAATAAATTCAAAAAATGAAAATGCCTCTGAAGAAATCATAAAATTATCTGGAGGCAAAGTTACAAAAATTATTGATTTTGTTGGATCACAAAGCTCAATGTCTTTTGGATATAGTCTTTTTGGCATTAATAAGGGCGGTTTATATGTTCTAGTTGGATTAATTGGAGGTAATTTTAATCTACAACTACCTCTTCATACTTTTACAGCTAGAACTATAAAAGGTGCATATGTAGGAAGTTTAAAAGAGATGGGTGAGCTTATGGAGCTTGTACGATCTGGCACAATTGAACCAATAGAAGTAGAGGCTAGACCTGCCTCGCAAGCTAGTGATACACTAGCTGACCTTAAGTCAGGTCACATAAAAGGATTGGTCTGTCTTAAACATTAATTTGCATGAATAAATACATTAAATCAAAACTAATTTTATTTAGTGGAATTTTTTTCCTTGTATCTCTTTCTGCTGATCATTTACTACATGATCATATTGATGAACATCAGTCTGAATCTATTGTTGAATGCCAACTTTGTGAAAATAAAGTCTTTGATATTCAAAATGCTTATTCTGAAGTCAGCGAATTAATACAAATTTCTTTTGTTGAAGAATTAACCCCTGATAATTTTTCTTCAAAAAATACAAGTAATTATCAATCACGAGCTCCACCAAAAAAATAAATTTTTTTAGATTTTAAATTTTTATTTTTTTAAGGAGTTCTTATGAAAAAACTTTTAAGCACACTAATAATATTAGGTGCTATACACACAAACGAAATTGCTTCACAGGATGTTGAAGAGATTATCGTGGTTACGTCTGCTTTGATAGACACAACCGAAATTACAAACCCATTGTACGTTATAGACGGCGATGAGATTATCGATGATGCAACAACAAGCCTAGGAGATGCTATTGATAGCTATCTTGGAGTTTCTATTGCAGATTATGGTGCTGCTGTTGGACAGCCAATAATTAGAGGCATGTCAGGACCTAGAGTAAAAATTCTAAAAAATGGAATGGTGAATAGAGATGTTTCTGGTCTTGGTGCAGATCACTTAAATGATGTTGATCTTAATGATATTGAACAAATAGAAATTGTTAAGGGTCCATCCTCATTACTATATGCCAATGGAACTATTGGGGGAATCATTAATGTTGTAGATGACTGCATCGCAGCAATGAATTACGAGCTTCCTGAATTGAAAGTTGGTTATGAAACTCAATCAGTAAATGATGGTTCATCTGAATTCATTAACTTTAAAAATAATTTTAATGGCTTTAACGTTAATTTTGGTTATAAAAATACTGAGTTTGGTAACTACGATGTCCCTCATGGTGCTGTTATTCATGAAGAAGATCATGGCGATGATGAAGAATTAAGCTATATAGAAAATTCTGATTATGCTGTTGAGGCTACTAAATTTGGTATCTCAAGAGCAGGTGATTGGGGTTATGTTGGTTTTTCAGTGGATAACCTTGAAAGCCTTTATGGGATACCTTTTCATGGTGAAGAACATCCTGAAAAAGATGGTGAACCTCATGAAGATGAAAGAATTTTCTCATCCACAGACTCAGAAAGTTTTACTGTAAAAGGTTCCTATAATGTTAATGGCAATTTAGTTAAAAAAATTGACTACACATATAGAGATACTGACTATACCTTAGTTGAAGCACATGCCGAAGAAGAGGGTCACGATGAACCTCATGATCCTGGGGAAGAAGAACATGCACCAACCTTATTTAGCAACAATGCGACTGAATATGGTGCGATTTTTGATATCTCAAATGATATAAGAACTCAAAAATTATCATTTAATTATGTAGATGAAGATTCTTCAATAGTTGGAGAAGAAGCATTCATGAATCCCGCAAATAATGAAGTTTTAACACTTGGTTATTTTGTAGGCCAAGATTTTGATATGTTTCATGCGGATTTGGGAATTAGATTAGATCAAGTTACAAGATCAGGAAGTGTTACTGATGAAGATCATGGTGATATAGATAATTTTACTATCGATGATGATGTTTTAAGCTTTGCTGTAAGTATTGGAAGAGATCTTTCCGATACATTAGAGTTAAATCTCGGCTTTTCTAGCGTAGAGAGACTGCCATCTGTAATTGAATTATTTATGAATGGTCCTCATATGGCTACAGGTAGATTTGAAGTTGGAGATCCTACACTAAGTTCTGAAACTTCTAATAATTTTGATATTTCATTAAATTTTGATAATGGAGAATATTTTGCAAGTGCAAGCTTCTTTATTAACGATGTAGATAACTATATTGCTTTAATTGATGAAGAAGATCATCATGAGGGCGAGGAAGAAGGTGAGCATGAAGGATGTCATGAAGAGGATGATGATGATCATCTTGTTGGAGAAGACCCACATCCTCATCCAGAGCTAGAACTTATTTGTGCAAAATATGTTCAAGAAGATGCTGAGTTTGATGGATATGAAATTGAATTTGGAAGAGCATTTGATTTAGGTGCTGGTGAAATGACATTATCTTTTGGTAGAGATGTTGTAAATGCTCAATTTACAGATGGTCATAACGTACCAAGAATAAATCCTGCAAGAAATGTTTATTCACTTTCATATGCTCAAGATGACATAGTCTTTAAGTTACATTTAAAAGATGTTGAAAAACAAAATGATGTTGGTGAAGGCGAAACAGCCACTGCTGGATATCAAATGTTGGACACAAGACTGACTAAGACATTTGATTTAAGTGGAAAAAGTAAGCTTAAAGTTTCACTATTCGGAAGAAACCTTCTAGATGAAGTTGCAAGAAATCATGCTTCTTTTGTTAAGAATGAAGTTCCTCTTCCAGGAAGAAACTATGGAATTAAATTTAATTTAACTTACTAAATTAGATTTTTTCAATTAATATAGGCCCCCAAATCTTTAAATAAGGTTTGGGGGTTTTTTAATATTATGAAATCACAACTTACATCAGATAAATTTGCAATGTCGTTTTCTGCTATATGCATGATTCATTGCCTATTTGCCCCATCTTTAATAATACTTTCATATAGCTCTTTGGCATTAACTGTCGAAAGTGAGCTTATTCATAAAGCTATATTGCTTTTAACTATTCCTGTTAGCATCTTTGCAATTAGCTTAGGGTATAAAAATCATTCAAATAACTCCATTATCTATACTGGCATTGCTGGATTAACAATTCTTATTTCAGCGCTTTTGATTGGAGAAAGCATTGGTGAAAATGCAGAACTAATTTTAACTATTATTGGTTCACTGATGGTAATTGCATGTCATTACAGAAACTATCGAATCTGTAAAAAAGTAAATTGTGACTGTCACGAAACCTCAGAAGCTTAAAATTTTAAATTCTCAAAATCCTCATTAATTACTTTCATAGCAAATATATTGTAGAATGCGCTCTTTTGCGCCATATCATGATTAAGCATATTAAACTCATATACTTATTATTATTAAGTCCATTCATCATGGCTAACTCGAATGTTGAAGAGATAGTTACAACCGGGTCATTAATTAATAATTCAGAAAAAGATGCATCACCAGTTAATGTTATAACTAAAGAAGATTTTGAAAATTTTAATATTTCTAATTTTGCAGAAATTAGCAAATACCTAACATCATCATCTGGTTCGCATTTCCAAACAAATGCACTTGAGGGAGTTGATCAAGGAATGGCCTCAATAACCTTAAGAGGTTTAGATCACTCCTCTACTCTGCTGCTACTTAATTCAAAGAGACATACTTTTGCTGGAACACCCTCAAACCAAGGTGAAGGATATATAGATGTAAACATAGTTCCTGAAATAGCAATCAAGCAAATTGAAGTTTTAAAAGAAGGAGCTACTTCACTATATGGGTCTGATGCCGTTGCAGGTGTTGTAAATGTTTTAACTCAGAAAGATTTTGAAGGATTTAAATTAAAAATTAATAACTTTGAAACTTCAAATTATAGTCAGAGTGATAAATCTTTAGGTTTATTAGTAGGATCAAATTACAAAAATGGTAGCTACGTATTTGGTCTTAATATACTAGAAAGATCAGCTCTGTCTGCCTCTGAAATACCTGGAATAGCAGAACTTGGTCTTAGTGGATTAGGTAAAACCTTTAAAATTTCTGCTGATGATATTGTTAGTAACGGCTTATATTCAGGTAATTATAATGCAAATCAATTTGTACCTGATCCTCAATGTGAGGCAAATGGAGGAGTATTAGATGGATCTTTTTGTAGATTCTTATACGGTACCAGATTTAATATAGTGAATGATGAAGATCATTCCAAAGCATATGCCAATTTATTGCTTGAAAGAAGCAGTTATGTTTATGAGATAACCTTAATGGGATCAGCGGTTGAAGTAAATGATAACCCTCAGTCACCTTCATACCCTGCTCTTCCTTTTTTATCGAGACAAATTCAACCTAACCAAGGAGGAAATCCTTTTAATGTCCCAGTTACTTGGTATGGACGCCCTCTTGGTTCTGAATTTGATTCCCCATATTCTCCTAAGGATATAAAACAATATAATCTTAGTCAGACAATCAATACTAATATTAATGAAAGCACTGAACTAGAGGCATCTTTAACTATTAGCAGTCATTCTAATGATCATTACAGGCCAGATATTATTGATTCAAAGTTCCTAGAAGCATTAAATGGTACAACTATGGGGCAGTCTAATGGAAGTCTTACATATTGGAATATTTTTGATTCATCTCAAAATTCTCAAGAGTTAATTGATTATGTAAAAGGTGCAGAGGTTTCATCAAAAGAAGCATCTTTAACAACTCTTGATTTTATATTTAGAACCAACATAGATAATTACGAAATTGCATATGGTCTTCAGCTGAATGATGAAGAGCTCAAAATTTCATACGATGATGTTAGTAGAGCTCAGTTTGATTCAGATGGCAAAATTATTAAATCAGCAGATCTATTCTTTTTGGGTGGAGGTATAAATGTCTCAAAAAATAGAAATAAATATGCTGTTTTTTTTGAAATTCAGCCCAAGCCAATAGAAAAAATTGACATCAAAATTGCTGGTAGATTTGAAGAGTTTGAAAATGACTCATCATTTGACCCTAAAATCTCTTTTAAATATATCGCATCTGAAAATCTAACTTTAAGAGCTTCAAGAAGTTCATCTTTTTCTATGCCCTCCATGGCACAAATGTTTTCAAGTGATATTAACCTTGGAAGCGTAAGGGACTTTGATGGCAATTCACCATTTGTTAGACAAGCACAAATCGGTAACCCAAACCTTAAACCCGCAACCTCTAAGAATTTAAATATTGGACTTATTTTTGAAAATCAAAAAAATAGACTAAGTATTGATTATTGGAATATCGATTACAAAAATAGAATTGAGGCTCAAAGCGCACAAGTAATACTTAACACAGACCCAAATGGTCCTAGTATTACAAGAAATTCTAATGGTGATTTAATTGGAGTCACGACAACCTATTTCAATGAAGAGTCAACTGAGGTTTCAGGAGTTGATATAAGTTTTAATAGACTTTTAGCAAGCTCAGAAAAATTTGGAAATGTATCACTATCAGTAAACTCAACAACTTTAATAGAATTTCTTACACCAGCTCTTGGAAATGAAGGTAGTGAAATCATGATAAATAGAGTTGGTAAATTTAATTACGATACTAATACTCATTCTCTTCCTAAAAATAGAATCAATGCTTTTTTAAATTGGAAATATCAAGATTACGATATTAATTTTAATTCACGATATATTGATGGGTATAGCAATGAGCGGCCAATTAATAGTCTTGGAACATCATATGGATATAATAATTCTGTAGATTCATTTTTTGTTCATGACCTTTCAGTAAAAAAATTATTAATGACAAATAGAGGTGAAATTGATATCAAGCTATCAGTCATTAATGTTTTTGATGAAGCAGCGCCAAGACTTTATGATGCTCCAGATTTTAGCTTTGATACAAGGGTTCATGATCCAAGAGGAAGAATTATTGGTATAAGTTTTGAGTATAGAAACTAATATTCAATAATGAATAATCTTAAAAGCACTATCTCGCAAGTCATTGAGGAAAATTTAATTTCTACTGAATGGAGTGACGCGGTTAATAAAGAAGTTAAAGATCTAAACTTAAATTCCAAGGATCATCCAAGGAAAGATCTAACTAAAGTACCTTTTGTTACTATCGATGGTGCCGATGCTAAAGATTTTGATGATGCTGTTTTTTGTAATTTAAATGATTCTGGATTTTTACTTAATGTAGCCATTGCCGATGTTGCTGAATTAGTAAACGAAGATTCATACCTTGATCAGGAAGCTAAAAAAAGGGGAACATCAATTTACTTCCCATCCAAGGTAATACCAATGCTTCCAGAAAAAATTTCTAATAATTTATGTTCTTTGGTACCAGATGAAATTCGAAATGTTTTGGTGAGTGAAATAAATTTTTCATTAGATGGCTCAATAAAATCATACAAATTCTTTCAAGCCAAAATCATGTCACACAAAAGAATGACTTACGCAGAAGTAGAAGAATATGTCAAAAATAATAACTCCAATGTTTCAAAAAAAATAAAAACCTCTCTAGATGCACTTAATCTTCTTACTAAAAATTTATTAGTTAAAAGAAGTCAAAGGAAAGCATTAGAAATTGAAGGTAATGAACCCATACTAAGCATAGATGAAGATGGGAAAGTTTCTAGTATTGATTTACCACGTAGGCTGTATGCCCATCAAATGATTGAAGAATCCATGTTAGCAGCAAATGTTTGTGCAGCTAACTTCATGCATAAATACTATAAATTTGGAGTTTATAGGGTTCATGAAAAACCTGAGGAATTAAAACTTGAAAGTCTAAAATCTTTTTTTTCATTAAAAGGTTTTTCTAGTCAAAATAAAGACACTCCTCTTGCCATAATTAACAAATGTCTTCAATTTTCATCAAAAAATAAATTAAATAAAGTTCTTCAAACTGTTGTTTTGCAGAGCTTAAAAAGAGCGGAATATTCAATCAAAGAAATTGGCCATTTTGGGTTACAGCTTGATAGATACTCACATTTCACCTCACCAATAAGAAGGTATCCTGATTTAATGGCTCATAGATTAATAAAGAATATTATTAATAAAGGTAATTTAGATATTAACAAAGATAAAATTGAAGAGATTTGTGGTGAGATGTCAGAACTTGAAAGAAATGCTGAAAAATCTTCTAGACAAGTTGTCCAGCAAATGATTTGTCATCATTTAAAAAAATATATTGGGCAAGAGTTCAGTAGTACTGTAACAGGCATCACAGATTTTGGATTATTTGCCGAAATAGATAATTTTTATGTATCTGGTTTAATTCATGTTGCAGACTTGCCAGGAGATAGATATTTTTATGATAAAGATGCTAATCTATTAAAAGGCAAAAGAACTGGCAGGGTTTATAGGCTGGGTCAAGACATAAAAATTAAAATCATGAATGTACTTCCATCAGAGAGAAAAATTACTCTGATACCATGCTAAGATTTATAAGAAAATGAGTAGAAAAGAAAATGTCTCGAGAGTGGGTTTTCATAGCATTGAAAGTATTCTTGAAAATAATCCCCATAAAATAAAGAAAGTTACTTTACCGGCAAAAAGAAACGACCAAAGAATTTCTTCACTAATTCTTGCATTGGAAAAGAATAATATAAATTACGATTTATCATCAAAACTGAAACAAGAGCCTGAAGCAATAATTTCTAATGAAAATGAGTCAAATTTTAAAGACCTTAAAAATTTTATTAGCTCAGGGATAGATAATCCTCTTATTTTAATTCTTGATAATATTATTGATCCACGAAACCTTGGTGCTTGCATAAGATCGGCTGCAGTAATTGGAGTTGATGCGCTTATTATCAATAAACATCATTGCGCTCCAATAAATGCTATTGCCCATAAAGTTTCAGTTGGTGGAGCTGAGGTTATTAAAATTTTTCATGTAACAAATCTTATTAATTGTTTAAAATTTCTTAAAGAATCAAACGTTAATATATATGGTCTTAGCGAACATGCTAAAGAAAGCCACTTAGAATGCAATTTTACAAATCCAAGTGCAATCATAATGGGTGCAGAAGAATCTGGTATTAGAGAAAAAACTTTAGAAAGCTGCGACTTTAAAATTAATCTAAGCAATAATAAACTATTTAAAAGCTTTAATGTTTCTGTTGCAACTGGGATAATACTTGCCGAAGCTAAAAGACAGCGTGAAATATAATATAAACATAAATGCTAAAACAAAGAACACTTAGAAACTCAATAAAAGCAGTAGGCATAGGACTGCATACTGGTAAAAATATTACTATGGAGCTTCTTCCTGCTGAAGCAAATACGGGTATAAATTTTATAAGATCAGATATTAGCGAAGATTTTTTAATACCAGCTATAGCAGAGAATGTTGGTGATACTAGTTTATCAACCGCTTTAATCAAAGACGATATAAAAATTTCAACTATTGAGCACTTATTATCAGCCATAGCTGGTCTAGGTGTTGATAATTGTGTTATTAAAGTAAACGGTCCTGAAGTTCCGATAATGGATGGAAGCTCAAGTCCTTTTGTGTTTTTAATTCAATCAGCAGGTCTTGAGGACCAAAATGCACTGAAAAAGTTTATAAAAGTAAAAAAAGAAATTACTGTCACAAGAGATGATGCTTATGCATCAATAAAACCATTCAATGGATTTAAGGTGTCATTCAAAGTTGATTTTGATCATCCAGTTCATAAAAAATTGCCAACAGAATCTATAATAGATTTTTCCTCAACCTCTTTTGTAAAAGAAGTTTGTCGCGCAAGAACTTTTGGCTCGTGGAATGAAAAGGAATTACTCCAATCAAAAAATTTAGCATTAGGAGCTAGTGTTTCAAACGCTATAGTTTTTGGTGAAGAAGAAATCTTAAATGAAGAGGGTCTTAGATTTAACGATGAAATAGTTAAACATAAAATGTTAGATGCTATTGGGGACCTTTATTTGCTTGGTGGCAACTTAATTGGTCAATTTTCTGGTTATAAATCAGGACATGCATTAAATAATCAATTACTAAGAAAGATTATTGAAGATAACGAAGCATATGAAGTAATTGAGTTTGAAAACTCAGTAAATGCCCCAATCTCTTATGTTAGACCTCCTTTTGGAGATATAGAATAATAAAAAGTTTAGGGGCTTTTTTTTATAAGATAAACATATGCTTAATCCTTTCGCAAAAATATTTGGTTCCAGTAACGATAGAGTAATTAAAAAAATGATGCGTCATGTAAATGATGCAAATAATCTTGAAAAAGACTTATCTGAAAAACCAGATGAATATTTTTCAAATCTAAAATCTGAACTTAAAGATCTTTACGACAATAGCGATAAAGATATATATGCAATTCTTCCATTGGCATTTGCGGCAGTAAGAGAGGCTTCAAAAAGAACTATAGGTTTAAGGCATTTTGATTCTCAGATGCTAGGGGGTATTTCATTGGCTGAAGGGAATATAGCTGAAATGAAAACCGGTGAAGGAAAAACCCTTGTAGCTACCCTACCAGCATACTTAAATTCAGTTATTGGCAATAAAGCTATTTTGGTTACAGTGAATGATTATTTAGCTAGAAGAGATGCTGAATGGATGAAGCCAATTTATGAATTTCTTGGATTAAGTGTTGGTGTTGTTGTCTCTAATCAAGAAATATCAGAAAAAATTGAATCATATAAATCTGATGTTATATACGCCACCAATAATGAACTTGGTTTTGATTATCTAAGAGATAACATGGCTCATTCTGTTGAGCAACGAGTCCAGTGCTCATTAGATTTTGCAATTATTGATGAAGTTGATTCGATTCTTATTGATGAAGCAAGAACACCTCTAATTATTTCTGGTCCCTCATCTGAGAGTTCAGAAATGTATAAACAAATCAAGAAATTTATTCCTAAACTGCATCTTCAAGAAAGAGAAGGCACTGAAGAAGAGCCATTAAGGGATGATGAAAGAGGTCACTACCTTATTGATGAAAAAAATAGAAATGTTGAACTTACAGATGATGGTTACATTTTAGTTGAGGGTTTATTGGAAGATGCAGGCCATATAGGTGCGTCTGAAGGTCTGTATTCAATATCAAACTTAAAAATAATGAAATTTGTTCAAGCAACTTTAAGAGCAAATTTTTTATTCAAAAAAAATGTTCATTACTTAGTAAGGAATAACGAAGTCCTTCTAATAGATGAGCATACAGGGAGATCTATGCCTGGGAGAAGAATGAGCGAAGGAGTTCATCAAGCCCTTGAATGTAAGGAAAATGTTCCAATTCAAAGAGAATCGCAAACCCTCGCCTCTACAACATTTCAAAATTTCTTCAGATTATTTAATACGCTATCAGGAATGACTGGAACAGCTGAT
>Ga0181595_10003391_pt1 | contig 15283 bp, 10 predicted proteins | sample 041ome_7_FD_145604 | JGI IMG/M metagenome (GOLD analysis project Ga0181595, IMG submission 145604) | Coastal salt marsh microbial communities from the Groves Creek Marsh, Skidaway Island, Georgia - 041401AS metaG (spades assembly) | ecosystem: Environmental > Aquatic > Marine > Intertidal zone...
TCTTCATCAATCTTCTTCTTTTTGTTCGTGGTGGTTGTTTTTGTGGTCACCAAATCCCACCGCGTTCGTTTACTCTTCGTCTTTGTCTTCTTCTTCTTAACGCTCTCGTCTTTATCGTCGTCGTCATCAAAAAACAGCGACGAGAGTGCTCCTCCTCCCGTCGTTTGTTCAGAGCTGCTGTGATTGTCATTGTCGTCGCGCGTTTTTTTCTCCTCCTCCTCCTCGCGATGATTCCGAACGACGACGACGAGATTCGTCTTTGTCTTCTTCAACTTCGTCTCTTCGAACAAACGCGCTCTTCCAATATCTAATTCTGGGTCCACGAGGACGATCACATCATCTTCTTCCTCCATGTCTTCGCAACGCAACAGAAGAGAAGAAGAAGACGTCGGAGTAGTAAAAGAGGAGGAATGCTGAGAAGACCTTCTTTCTTCCGTTGTGCGCATCTCTCTCTCTCTCTCTCTTTCCTTTCTTTCGGAGTAATTCTGACGAGACGTTTCCAAACGAAACGACTTTTTTCAAAGAGACAAAATTGTTTAGGGTGTACAGACAAAATTGTTTAGGGTGTACAACCCTAATTGCAATAAAGGCACATGTCTCTCTTTAGAACATTTTTGTCTCTTCATTTCAGAGCGTTTACTTTGCGCGCTTTCCGTGCACACGCGAGAGAGAGAGAGAAGAAGCAGCTTTTGAGCAGTTTTAGTCGTTCATTGTTACGCTTCAGTAGTCGTCGTCGTGCGCAGAAGAGAGCGTCTTCTTTTGTATATATTCTTCTCTCGGATTTTACGGGAAAAATGATGATGGGACGCGGCCCGGCGGCATCCATCACCAACGCCAGGGCGAACGAACGCTCGGGTCTTTTAGAAACCCCGAACAACGCTGCGAAAGAAGAAGAAGAAACTACCGTAAAACATCGAAACGCGTCCTCTTTACTCAAAAAGATCGCAAAAGCTCGGACAAAAGTCAACGTTCCATCCGCCATCGGTGGGTTCGCCGTCGGCGTGAAATTCGGCTTCGTCCTCCTCTTGGTGGTCTTAGTCTGTCTGCCGCGAGAACGCTTCGACTCTTTACGAACAAATCTCGGGGAGTTTTTACCGATAAGTTTAAGCGAGCGAGTCGTAGCGCCGGAGAGTTCGTATAAGAGAGAACACGGGGTGGTGGCGAACTTAGGGGCGGCGAAGCCGTTAGCCGGCGACTGGAACCCGAACGGCAAGAGCGAGAAGCGAGAGGTGAAGTACCCGAGGAAGGATTTGACGCCGAAACCGACGAAAGTCGCAATCGCGAAGAAGAAGAAAGAAGAGGAGGAGAAGATTAAGAAGACGACGACGAGTAAAAGCAGCAGCAAATCATCATCATCGTCGAAGAAGAATGATTCTTCTTCTTCTTCTTCAAAACATTCGTTATCGTCTGAATCGTCGTCGAAAGAAGGCAAGCGCTCGAGAGAATACGAAGAAAAAGAGAGACAGTCCTCATCAAAGATGGGTGAAAGAGAAGAAAGAAAAGAAGAAGAAAAGGATGACGAAGATAATCATCATCACAGAAACAAGAACGATTGGTACAACGGCCCAGAGCCGATTCCGCACCTCATCGACCACTTGGAGGCGCACGATTTGAAGCCGTCGGATAAAGACTTGAGAATTTTAACCATCGCGAACGCCGCGTATTGGCCGTTGGCGGAGATTATGTTAGACTCTGCGAAAAGACACGCGCCAGAAATCGCCAATCGATTGACTTTCATTCTTTCGGACGAAAAATCCGTGAAGCAGTGTAAAGATCGCGTGACGAAGAGTTGCCAACACACGTGCTTCTTCGATCACGAGATGGAAGACATGTTGGGCAAGTACACGAACGACGAAGGTTCGTACAAATCGGCGTACGATTCCAACTTTGGCGTGAAATTACGCCAGTTGTGGACGTGGAGAAAAGTGAAAGCGGTCAAAACGTTGGTCGATGCCGGATACGCGGCAATGTTTGTGGACGCGTCGACGGTGTTCTTAAGAGACATGCGCGAAGACGTGTTGCACGAATTACTCGATCACGACGCCGCGCTGGTCACGTTGAGTGACTTTGGCGGTGCGACCGAGCAACACGCGACGAATACGGGTTTGATTGCCGCGACGCCGGCGAACAAAGACGCCGCTCGAGTCTTGCGCACTTGGTTGAAACGCGAAGATCCGGAAGATAAAGACAACACGGAGCAAGGCGTTTTGACGTGGGAAATTGCACCGAAAGAAAGAGAAAATGGGGTGATTATCAAAGCTCTGACGCAAGTGCAAGCGCCAAACTACGTGACGTACGACTTTAAGTCGCACTTGAACAAGGGTAACGACGACGGCGGTAAGTTGGGCAAGGATGAAAAAGGCAAAAGCGAGGAAAAACAACAACACGTGGCTGGTCTCGTGCACGCCGCGTATTGCGGGTGCGTGGACGCGAAAGAATCGTTCATGTCCAGAGTGTACGAAGAGTCCAAAATGTCCTCGAAAGAACTCGGCGAACGCGGTTTGAAGCCAGAAAAAATTGAAGAAAAAGATTGCGACGTGTACGACAGGAAGAAGTTCTTGAACACGGGCCGCGCGCCGTGGGATTGAAAGTAGATAATAAAAACCGACCACACAACTTTGAAAGAAATCAATTAAATGTACCACTATACTATTCAACAAAGAATCTATGATGAAGTTTACACGACGTTACTCACCGGCGTTCCTTCCCACTTCAAATACTTAACGTTCACGTCCAACGCTTTCGCTCGCCTCGCCGCCGGGGTCACAATCTCGTCCAGCTTCGCAATGGTTTCCGCCGTCACTTCGACTACTTGACCGATGACCACGTTCGCCGAGTCGTTTCCATTCGCGTTCGTCGTCGTCGTCGTTGCATCGGTTGTGACAGTACCTTGTTGTTGTTGTTGTTGTTGTTGTTGTCCATCGCCTTTACTTTTGCGCTTCAAAATTTGCGCTTGTTCGAGGACTAAAATGACATCCTGCGTGGCCAGATGCGTGAGCTTGGAAATCTTCGAAAGCGTGATCACTGTGCCAATTTCCAGCGATTTCAACAACTCGCTGATCACGTCTCCCCAATACGCGGAGTAACTCATCAATCCTAAATCCGATAAAGGTTTCTCTGGCGTTCCAACCCAGCTTTCGCGTTTCGTCAACTCGTACGAAAACGCGATGAGAAATCTACCGTAGCCTTTGCGCTGGTACGGCGGCAACGTCAATATGCATGCCAAATTATGTCCCGTCTGAGAGCCGTTTTTGTCTTTAGAGAAGTATCCGACGACCCTGTGTTTCTCATCTTCGCCTTTTTCGCACAAGGCGTAGAAAAGCATCTGCGAAACGTCGTGATACAAAGTCTTGTGATCGAGAAAGAGTTTTGCCAACAGACACAAGTTTTGGCAATACGTCGCCGCTCGCGCGCCGTCGACTTCAAACACCGACAGTTCTGGACGAACAATCTCTTCAATTTCTCTCTCTTCTTCCCCATTTTCACCACGCATCGTTCTCTTTTCGATTTCTGCGGGGTGCCTGTAAATTTCGTTCCCGGGCGGGTGCGTCAAAGGGCAACATTTTTTATGTTTCACGAGCGTCTTGCGTCTTTTGCAATATTTCAAACAAAATTCACAAACGAATAATCTGTTATCGCTGGTGAACTCGTCTGGATACGGCGCTCGGTACCAACAGTCCACTTCAAACGCTCCCAATTGGAGAACGTCGACGTTTTTTGCATTTTTCACGATGGCCGCCGCCACGTCGTGTTGGTGTTGCTGCGTCTCCTTCTTCGTTCCCTTTTTCTCTTTCGGCTTCCCTCCTTTTGTTTTATTGTTGTTGTTATTGTTCATACTTGCACTCGTTTTCTTTTGATTCGCGACGACGGCGTTCGCTGCTGCCTTATCGTTGTTATTATTTTCAGCGTCGACATCGACGACTTCGTTTGGTGGTTCGACTATAACCGTTGGTGTCGCTGCGTCGGCGTTTCCAGCCACCGCGGTCGCTAAAATGGTTGCGTTAGTCGTTCCGTTGTTCCTAGCACTCGGTGACGTGGCTTCTACGGTGCCATCTTCTCCTGCGACGACGGCAGCGACATCAACGATGTCCCCGCTACCGCCTCCGATCTTCTCTTTCTTGTTACTATTGCTGTTGCTCATCGTTTTGTTTTTGCTCGAAGCGCGCGGATGACTCTCCGAACCGTCGGCGCCTTTACTCGCGTTCGTACCACCACCATTACTTGGCTCTGCGTTTTCACCCGTCCTCCTTCGCTTCGTCCCTACACGTTCTTCTTCTTCTTCTTCGTTTTCTTCGCCGGCGTCGGTCACGACGACTCCGCCACTTTTATTGTCGTTCACTTCTACGATACCTTCCTCTTCCTCCTCTTCAGCTCCCTCGTTCCTTTTCCTCGTCGTCGTCTGCTCCTCTAAAATCTCCATCGCTTCTTCTTCCTCCTCCTCTTCTTCCTCTTCCTCGCTCAAATGCTCGTTCGACCCGTCGTCCTCTTCCTTCAACGGCCGCATCTTACTCGCATCCAACCACGCGTCCATCCGTTTCGAGTACCCTTCGTAGCTGCAGTAATACCGCTTAATCATCTGCACCACCGTCGCCGACGCCCCGTCGCCGGAACCGCTCTTCTTCGCCGCGTCTCCTCCTTTTCCAAAAACGCCTCGCAAAGTTTCTTTCTTCGTCGTCTCGTGAATGACTCTCGCCGGTAAGTATTTGTCTTTCGTTTGAAACCACGAGGCGAACGCGGAGACGCGATCGCCGACTTCGTACGTCGTATTTCGCCACTTCGCCAACTCTTCCTCGTCCTCTTCCTCTGAGGAGGATTCTTCCTCTGAATCTGAATCTGATTCTTCTTCGTCGTCGTCGTCGTCCGTTTGAGCGGCAGTTTTTTCATCGGTGATGGTGTTGGCCCGCGCGCTGTTGTTCAGCGTCGTTTTCTTCGTCATTTCTTCTTCTTCTTCTTCTTCTTCGTTTCTTTTTTCTCGCCGTTCGTCGTTGTCTTCCTCTTCAACGGCATCGTCGAACGCCATCTTTCTCTCTCTCTCGAAGACGACGAAGACGACGACGAAAAGGAGAACACCGAAAGGAGAAAAACAAAGAAGAAGAGCTTTCACCGAGGGATTTTAGGTTTGTTTTCGTCGACGTCTGTCTCGCTTTCTCTCTCGCTCTCTTCGCAAAGCGTCTTCTTTCTCTGTTTTCCGCGTCGGAGTGATGAAGAATTTGCTTTTGGCGGCAAAGCACGAGATCCGCACAAATACGCGCACGCGCGCGCATCTGTTCGAAAAAGGGAACAGATGACGACGACTTCGAACGGAACTTTTCCTTTTGGAGAGGAAAACGACTCGGAGGATACTTTTGCATCGATTTCGATCGTTCGAGACGGTCAGGTGTCGTCGCCTTCGTGGACGGTGGTGGTCCCCGCACCGCGCGCTCTTTCTTCTCCTCCGTTCGTGTTGGAGAACAGAAGCAGTACGAGTTCTTTATTCGCGTTCCAACTCGCGCCGAGAGGAGGATACCTGACCATCGAAAACAATTTAGGATGGAGTTACGAGTTGCAATCGCAATTATCGTATTTCCTGGACGTCATCGCGGTCGCGTCGAGCACGGAAGTCGTGGTTTCCGTGCAAAACCAGACGCACAGAGCGAACGTTGGTTTTTTGTCAACCACGGAGGATGTGAAAAATACGAGCATTTTTTCTTCGTCGTATTCGTTGCGAGAGGCGAACGAGAAGTTAACTCGTTTTAACGCGGTGTCGTTTGCGGACGAGAGCGGGATTGGGAGCGACGTCTCGGTGCGAAGCGTGAGGTTGAGAGCGAGTTCGATGAGCGACGATGAAGGCGGAACGCGAGAGACGTTCGCGACGACGGGAGGGACACTTTTGCTTCTGCCGGCGTTTGGAGCGATTGGTGAAAGCGACGAGAACAACGAAAGCGGTGGTGCCATTGGTGAAGAGGAAGTTACGTTTCTCTTCGACGCGAAAGATGAAGACAGCGAAAAAATGTTGATCGTTGGAGTCAGCGTCGCGTGCGCTTTGTTGGTCGCGGTACTCGTCGTCGTGTGTTACTTTGCTAAGAAACGGATGAAAAAAGGAAAGCATTTCACGGACAGAAGTGAAATAGCGAGCAAAGATCGCGTGCGTACGTGGCTACATCATCTCGAGAGGATGCATTCGAAATCGTCTCTGGGCGGTGAAAGCGGCGCGTTCGACGCGACGACGACGACGACGCATTCGAGACCATTCACGCCTCTGTCTTGGAAGACATCTCGTAGCAAACGAAGAAGTAGCGGAGAAGGTGGTGGTATTGACGAGCTCGAGAACGAAACGGTAATAAATATCAGCGGAGAAATTGACCAAGAAGAAAAGAAAAAGAAGAAGAATAAAAACAAATCTTCCGAGGCGAGACGATTGATGGCTCCCGCGCCGTCTACGCTAGAGATTACAGGTTGCGAGGATGTGGTCCGTCGCACGTCTACTAAACCTCCTAAATCAAACGTCTCTTCGTCTATACCGACGACGGAGGAATCACCGAGAGGAGAGATGGATCGTTTACAGTTGCTGAGAAGAAGTACGAAAGATACGACGCCGGCGCATTCGCCAGCGATTTCGCGGCAAAACTCGCTGCTCAATTCCAACGAGGGAGATATGGGAGAAGGCGCGGAGGCGAGAGTTTCACTCAACGCGCTCGCCAAAGAAATCGAAAAGTTACAAAATAGCATAAAAGATGATACAAATAATAATAAGTTCAGGTCATCTTCGTCTTCGTCGTCCAAGCTCGAATTAACTCCGGATAAAGAAGACGAAGTGCCGTTTGAAAATTTATCCGAAGTCGAACTCGAGAAGGACGTTCGAATTTACGAGCGCCTGGGAGGTGGCGCGTACGGTACGGTTTACCGCGGTAAATTTCGCGACCGTGAAGTCGCCGTGAAAACGCTTCGAGTGAACGCTTTGCCTACCGCAACATCCGCATCGACTACCACGCCTACGCCTTCCCAAAACAACGAGGAGGTCAGCGAAGACATAAAGATGTTGAAGTCTGAGGTTGAAATTCTTCGTCTCGCGAAGCACACGAACATCGTCTCCGTATATGCCGCGTGTTTTGAGCCCATACACAAAGCGCTACTCGTCGTTCAACTCGTCCACGGAGGATCGCTCAACGAAATGTTGCATCGCGAAAATAACGAAAGCGTCAAACTGTCGGGTACTTTGTTACGCACAATCCTGTTGGACGTTGCGAAAGCGATGGAGTATTTGCACAGCCTGAAGCCGAGGAAAATTTTACACCGCGATTTGAAACCTCAGAATGTCCTCGTGGAAGCTAAAGTACTTTCTGATGTGCTCGAGAAGAGGCGACAGCGGAGAGGCGACGATTACGATATTTTAGACGACGACGGTGATAACGCGCCGACTCTAAAATACAAGGCGTACGTTTGCGATTTCGGTATTTCTCGATTACTACCGCTGATGGCAAACACTTTGAAAACGAGCACTGCACATGTCAACGCGGGGACAGCGAATTACATGGCACCGGAATTGTTTACCGGACACTACCCGTGTTCGACGAAAGCAGATGTTTTCTCGTTCGGCAACATCGTATACGAATGCGCCACCGGGCGCATTCCTTTTGAGAAGTGCGTGCACTTTCGCATCGCGTTCCTCGTCTGCATGGAAGATAAGCGAAGCGAAATTTTGCCGGAAGATAAAGTTCGCAAGGATGTTCGCGAACTAATCGAAAGGTGCTGGAAAACAGACCCGAAAGAGCGACCAGACTTTACAGAGATTGTGCAAACAATCTCGCGCTTTCCCGCCAAGAAGAATTTTGACGAGACGAAGGAAGAATAAGAAAAAGATTCTCCTACTGGTATACTACTACTACTACTACTACTACTACTACTACTACTACTATTACTTACCCGAGTACGACTGATTTGACAATTTTTCAATTGTAAACTACAACCGATACGCTAATTGTATATTATGTTCTGATAGTATATTACGCCGCGTCTCTCTTTCTCTTTCTATTTTCACCTCTGCTACCTATTCTTCTTCATCGTCGTCGTTATCTTCCGTTCCTAATATTCCATTATATGGTCCTGGATTATTCCCGGACTCTTCAATGTCCCTAATCCACCTGTCCATGTAAGGGCACTTCTCCGGCGAGATCAACCCACCTGGCTCACATTCTTGATAGACCGTACAAATACCACACGGTACGTAACTCAGCGGCGTGAGTATATTGCTTTTCCACTTTGAAGGCACGTAGTATGTTTCGGTAAAATCGTCGCCGTCGTCAACTTCAACCGTCGCCTCTTCGCTTTCGTTTCCTCCTCTACCTTTTTTCTTTTGCTGCTGCTTCTTGTTGCTGCTGCTACCTTTCTTGTTCTCCATCGTCGCTTTCTTTTGTTTCTTGTTGCTATTCTTCCTCTTGTTATTATTCGCCGATCCTTTCTTGCGTTTCTTCGTCGTCGTGTCTTCGTCCTCTCCTTCGCTGTCTTCTTCTTCTTCTTCTTCTTCTTCCTCGTCGGATTCGTACATCAACATTCCTTCAGCACCACCTCTTCGGTTCTTCCTATCGTCGATGAAATCGTCCTCGTACGCATCCATCTTCTGTCTCCTCCTTTCCTCGGGCGTGATCATCTCCACGTCCCCGTCGTAAAACAGCGTGTCCACAATCTGTTTCACGTCTTCTTTCCTCAAATTCACGTTGGATATTTTACTCTTCACGATGTGCTCATACACGTCCTGTAAAGTCACCCGTTTCTCTTTTCTGATAAAATCCCGGCACACGTCCCGCATGATTTTCACGAACTTGGCGTCAAACTCTTGATCGGTAAACCAAGCTCCACCGGTAATCTCCCTCGACGGTTCTAAATCGTACTTCATGTACACCTTTCGATTTTGCTGCGCGACGTGCTTCACGCTTTTAATCAACTTCCTTTGCTCTAAGGTTTTAAAAATCTTCGTCACTTTCACCTGCGGGAAGTTCGTCTTTTGCTTGACTTCTTTCGTCCACATCCCGCTATTCCCGGCGGTTTCGATGACTTGCAACACCAACCTATCTTCGCTCGATAACCCTCGTTTCTTGAGCATTTCTTCCTCGCTCACTCTTTTGAAGTAGCAAATTGCATTGTCGCCTTCGCCTTCCGTGTGTAACGTGATTTTCTCTGAATCCAACAAGTGGTTGATGATGTCCCTGCGTAAGCCTCCTTTCCAAAAGGACAAAATCTTCTGCAAGTCTGGGTCGCTGACGCCTTGGTTGTTGTTGTGAGAGGCAATAGCATCGAGGACTTGTTGATTATAGTCTTCTTCTTCTTCTCGTTGGGTGTTGTTCGTCGGAGGCATCACGATTTCATCGTCGTTGTCCTCGTTCTCGTGAGTATTCGTTCCTCCTTTCTTCGCTTTTCCTTTCGATCCTCCCGCCATTTTTTCTTCTTTCTTTCTTTCCAGAGAGTAAGAGAGTAAGAGAGAGAGACAACAGAGAGAAGAAGCAGAAGCAGAAGCAGAAGACAAAGAAGCGCGCGTTTGGGCCGAGAGAGAGAGAGAGGACACGCTTTACTCTGTATCTATATCTATACTATAGAATAGTAGTTTCTTTTTTCTGACGGCTGCGCGTGGGAGGAAAAAAAGAGAGGCGAGAGAAACAGTGGTCAGTCAATTAAGTTCTACCTTGAAGGATCTTCTCCCTCTTTTTTTGTTTGTGTGTTTGCTCTCTTCCGTCTTCTCTCTCTCTCTCTAAAAAAAGAAAAACAATCGCTCTCTTTTAAGCGGTGAATTTAAGCGTGGAATGCTTCATATTTGCACTCGTGTCCTTTTGAACACACACACACACATCTCGAAGCACATTATTCACGTTTAAACATGTCTTTTGCATCTACCATCGCAAACAGAGCCGCGTTAGCCACTCGCGTGGTTTCGCAAGTCACCAAGTCTTCCAACAACAAGAGACGATCTTTGATTGTAAAGGCGGAAGGGGACGTTCCTGCGGAAACGGAAAAGCCAGCCGCTGCGGCTCCGGCGGTGCGTTTTTTTACTTCTTCCCTTTGATTTTTTTACGCTCGCGCGTGCATTGGAGGTCGAGGGAAACGAATTTCTGTTTTGATGGGCAATCGGGACGTCGGAACGAGGTTCTCGCGCGTCGATTCCGACACCGTAAAATTCGAATCTCTCTCGCCTTTTTGTGCTCTTTTTGATACGCACCCGGGGCCGAGATACGGTTGATATCTCTAAAGGGAAAATTTTAAAGACGTTTTCTCTTTTCGCGACGAGCTCCTGTTGCGACTTGCGTCGGACGAGCGAACGGTACGAACGGACGCAACGAGTGGTGCGGGAGCTGTTTGAACTCTTTCGAGCGTGGGAAGAGTAGGAGATATGCGCGCGCGCCCGAAGGAAAAAAAATATGATCAAACGACAAAAACTCACCTCTCTCTTCCTGTTCTTTTCTCGAAAATAATCACATTTAACAGAAGGTTGCCAGAAACACGGACAACCTCGCTCCGTTGTACATGTTGGGCGTCTCCGACCAATCTTTGTCCTACTTGGACGGCACCTTGCCGGGTGACTACGGTTTCGATCCGCTCGGCTTGTCCGATCCGGAAGGCGCCGGCGGTTTCATCAACCCGGGGTGGTTGGCGTACGCGGAAGTTATCCACGGCAGATGGGCGATGCTTGGCGTTGCCGGCGCGACTGCGCCGGAAACGATGAAGGGCTTCATTCCGGACTCCACGGCGGTGGTTTGGTTTAAGAACGGTATCATCCCGGCGCAAGGCTCGTACGACTTTTGGGCGCCGCCGACGGCGTTGTTCTGGGTCATGGTGTGCATGATGAACTTTGTCGAAATCAACAGATTGACTGAATACGCCAACCCGGGCTTCAGAACGAAGCAATCTTTGGCTGGCTTGGAAAAAGGGATGGGCGGCACCGGCAACCCGGCGTACCCGGGCGGTTCGTTCAACCCGATGGGTATGGGCAAAAACGACATGGACGCGATGAAGGTGAAGGAGATCAAAAACGGCAGATTGGCGATGATGGCGTTTTTCGGTATCATGGTGCAAGCGATCATCACCGGCGAAGGGCCAGTGAAGAACTTGACGGATCACGTTACCGATCCGTTCGCGCACAACTTGTTGACCAACTTTGCGAACGTCGGCGGCGCGTCTCCGTTCTAATTTGAGAAGAAGAGTAATTGTTATTAGAAAGAAAGAAAAAGAGGGAGAAAGAAAAGAATTTTGTAAAAATGAAAGAGATAAAGGAGAGAGAGAGAGAGGGAGAAATCGGTGAGAAATTGGAGAAATTGGATGTGTTAGGAACGCGCGGGTGTGTGCTTGAAGTAGTTTTACTAGGAAACGAAGGGCAAGCTGCGTTTGCGCTTGCAAGAGCAAACTGTTTTGTGATATCAAAAGAATATTATTGAGACGGAATAACTTACATAAATACGCGCAGATCTCAAACTCGTTCTTCTTTTACGAGCTTAATTTTCTTTCCCTGAGCTTTTCTCGCGCACGCGTTGATAACATTTGAACTTGTAGCGGTGTCGAGAGATGCGAAATCAATCGTTTGGCGGCTTCGGTTCGCCATTCCTCTTCGCCGCGAGGCGAAGAGAGCAAAACGCACAACATCTCCTCCAGCATCCACGTTTCGATGCATTTCGCCTTGAAAAGAGTCTCCGCGATACACTCACCGCGTGCATCTGTTTCAAACACAAACGTTAACATCTTTTCCCTTTTCTCTTCCTCTCTTTCAAAGTCTCGCCACGCGCGGTTGAACTGGTCAAACGTCTTGATCTCGGAACAAAACAAGCGCAAGTTCTCCTCCGTATCCGTTCTCTCGTTCGTGTGCGTTTGTAAACTCGACAAAGGTTTTCTCGACGCCAACGAACGCGACGCGATGTTACTCTCGCTTTTAAATCTCTCGATGTCATCTCGGTCTTCCCTTCGCGTTTCTTCTTCTTCTTTTTTTTCTTCTTCCTCTTCGACGGAGGAGTTTTTCCCGCAACGACTAAAAGCTCTCGTCCACTCCTCTCTTTTCATCGGTTTCAAGTGCGCGTACCGGGAGAGTTTTTGCCACTCCTCGTACGAAATGTGTGGATTTCTTTGCAACAAATCTTTCTTCGCCCGGTTCGAGTGACGTTGGCGGCTTTTCTCCGTCGCCTCTCGCCGAGCGAGCGCGGTTTTCATTTTCAAACCACTCGCCTCTTCTTTGACGCTTCTTCTCTCGTGCGTATTTTTCTTCAAAAGAAATTTTACGCACACACCACCTCTGACAGTATATCATCATGGCGCCTCGGGGCCGCGCTTCCACGAAAACCCCGGCAGGGAGAGCGAGGGCAAAACGATTGAGTGTTTTGCTTCTCGCTTTATTCGCGTGTGTGATTTTGGTCGCGTTTCGAGACCGAGAAACAAAAGGAAGAGATGGTGGAAGCGAAGATTTCTCGATTGGAATACATCGAGAAGAAGAAGATGATAAACAACAACAATCGAAGGAAGTCCGAGGCCACGGGATGTCTCGCGACCGATACAAAGATTCTCACATCACCATGGCGCAGAAATTACTATTGCAAAAACCGCCGAAACCGTTTCATCCGAGGTGCTTCGATGCGCCGAAACCGTGGAGGCCTTTAGAGGAGATCGAAGAGTGGAAGAGAAGAAGAGTGAGTCTTAGGAGGAAAGCGTTATCGAGCGGCGAGAGAGCGAATGAAGTAGGAGCAGAAGGAGAGGAAGAACACGAGGGAGTGAACGGGACAGAATCACGCGAACGAGGAAGAAGGCAGTTGTTAACGTTCAAAGCGGCTGGAATGGGTGGTAAATTTGGCCCGAGCTGTTCTCCTCGCGCGCCGTTGAAAGCTCGTCAAGCGTGCGCCGAGCAACGCGCGTTGAAGAGATGCTCGGAAGAATCGAAAGTGAGCAAGAAGAAAGTCGACCAGTTATCTGAGGTAGAAAAGAAATTAAAGAAGTGTTTAGTGGATTTGAAATCGTGCGAGGCGACGAGAGACGAGTTGAGGAAGGTGGCCATAGAGTTTAGCGGGATTCAAACGTTAGCGCTTGGGAGTCCGAATTGTTTCGTGCACTCGAAAGGCGGGAGTAATAAGTGTTTACCGTTAGTGAAGAACGAAGAGACTGGGCTCTTATCTGGTGGATGTGGAGAGCGTGGTGGTGGACCGAAAGCGGGATGCGATATGAGCTCGGGGTGGGAAGAGCGCGTACCGACGCCGAAAGAGGACGTGTTCAAAGGCTCGGCGTACGATCGGTGCGCTATCGTAGGCAACTCGATGAACTTATTCGACGCGGAAAACGGAGACGCCATCGACCAGTACGATGCAGTGTTCCGATTTAACTCCGAATGGCGACGCATGCACCACGTGATGCAAGAAAAAGGCGTGAAATTCGAGGACAAGCAAAAATATATGGGTACGAAAACAACCTTTCGATTAGTCAATCGAAAATATACGACGAGTTTATTAGACGGCGACGGAGCGTCAGAGGACATTTCTAGCGACGAAGAAGTTTTATTTTGGAACTATTTTTCCGCGCCATATTTACAGGCGTTGCAAAAGAAACATCCCAAATTGAATTTACACTTAGCAGCCGCAGATTTAATCAACTGGGAATTGGAGGTGTTCTCGCAGTTGAGGAAAGACTTGTACTCGTTAGGCGTCGGGCCGTTCGAGTGTTACCGATTCATGTCTTCCGGCGTCCACGGGGTTTTGATGGCGCTGAAAATGTGCGAAGAGGTGGATTTATTCGGGTTTAGCGTTTCCATGGATAACTTTGCCAAGTCGTTTAATCACGGACGACCGAGCGAAAGCCACTCGTGGGAGTTTGAAACGATGTTGATGCGGTTACTTTACTTTACTGGCGCAATCAACGTATGTAATAGCTGAAGTAGTTATAGTTATGTTATATAGTAAGATGTTTTTCGATTACACAAGTATTAAAAAACAGAATGATCTATTTATTCTTTCTCTCTCTTCACCCTCTCTCTCTCTCTCTTTTCAACTCTCTCTTTCTCTTTTTCTCTCTCTCGTTTTCTGATTGTTTTCTTTCGTTCTCTCGGCTGCGTTCTCAATAAGTTTACTAAATCTTTTCTCTCTAAAAAAGAAACTACAAATTTAGTAAACTTCGACGTGCCATTGACCGTTTTTCTTCAAACCTTCCAACCACTCTTCGTAGTCGATGCCCTTTTCTTTGCACACACCTTCCAACATGGACAAAATACCCGGCATCATACCCTTCAAACCGCAGAAGTACATGTGCGCGCCGCCGTCGAGCAAGCCAAAGACTTGGTCCTTGTATTCCTCAACCTTGTCTTGGATGTACATTTTGCCGCCCTTCTTGTTATTTTGTTCTCTGGACAAGGCGTAGTCAATTCTGAATTGGCCCGGGAATCGTTTGACGCACTCTTGGAATTCGTCGTCGTACAAAGTGGCGTCAGAGTTGGCGACGCCCATGAACAACCACGCCAAGCCGGTGAAGTTCCAGCTCGGGACGTCTTCAACGAAAAATCGGCGGATGTACGCTCTCATCGGGGCAATACCAGTACCAGTGGCAACCATGATGACCGGGGTGGACGGATCCTTCGGCAACAACATGACTTGGCCAGTCGGGCCAGTCATCATGATTTCCGTACCCGGGGTGGCGTCGCACAAAAAGTTGGAGCAGATGCCCTTCTTTTCCGGATCTTCAGCGCCCTTCTCTTCGTCCCAGTAGGTCGCACGACGAACGCACAAAGTTGCAGTTTGACCGTCGAAGGAGTCCCCATATCTAGTAGACGCGATGGAGTACAATCTCACACCGTGCGCAACTTCCTTACCCTTGGAGTTGATCTTCGTCCCCGGCGGAATAACGCCGTACGACTGCCCTTCCCAAAACGGCATCTTTCCTCCGTGGTCGATGATGATGTGCGTGGTTTCCCCAGTCGCCTTCGGGCCAACAATTCTTTCCACGGACTTGACGGTACCAGTGAACGGCGTCTTGTTCTTGTACGTGTTCAACGGCATTTCACCTTCTTCCAACGCTAACGGAACCTTCGCCTTGCCGGATTGCATGGATTTCCCAGCCGTCTTGGCCATTTCGAGACCCAAGCCGTACGGGCCACCCTTATCGGCCGCTTTGACCACGGTGGACACTCTGGCCACCTTTTGGCTTTGGCGAGCGGAGGTGACTTTTTGCGAGATGCATTGCTGTTTATGATAGAGAGAAGAAGAGAAGAATTCATCAGTAATCAAACTCAAGGCAAGACGACCTTATCCGTCTTTTCCAAAGCACCACCCACAAAAGAAACAAAAAAAAAAAACTGCTT